>VFQT010000597.1_pt1 | contig 51476 bp, 49 predicted proteins | sample 3512381 | NCBI WGS metagenome assembly VFQT01 (sample SAMN10412376, study PRJNA504923) | tailings metagenome | isolation source: Relicate 2 Philex TSF3 active mining site | place: Philippines: Tuba, Benguet | collected 2017-08-29
CTGTTCTGATCGGTGAAAGTATTTTGAAGCAAGCGCATTTGGCGACCCTCACAAACTCACACACACTATGAAGATCAAAGTTTGCGGCATGAGTAATGCCACACAAAATCAAGCAATCTTGCATTCTGATCAGGTGGATTTTTTGGGAACCATCCAATTTAGCCAATCTCCTCGTTACTTCCCGAGGGAGCTGAATACTTCGATCCCTACCATTGGTGTCTTTGTGAATGAAACGCTTGATGCCATTGTCTCTAAATCAGAGGCATTCAACCTGGTCGGTATTCAATTGCACGGCAACGAGTCTCCCGCATTGTGTAGTTCGCTTCCAAAACACTTGATTGTGATCAAGGCATTCGCCATTGGAGAGATAGGCGATTTTGAAAAGACAGCCGCGTATGAAGGACACGTCGACTACTTCTTGTTTGATACAGCAACAACTACTTACGGTGGAAGTGGCAGGAAATTCAACTGGGGTCTACTCGATCACTACACCGGGGAAACACCCTTCTTTATTAGTGGAGGAATAGCTCCGGAGGATATTGATGAGCTTTCGCAATTAAAACACGATCGCATGATTGGCATCGATATCAATAGTCGTTTTGAACTAGAACCAAGTATAAAAGACAGCACAGCAGTACTCACATTCATTCAACAATTGAAGTCATGAAAGCATTTTCACATATTCCCGATCACATGGGCTTTTACGGAGCTTTTGGCGGAGCATACATCCCCGAATTATTGCATAACAATGTAGCCGAATTGGAAGAGGCATTTGCCGCAATTCAGGAAGACCCGAAATTTCATGAAGCCTATACCTCCCTGTTAAAACAATACGTGGGCAGACCAACGCCGCTTTACTTTGCTCCCAATTATTCTGAACGATTTGGAACTCAGATTTACTTCAAACGGGAAGACTTGTGTCATACCGGAGCACATAAGGTGAATAATACTATCGGACAAGCACTGCTTGCCAAGCGCATGGGAAAAACGACCATTGTAGCAGAAACCGGAGCCGGACAACACGGTGTAGCCACAGCAACTGTTTGCGCACTGATGAATCTGAAATGCATTGTCTTCATGGGTGAAAAGGACATTGAACGTCAAGCACCAAATGTTGCTAGGATGAAATTATTGGGAGCCGAAGTAGTACCTGCAAGCAGCGGGAGCAAAACTTTGAAAGATGCAACCAACGAAGCCTTGCGCTATTGGATCAACAATCCGGATACTTACTACCTCATCGGAAGTGTCGTCGGACCACATCCTTATCCGGCCATGGTCGCTTATTTTCAAGCAATCATCTCTCAAGAGATCAGAGAACAACTGCATGTTCAAACCGGAAGAGACCATCCGACGGCGGTGATCGCTTGTGTTGGTGGTGGCAGCAATGCTGCGGGTGCTTTTTACGAATTCTACGAAGATCCTGACATACAACTCATCGCGGTTGAAGCTGCGGGCGAAGGAGTCCACTCCGGAAAAAGTGCCGCAACCAGTGTTTTGGGGACACCCGGAATTTTGCATGGTAGTTACTCCCTGGTGATGCAAACAGCCGACGGACAAGTCATTGAACCACATTCTATTTCTGCCGGATTAGATTATCCGGGTATTGGCCCCTTGCATGCACACGGCATTGTGAGTGAGCGCGTAAAAGCCCTAGCAGTAAGCGATAAAGATGCATTGAATGCGGTGCTTACCTGTTCCAGATTAGAAGGGATCATTCCTGCGCTGGAATCTGCACATGCGCTTGCTGCTTTGGAGAAACTCTCATTTAACCGTCACGAAGTGGTTGTGATCAATCTTTCGGGACGGGGTGATAAAGACATGAATACCTACATGCAAACACTTTCCTTATGACAACTTTTACTTTTTCAAACAAAGCGGTCGGCATATTCTTGACAGCCTATTATCCAAATAAAGAACATTTTTCGAAGTTATTATTGGACCTCCAACAAGAACCGATTGATTTCATCGAAGTAGGCATTCCCTGCAGCGATCCCATTGCTGACGGTGCGGTAATTCAAACTTCCAGTGAGATCGCCTTACAGCAAGGATTCACTATGGAAGGCATGTTCTCCATTTTGGAAGAACTGAAACCGCAATTAAAACTTCCAATCGTATTGATGGGATACGGTAATCAAGTCTTGCAATTTGGCATTGAACGTTTCTTAGAACGCAGTCGTGATGTGGGGATCCAAGCACTGATCTTTCCCGACCTGCCTCTCGAAATGCTGCGAGCAAAACACCAAGAACTCTTGGAAAGGAATGCCATTCCATTCGTGCATTTGGTAACACCGGCTACGAGCGATGAACGTATTCAACAAATAGCACTGACCTGTAAGGAGAGTTTTGTGTATTTAGTTGGAAGCGCGCAAACTACAGGTGGATCCTATCAACTGGAGGATAACATGGATCGTTATCGGGCTATCAAATCCCTTTGCGGTGATACTCCTGTATTTTTAGGATTTGGGATCGACAGCAAGGAAAAGATAGGGCTAGCTCATTCAGTAACCGACGGTGTGATCATTGGGTCTGCATATTTGAAAGCCGTGAAATCCAACAGTGAAGCAGCGTTTTTAAAGCAAGTACTGCACACAAGCTGAACTGAATGTAATCTTATTGGTTATAGAAGCATAACTTTGTACCATGAGCGAAGCAAAAAGCGTCTCGGCGCAGCAGACTGTTTATCCCATTCTGATCGCAGTTTGTGCAGGTCATTTCCTCAATGATCTGCTTCAGGCAGTATTGCCGGCTGCTTATCCTTTGCTTAAAGGTAAATATGCCCTGAGTTACACTCAGATCGGTTTCATCACTTTCGCTTTTCAAATCACGTCGTCTTTATTGCAGCCATTTGTTGGTGCTTTTACAGACAAGCGTCCACAACCGCATGCCTTTGTTGGCGGAATGATTTTCGCATTTGTTGGAATTACCATTCTTGCATTTGCCAATAATTTCTTTTGGATCTTAGTCGCCGCTTGCTCTATCGGAATCGGTTCTTCAATCTTTCATCCGGAAGCGTCACGGGTAGCCTACTACGCTTCTGGTGGACGAAGAGGTTTGGCCCAGTCTATTTTCCAATTGGGAGGTAATGGCGGCACATCTGTTGGTCCTCTTTTGATTGCCTTGATCGCCATACCGTTCGGACAATTTACGATCGCGTTCTTTGCTTTGTTTGCGGTGATAGGAGCTGGACTACTCTATTGGGTTGGCAACTGGTACAAGAACTACCTGCAACAACAAGTCAACAGAAAGAATGTATACAACGATGGAAATTACGGTCTTTCAAAAGGCAGAGTCACCTTTTCCGTGGTGATTTTATTGATCTTGATCTTTTCCAAGTTTTTCTACACATCAAGCATTTCGAATTATTTGGCCTTTTACCTTAACGAACATTTTTCTATTTCGATCAAAGAGGCTCAATTCTACTTATTCCTTTACATGCTTTCCATCACTTTTGGCACCTTGTATGGAGGACCGTTGGGTGATAAATATGGGCGTAAGAACATCATTTGGTTCTCCATCTTGGGTGCTGCTCCTTTTACATTGGCACTGCCTTACATGAACCTAACATGGACAGTCATTCTACTTTGTATTGGCGGTGCAATTTTAGCTTCTGCCTTTAGTTCCATCTTGGTTTACGCACAAGAGCTGCTCCCTGGTAAAATCGGCATGATCTCGGGTTTATTCTATGGATTTGGCTTTGGGATGGGAGCACTGGGGTCAGCGACTTTGGGAATCTTGATAGATGACTATGGAATTGACTATGTGTACGGTCTTTGTTCGTTTTTGCCGCTTCTTGGTCTATTGACCATCTTCTTGCCGAATTTGCACAAAAGAAGAACTACTTCTGTTTAGCAGGAGCTTGATAAAAAGGCTTGACGTAGTTTGGTTCGAAGTAGGCCACATCTTCAAACGTTCCTTGCTGAAATTTTTGAAAAGCCAACGATACCTGACCTCGAGCCGAAGGTTCCAATTCAAGATCGAACATAACAGGCAAATCTTTCCAAATTTCCTGACATTTGGAAGCGCCGTCACCAATTGCTACGAATGGTAAATAAGCCTTATAGGTGTTTTCCTCCAAAATGTCCGCACTTACGGGTTTCAAAACATTGCTATCCTTTCCTTGTATCAAGGTATAGGCCTCCATTCTTCGCGCATCAATGAGTGCACAAACCGTTTGTTCAGGATGTCTTTCTCGACTCAAGCCGATCATGGATTCAAGTGTATTTACAGCAATCAAGGGAATGGATAAGGCATAGCACAACCCCTTAGCCGTAGAAACGCCGATTCTCAATCCAGTGTAAGAACCAGGGCCAGAAGAAACAGAAATGGCATTCAATTGCGATAAGTCCTTGCCTGAGCGTTGCATCAACTCTTGAATAAGCAAAGTCAATTGCTCACCATGCATGTATGCATCCTCATTGTGATCGATCGCATGCAACAAGACACCTTCATTTGAAAGTCCTACTGAACACACTTTAGTTGCAGTTTCGAGATGTAAGATCAATGCCATAAACTAAAATCGCAACAAAGTTAGTTTACTTCCAACTTAAACCCGATACCGTGGACATTTAAAATCGAAATTGCAGGATCTTGAGAAAGATATTTTCGAAGTTTTGTAATGAATACATCCATACTTCTACCGGCGAAATAATCATCTTGTCCCCAAACAGCGGTGAGAATAGTTTCTCTTGGGACAACCGTATTCTTGAACTTGCACAACATTTTGAGCACCAGAGCCTCTTTCTTTGTCAAAGTTTTCTCGAAGGCCGCATGTTTGAGCGTAAAATTCTCTGTGTCGAAAGCATATTCGCCTAAAGCGATGATCTTCTCTTCCTTTTCTTCCAACAAATTGACCCGTTTTAAGAGTGCTTTCACGCGGACATTCAATTCATCAAAAGAAAATGGTTTCGTTAGGTAATCATCTCCTCCTGCATTGAATCCAGCTACTTTATCCTCTGTCATACTTTTCGCAGTCAAGAATAAAATAGGCACTTCTTGGTTGATCGTTCTGATCTCTTTCGCAAGGGTGAAGCCATCTTTTTTGGGCATCATAACGTCGAAAATGCACAAGTGAAAGTGATCTTCCGTGAATCGCATAGCTCCATCCTGTCCATTGGTACAAAGCACAACCTGATAGCCTTGAGATTTCAATTCATCGGCAATAATAAATCCCAGATTCGTGTCGTCTTCAACAAGTAGAATTTTAGCTTTTACTGACATAAGTTTTGAATGCTTTGGTTGAAAGTACGAATTATTTCAAACATCATAAAACAACAAGAGCCTGGAACGGGCGTTCCAAGCTCTTGTCACACTAATCAACCTAACCTACTACTACTAACGCAAAGTTAATTCAAAGAATGAATTCTGCAAGAGTCTGATAATTTTGGTAAAACCATTTAGTAATAATTTGGATTCTAAGAATGAGACAGCTCGTTGTTTCAAAAAGCGACAGTAATGTGTCAATTTCTTTGATTTATCGGTTTTAAGCCACTATTTATCGCGTATTTCAATAAATGATTCGAAATGATTAGGAATTCAATTTAGCTGTGATTTTTTTACGATTTTTTTCAAGGATATACGGTAACAATCGGTTCATAGCATTTGACCCACTCTGTTTTTCGCTTTCTGATCCAAAAGAAAGAGCCTAAAGTTTCGAGATAATTGGTTATATTTGAATATAAAGAGAATGTATGCATACCATCGTAATAATTGACGACGAAGACGACATCAGAGATATCTTATCTTACAACCTTGTAAAGGAAGGATTTCGCGTATTTACGGCGGAAAATGGTACGAAAGGCATTGAGGTTTGTAAATCAGAATCGCCAGACTTGATCATCTTGGATGTAATGATGCCTGGGATGGACGGCGTAGAGGTGTGCGAAGCATTGCGCAGCACACCCGGACTAGAACAGGTTTTGATCTGTTTCCTTACCGCACGTAATGAAGATTACAGTCAGATTGCTGGTTTGGATGCGGGCGCTGATGATTACATTTCCAAACCGATCAAACCTCGTGTTTTGATCTCTAGAATAAATGCACTTTTAAGAAGAAAAGAAAGTGTTGTTGCTAAAGGAGCACCTCAGGCTGACCTTGTGATCAACCGAGAAAAATATACCGTTTATAAAAACGGAGAGCCGGTTCATTTGCCTAAAAAGGAATTTGAGTTACTCGCCCTACTTGCATCTCGTCCGGAAATCGTATTTGAACGCGACACGATATTAGAAAAAGTATGGGGAACGGATATTATAGTTGGGGACAGAACCATCGACGTACACATTCGAAAATTGCGCGAGAAGATCGGCGATGAGTACATCCAAACCGTAAAAGGAATCGGTTATAAATTCAAAAACCAGGAATAAAAAAAATCCCGATCAATGATCGGGATTTTTTTAGAGAAGTTCTCTTAAATTCCAAGTTCTACCTGAAGCACTGCTCCGTATTTACCAGCATCCGTGTTGTTTCTAAGATCAGATATTAACTGGTACAATAGATTTCCTTGAACCTTAACACGGTGACCGTAAAAATATTTTGTCACTCCAAGTTGAATGTGTTGTGTTTTCTTTTCGTTTACCATAGAGAAATCAGCATTGTCATAAATTGACTTTAAAGGTGAAACTTCCGCATATCGCACGGCAACCTCCCAATTTGATTTGAACAAATAGGACAATTGCGTCAGGTAACCAAAACCAACATAAACAACAGAAGTTTTTGAGGTGTCGCTATTGTAAGTGATCGCTGAGCTTGCATCTCGTTTCATAAACTCGTTATACCAAGCAAAACCCTTGTATTTGAATACTGCATCTACTGAAATATTCGTTAGATCAGATTTTCCGTATAGGTCTTTACCTAATTGACCACCTGTACGAACAGCATCATCATTGAAGTTGTAGGTTGCACCGATCGAAAGCTTCGGTTTTTGTTCGCGTTCCAAGTCACCTTCCACATAATCATTCTTTCCAGTAAACTTTCCAAATGGTAAGAATTCAACTCTCCCTGTATAGCTTAACCCAGAATTAGATTGGTTCGAATTTCGACCCTCACCAGATGTCAATGCAGCCTGAATATTGAAATAATTGCGCGTGTACGATCCAAAGAAACCAAAATCACGGTCTATAGTAAAGGTGCTATTTACAATAGAACGATCTGCAAATTGAAGATCTCCGGAAGAAACCACACGTTGACGGTTTCCAGGTAACTTAGTCTGTCCAAAACCAAACTTCAAATTAGAGATCGGCTCATAATAAACAGCCGCGTCACGCACCACATTCACGCTCGTATTTACAGAAGACGATTGCCCCATATCCCAATCCATGTCACCTCGTGAGAACGACAGTTGCAACTTATAGGTGATTTTTGGGTTGTACACGAATCCTTCCATACGCATACGCAAACGACGTACACGGAATTCATAAGACTCAGCAGAAAAATCTTCATCGCTACGCGTTAACATTCCTGCTCTGTTTTGCATACGGAACTGAAAACGCATAGAGAACAATGAATCTTTTCCAACGATCTCAATTCCTCTTTGAGGTTTTGTGATCAACTGTAAGTCACTTTTTTGTGCTAGTACTGTAGTACCTAAAGATGCTGTGGCAATTGCCAGTAGTAATTTCATGTCGAGGAATTTTACTTTTAACTGCTGCGAAATTACTGGCTTAATGAATAGTTAATCCACACTAAATCGTTTTATAATTTTAATTTAACACTATTAATATTGTCTTAACATTAGTACTCAAATGAGGGCAATTCAAGCCTGATACTTGATTCAAAAGCACTAGTTTTTCACATACAAAAGAGCTGTACTTAACATTAAATTAACATTGAAGAAAGCGTATTCTGCTGTATACCTGCACTTTAAAAGATCACACAACCGACAACCCGAATATCAGCCACTGTTTTACCTTTTCGTTAACATTTATTATGACCGAAACAGGATCGGTTCAGGTACTCTACATTTGTCGACGAAACATTAACAAGAAAAAAAATGGCATCAGGATTATTAAAGTTCTTTTTACCGAAAGACCGCGTATTTTACTCTTTGTTTGAAGAGGCATCTCAAAATTTGGAGGCAATTGCTAACAAACTCGTTGTGTGTGTAAACGAATCAGATTACAATAAACGAGCATCTATCATTAAGGAGATGGAAGATTTGGAGCATCAGAATGATGCATTGACTCACAAGATCTTCATGGAATTGGGAAGAAACTTTATTACTCCGTTCGACCGTGAAGATATCCACTCTTTGGCTACTTCATTGGATGATGTTGCCGACTATATTTATGCTACTGCTAAAAAGATCAATTTCTACCGTGTAGATCCAGACGATACAGGTATTTTGAAAATGGCCGATGCTATTCAAGAAGCAGTATTGGCAGTAAATGCAGCTGTTAAGGAATTGCGTAACCTGAAGAATACTCAAAAGATCATCGAATGTGTTATCAAGATCAACTCTGTTGAAAATCAGGCGGATGACATCTTCGATTTGAGCATTGAGAAATTGTTCGATTCTGATATCGATGCTAAAAGTTTGATCAAAAAACGTGAGATCTACCAAATTATGGAGGTTGCTACCGACAAATGTGAAGATGTTGGAAATGTGATCGAGTCGATCGTTGTGAAATACGCATAATTTACTCTCAATAATCAATTGGTATGTTAACGTTATTAATAGTCATTATCGTCATTGCCTTGTTGTTCGACTTGGTAAATGGTTTTCATGACGCTGCTAACTCCATTGCAACGGTTGTTTCTACAAAGGTCCTTACACCACTTCAAGCGGTAATTTGGGCGGCTGTATTCAACTTCGCTGCATTCTGGGTGTTCGATATGAGCGTCGGGAATACCGTTGCCAAAACTGTTGACAACTCGGTCATTGACCTATGGGTAATTCTTGCTGGTTTGCTTGCTGCAACAGCATGGAACTTACTTACTTGGTGGTTAGGTTTGCCTTCCTCTTCATCCCACACGTTGATCGGTGGTTTTGCCGGAGCAGCTATTGCTCATGCAGGATTCGATGTATTGAAGTGGGAAGAGATCATTAAACCTATCCTGTTCATTTTCCTTGCTCCGGTAATTGGAGGTATCATAGCCTTTGTAATTGCGCTTGTCACCGTACAGCGATCGTTTATTAAAAAGATCGGATTTTCCTTTTTGCTTTCATTTGTGACGGTATATGCATCATGGTATTACAAGGATTTCATTGACTTGAAACCGATCATGATCTGGATCATCGGAGTAACATTAGGTGTTTTCTTGATCGTCTACACTTGGTATCAAATTCGTCATGGAAAGAAACAAACTGCATTGAAAGAAAGCACGATGTACAAGCGCTTGCAGTTGCTTTCTTCAGCAGCATTCTCTTTAGGACATGGTGGAGCGGATTCTCAAAAGGTTATGGGTATTATCTGTGCTGCTTTGATTGTGTTTGCAAACATGCACCGTGATGGAAAAGTAAAAGGTGATATTCCGGATCAATTAGTTGTGAAAGAAATGTTGCAAATAAACTATCACGACGACGAAGGAAAGATCAAGAAATTCAAACCTGAGAAATACGGTGAGGTTAACGGAATTCAATTATTGAAATCCAGCGAAAACTTGATCGAGGTTGAAACAGGTGAAAAACTATTCGAAAAGACAAAGTTGAATAAGGAAAACCCGAACGCAGCTAAGTTTAAGGAATCATTCGAAAAAACTGCGGATCAACTTGAAGAGAAATTCACAGTTTACACCAAAGGAAAAGATTTCTATGATTACGAAGAACAAGTTGCTATCTTCTCCCAAGTAAAGATCAAAGAAGACGGGAAAGAAGTGAAGAAAATGTTGTTGAACAAAGATTACGTTCACGCTGCGTTCTTCTCAAAATTCGTAGATGACAACGGTTATTTGTTGAAAGATCACAAGATCGAAGCGAAGGTAACCAACAAAACAATGCCATCTTGGATCGCATTCATGTGTTACTTAATGATCGGTCTGGGTACCTTGATGGGTGGTTGGAAGATCGTTAAAACAATGGGAACAAAGATCACGAAGGTAACTCCGTTGGAAGGAGTTTGTGCCGAGACTGCAGGAGCATTGACTTTGTTCACAGTATCTCAGTTTGGTATTCCGGTTTCAACAACCCACACCATTACTGGTTCCATTATCGGGGTTGGTGCTACAAAACGTTTGAGCGCCGTTCGTTGGGGTGTTACTGTTAACTTGCTTTGGGCATGGATCCTAACAATTCCGGTATCTGCAGCCTTAGCAGCTGGGATCTATTACCTGACGTTATTGTTTCATTAAAGTATAACCATATTTGGAAATCCCCGGAAATTCGTTTTCGGGGATTTTTTTGTAACTAAAATTTCAAAAGCGAATCCAATGGTAGGCTTTAGGCCGGTTATGACCTATGTGGAGAAAAAGTAAAAACTGACTTCCCACGCTCTGTTCTTGGTTTGTATATTTGTGCAAATACCAAGAACATGACACTACAAGAGATCGTTGCTGCCGTGGAGATCTTCCACGATTCTTTCAAAATATCAAACAACTACAAGCCTACTGCAAATTTGAGCGAGGCCGACATCGACTTGCGCTATAATTTGATGAAAGAAGAGAACGATGAATATTTGGAAGCTGCAAAACGCGGGGACATTGTAGAAGTGGCGGATGCACTTGGAGATCAATTGTACATTCTGTGCGGAACCATTCTCAAACATGGTTTACAAGATAAGATCGTTGAAGTATTCCAGGAAATTCAGCGCTCGAACATGAGTAAATTGGATGCCGACGGAAACCCGATCTACCGCGAAGATGGCAAAGTATTGAAGTCGGAATTATATTTCAAGCCGGACATTGCCTCAATTCTTGAAAAAGAATGAAACGATTCAACATTCGTGTTTACGGGATCTGCATCAATGAGAACAAAGAGATCCTATTATCAGACGAGTCGTTCAAGGGACACGAATTCACCAAATTTCCAGGAGGAGGATTGGAATGGGGCGAAGGGACTCGTGAGTGTTTGATCCGTGAATTTCAGGAAGAATTCAATGTAAATATTGAAGTGGGAGATTTGTTTTATCTGACAGACTTTTTTCAAGCTTCTGCATTTTCAGAGATCGATCAGGTAATTTCGGCTTACTACCATATTCAGGTGCCAGATTCCTTTTTTATACACGAAGTAAAAGGCGATAAAGGCGAAATCCTGCGTTGGATCGATCTAGATCATTTCCACGAGGATCTCTTGACCTTCCCGATAGATCGCCACGTGGCAAGAAAAATACGCTTGCATTATGAAAAATAAACTCTTCCAATTGATCCTGTTCCTTTCACCATTATTTGCGGTTTACGGACAAGAAAACGCTACCAAGATGGTGTGATCGTAGGTGGTTATGTGGATAATGGTGCCTATATGAATTTTACAGGTCCGAACTTGAGTTTTACCAAAGGCCTATCCAAGGTTGTTTTTGGAATGTTACCATCCCTGCGATTTAAACAAGATACAGGATCGATACACAATTCTTTTGTTACACCTTCTTTGGGTTGTGGGATTACTTACAGTTACAAATGGGCGGCTATTCAAGTTCCTATTTATTATAACAGTAAAACGACCTCGAACAATGGTCAATGGAATATTGGAGTAGGATTAGGTATTCGCATTAATGCATTCAACAAGAAATAACATTCCTGTTAAACGTTACTTCAATTTCGGATTCTCCTGATGTCTAGTAGCATCGCGATTGGTCTTCTTTTCGAGATTCTTTTGCAATGCGGCTTCCAAGTCAACCCCCGTTTGATTTGCCAAACAGATCAAAACAAAAAGCACGTCAGCAAGTTCGTCTCCCAGATCCTTGTTTTTATCTGATTCCTTTTCGCTTTGTTCGCCATATCTTCGTGCGATGATGCGTGCAACCTCCCCTACTTCTTCCGTAAGCATGGCCATATTGGTCAATTCATTGAAATAACGAACACCAACAGTTTTGATCCATTGGTCTACTTGTTTCTGTGCTTGATTGATCGTCATTATTCCTTGTTTTTTGAATCCATGAGAATCGTAACCGGCCCATCATTGACCAACGCTACCTTCATGTCAGCCCCAAAAATACCTGTTTCTACCTTCAATTCTGAAAATGTCCGAAGTCTCTTAACAAAGTACTCATACAAAGGAATAGCCTGTTCCGGTCTGGCAGCTTTAATAAAACTTGGCCTATTTCCTTTTTTTGTAGACGCGTGCAGAGTAAATTGACTTACCACTAAAAAAGCTCCTTGAACGTCTTGTATCGACAAATTCATCTTACCTTCCAAATCAGAAAACACGCGCATTCCAGTAAGTTTTCCAATTAAAAAATCGGCATCTTCTTCCGTATCCAATTCTTCTATTCCAAGCAAGACTAGAAAACCTATGTCAATCTTGCCATGAATATTTCCTTCAATGGATACCGAAGCTTCAGAAACACGCTGTATAACAGTTCTCAAAATATTTTAATATTAACTCAAAGTTCGGTTTTAAAAATACGTTTTACTTAAACAATAAAAGAAACAAATAATCAGAAACATATTTTGTATCTTACCCATATATTCAAAAAGATGCACAAACCAGTTCATAAACTCCAATCTACTGCTCTCAGCGATGTCAATTCGCTGAAAACATTGGTTGAAAACAGAACAGTTCACACCCTAGATAAATGTGAATTGAATCTTTTTGAAACCTACGAGCAATCTAATTTAGTCCCACTAAAGTTTAATGATTTAGTGGTAACAAGTATGCTACGCGGAAAAAAAGTCATGCATCTTTATGAAGACCCAGAATTTGATTATTTCCCCGGTCAAACGGTTATTATACCTTCTCAAGTAGAAATGAAAATTGATTTTCCGGAAGCTAGTTTTGAAAACCCAACTCAATGTCTTGCTTTGGCAATTGATCATCAAAAAATTCAAGACACATTGGTGTTTTTGAACGAGCGATATCCAAAAGAAGAAAATTCACAGTATTGGAATCTGAATCATTCAGATTATTTTTTCTTCAATAATGAAGCGATGGCTACAACAATTAACAAACTCATTGGTATTTGTATGAGCTCAAACACTGCGAAGGACGTGCTTGCTGATATTACGCTACAAGAACTTTTAGTTCACATCATTCAATTACAAACATTGAATTCCCTTGACGAAAACACCGCAGGAAATCATACTTCTCTTTTAAAGCATATCGTCCAATTCATTCGTTCAAATCTCAATGAAAAAATAACACTTCAAGATTTGGTGAATGAGGCATGTATGAGTAAAACTTCGTTTTATCGGTATTTCAAAAGAGAAGTTGGGATAAGTCCCAATGACTTCATTATTCAAGAACGGATTAAAAAAGCGAAAATATTACTCAAAGACACCTCCATTCAAGTAAATCAAGTGGGGTATGAATCCGGATTCGATGACTCAAATTATTTTATTCGCGCATTTAAGAAGCAAGAAGGATTGACCCCAAAGCAATTCAGAAGTTGTTTTTTTGATTAATCATCCACAAATTTCAAGGGCGCTAAATCACGAAGCTCATCTTCGGTAAAAAGCCTACTTTTAACTATAAATCGAACTCCCAGTGGAATTTCGAGTGAAAAGCTTGATCCTCTTCCTGCAACAACATCAATTGTCAACTCACAATTTTTCCAATACTCATATTGGTCTTTACACATCCAAAATTCAGTGTCAACAATTTCCCCAAGACAAACATCATTAACTCCTAAGCGCAACTCGCCAGATTCAAAACACATGGGTTGAGATCCATCACAACATCCACCACTTTGATGAAACATCAATGGGCCGAAACGCGATTTTAACAATTCAATTACTTTTCTTGCTTCCGGTGTAACATCAACACGTGCTATCATCTGCTTCAAGATTTTAATTACCTGCACAACTTACTGTGCAGGTAATTGGTTCATGTTAAATAAATGATCTCCTTAAAATCAGAAAAAGCCTAATTTATTCTTGTTGTATGAGACAAGCATATTCTTCGTTTGACGATAATGTGCTAACATCATTTTATGCGTCTCTCTTCCGAAACCAGACTTCTTGTAGCCTCCAAACGGAGCATGTGCAGGATAGGCATGGTAACTATTTACCCAAACACGTCCGGCCTGAATTGCTCTTGGAACCTGATACAATTCGTGTGCATCTCTTGTCCAAACACCAGCTCCCAAACCATACAGGGTATCATTAGCGATCTCAATGGCCTCCTCAGTTGTCTTGAATGTTGTAACACAAGCTACCGGTCCAAAGATTTCTTCCTGGAAAACACGCATTTTATTGTGTCCTTTAAGCAATGTAGGCTGAATATAGTACCCACCTCCTAGTTCACCAGGAAGCTGTTTAGCAGCACCACCGGCTAATACTTCAGCGCCCTCTTCCACACCAATTTTTAAATAAGACAGGATTTTCTCCTGCTGATCGTTTGATGCTTGTGCCCCCATCATCACATTCCCATCTAATGGATCACCCATCACGATTGCATTGGTCCTTTCGATTACGCGCTTCATAAATTTATCATAGATCGATTCATGCACAAGTATGCGCGACGGACAGGTACAAACTTCGCCTTGATTCAAAGCAAATAACACGGCACCTTCAACAGCTTTATCGAAAAATTCATCGTCATGATCTGCAACTGACGGGAAGAATATGTTCGGTGATTTTCCGCCAAGCTCCATGGTTACAGGCACCAAATTTTCTGATGCATATTGCATTATCAATCTTCCCGTGGTAGTTTCACCCGTAAATGCCACTTTGTGCACTCGCGGTGAAGTTGCCAATGGTTTTCCCGCTTCTAGACCAAATCCAGTAACTACGTTAAGAACTCCAGGCGGGATAACATCCTGAATCAGCTCCATTAGAATGAGAATGGACGTTGGCGTTTGTTCCGCCGGCTTAACAACGACACAGTTGCCTGCAGCTAAAGCAGGAGCAATTTTCCAAGATGCCATTAATAACGGGAAGTTCCAAGGAATAATTTGACCCACAACACCTAATGGCTCATGAAGGTTTATACTTACGGTAAATTCATCGTGTTCTGAAATGGAACCTTCTTCTGAGCGAATGACACCTGCAAAATATCTGAAATGATCAATACATAATGGGATATCGGCAGCCCTTGTTTCACGAATAGCTTTTCCATTATCGATTGTTTCGACTGTCGCCAACAATTCCAAGTTGGCTTCCATAATGTCCGCGATCTTCAATAACATATTGGATCGTGTAGTAACGGATGTTTTTGACCAGGACGGAAATGCTGCATGCGCGGCATCTAACGCCATTTCTATGTCAGCCTTACCTGATCTGGCTGCTTTTGTGAATACTTGACCATCAATTGGTGATATGTTATCAAAATATTCACCGGAAACCGGCGGAACGAATTTGCCTCCAATAAAATTATCATACTTCGTTTTAAAGGAAGGGCGTTGTGCTTTTGTACTCATGTTTTTCGTTTTAACGTTTATGCAAAAAAACACGACGAGTCAAAAAACTGATAGCACAATTATTTCATTTCATAGCACAATTGTTCCTTGTTTTGTTCAATCAAGAAATCTGCTTAACCGTTTTCCCGTTTATTTCTGCGATGCACATCGTCATCGTCACCCTGCATCAATTGTAAATAGGTCCAATACCTACTTTCGTAAATTTCCCCGTTTTCCAGGGCGGCTTTAACGGCACAATTTGGTTCGTTGATATGCTGACAATTGTGAAATTTACATGATCCGATCAAAGCACGCATTTCAGGGAAATAATGCGAGATCACTTCCTTATCCAGATCCACTATGCCGAAGGCACGAATACCAGGTGTGTCGATGATGAATCCACCAGAACTTAGGGGATGCATTTCTGCAAACGTTGTCGTATGTTGTCCTTGATGATGTGCACTTGAGATCTCACCGATTCGTAAATCTAAATTAGGATCTAAAGCGTTTACCAATGTACTTTTACCAGTACCGGAATGTCCAGCGATCATCACCTGTTTGTCCTTGATCTCATCCCGCAAAAAGTCAATATTCTTTCCGTTGCTGGCCGAAATCGCCTCACAGTCATAACCCACGGTGCGATACATGTCCATCATGGCGTCCAACAACTCCAATCCATCGGCATCCAACAGATCCACCTTATTGAACAAAATGGTCACCGGAATGCGAAAAGACTCCGCTGCTACTAAAAAGCGATCCATAAAAACCGTGTGCGTCTCGGGGAATTTTAAGGTAACTACCAAGTAAGCACGATCGATATTGGCTGCCAAAATGTGCATTTGCTTACTCAAATTGGTGCTTTTACGAACAATGTAGTTCTCACGTGGTTGAAAATCCAAGATAGTCCCCTTGCCTTCGGTGTCCAAAACATCAGAGATGACTACGTGGTCTCCAACAGCCAAAGGATTCGTCGTTCGCAAACCTTCTAAGCGAAGTTTTCCTCGCACTCTGCATTCCAACACGCTGTTATCAGGCAGCAAAACCTGATACCACTTACCGGTTGACTTCAATACCTTACCCTCTGTTGGAACCATGTGTCAAATGTACGAATCAAACAGTTTTCAAAGGCCAAAACGCTTATTAAATTCGCAAGTCCAACGCAATTCACGCGGCTTTCGTTATCTTCGTAACCAAATTTTCATCCTATGTCGATTGAAGTTAAAAACCTTTCCAAGTTTTATGGCGAACAAGCTGCCGTGAATGACATCTCTTTTTCAATTGGAAAAGGAGAGATCGTTGGCTTTCTAGGTCCAAACGGAGCCGGTAAATCGACCACGATGAAAATGATCACCGGATTCATCCCAGCATCCGAAGGAGAAATTCGCGTTTGCGGTAAAGAAGTATCTGTTGATTCTATTGAAACACGAAAGCACATTGGCTATCTTCCGGAAAACAACCCATTGTATTTGGACATGTATGTGAAGGAGTACCTCGAATTCGTTGGGAACATTTACAAGATTAAAAATGTACGCGAGCGTGTAAAAGAAATGATCCGTTTAGTTGGTTTGGAAGTAGAGCAAAACAAAAAGATCGGAATGCTTTCTAAAGGTTACCGTCAGCGTGTTGGATTGGCTCAAGCGATCATTCACAACCCAGACGTGCTGATCTTAGACGAACCTACTTCTGGTCTTGACCCGAACCAATTGGTTGAGATCCGCGACCTGATCAAACGCATCGGTAAAGAAAAAACCGTAATGCTATCGACGCATATTTTGCAAGAAGTTGAAGCTATTTGCGACCGTGTGATCATCATTCGTAAAGGACAATTGGTTGCGGATAATTTAGCGAGCAACCTTCAGGTAGCGACTGATCTTCAGGTAGTGTTTGCGGAATTCGACGGTTCTGTTTCGAAGAATTTGTTACAACGCATTCCAGGTGTTACGAAAGTTCAAAAAGTAACCGAAACAAGCTACTTGATCGAAAGTAATGAAGCGGAAGATCTCCGTAAAACTGTTGCTCAATTCGCGCAACAAAACAACCTTTTGGTGTTGACCTTGAGAACGGAAGAAAAATCTCTTGAGGAAGTATTTAAGTCGTTGACGAAGTAATCAGTCTACTGCTGATTTGGCTCCCAGAATGGATCGTGCCAAGTAATGCATGAGGTAGATCAAAGGAGTCAAACTGACCGCAACAAGTAGTTTAAATGCATACCCCATCATCCAGTATTCCAGTATTTGCTGAAACTTAAAGGTGCCCGGCAAGTAAAATCCAATGAATAACACGATGAATCCATCGGCCAATTGAGAAATCACTGTTGACCCTGTACTTCGCACCCAAATCCAGCGACCTTTCAAAAGTTTGTTGAATAGGTAGAATAACCGTACGTCGATTAGCTGAGAGACAATAAATGCCGTAATACTTCCGATCATAATGGGCAAGCTGCCTCCAAATGCTTTACGAAACTCAGTGTCGGACATATACGACCCTTCATCTGTGGGCATTTCAACAGCAATGTATACCAGCAAAAAACAAAAGGCGATCATCCCCGTAGTGATCCAACTCAAGCGTTTCACAGCTTTTTGACCGAAATACTCGTTCATAACATCCGTCAATAAAAAAACGATCGGCCATGGAACGATTCCAGCTATGATAGGTGCAATGAATGTTGGCACCGACTTACAGGAGATCAACTCAGCAACGATGGCACTGGTAATAAATACACCGGCCATAATCTGAAAAGCAATTTGTTTTCTGTTCTCGAGCATAAACGAAAGTACAACTATCTTTTAAAATGAACTATTCATGGAACAATAGATAAACCGCATATGTTCGTTTCTTATTGACCTAAAAAAGACTACTTTTGCGCAAAATGTAACTGAAAATGCCAACAAATTTCATAGATGAATTACGCTGGAGAGGAATGATCCACGACATGATGCCCGGAACAGAAGACGCACTTAACAAAGGTGTCTCAGCCGGATATATTGGTTTTGATCCTACCGCGGACTCCTTGCATGTTGGACATTTAGTTCAGATCATGACCTTGGTGCATTTTCAACGTTCCGGACACAAACCGTATGCCTTAGTAGGTGGTGCAACGGGAATGGTTGGAGATCCTTCCGGGAAATCGCAGGAACGCAACCTATTGGATGCAGAAACACTTCAACACAACGTTCGTTGCGTGCAAGATCAACTTTCCAAGTTTCTGGATTTCAATGACTCTGCGAATGGCGCAGTCATGGTTAACAATTACGATTGGTTTGAAAACATTTCCTTCTTGGAGTTCATTCGCGATGTTGGAAAACACATTTCGGTGAATTACATGATGGCCAAAGATTCTGTAAAATCACGTTTGGAAACCGGGATGAGCTTTACAGAGTTCAGTTACCAATTGGTTCAAGGCTACGATTTCTACCATTTGAATAAAAACCACAAGTGCATCGTGCAAATGGGTGGATCTGATCAATGGGGCAACATCGTTACGGGAACAGAATTGATCCGTCGAAAAGGAGGTGGCGAGGCTTATGCGGTTACTACCCCACTGATCAAAAAGGCAGACGGAACCAAATTTGGTAAAACTGAAGGCGGCAGCGTATGGTTGGACCCGGAAAAAACAAGTCCTTACCAATTCTACCAATTCTGGTTGAATGCAAATGATGCCGATTGTCCAAATTACATCCGAATCTTTACGCTGAAGTCAAAAGAGGAGATCGAGCAATTGGAAGCGGAACACAACGAAGCGCCTCACTTGCGTATCCTTCAAAAGGCGATTGCTGAAGAGATCACCATCCGCGTGCATGGCAAAGAAGCATTGGATGCGGCTATTGCTGCTTCAAATATCTTGTTCGGGAAATCTACTTCTGAGGACTTGAAAAAACTATCTGAAAATGATTTCTTCGCTGTATTTGATGGGGTGCCACAGGCGAAAATTCCAAGAGCTGAGTTAGAGGTTGGTATCGGGTTGATCGAACTACTCGGATCGAGAACCAATTTTTTAAGTTCCAACAGTGAAGCACGACGCGATTTGAAAGCCAATGCAATTTCAGTGAACAAAGAAAAAGCCGGTGAGAATGATGTGATATCAACTTCACACCTCATCAATGACAAGTACCTGCTCTTAGGAAAAGGAAAGAAATCGAATTTTATCGTTATCGTTGAATAGCAAAAAAGGCTGGGAAGATCCCAGCCTTTTTTTATTTCCCGTCGAGCATTTTCTTGAAATACTCCTCATACTCTTCACTGTTCTTTTTCATAGAATCGAACATTTCCTTCGTGCGCTTATCATCGATCTTATTCAGTTCTAATTGATATTCGGTGTTTTTCACTTTACACGCCTTCTCTTCATCCAGGTGATCTTTCACCTGTTCGTAATAACCTTTGTAATGTGACTCGATCGCCAACAACTGTCTACGGTCTTGACTAGCTTGGAACATGTCCTGTTTCATGGCCTCCAATAACGAGTACTGAAGCGCCATCAAATAATTGTTTACCGGTATGAATTTCCAATCCGTGTAAGATTGCGCATATTTCTTCATACGTGCGGCCCCGCTTTTTATGTGTTTTTCAATGGCTTTGTAAGCATTCATCGCTTGGTCCGGATACATGATCTGCGGATAAACTTCCTTGTGAAAAACCAATAATTCCTCAAGAGCTTCAAAAACCAACGAATCCTGTGAGATCACATCGGTATCGTAATGCGTAGGTGCGTTACTCAATATTGCCATGTTCGTGTAGCTCCATTCGTAAGCTTCTTTCAACCAAAAGAAACGCGTATCCAAAACGGTATCGCTATGCGCAATGGAATCCCAACGATGTCTGATCACCTCAAATTGTGTTACCAGCGTAAACAAACTGTCTTTCCACCCAACAAATGAAGACGGGATAGATGATTCATCAAATGCTTTTGCCGTATTTGCTGTTGGATAGTCTTCCAAAATAGCCGCTTGTTTGTTTATCACACTTTTCAGATCATCCGATAAGGTCTTACCGTTCTTTTTTAGCTGATCGATTGTCTTTTCCTGACTACTAATCACTTTCGAAATGGATGAAGAAGCCGCTTTATCTGAAGCTTTGAACACTTTACTTTCTTTTGAAATCGTTTTTTTAGCAAATGCAGATGCCTCCTTTTCGATCTCTTTGGCGTATTTGATATACAGTTTCAAACTGTCATTCATTTCGCGCAGTTTTGGCAAGTATTCGGTTAGCTCCGATTTTGGGAGTTGTCCGTAATTTTTACGAAACGATTCGCTCAAGTGAATTCCAATATAATTGTGGAAGTGAATGGCAGTATTGGTATAACCGTACGGGTTGTAAGAAAGTCCTTGTTCTGCTACTTGCATCCATTGATGATGGATAGGTTTGGCCGCGTATTGATCAACCTTTGCGTTGTAATTAACTTGCTCAGCGGTATCAATCGTCAATGCGCTTTCCCATTTGGTTTCTTTGGCATAAAACACGGGCATCGATAATGGATAGGTTCTTAATTGAAATTCAGGGAGAACCGGCAAGTGTGTTTTTACAAATGTATCGGGGTTTTGCATGAAATAATCTAAACGAGGCATGGCAACAAATCCAATCTTGTTTGACACCTCATAGGTATCACCCAATGCATTTTCATCTTGTTTCTTAGCATCGCGTTTTGCCCAACGCTTCTTTTTCTTTTCCTGCTTTTTCAAGCTCCATTTGCGCAGTTTTGCTTCGCGTTTCTTGTTGCGTTTTTCAAGTTTCTTTTGCGCCTCCAAATGTTTTGGAATGCGACCAATGTATCCTGCGTCCCAAGTTGGATCACTCACATACCATGTGCCATTCAACTTCATCAAAAGCCACATGTGATCACTGCTTGAGGCATAGGCCATACTATCAGAGCGCTCGTGCGCCGTATTACCTTCAACAATAGCAGTTGTAATTCCAGCATGGTTTAAAAGTTCTCTATACAAATATGCATAACCTTGACATAACGCTTTTCGTGTTTTCAGAACATCCCTCCCCGTTTGAAAAGTAAGTCCTTTTCCTTTTTTCAAGGCAACGTAATCGTAAACGATATTATTCGTAACCCATTGATAGATCACACGTGCCTTGGCAGAATCTCCGCTTACATCTTTCGTTAAGAACGCAGCTAATAGTTCGGTAGATTTAGTAGCACTTTTAGGTACTGTTAGTTCAAAAGGCACCTTCTGGGCGACGATCGTATGTGTCCAAGAAAGTGCGCAAATCAGGTAAATTAATTTTCGCATGTGCAAAATTAACATGAATATCAGTATCCGCAATCATGCGGCTTCCGCCATTTTCTAATATAGATTTTTAGGATAATCTACTTCACAAAGAAACAACCCTTTGGCGGGCACTGAAGTTCCTGAAGCTCCGCGATCTTTTGCCTGTATAACAGACTGGAAATCATCCAAATTCAACTTACCTTGCCCCACTTCAATCAAAGTACCAACAACGGCACGGACCATGTTCCGTAAAAATCGATCCGCAGAAATTTCAAAACGCCATTTATTCGATGCTATTTCCACCCATTCAGCATTTGAAATGGTACAGATATTTGTTTTTACATCCGTGTGCAATTTCGAAAACGAGGTGAAATCTTGCGTACCTAGCAGCATTTTGGCAGCCTCATTCATGGCTTTAAAATCCAACTGCTGAAATTGCTGAACACTATTGTAAGCAAACGGGTCCTTTCCAAAATGGATGAAATAGTGATACGTACGATTTATTGCCGAGAAACGTGCATGGAACTCATTCGAAACTTCAGCCAAAGAAAAGATCACAATGCTATTTGGAAGCATTTTGTTCAGCTTATAAACCCATTGATTGGTGTCAATTGAAGTTTCTAAATCTAAATGCGCAACGAAGTAAGATGCATGTACCCCGGCATCCGTTCTTCCACAGCCTACCAAGTCGACAGCTTTTCCTCCCAGTAATTTACTGATCGCTACTTCCAACTCCTCTTGCACGCTAATCTGATTCGGTTGTTTTTGCCAACCAAAAAAGTGGGTTCCATCATATGCCAAGCTCATTGCATAACGCATACAACAAAGTTACACATTTGATCTGGACAGAATATTGTTTCGAAATTCTCACAAGATTAACAATTTCGTAAAGCAGCGATCTTGAACTTAATTATTTAGTAACCTCCGCCTAAACAATAGGGAAAACGGGGAGAATACATTTGTAATACAAAGAAACTGATTATGCAGTCTACAAAAGGACAAACGATATTACTGGTCGACGACGAAAAAGACATTCTGGAATTTCTGCAATACAATTTAGAAAAAGAAGGCTACAAAGTATTTACCGCATCAGATGGTATTGAAGGAGTAGAAATGACTCAAAAAGTAGCCCCTGATCTAATCCTAATGGATGTCATGATGCCACGAATGGACGGTATAGAGGCTTGTCAAACAATTCGTCAAGAATTGCAATTGAACTCACCATTAATTGCATTCCTTACTTCACGATCAGAGGATTATTCTCAGGTTGCAGGATTCGAAGCGGGTGCGGACGATTATATTACGAAGCCTATCCGGCCGCGTTTGTTGATCTCGAAAGTGGAAGCACTATTGCGCCGAGCAGGACGAACAACTGCAGAACCAAGTGAGATTAGAACCACTTCCATTGTTGTCAATCGCGAACGCTTTTTAGTAATCATGAATGATCAGGAGATTCAATTACCTAAAAAAGAGTTCGAACTCATCGAACTTTTGGCTTCGCGACCTGGTAAAGTATTCACGCGTGATCAAATTCTGGCAACGGTATGGGGAGATGAAGCCATTGTCGGCGAGCGAACAATCGACGTGCATATCCGAAAATTGAGAGAAAAACTTGGAGAATCGTATATTCGTACCATCAAAGGTGTTGGATACACATTTTCTGAATAGTGAGAAACAGTAACCCTATTTTAATTGTCTTGCTAGGAAGCTTCTTAATGAGCGTCCTTGTCGGCATTTCTGTAGTGATCATTCACCTGATCGATCCACTTCCGTTGTGGGCATTCTTTGTTTTTCCGATCGGGATCAGTGCAGGATCATTTTTGGTGTTCTACTTACTTTTCAAGCGCTTCATTCACAATCGCTTAAAGATCCTGTATCGTTCCATTCGTACCGGAAAAATGAGCAATGAAACGGCTTTTGAAATGTCGATGACCAAAGACATCATTGGTGAGGCCGAACTGGAAACGAAAATGTGGGCAGAAGAAAAGCAAACCGAGATCGTTCAATTGAAGGAACAAGATAAGTTTCGTCGTGAATTTCTTGGAAACCTTGCTCACGAATTGAAGACCCCGGCATTTGCGATCCAAGGATATGTACTCACGCTTCTCGAAGGAGGAATTGATGATGAAAAGGTCAACCGTACATTCTTAGAACGTGCTTCCAAGGCAATTGACCGGATGACATCCATTCTGGAAGATCTAGACACGTTAACGAAATTGGAGGTCAACGAACTGAAACTTGAATTGCGCCATTTTGATATTCGTGATCTGGCCAAAGAAGTGATGGAGTCGTTTGAGATCAAGGCGAAAGAAAAGTCCATTACTCTGCGATTTGAAAAAGATTACCCGAAAGAAAAATTGGTGAAGGCAGATCGCGGGAAAATTGCTCAAGTCTTAACAAATTTGATTGGGAACTCCATTGCGTACGGAAATGAAGGTGGAACTACCACAGTCCGTTTTTACGAAGTAGATGATCTGATCACTGTGGAAATTTCAGATAACGGCCCTGGTATTGATCCAAAACATATTCCACGACTATTTGAACGTTTTTATCGCGTAGAGAAAAGTCGTAACAGAAATGAAGGCGGTTCAGGTCTCGGTCTGTCTATTGTGAAACGTATTTTGGAATCTCACGGTCAAACTATTTCTGTTAGAAGTACGGTAGGTGTAGGAAGTACCTTCACTTTTTCACTGGACAAATTCGGAGGAAATTCAAATACAGTGATCTCTTCTAAAGGCGTTGTGATCAAACCTTAAAATTCAAAGCAGTTCGATGGTTGCCAAACTTTCTCTGTGAAACGTGTCTTCATCGGTGGTTTGAAGAACAGACTCCAATCCATTTATCTCCGCTAAATACATTTGTTCGCTTTGACCTGGTGTTGCAATTAGAATTGCCTTTTTTCCAAGCACAGTCAAATCCATAAGCGTGGAATATCCGTTACGTGATAAGATCAAATCAGCACTCAGAATGGCCTGATCACCCAACTCCCAATCATGGATAAATTCAATATTTGATGGAACAGAAACAGCTAAGCGCTCCGGACAAATGATCGTCATTTTTTGGATACTTCTCGAAGCGATCTTCAGAAACAGTTCAAAAAGTTGATCCGCATAAGGTTCCGGACCGCTAACAATTCCAACTACCCCACCACCCTGTTTTGGTGTATCCAACAATTGAAATCGCGAATAAAATCCGATGTAGGTACAATGAGGATGGTCTCCAATACTCAATTTTCCTGCAAGATTTATTTCGCGGTCATCAAAAAGCCAGATTTCGTTGAAATCACTCAACCAGTTCTTATGCAACATAGAAACCATGCGTGGAGTATCTTCAGGTAAATTCAGCTGATGCGTAAGAAAGATACTGTGAACGCGCGGATGACGGAAACCATAGCGATGATCGGAAAGGATCACATCGATAGCATCGTGTTTTACCAACTGACGCACCAATCGCAGGTCTCTACGGATAAATTTTGGTCCTTTCAACAGGTTGCGAATTCCTTCCAAAACAAAATTTCCATCGCCTTTAAATCGCAGGTTAGCACCCTCCAGATCTACTATTTTACCTTGAAAGCCATAAGACCGAATTACGGATATCTGCTCCTTACTCCCGGCGAAGAGCACGTTATTCCCTTGTTCTTCCAATTGTCGGATCAAGGAAATAGAGCGAGCCACATGTCCCAAACCCCAATCGAAACAGGCGAAAAGAATGCGCTTGTGCTGAAGTTCAGAAGGACGCATTTACTCGATGCGTTTCATTTGCAACGGTGCCGCTTTTGAAAGCACGTAAGGGAAATTCTCCTCCACAAACGAACTTGGATCCAAACCAAACTCGTTCTTTTCAGTTAGCGACATGCCTTTGATGTAGAAATAAGCGTTCAGGATCACTTTGTGGAACCACGGCAACTCATTGTCATTCGACAAGAATTTGCGGATCACCACAAAGCGGAAATCACCAATATGGTCGCTGTGGTGGTATTCGCAAGCATAGCGCGATTTGATCTCGATCTCTCCTGCTTGAACCATTTCTTCCACAACCTGTTTGAACATTGTATCCAGCTTTGGCTGAACTCGGAATCCTAGTTTAAAATCCACACGGATCAAATCATTCTCATCGTGTTTCGTAACCTTATATTCCTTTGTATACGGTTCATCGGCTGTACTCACATGCACGAACCAATAGCGCTCAGCGCGTTTCGGTTGTTGTTCCAAGATCGAATAGAAGACCTTCGACTCTACTTCATCCGCGCGATCGGCACTTGTCAAATACACCAAGTGTGTCGCATAGGTCGGAATTTGCTCGTCCGCAGACAATTTTTGCAATACCGGAAGGTAATTTTTGATCTTCACGAACTCCAAATAACTCGTACGGATGATCTTACTTTTGAAGATGATGTACATGATGGCAATCAAAACAATTGCAATGATCAAAGTGATATAACCACCGTGTGGGAACTTATCGATTTGCGCCACAGCGAAACCACCTTCAATCACGAAAAATGCTGCAATTAGGGTAAATCTCAATACCGGATTCCAGTGCTTTTTCGCCATGTAGAAAATCAACAACATGGATGTTGAGATCATTGCCAGAACAATTGACAATCCATAAGCGGCCTCCATGTTTTCTGACTTCTCAAAGTACCAAACCACACCCAAACAACCGAACATCAACATCCAGTTCACAGATGGAATGTACAATTGTCCTTTAATATCCGATGGGAAATTCACTTTTACACGTGGCCACAAATTCAAACGAATAGCCTCGTTAATGAGCGTGAATGAACCTGAGATCAAAGCTTGAGAGGCAACAATCGCAGCCGCGGTAGCAATGATGATCGATGGAATTTTAAACCACTCCGGAACGATCATATAAAAAGGATTTTCCTCATTGATAAATCCATTCGCATGGTGGTTCAACAAATAAGCACCCTGACCGAAGTAATTAATGATCAACATCGCTTTTACGAAAATCCAACTTACACGGATATTCTCTTTTCCACAGTGTCCTAAGTCAGAATACAGGGCTTCTGCTCCCGTGGTACACAAGAAAACAGCACCCAGTAGCCAAAATCCTTCCTTGTAGTTTGTCAACAAGTCAAAAGCATAATACGGATTAAGCGCCTTTAGAATCGTAAAATCTTGTAATAAAGAAGAAAAACCAACGAAACCAAGCATCAAAAACCAGATCATCATAACTGGTCCGAAAGCCCTACCTATGAATTTGGTTCCAAATTGTTGAATAATAAAAATCGAAATAATCACACCAACAATAATTGGCATGGTCGGAATGTCCTTATTTACGTAGGCCAATCCCTCGATGGCTGAGGATACGGAAATAGGCGGAGTAATGATGCCATCAGCTAACAAAGCGGCTCCCCCGATCATTGCAGGAATCACCAACCATTTCTTACGACGACGAACAAGCGTGTAAAGCGAAAAAATCCCCCCTTCACCCTTGTTATCAGCGCGCAAGGTAATGATCACATATTTTAAAGTCGTTTGAAGTGTCAATGTCCAAAAAATACAAGACAAAGCTCCCAAGATCAGTTGGTCAGTGATCTGTTTACCTACTTCTACTCCATTTACTGGCTCAGCGTTCGTAATCGCCTTTAATACGTACAACGGAGATGTTCCGATATCACCGAATATAATCCCTACTGTGATCAACAATCCTGCAAAGGATAAGGCGTGGTGATGATGCTTTGACATGTTACAAAAAATTAACGTGTCAAATTTACTTAAAGCCCACACTCCACAATGCGTTTTTCGTTTTTTTCGCTAAAAATTCTTTCCACCGGAATTTCCTATTTTTGTGGCCGCTATGGGAAAGAACAAATTGCGCAAATTCGCCGAAATGAAGACCATGAAAAATGTCTTCGAACCGACCTTACAAGCCGATCCAAAAGATTTCGAACTGAAGGGAAAATGGAGAGAGGCTTTTTTTGGAAATAACAACCCGATCGTTTTGGAATTGGGCTGTGGAAAAGGCGAATACACCGTTGGTTTGGCCAAACATTATCCAGATCGCAATTATATCGGTATTGACATCAAGGGGGCGCGCATGTTCGTTGGTGCCAAAGAGGCAGAGGATGCAGGCATGGACAATGTCGCCTTTTTACGAACGAAGATCGATTTCATCGAAGATTACTTCGCCAAAGATGAGATCGATGAAATTTGGTTAACTTTTTCTGACCCTCAACCGGTAAAGCCGCGTAAGAGATTGACTTCGGAACAATTCATCAAACGCTATAAAAATGTGCTCAAGCCTGGCGGATTGATCCATCTTAAAACAGATTCGGATGTGCTTTTTGAATCAACAGAGGAGCAAATTAAAGAACACGGTTACAACGTAAAAGAATTGACCTGGGATCTGTATCATTCATTACCAGCCGATTTGGATCCGGTCATTCGCGACATCTTGCACATCAAAACACATTACGAGCAGCTGTTTACAGCCAAAGGTTCTGTGATCAAGTATTGCTGCTTTACCGTTCATTGATGAAGACCAACTGGTGGAAGCAATTTAGTACTTGGGTCGGGATCTTTTTCCTGGTGCGCTTGTATGGTATTTGGAATCCACCTTTGGAAACATGGCATTCATGGCGACAAACGCTAACGGCAATGATAGCACGAAATATGTCAGAAGGCAATTTTTCGTTGCTCTACCCCCAGATCGATATGGGTGGCGATCGCACAGGTATTTTGGGTTCTGAATTTCCTTTTTTTCAAACACTGATCGCAAGTTTTAACTCCATTTTCGGATACCAGCATTGGTATGGTCGTTTAATCTCTTTATTAGTCGCCTCTTTTGGGGTCTATGCCTTTTATTTGATCGTCAAGCGATTGTGGAACGAGCAGGTTGCAAAGTACGCAGGTATTCTCCTACTTTGTTCTCTTTGGTTTGCCTTCTCCAGAAAGATCATGCCCGATGTGTTTGCAGTTTCCCTTGTATTAATTGGGATTTGGTGGATTATACGCTTTGTTGAATCAAATAGTTGGGTCTTTTGGAGTGGTGCTTTGCTCCTATTAACCCTTGGCGGACTAAGTAAAATCCCGGCTACTTACCTCTTTATCGGTATTTTACCATTCATGATGAGCAGTCAAGTCACTTTTCGCATCCGCTTTTGGGTAATGACCAGTTTTGGTTTGGCAACAGCGATCATTGGGTGGTGGTATTTCATATGGGTTCCTCATTTGGTCGACACCTATCATTTTCAGTTGTTTTTCCCGAAAAGCATTACAGAAGGACTTAACGAAATAAAACCGTTATGGTTCGACTTCTGGAAGCAGATCTATTTCGGAGGAATGCGCTCCTACATGGTGTTGCTTTTTGTTGGAATTGGCGGCTATTTCCTGGTTAAAGGTAAAAAGACACTGTCTCTTGGGATTTTCTTATCCATAGGTGTTTTTCTCTTGTTTGCCATTAAAACAGGAACGGTATTTCCTACCCACAACTACTATGTACTCCCGTTGGTTCCAATTATAGCTTTGATCGCGGGAATCGGTTTGTCTGCCATTCCTCAAAAATGGGCTGTAGCAGCTGCCGTTGTTATCTGCATTGAGGGTCTTGGCAATCAGATCTCAGATTTTCGCATCAAAGAGGAAGTTTGCTATAAACTCACTTTGGAAACCCAGCTCAATACTGTTTTAAAACCTCATGAGAAGGTCGTTATTTTCACTGGGCCTGATCCACAGTTAACCTATTGGTTGAATAGAAAAACATGGAGTATTGATCGTGCCGAATTTGGAGAACAGCTTTTGATGGAGCGTATTCGAAAGGATGGTGTTCATTTCGTGGTGTTGGACAGAAATATTGACGCATCCATTCCTGGTCAGAAACCAGTCTTTACCACCAAAGACTGTTTGGTATACCGTATTCAATAAAAAAGAGGCCCGAGAGCCTCTTTCTGTATGTTTAACCTACTTTTTTCAAGCGGGCCATTTTACTTTTCGAGAATTGTGCTTTGGCATAATCCAATTCTACACGGAACTCCTTTTCATTTTTAGAAGGTAATTCATACATAGCATCCGTTAGGATCGCTTCGCAAATGGAACGCAATCCACGTGCTCCCAATTTGAACTCGATCGCTTTTTCAACAATGAAGTCCAAGACCTCTGCATCGAAAGTCAAACGAATTCCATCGATCTCAAACAAGCGCACATATTGCTTCACCAAGGCATTTTTTGGTTCAGTCAAGATACGTTTCAAGCTTTTTGCATCCAATGGCTCAAGGTATGTCAATACTGGGAAACGACCGATCAATTCAGGGATCAATCCATACGTTTTGATATCTGTAGGATTGATGTATTTCAAGAAGTTGTCTCCGTCGATCTTTTCAACACCTTGCTGACCAAATCCAATTGTTTGGGTGTTCACGCGACTTGCAATAATTCGCTCAATTCCATCAAATGCTCCACCACACACGAATAGGATATTCTTCGTATCGATTGAGATCATCTTTTGTTCCGGATGCTTACGCCCTCCTTGTGGTGGTACGTTTACTGTAGAACCTTCCAACAATTTCAACAAAGCCTGTTGTACTCCTTCTCCGGAAACATCACGTGTAATGGACGGATTATCACTTTTACGTGCGATCTTATCAATCTCATCAATGAATACGATCCCGTTTTGAGCAGCTTGCACGTTGTAATCTGCGGCTTGTAATAAACGCGACAGAATACTCTCTACATCTTCACCTACATAACCTGCTTCTGTCAATACTGTTGCGTCAGCAATGCAAAACGGAACATTCAGCATCTTAGCAATGGTTTTCGCCAACAATGTTTTTCCTGTACCGGTACGCCCCACTAAGATCACGTTTGATTTTTCAATCTCAACGTCTTCGATCTTGCCTTGATGCAAACGCTTGTAGTGATTGTAAACAGCTACTGCCAATGTTTTCTTGGCGTCGTCTTGTCCGATCACATATTCATCCAAGCGTATCTTGATATCTGAAGGCTTCAAAACATTTACCGGAGCAGCCGCATTCGGTGTATTGTTCGAAGCCATTTCTTCATCCACAATAGAACGAGCCTGTACGATACAGTGGTCGCAAATGTGACCGGAAAGTCCGGCTATGAGCAATCCAACCTGACTACGCGGTCTTCCGCAAAAGGAGCAAGTTGTTTCTTTTTTAGACATGTGTCTTGTAGTTTTTAAGTGCAAAAAAGTCATTCACCAAAAGGTAAATGACTTAGATATCTGCTACAAAATTAGCTTATTTCGGGTTGCGAACCAAAACTTCGTCCACCATTCCGTAATCTTTTGCTTCTTGAGATGTCATCCAGTAATCGCGATCAGAATCAGCCCACACTTTATCATACGTTTGTTTTGAGTGATGCGCGATGATATCGTACAATTCTTTCTTCAATTTCTGGATCTCTCGTGCGGTGATCTCGATATCAGATGCCTGACCTTGTGCACCTCCCAATGGTTGGTGGATCATCACACGTGAGTGCTTCAACGCCGAACGTTTTCCATCAGCACCGGCACACAACAATACAGCCCCCATTGACGCTGCCATACCTGTACAGATAGTAGCAACATCCGGCTTAATGTATTGCATTGTATCATAAATCCCCAATCCTGCATAAACAGAACCTCCAGGAGAATTCAAATAGATCTGAATGTCTTTTTTCGCGTCAACTGATTCCAAGAACAACAATTGCGCATTGATGATATTTGCAATATGATCGTTGATCCCTGTTCCCAAGAAAATGATACGGTCCATCATCAAACGTGAGAAAACGTCCATTTGTGTCATATTCAAATGACGCTCTTCGATAATATATGGTGTCATTGAAGACTCGATATAGCTTTCCAAATGCATGCTGGAAATCCCCATGTGTTTGGTAGCGTATTTGTTGAATTCGTTCTTATCAAACATGCTTGTAGATTTTTCAATAATTGTGAACTAAAAGTAATAGCTTTTAACCGACTTCCTAGCTTTTTTGGCAGAAATTAACGAGAAAAGTAGCAACAGTCAATGGTTAACAACTTCGTGTGTTAAAATTCAAATTGGACCTCGTAACTGGTGTGCTTTCTCAAGTTGATCACTCGATCGTCTGAAAAGATCAAGTATTGGCCTTTAATTCCCTTTAAAACGCCTTCAACTAATGCTTCCTTATCAAATCCAACGCTTTTTACTTTTACCGGATACGCTTGTACCGGATAGACTATTCGCGTAATAGCATCATCGCCGGAAACAAAATCGCGCAGATCAAAAGGTAAAGCTTCCTCTGCTTCTCCTTTGGCCTCTTCGAGATCAATGAACGGATCGATCTCATTCTTCAGCATACGCTGCCAGTTTGTTTTATCCGTGAATACAGATTTCAGTGCAACTTCGATCAATCCTGCTGTGTAACGATTAGGCGTTTCAGCCAATACAATGGCACTAATTGCTCCTTGATCCATCCAACGCGTCATTTTTTGAGTTGCTCGTGTAACACCCACCTTAACAGCATCACTGGCAGCTAAATAAACCAAATGTGGCTGGTTGTGATTTGCTTCCTCCCATTCAATATCTCGTCCTTCTCCCAAATGCGCTCTACACAATTCCGGTGAAATGATACATGGTGCTGCTTGGGGCGCCGACTGAAAACACGGATAACAAAAACCCTGACCAAAGGAATTCTTGGTTTTCTTACCGCAATTGCTGCAGAAGATATTTCCGGTATGCTCCATGCGAATGTGCTGACCAATCAGATCATTCATTCGGATCGACGCATCCAATTGTAGGTTGTAAAGTACCGGTTCGTGATACTCTACGCGCATTTTTTCAATTAATCCGCTGTGTTTCATCCTTCCAAATTTTCGAGCATTTCTGTAGTTTCCATCCACAGATCTGTATAATAATCCAATTTAGTCTTGGCTTCCTCAAAAGCTTTGAGTACAGGACCTGTTTTAGTGGTGTCCGAGAAATCCAAATGGGTCAATTGCTCTTCCAGATCTTTTACCTCTGTTTCTAATTGAGCAATTCGCTCCTCATGCTTCTTGATTGTATTTTGCAGTTGATTGCGCTGGCGTTTCAACTCTTTGCGTTCTTCATGTGCCAACTGCTTTTCAGCAACAACCGATTCTTTCTGTTCCTGAGCCGGCGGAACGGTTTCCGAAGTTTTCGTTCCAAGCTTGCGCTCCAAGTATTCATGCACATCAAAGTGATGGATCTTTAAAGTCTGATCTTCAATGTCCCAAATACGGTTCGTCAAGCCTTCTAAAAACTCCCGGTCGTGCGAAACGATGATAAATGTGCCTTCGTACTGCTTTAATGCTTCTTTTAAAACTTGTTTGCTCTGAATATCCAAATGATTCGTAGGCTCATCCAAGATCAATACATTCGAAGGACTCAAAAGTAATTGACATAGTGCCAAACGTGTACGCTCTCCTCCGGACAACACGGCAACTTTTTTATCAATATCCTCACCGGAAAATAAGAAAGCACCCAGTATCGATCTGAGATCTTTACGCACATCCCCAACTGCTACCTGGTCAACCGTTTCGTAAACAGATAAGTTTTTGTCTAGACGCTCAGCCTGATCTTGAGCAAAGTAGGTGACTTTTACATTGTGACCTAAATTGACAGTTCCTTCGTGATCGATCTCCTGCATCACACATTTGAACAAAGTTGATTTCCCGACACCATTCGGTCCTAAAAGCGCGATCTTTTCGCCACGTCCTACAGTAATTGAAATGTCGCGAAACAAGCGTTTATCCCCATAAGCCTTTCCGACGTGTTCCATTTCAAGCACCCATTTACCAGGCTGAACACTCAGAGGGAAGAAGATCTTCATTTTGGCAATGGCATCGGACTCTAATTCGATCCGCTCGGTGCGTTCCAACTTTTTGATCAAGGATTGAGCAAATGCAGCCTTGTTCTTTTTCGCTCGGAACTTATCAATCAATTCCTGCGTGTGTTTGATCTCTTTATCTTGCTGTTTCTTTGCCTCTGCCATGCGCTCTAATTCTTCGGCGCGAACAGCTTTGTATTTAGAATAGGCATAAGGAAAATCCAGAATGGATCCCAAAGAGATCTCCCAAGTACGATTCGTAACATTATCCAGGAACAAGCGATCATGGGAAATAACGATCACTGCTCCTTCAAAACGTGAGAGGTAATTCTCCAACCATTGAATAGAAACAATATCCAAGTGGTTGGTTGGCTCATCCAGTAACAAGAGATTTGGACGATTCACCAAGATCTTTGCAAGCTCGGCGCGCATTTTCCACCCTCCAGAAAAATCACTCAATTGTCGTTGAAAATCATCTTTGGAGAACCCAAGACCTTGCAAAGTCATCGCAATCTTTTCCTCCCATTGAAATCCGTCTAAAATCGCAAATTGGTCATTTGCGGCATTCAACTCATCCAACAGTTTTAGGTAAGAATCGCTTTCATAATCTGTGCGATTTACGAGATCATGATTGATCGTTTCAATCCGACTTCTTAAACCATTCAGTGTTTCGTTCGAAAAGAACAGATAATTAAATACCGATTCTTTGTAATTGATCTCAATATCTTGAGTCAAAAACCCAATCGAAAGATCTTTTTGTTTGTGGATTCCACCGGATGATGGTTTTTCCCATCCGGCGATCAATTTTAACAAGGTAGATTTTCCAGCACCGTTCTTTCCTACCAATCCTATTCGGTCACCGGCGGTTACTTGGGCTGAACAATCATCAAATAAAAAACCTTGAGGAAAATGAATTCCTACTTTGTCCAAAACGAGCATGTGCAAAAATAACGAAAAAGCCCCCAGGTAATCCTGAGGGCTTTCTTTCTTTATAAGAACTTCTTAGAAGTGCCAAACATCGTGTTCGAACAAACGAATCTCTTCAGTAATCTTTTCAGATTCCATCAAAGCATCCACACCTGTACGGTAACTATCAATAGTACGGTCGAACACATTACTCTCTTTGTAGATAGTACTGTTGAACTGACGCTTCCAGAACAAGTCATCAAAACTCATCCATTGCGCGTCGTTCTGCTCGTTGTACACAAAATAGTTGTTCAAGATATATCGGCAGTGTGGGAAATATAACCAGTACTTCTCTTCCAAACCTACGATTGTCTTTTGACCAGACGTAGCATTGATCTCGATTTTATAAACAACCGGTGCAATACCTAAGATACGTACATCCAATACAGAACGCTCTTTATCGAAGAACCAATCTTCTTTCAAACGGTACTGAACGATATCCTTAGAGTCGATCCATAAAGTATCCGCAGGTGGGTACTTAAATGTGATCGTTCCATCCGGTAACGTAATCTCGATTGGGTCACCATTCTCATCTGTCAATGGAACGTCTGACTGTGGTCCCAATTTACCGATGTAATAGAACACTTTATCACGGAAAATTGAATCCGTATAGTAGTTCTTACCCGGCTCTGGAGCGATCATGTATTTAAACTGATCACCATCCAACATGTCAAACTGATAAGGATTGTACGGTGAAAACACTTTCAAATCCCCATTGATGATGTGGTGACGTAAGATCGTCCACAACGACCATCTGCTCGAGTTACGAACATACTGCCCAGAAGGCGTATGGTAATCGAATGGCAGGTAGATCGGATGATTGATCTTCTCACGCATATCAATAGTACGCCAAACACGTTTACTCCAAGTTACATCGGCCTCACGGACGAACTCATACGGGATCATTCGCTTTGTAGGAACGTGTTCGGTAATATATACCCCGTCCACAATTCCGTCTGCGGGAACATTTACAGGTCCTCCATTGATCTCCTGCGCATTCATAGAATGAGCAGAAAGCAACAACGAACTAAGGATGATTAAACGTTTCATGATTGACACTTATTTATTCAATTATATGGTGAACACACCACCTTTTTTACGAACAATCTTATCAGGACCAACAACCTTAGTCATAAAGCTAATTTGTGAACCTGGTTTTGCTTGTTTCAACAAACTAATACCATCAGCGTTCAATGTGTTACCAGTTCCCTTAGCAGGACGTGGTGCACCTGATACGATCAACTCCCATTCCAATACTTGGAACGTAGCGTTCAATGGTGAATTAGAGTATTTCGCAAACAATCTTGTTTCTGCTTTCGATGCTTTGTTACCTTCTTCAGTTGCTCCGAAGAACAATGAAGGGTTCGGCATGTTCATTACACGGAAAGTAAATGTTCCTAAACTTACAGTTTTATTCGTTACAGAGTTTTTACCTGAGATAGAGATCGTAGCCGTTTTACCAGTACCAGTAACACGTCCGATATATCCGTTTCCAGACTTAGTCAAAGAAACTCCATTCCCGTTCAAAACAGTTTGATCGTAACCTGAAGCAACACCTTCTACTTTGTTATCATAACCTTTGTAAAGTACGTTCAACTCAGGAAGAGATACAGTACCTTGAGGTTTCATGATTTTAATAGTGTGTGTCCAGTTCTCAGTTTTAGTAACACCTGATTTGTTCTTGATCGACACAGTACCGTTCAATACCATTTCAGCACCACCAGCAACTTTTGTTTTCAAAGTACCCTGACCATCAGCAACAGTAATAGTACCAGGACCAGTTACTGTAGGTTGATTATCAGAGTCAAATGCAGCCATCATTACTTTCAACTCTACTTCGTCACCTGTATTGGCGATAGAAGGTCCGTAAGCCAAACCAACAATTTTGTTGAATGAGTACTCACCAGTTGAAACTTTAGACTTCAAGTGAGCCATAGCCTTTGCACGTGCAGACAAGATATCTTGTTGCATAGATGAAAGTGATGCTACAGCTGCAACCAAAGGAGAGTGGTCGAAAGTTGCACCAATCCAGTGAACTCCTTCCATGTCGTGTACTTTCAAACGCTCCGGCTTTGTCAAACCGATGTAGATTTCAGCCAATGCCTCACCGTCGTCTTTGATGTTAGCTTTAGAACCAGCAATCATTTTTTCAACTGCTTTAACTAGATCAGCATTTGTCTTGAACTCATTGATATCCTTTGGAGTGATAGAAAACGATTTTCCACCCATCTTATAGCTACCAACTAACTTCACCAAATCAGAACGGTACTTCAAGAAATCAGCCCAAAGCTTTTTACCAGCAGCGGTAGGATTTTTAATGTCCTCTCCGATGATTTCATGCATTGGCACATCATACTGGTCTTTCGCTTGAACTGCCATCAGGTTCATACGAGTTGGTTGAACACCATCTCCTTTTTTCCAGATCAAAGTCAACTCATCGTTCTCTTTGATATCCTTCACATTTTCACCTGACTTCTCAAGAATATCCATCTTGATCTTATCAATATCTTGAATCATTACGGCTGTGATCTTATCGACCTCTTCCATTTGCTTCAAGATAGCTTGCAACTTCTCACGCTTCAATTTGTTTTCAGCGTTATTTGGAGTTGTCTTTAATTCACCACTAACATCAGATTTTGAAACATTTCCTCTTTCAAAATGTGCAATGTTAGATTTCTGAATGTTCTCTTCAATTGCGACAAAAGCGTCGAGGATGGACTTTGATACGTTCAACGCCAAAAGCGCCGTCAATACCAAGTACATCATACCGATCATCTTCTGTCTCGGGGTTTCTTTTCCTCCTGCCATGACTTAATTTTATTTATTGGTTAACAATAAACTAATGTGAATAATTTATAAAGTAACAACCCTAAAATTAGTCGCGTGTAATTGTCATAGCTTTCAACATGTTGCCATAAACGTTGTTCAAGTCTGTCAAGTTCTTAGACAACATAGCCATGTTTTCTTTGTACAATCTCGTATCTTCTGCAGAAGCTGACAAGTTAGCCATCATCTCAGTAACTTGAGCTTGGAATTTCTCAGTAGCCTCCAAGTGAGCAGAAGAACCTTTCAATTGCAATTCGTAGACGTTGTTCAAAGCAGCCAAGTTCTTAGAAACTTTTTGCATTTGCTCACCGAATGACTCACCTTCTTGCGTATTAGAAGTCATACCAGAGATCGATACAGAAGCACGCTCGTAAGCCTCAGACAAAGAAGCAACTTTATCAGACGCAGCTTGCAAAGAAGAAACGTAGGAATCTGTAGCAGCAGCTGCAGAAGTCACACCTTTCAATTGAGCAGCATTCTCACCTAATTGACGCATTCCATCTCCAAGACGCTCTAACAACTGTCCGTCGATTTTTGCCTCTTCCAACATTTTGTCCAAATGCTCAGTGATACCAGTTCCACTTCCTCCACGGCCACCTTTAGCAGCTGCCGGTAATGCATCGTGGTCCAAATCTTCTGAATGACCTAATGCTAATTCTGGGTAAACCAATTCCCAGTTTGGATCCTCATGAATCGGTTCAAACGCCGAGAAAATGAAGATAATTGCCTCTGTAGAAAGACCGATTACAAGCATTGGTCCCGCACCTGGCCAGTGCATGATTTTAAACAAGGCCCCAACGATTACGACTGCCGCACCGAAACCGTAGAGTTTCGCCATAAACTTTTTCCATCCTTTACTTCCTGGTTTCATAGTTTTCTTTGTTTTTTTAGGTTTAACTAAAGTTTTTGTTTTGTAATTGTGTGTTTATTCTTAGCGAAGTTGGATATCGCTACGAATTTCTTCGCCACCTTCTCTTGAGAAGTCACGTCCACCGCGGCCTAAATGCGTCATCACATTTCGGAAACCAACGTAAGACTTGGCAGTATCTTGGTACTCGTATGTACGAGTCGATGTCATCAAATAATAACCGACGTCCTTCCATGAACCTCCACGCAATACTTTACGCTTCATGGCCGGTGGATCCCAGTCCATAGCATCGTAACGGTAATCCGTGTTCAAATCGTGAGAGAATTCATACATTGACTCATCGTAAGCAGTTTCACACCACTCAGAAACGTTTCCTGCCATACAATATAGACCCCAACCATTCGGGTTGTAAGAGTAAGCCTTCACTGTGTGGAATCCACCATCCTCGAAATAACGTCCACGCATTGGTTTAAAGTTACCCAAGAAACATCCAGATTCGTTACGAATATAAGGACCTCCCCAAGGATAAGGTGAATTGTTCAAGTCACCACGTGCAGCACGCTCCCATTCAGCCTCAGTCGGCAAACGGAAATCGTTCACAAACAAATCTCCCATTGCTTGCAACCAGCTGTTCAACAACTGTGTACGCCAGATAGAGAACGCTTTTGCCTGAACCCAAGTAATACCAACTACCGGATAATTATCATAAGCCGGATGCCAGAAGTACATGTTTGTCATTGGATCGTGGAACGAGTAAGTAAAGTCACGAACCCAACACAATGTGTCTGGGAAAATTGGTGTTTCTTCATTGATAATGAAACGTTGACGGTTGTCATGCCCTCGAATCGCACTGTTTTGACCTTTCTTGTTGAAGAAGCCCATATCCTTGTCCATACCCTGAGGCTCCTCAGTAAATGGATGTGGAGGCGTATTCAACTGACGGTGCTCTTGAGAAACAACGTTTCCTTGATTATCGATACCGTTAGGAACGATCTCAATACGACCACGACGAGCTGCTTCACGCAAATCAATCCAGTAGTACTTGAAGATGAACTTACGCGTATCAAACTCACGACGTTGGTAGAAGCGCTCTGGTTGCGGATAATACATATCAGCTAACAAAGGCAACAACTCAGGGTCATCATAAGAGAAACGACGATCCCAGTTTAACGCAAAAATAGCGCGGTTCTCATCACGGTTTCCTGGATCGAACTCAACATACTCCAAACCTCCTTCATCGAAGTACATGTCCGTGTAGTTGATGTAATCCATCGCATCCTCGTCTTCTTCTAAACCTGCGTAAATACGCTCACGAGCCATTGAATCACGCACCCATTCTACGAATTGGCGGTACTCATTGTTCGTGATCTCCGTTTGATCCATGTAGAACGCCTGAACGGAAACCGTCTTAGCACGCGTCTGGTGCAAGAACGGAACGTCCTGATCGTTTTCTCCCATGTTGTACGAACCTGATGGAATGTAAACCATACCGAGAGGAATCTCAGGTTGGTAAACGCGTCGACCCATCACTCCCGTCAAGTGCCCACTGCGTGAGCTACATGATGCGAGGAAGGCTCCAATTAAACCGACAAACAACAGTTTTTTCATTCTAGTTCAGTTTTACAGTTCCGAATCTATCGTTAACATACTACAGGATCAATCTTGCGATATAACGAAACCGTTTCAAAAATGGTTACAAAGATTTTTAATTTTTTTTTGATTTTACAACCATCTAGGGTGTTTTGATTTCGTAATTGGTATGAATGGGATGTAACAGAACTTCACTGCCATCTCATGCGTACCTCTTGAAATATTCGAAATCTTACCGATTGATAGATCGTACGAATAACCCGCCCATCCATTGATACGCGCATTATTCCCCAAAGTTTTATCGATAAACTTGTAGCCTAATAATACAGCGACAGCATCCGTATAACGCACACCTAACCCACCGTAAAATTTATTGTCATGAATATATCGTCCATTCACCATTGCTGTAAATTTCACAGCATCTGTTTGACCCAACATCTGGATATCTACTTTTCCATTTGAACCAACGTTCTCTAAGGTGTAACCACCCATCACGTAATAGTGACGTGCCAAGTTATAATCCAACGCAGTAACGCCATTTGGGTTATTTGAGTTTGGATTCAATGACAAAGGTGATGCAGGCAAATGCGTAGAAGACAAACCAGCATACCAGTTTTGACCTTTTAAATAAACTCCAAAATTCGCATCCAATCCAGTTGCTCCACTAGCAGCCGGCAAGGCTCCATCCGCTAAAGTTGTTGGTGGAACCCATGTTGGATCCATTCCCATGTTTGCGATTCCAACACTTGCACCTACTCCCAAAGTACCGAATGGTAGATTGAAATGCCATGCAAAATTCAGAGTCGCGAAATTTCTGCGTGAGAATCCAATCGCATCATGCGTGAAATTGATACCCGCCCCAGCATTGATCCACTCAGACAGGTTCATTTCAGCATTAAATAGTGCCGAATTTGGCGCACCATTTACTTTATCCCATTGATTGCGGTAAAGCAAATTTCCACACAAACCTTCTTCGATTCCTGTTGCTCCAGGATTCACAGCAAATTTGTTGTACATAAAGTGCGTCAAAGCAAGGTCCTGCTGAGCAAAAACGCTGGCCGAACCAATCAACCACGCAGATAATACAAGTAATCTTTTCTTCATAAACAGTGTACTTAGTACGGTATGATCACTAGTAGGCTTTTAACAAAATTTAGCCAATTGGCGACTAAAATAAGTATTTTTTGTAAGAATCAAAATTTTTTCCTGCAAACAGAATGCGTTTTCCACAATCATTTGTTGAAGACACCTTTTTTTAACAAGGGTTTAACCCAATTTCTGATAAGTTTTCCACCATAGATCTGGAATATCCCCAGTCAACGCATTGTCATAATCTTGTTTGTTGCATGGAACCATGTGATGACGCTCGAATTTGGAACCTTCATTCGGCGGATAAGGCACTTCCATCCACCATCGTTCACTTTTTGGACTCTTATAGAAAACCACTTCGTGATCTATCTCATCCAGGAATACGGTGAACTTGATATAATTCTTTTTCGAACCATGCGGAAAATCACCGTAGCGCTGAGCCACTCCATCCAAAAAGTACCAGATCAATTGCGCCACTTGTTGATGTTCAGCCTTACCCAAACCACCTGGCAAAAGATTACAAATACTCAAAGCAGTTAGTTTATCACTCACTCCGGCATATTTTGCTATCTGACACATTTCGTGATTGAAGAATCCGTTTGGTTCTTGATAATATTCACCACGAAAATCGCTTGCACGTAAAGATTGTAAATCGATCGACAAAAGATCTGTGTTGCGCAACAAGGGCTCACCTACTCTAAAATCGGCATTGAACTCTCCCAAACGAATTGTATCGAAATACAATTTCTCGAACAGATCCAATTCACCTTGCGGCACCAAAGGCGTTTGATATCCCAAAACTGCGAAATTGAACAGGAAGCACGGACGATGCATCAATAGTTTGTTCACATAGGAGTGCACACCTAGCGGAGCTTCCGGATCACCCAGGTCCAAACGATTATCGATTGCCATGACGTTGATCAATTGCTCCAACTGCTCATAACCTTGATATACCGCATAGGTTAGATCTTGTGAACCTCCGACAACTATTGGAAGAATATCAGCTTTCACCAATTCAGCAACAATTTGACGCACCGCAAAATAGGTGTCGTCTACCGATTCTCCCGGTAACAGATCTCCAAGATCCACAATTCTTCGCGACCAGCCTGAACCTGCATACAACTGTTGGAAGGCAAAACGAAAACGATCATCCTTTTTATTATGTAATTCCGGATACCCATTACGAAACTCCGGCACATACATCATAGCGATATCGCCTTTCTTCAATTCTGGAAATCCAGATTCGGCGTGTGTGTCCATAGACTCCCCAATGCTACCTGCAGGCAGTTCTTCGGGCATAACAACGGGCTGAAAATAAATGGATAGATCTTTCATCAAACGTTACTTTGAAAGCAAAGTTATCCGCAATTAGGATTACAATTGCTGAACGCGTAATGAAGAATGAAAAGCAGAACGTGGATAACTCGTAAAAGCCCGCACTACCGCGACATCAGCTACTTTTTCTTACGAACGAACTTTTTCTTTGGGGCAGATGCTTGATCGGCTGCAATGGCTAAACACTCCTCCAGAGTCAGTTTTTCCGGCTCCGTTCCCTTCGGTAATTTGAAATTGTCTTTCCCAATCTTCAAATAGGCACCGTATCGCCCATTTAGTAACTGCACATCTTCGCGTTCCGGGAACGACTTGATTAGTTTATTCGCTTCTTCTTGTTGTTTCAAAGCGATCAATTCCTGCGCACGCTCCAAAGTAACAGTCATCGGGTCGTCTTCTTTCTTCAAAGAGACAAACAACTTACCAATTTGCACATATGGGCCGAATCTACCTGTGTTTGCTTTAACCACTTCTCCATTAATCTCACCCAAGACACGAGGCAATTTGAATAGATCCAATGCATCTTCCAAAGTGATCGTATGAATGGACTGCGAACCAGTCAAAGAAGCAAATTGAGGCTTTTCACCATCTTCCTTTTCGTCGCCGATCTGGATCATCGGTCCAAAGCGACCAATGCGCGCCAAAACTTTTTTATTGCTCACCGGATGCAAACCTAAAATGCGCTCACCCGTTGCACGGTCTGAATGCTCTAACGTTTCCTCAACATCTTCATGGAATCCTGTGTAGAACGAAGAAAGCATTTTAGTCCATTCCAAATTTCCTTGGGCGATCTCATCGAATTGTGCTTCCACTTCTGCTGTGAAGTGGTAATCCATGATATGCTCAAAATGATCGATCAAGAAATCGGTCACCACCATTCCAATATCGGTTGGGAATAATTTATTCTTTTCGCGACCAGTAACTTCTGTTTTTTGAAGGGTTTCGATTGCTCCGGATTTCAATTCTAAAATGCGGTAATTACGCTCTTCGCCTTCTCGCTCAGAACGCTCAACATATCCTCGTTTTTGAATCGTTGAAATCGTTGGTGCGTAAGTCGACGGTCGACCAATACCCAATTCCTCCAGTTTCTTAACCAAAGATGCTTCAACGTATCTTGCAGGCGGGCGGGTAAATCGTTCAGTTGCACGAATTACTTGAGGAGTCAATACTTCTCCCACTTCAACTGCCGGTAATAAGCCCTCTTCATTCGAGTCATCCTCCTCATCTGTCAATGAAGATTCCAAATACACTTTCAAGAACCCATCAAAACGGATCACTTCGCCTTTCGCCTGGAAGATCTCCGGCAAAGATTGATCACCAATACTAATTGTAGTTCTTTCCAATTCAGCATGCGCCATTTGCGATGCGATGGCACGCTTCCAGATCAGATCATACAAACGTACTTCGTCGCTATCCGAACTATTGTTTTGGTTAACGGTGAAATCTGTAGGTCGAATTGCTTCGTGCGCCTCTTGAGCACCTGAGCTTTTCGTGGTATATTTTGTAGGATTACTGTATTGAGCACCATACATGGAATGAATGGCATCCGAAGCACCCTTAACCGCTGTTTCAGATAAATTCACGCTATCGGTACGCATGTAAGTGATCTTTCCTGCTTCGTATAAGCGTTGTGCCACTTGCATCGTTCGGGTTACAGAAAAGCCCAACTTCAAACTGGCTTCCTGTTGCAGGGTGGATGTTGTAAACGGAGCGGCCGGAGTTTTTTTAGCCGGTTTTTTCTGAACATCCAGCACCTTGAAAGTAGCACCGGAGCATTTATCCAAAAAGGCACGCACATCAGCTTCGGTTCCAAAATGCTTAGAAACTTCAGATTTGATGCTATCCTTCCCTTTCACGAAGAATCCATTCACGCGGAAAAAAGGTTCTGTATGAAATTGTTGGATCTCTTTTTCTCTTTCTACGATCAAGCGAACGGCAACGGATTGCACACGCCCGGCTGACAAACTTGGTCGTACTTTCTTCCAAAGTACTGGTGAAAGTTCAAAACCAACCAAGCGATCCAGTACGCGACGCGCTTGCTGCGCATCAACCAGAGGCTTATTGATCTGACGTGGATTTTCGATCGCTTTTAGGATCGCGGGTTTTGTGATCTCGTTAAACGTGATGCGTTTGGTTTCTTTTTTGGCCAAACCAAGCGTTTCGTACAAGTGCCAAGAAATGGCTTCTCCCTCGCGGTCTTCATCGGTTGCGAGCCAAACAACCTCTGCTTCCTTCGCTAATTTCTTCAGTTCGGAAACCACATTTTTCTTATCGGAACTCACCTCGTACTCCGGGGCAAAGTTATTTTCGATATCAATGGCTAATCCCTTGGAGGCTAAATCTCGAACATGTCCGAAACTCGACTTGACAATGAAATCCTTTCCTAAATATCCTTCAATTGTTTTCGCTTTGGCCGGCGACTCCACAATAACGAGATTCTTGCCCATAAACAGTAAAAATTAGGTTTCGAAATAGACGAAACGGTGCAAAATAATCTAAATTAAAATCAAAAAACAAACAGGTGCTCCTCCAAAAGGTTCGTTTCTAAAAACAATAAACTATAGTTTATAAGGAGATAAAAAACAAGATTATTTAACAACTTCAGGTCACGATTCGACTCGACTGACATTTTGACATATAGCTAAAATCACCTATTTTTGTCCTCCATATCAAGAAACAAGATGTTAGAAGAGCACGGAGCAAATAAAGTCATTGACGAATCCAAACAAGGAGAGGCTACTGTTATTGAAGGTGGCACCGGAAACAAAAAACTCTATGTAGAAAGCTACGGCTGCCAGATGAATTTCTCTGACAGCGAAGTAGTGGCCTCCATCATGGCCAATGAAGGATATTCCACCACACGCAATATTGACGAAGCAGATGTGGTGTTGATCAATACCTGTTCTATCCGCGAAAATGCCGAGACACGCGTTCGCAATCGCTTGACAGAATTTAAAAAGCGTAAACAAGACCAACCAAATTTGGTGGTTGGGATCTTGGGTTGTATGGCCGAACGTTTGAAGCAAAACTTGCTGGAAGAAGAAAAATTGGTGGACCTTGTTGCCGGTCCGGATGCTTACCGCGATCTGCCGAATTTGGTGGAAGAAGTTGGAAGCGGTCAAAAAGCCGTGAACGTATTACTTTCCCGTGAAGAAACTTACGCGGATATTTCTCCGGTTCGTTTGGACCAAGGAGGCGTTTCTGCGTTTGTGACGATCACTCGCGGTTGTGACAACATGTGTTCCTTCTGCGTAGTTCCGTTCACACGTGGGAGAGAGCGTTCTCGTGATCCGGAGACGATCGTGCAAGAATGTCGTGATCTTTTTGATAAAGGTTATCGCGAAGTGACTTTGTTGGGTCAGAATGTAGACAGCTACCGCTGGAACATGAGCAGCAAAGGCGTGATCAAGGATGAAAGCAAGCCGACTACCAATTTCGCACAGTTGATGGAGATGGTAGCATTGGTGAGCCCTGATTTGCGTGTACGTTTTTCCACTTCCCATCCGAAAGACATGACGGATGATGTACTGGAAGTGATGGCGAAATACGAGAACATTTGTAACTATATCCACTTACCGGTTCAATCCGGAGACACCGATGTGTTGGCTCGCATGAACCGCGGATATTCCAGAGAGTGGTATTTGGACCGTATCGATGCCATCCGCCGCATTGTTCCTGACTGTGCAATCTCAACGGATATCATCAGCGGATTCTGTGGAGAAACAGAAGAAGAACACAAACAGACTGTGAGCTTAATGGAGGAAGTGAAATATCACTATGCCTACATGTTCAAATATTCGGAGCGCCCGAAAACCCTTGCAGAACGCAAATTCAAGGACGATGTTCCGGATGACGTAAAAGGCCGTCGTTTGGAAGAGATCATCCACTTGCAAACGGCACATTCTAAATATTGGAACGAGCAGGAGATCGGAAAGACGCACAAGATCCTGGTTGAAGGAAAATCAAAGCGTTCGGACGAACATTTCTGTGGAAGAAATAGCCAGAATGCCATGGTCGTGTTCCCGAAAGGAAATTTGGAAAAAGGACAATACTGCTGGGTGAAGATCGTTGATTGTACCTCGGCAACCTTAATAGGTGAATTAGTTGACGAACCACAAGCATAAGAAAACATGAACCTGAATATCCAACAGATCAAACAGCGATTCGGTATTATTGGTAATGCACCACAATTGAATCGTGCGTTGGAAGTAGCCATGCAGGTTGCTCCGACGGATATTTCTGTGTTGGTTACCGGTGAAAGTGGAACAGGAAAAGAGATCATTCCTCAGGTCATTCATCAATTGAGTGCCCGAAAGCACGCGGAGTATATCGCCGTAAACTGCGGAGCGATTCCGGAAGGAACGATCGATTCAGAATTGTTTGGTCACGAAAAAGGAGCCTTTACCGGAGCAACAGGAAGCAGACAAGGATATTTTGAAGTAGCCGATGGCGGAACGATCTTTTTGGACGAAGTTGCCGAATTGCCGATGCCCACACAAGTTCGTTTATTGCGTGTCTTGGAAACCGGTGAATTCATTCGTGTTGGTTCGTCTAAAGTGATCAAAACCAACGTGCGCGTGGTTGCAGCAACGAATGAGAACATGTTGCGCGCGATTCAAACCGGAAAATTCCGAGAAGATCTTTTCTACCGTTTGAGCACGGTTCCAATAAGTTTGCCGGCCTTGCGCCAGCGTCAAGACGACATCTATTTATTATTCCGCAAGTTCGCGAGTGACTTTGCAGATAAATACCGCATGCCCGCTGTGCGCCTGACACCAGACGCGATCGAATTGTTGAATGAGTATCACTGGCCCGGAAATATTCGCCAGTTGAAGAATTTGGTGGAACAATTGTCGGTTATCGAGCATGAGCGCGAGATCGATGGCTTGCGATTACAACAATATTTGCCTGCACAGGCTGAACAGTTCCCAACGGTCATTGGAGCAACCGAATCCAAGATCGATGAGCGCGAATTGATGTACAAGTTCTTGTTCGATATGAAGAACGACTTGAACGATTTGAAGAAATTGGTGGTTGAATTATTGAACCAACAAGGAGATTTTCGCTTATCTAATGATCAAATGGACTTGGTGAATCGCATGTATGGCGAAGTCAATATTGGTGAGCAACGCATCTTGCCGCCGGTTATGCCGAAAGTACAAGAACCAGTGAGTTCCTATCCGGTAAATCCGATGACTGAGGACATCGAAATTCAGGAAGATGAGGAAGAGTCACTTTCGTTAGAAGATCGTGAAAAAGAATTGATCCAAAAAGCATTGGAAAAACACCGCGGACGCAGAAAGAATGCTGCAGAAGAATTGGGTATTTCTGAACGCACCTTGTACCGTAAGATCAAAGAATACGATATTCAGGGATGATGCGACTGGCCCTCATAGTAGTTTTATTGACAAGTTTAACGGCTTGTTGGCCAACGGTATTTTTAAGTCCAAACGACAATTCATACCCGGAAGAATGGAAGAAATTCTACATTTTTCCGATCGAGGTAGCCAGTCCGACTGCTCCTTCGAATTATGGTGCCACATTGAGCGAGCAACTGAGAAGTGGTTTACAGAACAACACCAAGTTGAAATTAGCCAACACCTTGGAAGACGCCCAGGTACAGATCACTGGAGTTATCCGCTCCTACTCAACTGCTCCCAGTGCCATTCAGCAAAATGATCAGGTAGCTCAAAACCGACTTACGGTAAGCGTACAATTCACTATTATTACACCTTCAAAAGGATTGGAGGAGATGCAAATGGTAAGTACCCGCTTTGCGGATTACCCGGCAAATACATCGTTGGTTGATGTGGAGAACCAATTACTTGAAGAGATCAATCAGCAGGTGACGCAGGATTTGATCAATAAATTACTTTCAAACTGGTAATATGCACACGGAAGACATCGCATTATTCATCAAAAACCCAGGCGCGATCCAAGCAACGCAAGTGGAAGAATTGCGCGTCATGGCAGAAAAGCATCCGTATGCTGCCGTTTACAGTTTATTGTACTTACAAGCATTAAAACAATTCCGATCTGTGGATCTGGAAGAACAATTGCCGCATGTTGCTTATCGATTGAGTGATCGCAAGCGCTTGTACCACCTGTTGCAAGAACAAGTTTCAGTACACGAGGAGGTAGAGACTGAGCACCACGCACCACAGGTTGTTGAAGAGCAACCGGAACCTATAATGATCCCAGAGCCGGAAATCACAGAATCCACAAGCTCATTGCAACCAATCGAAAACACGATCAGCGAACTAGTAGAGACTCCTGAGTTGATAGAAGAAGCTGAAGTAGAAGAACCATTGGTAGCTGAGATCGAAAGTGCGTTCGAACTCGAAACAACCGCCTTTAGTTTGGAGCAATCTTTCTCTTTAGAAACTGAGGAAACTTTTGAAAACTCAGAAGAAGAGCAGGAGGACATAGAAATTAGCTTTGAAGAAAACATCACAGATGAAACAGCAGAGCTGGAAGAGGCACCAGTTAACATCACTTCCGAAACAAGTAAAAAGTCATTTACTTCTTGGTTAAAAAGTGGAAACTCCGGATCTGTAGAAAACACCGTCAATGAACCTGCAGTAGAGGTTGCAAAACCATCTAAGAAACAAGAGATCATTGACAATTTCATTGCTAAAGAACCATCCATTCAACGTAACAAAACGGCTTTCTTCTCCCCTTCTCAAAAAGCAAAGGCAAGTTTGGATGAAGGCACAGTTCCGGTTTCAGAAACTTTGGCGAAGATCTACGAGGCACAAGGTAATTATCCAAAAGCAATTCATGTTTATCATCAATTAATTTTGAATAATCCAGAAAAAAAGACTTTATTTGCAGTCCGAATTGAAGAATTAAAGAAAAAATTAAGTTTATAATACAATGGTAGGAGTAATTTCAGCCCTTATTGTTTTAGCTTCCATCCTATTGGTTGCTGTGGTTTTCATTCAAAATCCAAAAGGTGGAGGTTTGACCTCAGATTTTGGTGGACAACAATTGGGTGGTGTACAACGCACAAATGATTTCGTAGAGAAAGCAACTTGGACTTTGGCAGCAGTAGTTGTAGTAGCAAGTTTGTATTTATCTTACCTGATGAAGCCAGTAGAAGTTCAAGCTCCTCAGAACACAGAGCAGGGACAAGGTCAACCTGGTCAGCAAGGACAAGGACAACCAGGTCAAGGTCAACAAGGACAAGGACAGCAACAAACGCGTTAAGCGAACAGATAAAATCATTCAGAATGTCAGTATGTCACACATACTGACATTTTTTTTGCTATTCGCTGAAAAATTGTCGGGATTCACTGATTGGCACAGAATTCGCCAAAGCGAGGCGTCAAATTAATACTAATAGTTATACAATATGTCTACAACATTTAAACCTTTGGCAGACAGAGTTCTGATAGAACCTGCGCCGGCAGAGCAAGTTACTGCAAGTGGAATCATTATTCCGGACACGGCTAAAGAAAAACCATTACGCGGAACAGTGATCGCTGCAGGTACTGGAAAAAAAGATGAGCCAATGACCGTTAAAGTTGGCGATACAGTGATGTACGGACAATATTCAGGCACAGAGATTAAGATGGATGGAACCACTTATCTGATAATGCGTGAAGCAGACATTTATGGAATTATTGGTTAATTAAACGAACGTAACAATGGCAAAGCAAATTTATTTTGACGTAGAAGCTCGTGAAAAGCTTAAAAAAGGAGTTGATGCATTGGCTAATGCAGTTAAAGTAACATTAGGACCAAAGGGACGCAATGTAGTTATCGGTAAAAAATTCGGTGCACCACACGTCACAAAAGACGGTGTTTCTGTAGCGAAAGAAGTAGAATTGAAAGATCCGGTTGAGAACATGGGTGCTCAAATGGTGAAAGAAGTTGCTTCTAAAACTGCGGATATCGCAGGTGATGGAACAACAACTGCAACGGTGTTGGCGCAAGCTATTATCACTGCAGGATTGAAGAATGTTGCTGCCGGAGCAAATCCAATGGATTTGAAACGCGGAATTGACAAAGCAGTTCTTTCGGTTGTTTCAGACTTGAAAAAACTTTCAAAGGAAGTTGGTTCAGACAACGATAAGATCAAACAGATCGCAACAATTTCTGCAAATAACGATGAAACGATCGGTTCATTGATCGCGGAAGCCATGAAAGTGGTTGGAAATGATGGTGTGATCACAGTAGAAGAAGCAAAAGGTACAGAAACAGAAGTGAAAACGGTAGAAGGAATGCAATTCGACCGCGGTTACTTATCGCCGTATTTTGTGACCAATACAGATAAAATGATCGCTGAAATGGAGCGTCCATTGATCTTGATCTACGACAAAAAGATCAGCAACATGAAAGAATTGTTGCCAATCTTGGAGCCGGTAGTTCAGAATGGAAAATCGTTATTGATCATTGCGGAGGATGTAGATGGTGAAGCATTGGCAACTTTGGTTGTAAACCGTTTGCGTGGTTCCTTGAAGATCGCGGCTGTGAAAGCTCCTGGATTTGGAGATCGCCGTAAAGCAATGTTGGAAGACATCGCGATTTTGACAGGTGGACAGGTGATAACAGAAGAGCGTGGTTATACTTTAGAGAATGCTACTTTAGACATGTTGGGAACGGCAGAAAAAGTAGAGATCGACAAAGACAACACAACGATCATCAACGGAGCTGGAGCGAAAGAAAATATTACTGCTCGCATCAATCAGATCAAGGCACAAATGGAAGCAACTACTTCAGATTACGATCGTGAGAAGCTGCAAGAGCGTTTGGCTAAATTAGCAGGTGGTGTGGCTGTATTATATATCGGTGCTCCTACTGAAGTTGAAATGAAAGAGAAAAAAGACCGTGTAGACGATGCTTTAGCAGCTACGCGTGCAGCGGTTGAGGAAGGAATCGTACCGGGCGGTGGTGTTGCTTTGATCCGCGCGATGGATAACCTAGAAGATCTTAAAGGAGAAAATGAAGACGAAACAACCGGAATTGCGATCGTGAAACGCGCAATCGAGGAGCCACTTCGTCAGATCATTGCCAATGCAGGAGGTGAAGGAGCAGTTGTAGTACAAAAAGTGCGCGAAGGAAAAGCTGACTTTGGTTACAACGCACGCACGGAGCAATATCAAAACTTGTACGAAGCAGGTGTAATCGACCCGACTAAAGTGACACGTATTGCTATTGAAAATGCAGCTTCAATTGCAGCTATGTTATTGACAACAGAATGTGTCATTGCCGATGAACCAGAAGAGGCAGCTCCGGCTATGGGCGGAATGCCAGGAGGAATGCCGGGAATGATGTAAATCAAATTATTTCGAAAATTCAAAAAGAGGCTACCACGTTTGTAACAGCCTCTTTTTGTTGACTGTAGGATTATCCTTAATTTAGCAACACTATAGTCCCTTTGGGG
>VFQT010000598.1_pt1 | contig 51456 bp, 53 predicted proteins | sample 3512381 | NCBI WGS metagenome assembly VFQT01 (sample SAMN10412376, study PRJNA504923) | tailings metagenome | isolation source: Relicate 2 Philex TSF3 active mining site | place: Philippines: Tuba, Benguet | collected 2017-08-29
ACGATGTGGCCGACTTGCGGCTCCGCGATGTCGAACGACCAGCCGCACCAGCCCCAGGATTCGTGCAAGCACGCGTGCGGCGCGTCGGTATTTGCGGCACCGATTTGCACGCCTATGCCGGCAAACAGCCGTTTTTTGCATACCCACGGGTCCTCGGTCACGAACTCGCCGTCGAAGTTGTAGCCTGTGGAGACGGTGTCAGCACCGTTGCTGTCGGTGATTGTGTAGCGGTACGCCCCTACCTCGAATGCGGCCACTGCCGCGCCTGCCAACGTGGCCTCACCAACTGCTGTAGCACCCTCAAGGTGCTCGGTGTCCACATCGACGGCGGCATGCAAGAGTACATCAATCTGCCAGCCGACCACCTGCACCACGCCCATGGGGCATCACTCGAGGGCTTGGCACTGGTCGAAATGCTGGCGATTGGCTTCCACGCCGTGCGCAGAGCACAGGCCTTGCCCGACGATCGCCTCGTAGTCGTGGGACTGGGACCCATCGGGTTGGGTGTCGCACTCGCCGCCCGTGAACGCGGACTGACCATCACCGCCCTCGATCCAAGCCCGGTGCGGCGGCAATTCGCACTCGACCACGGCCTCGTGCACGCTGCCGCCCATCCCACCGATCAGCCAGCACAGACCGCCCAGGATCTGTGTGGTGGGCATGCCCCTGATATCGTCTTCGATGCGACTGGTCATGTCGGTGCCATGGAAAGCTCGTTTACCATCCCCGGCAGTGGCGGCAAAGTCGTCTACGTGGGCTTGGTGCAAGACCATATTCGCTTTTACGACCCTGAGCTCCATCGCCGCGAAATCAGCATTTTAGCCAGCCGCAACGCCACTGCTGTCGACTTCGATGCCGTGATTGCCGCCGTACCACATATCGATGTGACGGCCTGGGTCAACCGCACTACCACGCCCGACGAACTCGCCGGCGTCATGCCACTATGGCGCGACCCGGCGGCAGGCGTCATCAAAGGCATGTTGTCGTTCGATTGAAACATACCCGCACTTGGCTGGCTCAGCACGCGAATATACGCCTCTACACGTCATTATGTGTGGAGGCGTGCGTGTGTTGGCGTGGAGACCACTCGCACATTGCGGTGTCGTATACCACACACCCTCGATTTGCACTATACTACCAAGCATATTCCCCGTTTCTCTATTCAAACGAGTTGCCATGTTTGCCAAACAATACCCCGCATTATCACATCGTCCCTACCGCCTGCTCTGGAGCGGCCTGCTAGTCTCCAACATGGGCACCTGGATGCAAAACGTGGCGCAGAGTTGGTTGATTTTCAAAATGACCAACAACGACCCTTTGTATTTGGGCTGGCTGGGGCTCGCATTTGCCATCCCCATGATTATCTTGCCACCGTTTGGGGGCGCTATCGCTGACCGCTTCCCACGGGCCCACGTCCTCCGTATCACCCAATGGAGCATGATGAGCTTGGCATTGGTCCAGGCCATGTTGACACTACTCGGCTGGAATACACCGACCTATATTTTGATTTTTAGTTTCGTCGGAGCAGTCTTGCTGGCTGTCGACAATCCCACCCGCCAAGCCCTCATCCCCACCCTCATCCCACGTGAACACCTGATGAATGCGCTCGCGCTCAATTCAGCCACCTACAATGGTGCGGCCTTGATTGGTCCGGCACTAGCCGGTTTTTTGCTCAATATTTTGGGTCCAGGGTGGTTATTTTTGGGGAATGCGCTCAGCTACCTGGCAGTCATCTATGCGGTCAGTCAAATGCCGTTTGCCGCGACCCAATCTGCGCCATCGGGGCCGCTCTCTGAGACGTTGTTTGGTGGTCTGCGTTATGCAGTGGCCCACGCCCTCACGGCCACACTGCTGGTGACTTCGTCGATTATGTCGCTGTTTGGGCGATCGTACCAACAACTGTTGCCCATTTATGCTGACGACATCTGGCGTATCAGCGCCCAAGGCTACGGTATCTTGTTATCTGCTGCTGGGGCTGGTGCCATGATTGGGGCCTTGGGGCTAGCATCGCTCCCGGCAATTACACCGACTGCTCGCAATCTCAAACTTGCCGGCATCGGTTTCGCACTCAGTCTGGCGGCGTTCGCCGTAGCACCCTGGTGGTGGCTCGGCGCACTCTGTTTGGTACTGACCGGCATTATTGGTACCGCCGCCACCACCATGATTGCCACCATGTTGCAACTGAGCGTGCCGAGCGCACTACGTGGGCGTGTCATGAGTCTACATGCGGTCACGCTGATTGGGGTACCATCACTAGGCGGATTACTCATCACGGGTATGACCACTTGGCTGGGCAGTGGCGCCAGCGTAGTGGCCATTAACGCCAGTGGCGCACCACGCGCACTTCTCGTCGGCGCCCTCTGTGTGTTGGTGCTCTATGCCGTCCTCCGCCTACCAGATGCGTCACTTGGTGTTCACCATACGCAAGATGGTCAGAAATAGCACACTAATTGCCGTGCCCACATACAGGTAGTAGAGCGCATCGCTATCGGTGCCCGCATAAATGGCGTGCACGGCCACCAGCACAAACACGCCAAAACTGAGGTAATGAATGGCGCGCCAGACCTTTTGGCCGGTCCACGTGCGCACCCAAAAACTCACCGTCACCAACAAGAGTGCATACCAGCCAATTTGCCCCAGAGCCACTGCCAACGGGCGATAGGCGGTATCAGCGTACGGCACAAACAGCGTGGTAAGCGTATACGTGATGTACTGATCACCCAGCAACACAATGGCATGCACCAGCGCAAATGTGACGGCTAGCCACGACAAATGGCGGTGCAAATCGACAATCGGCGCCACCTGCCCCAGCATTTTGCCGATGGTGGTGGTCAACAGCAACCCCCACACCACACTCAACCACACTAGCAGATAGGCCACTACCCCTGCAGATCGCGATAGGTACCAATACACCTTGGGAGCATCACCCGTGATACTCATGACCATGCCCTCGAGGTAAGTTGGTAGCACGAACCAGGCCACGCCCAGACCAACTCCCAACCCCAAAACCAACGAGATGATGACGTTTTGCCACGAATAGCGAGTCAGCATGGCATCCAAAATGGCGGCTGTTTCTTCGTCGCTGCGTTGACCGCCACGCTTGGAGCGATCTGCATCGGCAGCTGGCTTTTGAGGTGTAGCAGGCACAGGTGCAGTGGGCTGCGTGACTGGTGGATTCGCCTCGGTTTGTATATCGGAATCGCTCATACTTGGCTCCTATTGCTGATTGGTGGGAGAGGTCCATACGAATTCAGGCCAACGCTGGCTCGGCAATACGCTACCATCGCGCCCAACGATGACTCCTGGCAGTTGTTGGTCATCGAGCCAGGCCCGCCCAGCAGTCATCCCCAACACCACCACCACTTTCGCGGCAGTTTCAGCGACCACCCCTTCACTGGCGATGACGGTGGCCGTAGCCACATCACTGGCCGCCGGCATATTAGTCCGCGGGTCGATGATATGGTGCATGCGTTGGCCAGCGCGGTACCAATGTCGTTTGAGCACACTCGACGTAGCCACTGCACCATGCTGTAGCACCACTGTCGCCAGCGGCGCATCCCCCTGGAACGGATGCTCGACAGTGACAGCCCACGGGGTACCTGTAGCCGGCACACGTACTGCAATATCACCACCGATTTCGGCGAGCACTGCCGCGCCATGTTGGCTGAGTTCAGCGACCAATTGCTCGGCCACCCAGCCTTTGGCCACACCTGCCACATCAAGCATGAGTTGGGCTGGCAGTGTCACATCACGCCCACGCACACGGATGTCTTGCCAGGCCGGTAAGGTGCTCGCTGCCAAAAAGTCGTCGTTGTCTGGGACATCTGCCAATTCGGCGAAAGTGCGGCGGTACCCAAGATCGACCATGGTCTGTCCCACCGACGGCACCACTAGACCGCCGCTCCAGCGGGCCATGGTCATGCTCGCAAGGATTACCTGGTGGAGCGTGTGCGACACCCGCATCTGGCGCACACGATTGAGTTGCATCAGCTCGCTCTGCGGTCGGAAGCGGCTCAACACCTGTTCCCAGGCTTCAACACGTTCTTCGAGCAGATCGGTCGCCAGCGGCTGCGTACTCGCCACGCGGCACCACACCCCCATGGCCCGCCATTCATGCCGATACAGCGTGTCCACAGATTACGAGCCTCCCGTGTTGCCGCCTGGGTTGGGCTTGGCTGCCGGTCGCGGCGCCACTGGGGGTGGTGCTGGCTGTGACACCATGCGCAAGGCCGGCATAGCATCCATGGCTGGAGCGGCGGCGACGGGGGCCGCATCTGCCGCAGGGGCTGCTGCTTGGGCGACAGGGGCTGCTTGAGCCGCCTGCGTCACTGGGGCCGCGTTGGCTGCCAGTATGTCTGGCTCGGGGAGCAACTGCGGAGGCGGAGCAGCCTGTGCGACTGGCACCAGCGTGGGAATGGGCGCATACTCGATTTCGACGAGTGCCAACGTGGGCACTGCAGGAGCTTGCCACTCCACGGCTGTGTCGATATCCGTCGGGACGACTTCTGCGCTCTGGGCGGCTGCCGCCGGCAATGACTTCGACAACATCATCCAACCCACCAACGTACCACAGGTAGCCAGCGTCGTAGCAATCGTGCGCCCCAACAGCCGTTCGTTGTGCTCGGTTTCGCTACGCACACGCTGCAACAGCTTGCGATCAGGAGATCCCTTAGTCATCATCGCCTCCACGGTCATCGTCACGGTCATCGTCACGGTCGTCATCGCGGTCATCGTCGCGGTCGTCATCATGGTCATCGTCGTGATGATCATCATCATCATGTGATGATGCCGGTGGTGCTGCTGCGGCAGCTGCCTCGGCCTGGCGTTGGGCCTCGAGCATCACGGCCACACCGTCGTAGACCACGGCACCATCGCTGGCCCGAATGTAGACCGTGCCCAAATCAAACACATACTCGTACGCCACGGTGTTTTCGTACATCACCAACTCAGGGTCACGCAACAACTTGGCAGTGGGGGCCAGGGCCAGGGCCTGCGCCAACGCCACTTCGGGGGCAATCCGGCTAGGGGTGGGTTCCACATTGGCTACCGTCACCACCTGAGCAACCATGGTCGCCGTAGGGACAACGACTTGAGCGGCCTGGGCTGCCTGATTAGCGGATTGCGCCGCTTGTTGCTTTTGTACCAGCTGATTATATTTATTCGCAATCGCCTGCTGGGCATCCTGAGCCTGTTTGAGCTCGGCAGCCGACTGGGCGATGGCCTGATTGGCTTCAGCCAAACGTGCTTGGTAGGTGGCCTCACGCTGCAACACGGCTTCGGCATCGACCACTGGGCGCTGCGTCGGCTCAGGCGTAGCGGTCGGCTCGAGGGTCTCAGTCGGCAATGCCGTATCGGTGGCGACCACGGGGGTAGCCTGTGCTTGCTCGATGACGCTACTAATCTGGGGCATCACTGCACCGGCAATCACGCTCACAAATACGGTGGCACCAGCGGCAATCAATAATTTCACATTCATTCCCATGACATTTCTCCTTCGCCATGCACGAGTGGGTCGCTACTGTATCTGTCTGAACACCGAATCCCCTGTACATCTGGTATCAGTGTAGACTGGTGATATCAAAAAAAGGTTGGAATGCCGGCGTATTTTTCCAATGTTTTTCCAATCATTGGCAGGCATACTAGCAAACAAGGATTCATTATTCACACCAGCCAAGGAGTGTCGTTGTGCGCATTTTGCTGATCGAGGACGACAGCACGCTGAGTCGGCTCATCATCCAATTCCTCCATCGCCTCCATCATCATGTCGATCATGCCAGCACGGGCAATCAGGGCATCGAGCTCTTGCTCAACCACATGTACGACGTGGCTATCATCGATTGGATGCTGCCCGACCGTGATGGTCCCGAGATTTGTGCCATCGCCCGTGCCGCCAACGTACCAACTGGCCTGCTGATGTTGACTGCCCGTGGCGAGGTCGACGACATCGTGACGGGGCTGCGGCGGGGTGCCGACGACTACCTGCGCAAACCGTTCGACTTCGGCGAGCTGGTCGCCCGCCTCGAAGCACTGGCCCGCCGCAACCTGGGCAGTTACGACAGCGATACCCTGGTATCGCACAACGTGCACATCAATCGCCGCGAACACCGCGTGCTCGTTGCCAATGCACCCGTGGCGCTGACGAGCACCGAATTCGACCTGCTCGAATTGCTCGTGCGCCACTCTGGCCAAGCGCTCAGCCGTGATCAAATCCTGCGCGCCGTCTGGCGTGACGACGACGCCGTGCTGTCGACGGCCGTCGACGTGTATATTTCGTATCTGCGCCGCAAACTGCACCCCCATGCCGATCACTACATCGAAACCGTGCGCGGCATCGGCTATCGCTGGAAAGCCGAGCATCACTCATGACCCGCGGCGAACCCTTTTCGCGCCTACGCCGACAACTCACCCTCCTCTACATGGGTATCACCGCCCTGCTCATCATCATGGTAGGAGTCAGTCTCATCATCTGGCTCAACCGCCAGTTCACCCAGACCGCCGATATGGCCCTCTACCTGCGCATGGTCCGCGAACTCGAAGAACGCGACCTGCCCATACCCACCGGATTGATGAGCTACTACCAACTCATCAGCGACGACGACGATCGCTCGTACGACGTCGCCATCGACGTACTCAGCCCGTATCTACCCAGCGAAACCCCCGTCTATGTGGCCACTGCCGGCAGTGACCCCGGCAATGCCAGCGTCTATGCAATTGCCGTGAACGAAGACGGTCTGGCCATCCGCGACAAACAGGGCATCCCACCCATCTCGTTGCACTACCCAGGCTTACTCGCCACCGTACAAAACGGCACCAACTTCGACATCCGTACCATCGATGACGGCAAGGGCAACCTGTTCCGCGTATTGTCGTACCACACTCAGCAGTACCCCGTGCACTACCTGCAAATCGGGCGCTCGCTCAAGGAATATCAGCTCCTCCAGCAACAAATTGTATGGGGCACGTTCATCATTGGCGGTGCCGCCCTCGGGCTAGTTGCTCTCGTAGCATGGGGGTTATCGGGCTATCTGGTGCAGCCGACGGCTCAGGCCTACGAGCAACAAAAGCGCTTCATTGCGCATGCCAGTCATGAACTACGCACACCGCTCAGCATCATGCGCTCGGCGGCACAGCTTGCCAAATACGACCACCCCGACCAACCGTTGCTCGACGACATCATCAACGAAACGCACCACATGGCGCACACCATCGACCACCTGCTCACACTGGCCCGTAGCGAACAGCGGGTCGCACCCGTAGCCATGTACGATCTCGGCGCCTATGTACGAACGCACATTGGTAGCCTGATACACAGTCAGAGCAGCCATGTCTGCACACTCGATGTGCCGACTACTCCCATTTGGAGTAGTAGTGACCCGAGTTATGTCGAGCACATCATGCGCATTCTGGTCGAAAACGCCTTCCATCACACACCACCAGGCAGTCACATTACGATTGCAGTCACCCAGCAGCATCACCAGGTGCGCATCAGTGTCTGTGACGACGGTCCCGGCATTCCCAGCGCACAACAGGCGCACATCTTCGATGCCTTCACGGCCTACGACCGAGGCACACAGCATCACGGCAGTGGGCTGGGTCTGAGCATCGCCCAGGCCTTTGCGCAAGCCATAGATGCCGAATTGAGCGTCCAGACGCACCAACCGCAGGGAGCCTGCTTTGTGGTATTGTTGAAAAAGGAAAAAAACAGTCTGCTGTGACGAGGAGCGTGTGCCCATGTTTGGTTTTTGGTTGTTAGGCATTTCATTTGGTCTGTCGGCTAGTGTCAACCCAGGGCCATCGCTGACACTGGGGATCTCGCGGGCACTGCGTGACGGCCCCAAGGCGGGCATGCTGGTGGCACTAGCGCCGCTCCTCACCGATGCGCCCATCATTGCGGCGGCCACACTGCTCGTCGGCAGCTTGCCCCACAGCGTCTTTGGCTGGCTGGGGGTGCTGGGCGGTGGTTACATCGTATCACTGGGCATCCGCGGCTGGCGCGAGGCCTCAGCCCGTCAAATCGACATCGCAGCCCTGAGTGCCAGCCGCGGTGGCAACGACGACGGCAGCCTCAAGTCACTGTTCCAAGCCATGATCGTCAACTTCCTCAACCCCAATCCGTACTTGTTTTGGGGCACTGCTGGCGGCCCCAACCTGGTCAAGGCCTATGCCCAATATGGTATGCTAGGTGGGGCAGCCTTCATCGGCGGCTTTTATCTGATGCTGGTGGGGGTACGCATGACGTTTGCCTATCTGATTGGGCGCAACCGCAATGCGTTTTCACCGGCCCTCTATCAGCGCATCCTGCAGGGCAGTGGCATTCTACTCGCCATCCTCGGCGGTATCCTCATTAAAGATGGGGTATTGACCATCCTAGCAGGTTAGTCCAAGGACACAGGCACGTGAAACCGATTCATTTTGTGATGATCATCATTGTCGTATTTGTGGTGGCACTAGTGGGCGTCAACGTGATGGCCAGCCGCACCACCAGCACTGCCACCAGCGAGCTCGCCAGCTCGGATCCGGTAGCGGCTGGCAAGGCACTGTATGCGCGCAACTGCGCCGTCTGCCACGGCATCAACCTCGAAGGCCAAGCTAACTGGCAGAGCGCCCTGCCCAACGGCAGCTACCCGGCCCCACCGCACGACGCCAGTGGCCATACCTGGCACCACTCCGACGAGTACCTCATCGCCGTCACCCTCTACGGCGGAGCTGCCGTGACTGGTACCCCCACCAACGCCATGCCGGCCTACCAGGGCATCCTCAGCGAGGCCGATGTCAAGGCGATTTTGGCCTACATCAAAAGCACCTGGCCCGAGGAGATTCGCGCCCAACAGGCAGAGTTGAATTGATATGTACTCAAAAGGATAGGGGGTGTTTTAGCATCCCCTATCCCTATAACATTTTTTAAAATGCCGTTTGTAATATATTATCTATTTTAATATTTGATTCTACATACTCATAACTAACACCAGCAAGTGTCTTCATAAGTGCTTCAAAAATCACTCTTGCACCAACCGGCGGAACTGCCATACCTATTTGGCGCCTGACAGCCTCCTTACTACCCATAAAAACAAAGTCATCAGGAAATGTCTGGATTCTAGCTCTTTCTCGATTTGTAAGGGCACGCGGTTCATCCCAATGGTATACATGAGTACCACCTCCGCCAGATCCGGTAATTGTATAGGCAGGTTTATTAGGATCTAAACGACGATATATTTGGCTTAACTTTGCACCTTTCACATTCAATTGCAAATGCTCAGGCAAATCGGCATTCCAGACATTTTGACCAGGTTTAATATGTCTGAGACGCTCTACAACAGTATGTGACTGTACAGTTAATTCCTGATTAGTTGCATCAATCGGAATATTCTGGAGTGCTTCATACACAGAAACTGGCGAATGTTTATGTGTCGGTGCGGGCACACGAAAAACAGAACCAAGGTCTTTTCGTATACCAATAATAATAATCCGATGGCGGTTTTGTGGAACACCATATTCTTCAAAATAGTAATGATGTGCAGTTAGTGTATATCCCTTTCCAGCCTTACCCAATTCCTCAAGTATTTGCTGAAATGCTCGCCCATCATTTGAAGATTGTAATCCGCTCACGTTTTCAGCAACAAACCACATTGGATTAAATGCATTGATTACTTGGACACCATATTTATATAATGGTCCAAATCCTCCCTCAAGTCCTTTTTGCTCACCGACTAAACTAAAATCATTGCATGGAAATCCAAATGAAAAACCTTCTATTGGTGAAATTTTCATTAGATCATCGATGCTTAATTCTCGAACATCTTTACACAAGACACTATCAGATAATCCATTACACAAATTGTATTTATATGTGTCACATGCGTTCAAGTCATAGTCATTCGCCCATGCATGCACTATCTTGTATTCTTCACCATTATGCGATAGCGTAGCTTTTGTAGCACCCAACGCTAACCCACCTGGCCCACTAAACAGTTCACCCATTCGATAGACTGGCATTGCAGCACCCCCATAATGACATCAACGCATTAAATAGAACAAAATTTCTATTCAACCTATTGTACATCATTTACTCTTCGAAAAATCCATGTAATATAATTCATCACTTAATTTCCTAAATGTAACTGTTGTTCTACCATATGCTTTTAGGTGGTCAATCGTTACAAATGCACCCTCTGGCAAACCTAATCTTTTTCTAAAATACTTTCCTAATATAGCATTACTCTGCGGTGTTTCTAGAGCCTTACTACCTTGTTGTGCAACCACCATCTCAAAAGACTCACCATCATCACACACTACTGTAAACACAACACTCTTAACTGGGAAAAATTTCGAGGTTCTAATACTGCCATTCAATGCTATGTATGCTTGATTAGGATCACGCTTCTCACGTTGTCCCCAGTTTAGACCAGAACGCATATGAATTTCGCCTTTCGCATCAAGCAAACTAACTTCGATTGATGCCATACTATCTGATTCTGCTGTTATACCAGGCGATACTTGATTGTTAACTATCTGAGCAGGTTTTTTGGTTTTGAATTGTGATGATTCTACTGCATTACAATATGTGGCATCAGTATATAAGTTTTGAAAATATTCAAAACCCAAAATAGGATCACACAAAGCGACTATTTCACGATTTCCAAAGAATCCATTTGATGAGTAATTTACAGATCCAATATAGGCAAGCACAGGTTTTTTATTTTGAAGCCACACATATAACTTTGAATGTACAGGAGGTTTTGTAAGTACGTATTTACACGTAAATGATCCATTTAATGAATGTGCTAATCTCTGAAAAGAATTATGATTTATCTCCGAAATACCATCTGATCCAACCATTCCTACTACTAGTCGAATACGTAGTGAGTTACGCACTTTCGCCTGTGCCAAATTGTACAAATGAGTTTGAACAAATGCAGGAGAGGCATATCCAGATACTACACACAATTCATCACATGTACGAGCTGGATTTAACAATACTTGTGCAAATAGTGCACTATCAAGCATAATATCACCATAACTCTATACTAAAAGATACATTACGTAATTATACAGTAGTAATATATCACTTCTCTTTATTAGTCAAGAGAACTTTTAGGCACCAAACATTTTTTGTACTAACAATGACTACCAATAATTCTTGACTTATCTACCCATACACCCCAAGTTCAACATATTGTCTATACGTTATTGGAGTATTCTCACTTAAAACAACCCCACTTAATAAATCATTAATCCATTGTCGCGGAATAAATTCTTCATTCAAGATCGTATAAATAACTCGGTAATTGACAAATTGGGAGTTATCAAGCCTGCACCAATATGTGGATAGAACATCAGAATCCGGAACATTCACCCCACCCCATACCGCTAAACCTAAGAATTGCACAGCTCTCGGTGTATATCCATCTACTTTTCGAAATATAAAAGTAGGCAATAAATCAACACGATTCCGCGCCACATATAACTGATACTGAGAAGCCAAAAAACGATTACCTGGTGTACTATGCAAATCTCCTTTGTCTGAACGACGATCTCCATGGTATGTAAATCTGTTCGAAGTCACATCATAGTCATCGGGCCAATTTGGCTCAACACCACTCGTGTATAGTACTGCATAGTGTTTTTTCTTACGAAAACCAGCCACATTACTACCTTTTACGAGAACAGGAATAGGATCATACTTAAAATCTTGTGTAGGTCCACCCTCATATATTGCATTTCGTATAAGATGAGCGTTTTCTAGTTCGTCAAATGTAAACCGTGGCATTATATCGTCCTTAAATACAATCGATATAAGCAATTTACACAATTTACGTCATATGATCAAATCAGCCGTGACACAAAGACACCCCCTTGTTGATACATATCAACAAGGGGGCATCACATCACACACCCATCACCCCTACTCCAGCCACGCCTTGAGTGTGACAAACACGGCCACACCCTGGCCTTCGCCCACCGCGCTGAGGCTACCCCATTCGCCCGTGGCAAAGGCATCGCTGCCGATATACAGGGCCACCACGAAGGCCTTTTCGTCGGCGATGACGCCAAATCCCTGGCGGATGGCCTGATAGTCGATGTCGGTGGGATCCTCGATGCTGTACATGGTGCCATCCTTCATGATGCGCTCGGCAATCACCTTCTGGATGGTGCTACTATCGCCATCGAGCACGAAGCCACTGGCATAGCCCTCAATTTCCGAAACACCGACCAGCTGGCGCAGTTGGGTGCTGTTGAGCACCACTTCACCATCGCGGGCGGTGGGCACGCCATCCCACCAGGCTGGGCGCGCCATGGGCGGGTCGGGCTCACAGGCTAGGCCGTCAGCAGGCAGAGTCAAATCCACGAACAGCGCCGTGACGGCATCGTCCACACACGACGAGCCGTTGAGCGTCTGCCCGTGGCCCTCGCCCGTGTTGGTAATCAGGGCGGCGTTGCTACCCAGCCGATTACGCAGTTTGGTGGCCCAGCGCATGGGGGTGGCCGGGTCGTTGATGCCCCCAATCACCAAAATCGGGCCATTGCCGGCATACGCCACTTCGGCCACAGGCTGGTCGGGCATCAAATCAGCACAGCCACTGTCTTCGCTCAAATCTTCGGCAGTCGTATCACGGCTGAAGCGTGGCGACGTGGCTTGCATCAACGCCAGCATGGCCTCGGGATCATCCACAGTAGGGGCGCGCATACCGCTGGCACAGCGGATAATCGGGAAGGAGTGCACGCTGCTCTTGTAGACGCCCTCATCATTACGATCGTTGTACGTATCTGCCAAATCCCACACGCCTGCCACGTCGCCCTTTTCGGCATCAGCCAGGGCCTGCGCCAACTCTGGCCAGCGGATTTCACTGTACAAGGCCGCCGACGTGGCCGTGTCAATCACACCTTGGTAGGTGATGCGCCCATCAGGAGCCGTGACCGGACTCGCGTTGTACTGCTCATAGAGCGCATCCCAGCGCGCACCCACGTCAGCCGCTTGGAAGGCACATTCGTCGGTCGACTCACACCAGGCAATCCAGTTATTCATGGCCTTTTCGAAGCCACCCAACTGCGTGGTGTAGTACTCCTCGGCGGTGTCGCCGTTTGGCTCAAACGCAGCATCGAGCACCATGGCCCGCACCCGGTCGGGGAACATGCTAGCATACACGCCACCCAGGTAGGTGCCGTATGAGACCCCCAAAAAGCTCAGCTGAGCGTCGCCCATGGCAGCCCGGATGGCGTCCATGTCACGGGCCGTATTGGCCGTCGAATAAAACTGGAGGGTGTCGCCATATTTGGCCTCACAACCGTCGACAAAGGCCTGATCGGCTTCGTCGAAAAAGGCCTCTTCTGCGGGAGTGTCGGGCGAGGTATCGCCGTACATGTACTTGTCGATTTCGGCATCACTCTGGCACTTCACGCCGCCCGAGCGGTCGACACCACGTGGATCGAAGCCCACGAAGTCGAAGGCCTCCAGGCCCAGTGATGACACGTAGTAGCTCCCCCCTTGGGCCACATAGTCGAAGCCTGAAGCCCCGGGGCCACCCGGGTTGAACAAAATGGCACCCTGGCGCGACTCGCTGGCCGGGTAGCGGATGAGGGCCAGGTCAATGGTGGCACCCGTGGGCTGATCGTAGTCGAGCGGCACCGTCAAGGTGGCACATTCAAGGCCGTCTTCGGCATCGACCTCAGGGTCGTCACAGGCCTGCCATTCCAGCGTGGTCGGCGCCACGGGCAGTGGAGTGGCCTTCACGTCGGCGCCACTGGGTTCCAATTGAGCGTTCACACCGGCTTCGAGGCGTTGTAGTTGCTGATTGGCAAATTCATCGACCCTCTGCCACAGACTGGCACCACAACTGCTCAACACCAGTGCCATGACCACCCACATTGACACGATGCGCATGCGCATACAGCACCACACTTTCTGATATATTCCTGATTTTTATCTGACGTAATACCGGTATTTTTAGTTGCAAACACAGCATACCACGTTGCAGCGATATGAGCTAGCGCAGACGACGCAAAAAGCGCTGACGCCCCCGTTCACCCTGCTCTTCGAACCAGGGCCCGATGCGTTCGATGAGCCAGGGGAACATGCCAATCAGGCGCGTCAGCATGCCGTCGCTATAGGGCAAATAGGTCTCGAGGTTGCCTTTTTCGAGCGCGCGCATGCAGGCATCAGTCACCGCTTCGACGGTATGCACCTTGCCGAAGAAGTTGAGTGGCGACCCAGCCGGGTGCGTGGCCTCGTAGCGCAACATGGGGGTGTCGACGGCACTGGGGAAGACGCCCATGACTCGCACGGCGTAGGGCAATAGTTCGCTCCGGAGCGAGGTCTGGAAGCCACGCAGACCGAACTTTGAGGCCGCATAGGCGGCGCTACCACGCATGGCGATAATCCCGCCCATCGAGATGACCGACAGGATGTCGCCACCCTCACCACGCTCGACCATCAGGCGCGCCACCGTCTGGATGACGACCATGGGGGCCAGCTGGTTGATGCTGACGTGGCGGGCGAGATCGGCCGGCGAGATGTCGATCACCGCCCCCGGTTCGATGAAGCCCACACAGTTGACCAGCAGGTCGATATGTGGCCACTCATCGGCAATGCGCTCGCACAGGGCACTCAACTCGTGGGCATCGCTCATATCGCAGGTCACACATGTGGGCGGTGACTGCATGAGCTCAGCGGTGCGTTGCATGCTGGCTTCGTTGCGATCGACCAGCACGATGTGGTAGCCATCGCGTTCGAGACGCAGGGCGAGGGCGGCAGCAATGGCGCCACCTCCACCAGTAATCAGGGCAATATGCGAATGCTGCATGCGTGTGTTCCTTCCATTGCTAGGGATGTACAGGGGTCTGCCAGCCCATGTGACGGCGCACCGCCCCCAACTGTGACCGGTAGCTGGCACTGTCGACGTAGGCCACATGGCGTGGCGAATTGACGAAACGGATACCGCCACTCACATCGGGCGGTGGGCCCTGAATAAGGGCCTCGAGACGTTGGCGGGCAGACCCACCAGCCGCCCGGGTCGCGATGGCCTGCACCAGCCACTGCGCCATGTCGTCGAACAAGGGGTAGGCAGCGCCGTTGGTCTCCACATAGCCCAGGGCATACAAGCCCGGCGTCTGCCGACTGACCATGTTGAGGTACAAATCGGGGCGGCCATCACGCCAGCCCAGTGCGGCAGCGTCGACATAGGGGATGCGCCAGGTATAGCCGGTAGCACACAGCACCACGTCGAAGTCAGCCGCACTACCATCGACAAAATGCACCGTGTCACCGTCGAAACGCGCCACATCGGGTTTGACGCTGATGTCACCATGCGCCAAGTAGTGCAGCAGTCGCGAGTTCAGGATGGGGTGCGACTCAAACAGGCGGTGGTCGGGGGTCGGCAAGCCGTAGCGGGTCAGGTCGCCGTTGAGCAGGCGTAGCAACGCCGCAAAAACGGGTTGTTCGATCCACATGGGCAAATGCGGGCCACTGGCGCCGAATACATCGGCTGGCACACCAAAGACGTGCTTGGGGATGAAGTGGTAGCCACGCCGCATGCTGATGACCGCCGTATCAGCGGCTTGGGCGGCGTCACAGGCGATGTCGCACCCCGAATTCCCGGCCCCGATGATGAGCACGCGTTTGCCACGCAGCTCATCCATGCTGCGGTAGGTCTGCACATGGCGCAGATCGCCCGTGAACTGGCCCGGGTAGTGCGGCATGGTGGGGTACCAGTTGGTGCCGGTGGCACAAATGAGGTCGGTGTAGTGGTGCTGCTGACCGTCAGCGGTGGTTATCTGCCACTGCTGGCCGTCGTACTCAGCCCGATCGACGCCGACCCCACAGTGAATGTGGTCGCTGAGTTGATAGGCATCGGCGAATGCACGGATGTACGCCAAAATTTGCCCGTGTGACGGGTAATCGGGGTAGTTATCGGGCATGGGGAAGCCGGGGAAGTGCGATTGGGTCTTGGAGGAGATGAAGTGTGCGGAGTCATAAACGGGTGAGCCGGGATTGTGCTGATCCCACAGGCCACCGATGGCGTGATGACGCTCGTAGACGTCGTAGGCGATACCACGCGCCTGTAGAGCCCGGGCTGCCACTAATCCAGCAGGTCCACCACCAACCACACACACGCGGGGAGTTGTGAGCATGCGGCACCTCGTCGTGCAGAATTATTGGTACCCCCGGGCCGACTTGAACGGCCGACCTGCGGTTTAGGAAACCGTCGCTCTATCCACTGAGCTACGGGGGCACGTCATCCATGCACAGTATACCAGCCTCGGCGATTGCCATGCAACCACAGCCAGTTACGGCACCTGACACGCCGGGCACAGGTGGGTGCCACGTTGAGCCACCACACACTTGATGATGGCGGCACCACAGCGGAAGCAGGGAGCCCCAGTACGACCGTAGACCTGGAAGTTGTCTTGCTGAGTACCCTTGGCGCCATAACTGTCGCGGTAATCACGCAGCGTGCTACCACCGTTTTCGATGCCCTGACGGAGCACGAGTTGCACCGCATTGAGCAACATTTCGGTCTGGAGCGGCGCGAGCGTATTGGCAGGGGTGAGCGGATGAATTTGGGCTCGCCACAGCGCCTCATCAGCATAAATGTTGCCGACGCCAGCCAGCACCGTTTGATCGAGCAGCACGGCTTTGATGGCGCGGCTCGTGCGTTGCATCAGTGCATAAAAGCGTGACATGGTCAGCTGTTCGTCGAACGGCTCCACACCATGGGCGGCATCAAGGGCTGCCAGTTGGATGGCGTCGTAGTGGTGGATGCGCCCGAATTTACGTTGATCGAGGAAGCGGATGTCGCGGCCGTCACGCAGGCCAAACGCCACTCGTTGCTGGGGGAGCGCTGGCTCGTGCTGATCGCACACCACAAAACGCCCCGTCATGCGCAAATGGGCCACCAGCGTGGTGCCATCCGACAACGGCAACACGATCCACTTGGCACGGCGGCGCCAGCCCATAATCTTCAGGCCAGCCAGATCTGCGCCGAGCCGGGCCGGGTCGACGCTGTCGATGGTGCGCAACCAGGTGCAGTCGACGCGGCCGTCGAAGACAGCGCCCTGGACTTGTTCGCCCAGCGTGCGGGCCGCGTGTTCGACCTCAGGCAACTCAGGCATCGTTGGGCTCCCAAGACAGGCGCGCCAGACGCTGGCGGAGTAGGTGATCGGCCAGCGTGAGTGCCAGCATGGCCTCGGCAATCGGCACCAAGCGTGGCAACACGGTGGGATCATGGCGCCCGATGATTTCGATGGTAGTCGGATTGCCGTCTTGGTCGACGGTCTGCTGGGGTCGGGCAATCGACGCCGGGGGTTTGGCGGCAATGCGCAGGACGATTTCTTGGCCGGTGCTGATACCACCCAAGATACCACCGTGGTGATTGGAACTCGTGCCAATGCTACCATCTGCCTGGCGCACAAAGGGGTCATTGTGTTCGGAGGCGCGCATGGTGGCCACGCCGAAGCCTTCACCGAATTCGAGGCCTTTGATGGCCGGAATACTAAACATGGCCTTGGCGATGTCGGCCTGCAATTTGTCGAACACGGGCTCACCCAGACCAGCTGGCACACCGCGCGCCCGGATTTCGACCACACCACCCAGCGAATCGAGGCTTTTGCGCGCTTCATCGACCAGGGCAATCATCTGCTCGGCAGCGACTGGGTCAGGGCAGCGCATGATGTTTTGTTCGATGATGGATTCATCGTGGGTCTGTGCCACGATGTGGGCACATTGTGACACCCAGGCGATGACGCTGATACCGGCATGCGCCAGGAGTTGTTTGGCGACGGCGCCGGCTGCCACGCGCCCAATCGTCTCACGGGCGCTCGAGCGCCCGCCACCACGATGATCGCGGAAGCCGTACTTGGCATCCCAGGTGTAGTCGGCATGCCCTGGACGGTACATGTCTTTGATGTTGCTGTAGTGGTGCGATTTGGCGTCTTGGTTGAAGACCACCATGTGAATGGGCGTGCCCGTAGTGCGTCCCTCGAAAAGACCAGACAAAATTTGCACCGTGTCGGGCTCTTTGCGTTGCGACGAGACTTTGCTCTGCCCCACACGCCGGCGATCGAGTTCGTGCTGGATGACGGCTTCGTCGAGGGGGATGCCGGCTGGGCACCCATCGAGAATACACCCTACTGCTGGACCATGTGATTCACCATAGGTGGTCACGCGAAACACTGTACCGAATGAGCTCCCCGCCATGCGTCTATTCCTCTAGTCGTAATTACGCCTTATTGTGTATTAATAGTTATTATACCAAGCAGACAGCCCCCTGCGTGCAATTGAGCACACAAAGGGCTGTTTTGGCGGTGGCTACGTCGTGATTTAGGCTTCGGGAGCCATCAACGGTGCCTCATCGTTGCCTTCTTCTGCGCCACCCTCTTGATGAGCGGCCTCCCAGACTTCACGGGCAGCATCGAGGTTCATCCAAAAAATCCCACAGCCGACGACCACATCTGGCCATGCTGAGGCACTGTAGTAGGTCACAAAGGCTGCCACCACGATGGCCACATTGGCAATGACGTCGTTGCGTGCCGACAAAAACGCGGCTTTGACCAAACTCCCGCCATCATGACGATAGCGCACCAACAGCAGAGCACACAGCAAATTGATGAGCAGTGCCCCCACACCTATCAGTGACATCATCATGGGTTCGGGCGGGTCAAACAGGGTGATTTTGTGCCAGATGGTCCAAATGGTCACCACACTCGGCAGCAGCAATATGCCCGACAGGGCATAGCCCACGCGTTGGCGCCAATAGGGCACCAGCAGGGTGGCGAGCAAAATCAATGTGTTGATGGCGGCGTCTTCGAGGAAGTCAATGCTATCGGCAAACAGTGCCACTGACCCGATCGAACGTGCTGACCAAAACTCGACACAAAAATATGCCAGATTGGCCACTGCTACAAACTGAATGATGCGAATCAGCCGACGCTCCAACATGATGCCCCCTTTATACCGTGTATGTGTGTATATGTTGTCTACGAACGCGCAGGCAAATTAGTTTCGTGTGGTGGCGAGTTCGTGGAGCGTGGCGTGCAAGTGGCGCAGGGCGGTAGCCACCTTGTCGGGGGCATAGCCGACGGTTATACGCAGATGCCCATCGGCACCGAGTGTGCTACCCGGCGCCATGAGCACCGAATGCTGCTGTCGTAGTGTCTCGGTGACGGTATAGGATGGCACATCGAGATGATAGCGCACAAAGGCGATGCTGGTAGCCTGGGCTGGTTGTACGCTGACGAGTGCGGGGTGTTCGGCGATCCAATCGCGCAACACGGCATGCCCGGCCCGCGAAATCTGACGTTGGCGGGTCAGCAAATGCTGGCGTTTGTGGGGTTGCAGGGCAATTTCGGCCAGCGTCATACTGGGGGCGGCCGCTGCAATCACGGCATACTCGTGACGGCGCCACAATTCTTCGATCATGGCGGGGTGAGCGATGACCCAGCCAATCCGCAGGCCACTCAGGCCATAGGCCTTGGACAGGCTATTGGTGCAGATGACCCGATCGTACATACCCCAAAAAGTGGTGGTATCGGGCACATCGGCGTGTTCAGTGCCGTGGTAGACCTCGTCGACGTGCAACCAGGCGCCGACGCGGGCACAGGCGGCCACGATGCGCCGCATTTCTTCGCCAGTCAACACCGTGCCCGTGGGGTTGTTGGGGTTGACGACGGCCACCAACTTGGTGCGAGGAGTGACGACAGCATCGAGGGCATTGAGGTCAATCCGCCAGCCGGCATCGGCGCGCAGGGGCAAATCACGCACCACACAGCCCATGTTTTGGGCGGTGCCCCACACCTGCCGATAGCCGGGAGTCATCACCACCACTTCGTCACCGGGCGCGAGCAATGTCTGGCAGACCATGGCATTGGCCTGCGAAGCTCCCACGGTGATGAGCACATTGGCGGCAGTAGCGTCGGGATACAGGGTGGCCACGGCAGTGCGCAACGCACGCGTGCCATTGACTTCCGGATAAAACAGCCCGGTGTGGAGCAAGCGCGACACTTCGTCGCCGTCCAACCATTCATGAGTAGACACGCACTGTACACTGCTGTCGGCCAAATTATAGTCCACGGTGTGCTCGTACAGCGATTGATAGTGTTCGAGTTCGAAGGGCACAAATGATGGCATAGTCGTTGCCTTTCACGATAACGGGAGTGCTGTGGGTGATACGTGCATTGTACGGCATGACATTGGTAGTTGGTGTGCATGGCCGTTGAATTGACACTGCTACATGGTCAATGCTAGAGTATGGTATGTCCATGGTTGATATTATGAGAAAGCGACAGTTGCCCGTGTCTACACCACCACTACTCCCAGGGCTGTTGCTCGGCGGTCAGCCCATCTGGCAAATGCCCGAGCTGTCGAGCCTGCGTAAACTGCCCGTACATGCCACGTTTTGGCCATTCCCCAGCCCAGAATCTGCTCAGGCGCGCCACCCCGAACACTCACCACTCGTGCGATCGCTCAACGGTGACTGGGAGTTTGCCCTGTTTGATAGCCCCTACGAAATCACCGGTGCAGCCCTAGCCCAAACATCGTGGCGCACGCTCGCGGTCCCCGGCAACTGGACGATGCAACTCCGCAACGAATCGTGGCACGGGGAATCGTTCAACAAACCGCACTACACGAACATCCAAATGCCCTTCATGGAGCCCTTCCCACAGGTGCCAGCGGCTATCGCCACAGGTGTCTATCGGCGCCGCTTGAACATCCCCCACGATTGGCAGGGTCAGCGCATTGTGTTGCATTTTGCCGGCTGTGAAGGACTGCTCGCCGTGTATCTCGACGGGGCCATGATTGGCTTCAACAAAGACAGTCGCACCCCGGCCGAATACGACATCACGGCCCTAGTCGCAGCCGGTGGCAGCTACGAACTGCTGGGTGTCAATCCGCGATATTCAGACGCCAGCTGGCTCGAAGACCAGGATCACTGGTGGCAGGCCGGGATCCACCGTAACGTATACGTGTATGCCACGCCCATGACGTTTTTGCAGGATGTGGCAGTGACGACCGATTTGAACGCAGACCTCAGCCATGCCACGATGCACATCACGGCCACGGTGCGTAGCCTGCAAGGTATGCCCAGTGGGCAACTCATCGCGCACCTGTATGACCCCCACGGCAATCTGGTCGGTGATGCGGCGCTCACGAGCACAGTCCCAGGGCCTGCCAAGGGGCTGTCGTTCGAAAAGGGACGCATCGACACCGCCCGTGTGCAACTAGTCACCTCAGTGATGCAGCCACAGTTGTGGTCGAGCGAAACCCCGCAGTTGTACACGGTTGTCATCACCCTCGAAGCCGATGGCCAGAACATGAGCACGGCGGTGCGCACGGGATTCCGGCGCGTCGAGATTGTCAACCGCGAATTGCGGGTCAACAACCAGGCCATCATGGTGCATGGGGTCAACTACCACGAGCATCACGACGAGTACGGCAAAGCGGTACCCCGCAGCACCATGGAGCTCGACATCCGCACCATGAAGTCGCACAACATCAATGCTGTGCGGTTGTCGCATTACCCCAATAACCCGTACTGGCTCGAATTGTGTGACGAGTACGGTCTGTTTGTGGTCGACGAAACCAACCTCGAACACCATGCACTGCTAGCCCTCAGCGATGACACACGTGTCAGCGCGGCCTACCTCGAGCGTGCCAAGGCCTTGGTCGAACGTGACAAGAATCACCCCAGTGTGATTATCTGGTCACTGGGCAACGAAAGCGGCTACGGCATCAATCACGAGCTCATCGCAACCTGGATCCGCCATGCAGATCCCAGCCGACCGGTACAGTACGAAGGCGCCATGTCGCCGTTTTATAATGACCAGAGCATTTCGATGGCTGGCCACATGAATCACTGGAAGCGTGGCAACAGTGTGACTGACATCATCTGCCCCATGTATGCCTCTATCGACGATATCGTGAGCTGGGTGACCAATAGCGATGATCCGCGGCCGCTGATTTTGTGTGAATACGCCCACGCCATGGGCAATAGCACGGGCTCGCTCAGCGACTACTACGCCGCCTTTGAACAGCATCATGGTCTACAGGGTGGCTTTATTTGGGAATGGCTCGATCACGGCATCCGCCAGCACACCGCCGATGGTACGCCGTATTGGGTGTATGGCGGCGGGTTCGGTGAATTCCCACACGACGGCAATTTCGTGGCCGACGGCATGGTCTGGCCCGATCGTACGCCACATCCGGGGATGCGCGAATTCATGTATTTGGCGCGCCCAGTACGAGTCACGGCCGTAGACGCCGCCCAAGGGCGCTTTCACATCGAAAACCGACGCTTCTACACCGATCTCAGCGATTTGCGCGGGGTATGGCATGTGCGTTCGAACGGCGAAATCGTCGCCCAGGGTGAATTTGCCATCCCGGCACTGGCTCCACAGACTGGTACCGACATCCAGGTGGACGTGCCCTGGCCTGCCAGTGGCGAATGCCACGTGGACTTCCACTTCGAGACACGCAGTGCCAGCCCATGGGCGCCGGCGGGCAGTGTCGTAGCGTGGGATCAACTGGCTGGCCCCCATCAGGCCACCGTCGCCGCCCCTGCCAGCGCAGCTGGTAGTCAGGCGCACAGCGACGGCAGTATCATCACACTCAGCCATGGCGCACATCAGGTGCAATTCGATGCAAGCACGGGCCAGATTACGGCCTGGGGCGAACACGTCATCCTGACGGGCGGCCCCGTGCTCGATTTGTGGCGTGCCCTGACCGACAACGACAAACTGCAGGACATGTTCCACATCGCCGACCGGGCTGTGCCACTGTGGCGCAAAATCGGGCTACTGAACTTCACACAGCGCGTCGACGCAGTGACTGTCGACACGCATCCGGCCGGGCATCAGCGCGTGGTCGTACACGTCAGTGGCACTGGTCGTGACCAGTGGGACGATGTGCGCGCCAGCCACGCCTATACGCTGCTGGCCGACGGTACATTGCACATCGACAGCACGGTCGAACTATGTGACGAATACCGCGACTTGCCACGTTTGGGCATCCAGATGCAGCTTGCTGGCGCCTACGAACACCTGAGTTGGTACGGGCATGGCCCGCACGACAACTACAGCGACCGTGTCGCGAGTAGCCCGGTCGGTGTCTATCGTAGCACCGTCAGCGACCAGTACGTGCCGTATATCAAGCCCCAAGAACATGGTCACAAGACTGGGGTGCGCTGGCTCCAGCTCGCCGACAACGCCGGACGAGGTGTGGCAGTGCGGAGCGATCGCCTGTTTGAGTTCAACGCCTTGCATCACAGCACTGCAGACATCGAACACGCCGCCTATGTCACCGATTTGCCCAAACGCGATACGGTCTTCCTCAACCTCGACTACGGCATGCGCGGGCTGGGCACCGGCCTGATGGTCGATACCTTGCCGCAGTATCGCCTCAACGAGGGTACGTACCACTTCGCATTCTGGGTACGACCGCTCTAAATCACCCCCTACCAGTCGCGCGGTGCCTGCACCGCGCGACTGGTGTCACCCCACATGGCAATTCCATCTGACACACACTGGAGGTAGCACCAATGACCTATCAGCTGTTTTCGGCCACATGGATACTGCACTGCGCCACTCACATCAATCAAAACACGGCGTACCGCCAAGCTGCCCAACGCTGGCACTGGCCGCTCGTGCTCGAACTCACCCATTCCACCCAGCCAACAGCCCGCGTCTACCTTGATTTGCGCCATGGCACCTGCCACGAAGCGCGACCTGGCACTGCCCAGGACTGCGCGCAGGTGCCGTTTGTGCTAAGTGCTGACGTCAACGGGTGGCAGGCCGTGCTGTCAGGCGACGTAGCCCCCCTCACGGCCCTAGTGCGCCGGCAACTCCGCCTCAGCAAAGGCAGTATGACCACGCTGGCCATGCACGTAGCCGCCGCCAATGCCCTAGTGGCTGCCGTCGCTGATGTGGCGACAGCATACCCACACGATACCGCGCAACACCACGACGCACCCACCAGCATAATCAGTAAGGATCCCACACAGCACACGACATTTGTGACCACCAGCGCCCGTGGCCTACAAAACGACACACCACCGATGCGGTTGTGGCGCAAGGCCAAAAAATACGGCATCTGGGATCCCGAAGCACTCGATTATAGCCAGGATCGGCAGGATTGGTTGCAACTCAGCGACCTCGAACGCGACGTGCTGTTGCGGCTCACCGGCATGTTTGTGGCGGGTGAAGAAAGCGTCACGCTGGATTTGCTGCCACTCATCATGGTCATGGCCAAAGAGGGACGCCTCGAAGAAGAGATGTTTTTGACCACATTTCTGTGGGAAGAGGCCAAACACGTGGATTTTTTCGCCAATGGCTTCTTGGCACAAGTCAGCCAACAGGTCGGTGATTTGACACGCTATCACACACCGGCCTATCGCCAGTTGTTTTATCAAGAACTACCACAGGCACTACACGTGCTCCACCACGATGCTAGCCCAGCAGCTCAGGCGCGGGCCTCGGTCACCTACAACATGATCGTGGAAGGGGTGCTAGCCGAGACCGGATATGAGGCCTACTTCATGGCACTCGACCGTGCCAATATCATGCCCGGCGTGCGCCAAGGTATCCAGTACCTCAAACGCGACGAATCACGGCACATTGCCTATGGCGTGTTTTTGTTGTCGCGGCTGATTGCCGAAGATGCCGAAATCTGGGATGTCGTCGAACACCGCATGAACGAGCTGTTCCCGCTGGCCATCGACATCATCGGTGAGATTTTCGCCGCCTACCCCAGCATGCCGTTTGGGCTGACGCTCGACGAATTCGCCGGCATCGCTGTACAAAACTTCAGTCGGCGTATGCAACGCATTGCCAAAGCGCGCACACAGACCTTGGCGCAGATCTACGCCAGTGCCGAAGAATCCTGATACTGACGCAAGGGGTGGGGCAATCGGGCCAACCATCCCACGCCAATCATGGCCACTACCACCATCCCAGCGAGCAAGAGCATCAATGCGGCATAACCGTGCCAATATCCCATCCACATGCTCGCTCCAATTGGTGCCACCGTGCGAAACAGCATGAACACAAGATTCTGGGCACCACCAATGGTGCCATAGGAAGCATGACCGTAGGCATCAGCCAACATGGCCGCCCGTAGAATGGTCATCGTGCCGACACCCACACCAGCACACACCATGTAGAGCACCGCGCCACCGACACGGGCACCCAGTAAGTACAGCACAGCGAGGCCCAGCAGTTGGACAGCAAACAGCACCATGGCCAGCCACCACAACGGCACTCGCTCGACCAGTGGGCCTACCACCACGCGCCCGGCCAACGACATCAACCCGAACAAGGCGGCAATCCAGCCGGCCGTGGCAAGTGGGTGCCCGTATGCCACCAGCAACGGCAGAGCATGGGTGGTGAGTGTGACACCCACAAAGGTACTACAGGCAAAAATACCCGTCATCACCATGAAGTACTGGCCACGTACCGCAGCAGTGGCTGGAATGCTCGTAGCCATTGGTGTAGGTGATTCTGCATCAAGATCTACCGATTCACCGTCGGGGAACGCCCCGACATCAGCAGGGTGTCGACGCAACACCAACACATGAATGGGAATCGTCACACCGGCCAGCACGATAGCCAACACCACCAGCGCGGTGCGCCAGTCCCATTGGGTAATCAACCATGTCGTGAATGGGATGAATACCACACTCGCCAGCGCCCCCCAAAAGGTCAGCAACGCCAGCGCTCGCCCACGATAGCGCCGGAACCAGACCGCCACAATGGCGAATGCCGGCTCGTACAGCACACCAGCACAGGTCACCCCAATGCCCAGCATGACGGCGTACAAGCCCCACAAGGTGGTCACCTGCGACCATGCCACTACCAGACAGACTGCTGCGACCGAACAACTGCTCATCAACCAGCGTGGTCCATGACGATCAATGATGCGCCCAAACGGCATGGCCGCCAAGCCCATACTCAAGAGCATGAGTGAGTAAGCCCCGGTCAGTTCGACCATGCTCCAATGCAGTTGCTGGTGCATGGGGACTACCACCACACTAAATGCGTAGTACAGCACCCCCCACGATACCAATTGTGCAATTGCCACTGCGGTCAACATGGGCCAGCCATAGTACGCTGTCGGCCACCAACGCCTGTGCATGTTGGATCCCTTTGTGCCTAGCAACACCGCGACGTCGGTGCCACATCAAACAGCGAAATGACATCAACCGATGCCGGCGTGCAACAGGCCACTTCCGCCGTCACTGGCGCACAACAGGCCGTGTCAGCCGGCCCACTACAGACGCCAGTTTCGGGGAGTACCAGTTGCACATCCCAGGCCGCCTGCCAATCACCAGCTAGTGCCGCTACTACCGAGCGCACCTGTTCATATCCCGTCAGTAGCAAAAACGTCGGTGCGCGGCCGTAGCTTTTCATGCCCACCACGTACACTCCTGGCTCGGGATGGCTGAGTTCGCGCACGCCGTGGGGAGGCACCGTGCCACAACTATGCAGATTGGGGTCAATGTGGGGAGCAAGTGCCCGCGGTGCTTCGACGATGTCATCGAGGCTCAGGCGCAACTCACCGAGGAGCGCCCCATCCGGGCGAAATCCGGTGGTCACCACCACCTGATCGACCGGCGCCAAAGTCCGACCCTCTGCACCGAGGACCACGCCGTCGGCAGTCGCCATCACCCGATCGGTGCGCCAATCACTGACCACGGTGATGTGGCCAGCGTGCACGGCTGCCTGCACGCGTTGCCCCAACGAGCCACGCTCGGGCAGGGCATCGGCAGCACCACCGCCATACTTGAGCGACAACTGATCGGCACTACGCCGCACCAGCCACACAATCTGCGTGGTCGGGTCGTGGCGCTGTAATTCCACCAAGTCCAACAAGACGTGAAACGCCGAATGCCCACTACCAGCCACCGCCACACGTCGCCCCACATAGCGGGCCTGATATGCTCCCAGTATGTCGGGGATGCCGTAGTACAGCACCTCTGCCGCCTGCAGTTCACCCATAGCGGGCACACCGGATGCACCGAGCGGATTGGGCTGGGTATAGGTGCCCGAGGCATCAATGACAGCGGCCGCCAGAATGACCTGCTCGTGGCCATCGGCCGTGCGCACATGCACCGCAAATGGGCGCTCTGAGCGGCCGTGGGTGTCACTTTTGCTGAGCCCCTGACGCGTGACTTGTGTGACCATCGTCCCCAGGCGCAATGAATGTGCAATGACGGGTAGCTGTGCCAGCGGCTCGAGATACTGCGCCACCAATGTGGCACCATTCGGGTAGGCGTCAGGGTCAGGGGCAACCCAACCAGCCGCCGTCAGCAGGCGTACCGCCGCCGCATCGACACAGTACTGCCACGGCGAAAAGAGCTGTACATGCCCCCAATCCTGCACACTAGCGCCGACCTGCGCACCGCGCTCGATGAGCACAAACGGCAGGTCACGCTCATACAAATGTGCGGCCGCTGCCAAGCCCACAGGACCAGCTCCAATGATGACGACTGGGTATGTTGATGATATCTGTGGCATATCGTAATCCTTACTTTGTGGGTGTGTTTCACACCATCATACACCCTCAGGCACATTAATGATACACATATCCCAACCACCATCGTTGCTTTAAGCACATCAGAGCATCACTCATGCTTCGTCGCAACAAATAAGTACACGAGGTGCGCCACCTGCATCCATAATCCACTCGTCGTGATGCGCACGCACACCACGGCTGACCTCGACGCCCGTGCGTGGATCGAGCACCCGGTATGCCAAAGGCACTGCATCACCAAAGAGCATCAACGGACCACCATCGGCACTAAATGCCACAAACAATCGTCCGGGCACGAGCAAGCCGCGCCGACCGAGTGTAACCTCCCAATTGGGTTGCATACCGGCAAAGGGCAAATCGCGCATGATGCGCGCCACCAAGCCCACGTAGTTAGCGCCTTCAAAGTCCAAGGCTTCACGCCAGCCTGCACCCGGTGCCAAGAAAAAGTCCGACTGCCCGGGTTCGTCGGGTCGATGCGCCCACTGCCACAAACTCCCTGCCCCATAGACCACCCCCATGGTCCCACCGGCGCACAGGTTGACCCACGCTTCTTCGCCTTGCCACCACCCAGCGGCTCGCCCCGCACGTCCACCGTTTTCGTAGGTTGGCTCGCCATTGGCGACCGCCTTGATTGGCGTATTGCGCCACATATCAGCCACGCGCTCAGGCATGTGCTCGCCACTATGCCCGGTCTGACACCACTGGAAGTCCAGCCATACTGCATCCTGATGGGCCCGATTGTCGGCGTGCGGACGATAGTGGATGCCGGTAGGCTGGGCATACGCATCCCAGGTTTCGACTTCAATGCCGCCAGCCGCCACCGGTGCTTCGTAGCCCGCACCATCACCTCCCACCAGGTAGATGACGGGTTGTGCGCCGTAGCGCGCCACCAAGTAGCGACAATAGCGCGCGTATTCGGCCGGCGGCAAACCAGGGCCGGCCACCCGCAGTCCCTTCCAACCAAATCCCATGAAGACTGGTTGCAACACGGGCACGATTTCGTGCGCCACCAGTACGGCCAGCAGTTGATCGAGGTACTGAAAGTACTCGGGTTGCAGGTCGTTGATGTGCCCCGTGGGGAGATCCGCAAAGCCCACTGCAAAGCCCTCGTCCGCACTGCGGTCTGTGGGACCACGCGCATCCATGTCGGGCTGCACACTCATCAACAATGCCGCATTGAACCCTTGTTGTTGGCGTTTGACTGCATAATCACGCACTTCGGCCAGTGTCGCCCGCCACGGTAGCGCCCACGCCGTATCGGCACACACCAACGCTGGCATGCCATCGGCGTGCTCGAGGTTGCGCCCACTTGCCGCCATCCGCCAAAACCCGTGTGCATGAAACCGATGTTGTGGCTGCGTGGTCACCGTACATGCCACACTGCCACTCTGATCGACCAACCCAGCATCAGCTTGGCTGGCATGACTCAGCCACTGCCAAGTGCCCGTGGCAATCGGTGACGCAAAGCGCACACGCCAAGTGTTTGCGCCATCCCAAAAAGCTGGCCGTCGCATGACGACACCACTACTGTGTGTGAAATCAACCCAAACGTCGACGTCTGTATATGGCTGAACATAGGAGCGCTCGGCCTGTAATGTCAATTCAATGGCTTGCCAGGCTGGTGCCTGCATGGTTGATGTGGTCACCTTGTTCCTCTTTCGCGTATATTTGCGGTATCAGGGAATCGTCTGTAGCAGCGGCATCACTATGGAGGTCACACACTCCTGCGCGATACCCGACATCATCGCAGATTCCACACTCATGTCGTCAAATGGCAGGGCTTGTTTATACCCAACAATGATAAGATTGTCAAAATCATCAATGGGCTCGGCCTGGCACCCACACCTCCGCTTCTCTGCATCATGCGAGCCAACAGATTCCAAACGATGACAATCACATGCAGTATCCTTATGATTGTCATCGCCGTTGCCTTATGTACATCAAGCCCCTGTGTGTGATTCGATTTCAGCCAGCCAGTACAGGGTACATTGAGGCATAAATCAAGCTTACTTTTCTGAGAATTTGATAGTCCAAAAATGAGAGTAATACTGTTTTCTATATACATTTTGATGAAAATTTTATGTTAATAATACATTACTTATTATATGTGACAAAACACGAATGCAAGTACGATTTTTCATGACTACAACGAATCAAAACGACCGCATGATATATATTTCAATGCTCTACCATCACCGGTAAGTATACGGATTTTTTATTGTTCTTAGTGATAAAAATTACTATATGAGTATCAGCTAATAATGCCCAAAATCGCTTGACTATATACATTTTCTCACTACAGTTACTTATGTATGTATTTTATGTTTACGAAATATACATACAATAATCACAGTTTGGGGTAAAAGAGTACCCCCTATGAATTTGGAGATCGATTGAAACGTCTACAGATTGGTTCGCTGTTCTTGGTGTTGTTTGCTTCACTCGTGATGGCCGCATGTGGCACACCTGCTGCTACCCCTACGCCAACAGCTGTTCCTCCCACAGAAACCCCTGCCCCTAAAGACATCGTGGACACCGCTGTCGCCGATGGTCGCTTCACCACCCTTGTGGCCGCCGTTGAAGCTGCTGGGCTCGTCGACACCCTCAAGGGTGAAGGCCCCTTCACCGTCTTCGCACCCACCGACGATGCTTTTGCTCAGCTCCCGGCTGGTACCGTCGAAGATCTGCTCAAGCCCGAAAACCTCGAGACCCTGACCAACATCTTGCTCTACCATGTCGTCCCCGGCAAGGTCATGGCTGCCGATGTAGTCACCCTCGACGGCCAGAGCGCTGACACCGCATTCGCCGGTAATTCAGTCGCCATCTCGGTCAAAGACGGCAACGTCTTCTTGAACGACACCGTACAGGTCATCATCACCGACATTGAGACCAGCAATGGTGTCATCCACGTCATCGACACGGTGTTGTTGCCACCAGCCCAAACGGCTGATATCGTTGATACCGCCATCGCTGATGGTCGCTTCACCACCCTCGTGGCCGCCGTTGAAGCTGCTGGGCTCGTCGACACCCTCAAGGGTGAAGGCCCCTTCACCGTCTTCGCCCCCACCGACGATGCTTTTGCTAAGCTCCCGGCTGGTACCGTCGAAGACTTGCTCAAGCCCGAGAACCTCGAGACCCTGACCAACATCTTGCTCTACCATGTCGTCTCCGGCAAGGTCATGGCTGCCGATGTGGTCACCCTCGACGGCCAGAGCGCTGAAACCGTCTTCGCTGGTAATTCACTCACCATCTCAGTCAAGGACGGCAACGTCTTCTTGAACGACACCGTGCAAGTGATTATCACCGACGTCGAAGCCAGCAATGGCGTCATCCACGTGGTTGACACGGTGCTTTTGCCCGAATAACGTGTCCTGTTGGGTGTATCGTATACACCCACCTGCAAAAGGAGTCGGAATGTATTCCGGCTCCTTTTGCGTATTCTGCACATCATCGCTGCACGAATCAGCCATCACCTCAATGACAACAAAATCAGGTACGACTTCTCGGCGATCAGTGAGCGTGATAAGCCCTGTCCTGCGGTCGTAGCTCCCCTCATCGTAGCCCCACTGCTGTCTACCCCATTACGCGCAACACCCAAATCACCATACAGCATTCGCTTGTGGTGCACTCTCTGCGCAGTGCATCTCCGTTTGTATGCAACAGCGATGACACACTGCGACCACTTGTCCATTCCATGCTATGCTAGTGCACATCGTCAGCATACTTCTGCTCAATCAACAACAAAGGATGTCACACATGGACAAGATTCTCGTCGGCTGTGGCCAAATCACCTGGATACGCTTCGGCCCCAACGGCGCCGAATGGTTGGCCCCCGAAGAAGAAGTGCTCGCACAAATCGCCCAAGCCGGCTACACCGGTGCCCCTGCCGGCCCCGACGGCGATCGCACCGCCAAGCAGACCCTCGAGCTCTACGCTCGCTACGGGCTGACCCCAGCACCTGGCTACTATGGCACCGCGTTCTGGGACAAAAGCCGCCAACCCGAGTTCGTCGATCGCGCCCGCCGCTTCGCGGAGTTCGCCCGCGAAGTCGGCTGTGATGCCCTCTATGTGGCACCTGGCGGTTTCGATTATGTCACATCGAGTGGACTCACCCGCCGCGAGACGGCTGGACACGTCAGCCCTGCAGATGCCCTGAGCGACGACGAGTATCAGATCTTCGCCGAGACGCTCAACCTGGTCGGCGCGGCCACGTTGGCCGAGGGCGTGTATAGCTGCTTTCACAATCACGTGGGCACCGTCATCGAGACCCGCGCCGAGACCGACCGCCTGCTGGCCATGACCGACCCCAATCTGGTCTTTTTGGGTCCCGACACCGGGCACATGCAGTGGGCTGGCGACGATGCGGTGGCATTTTGCCGTGATTACGCCCCACGCATCAAGACCATGCACCTCAAAGACATCAACGAACAGGTGCGCGCCCAGGGTGCTGCCGCCAAGTGGGACTACGGCACCTTCACCGATCACGGCATCTTCGCCGAGCTGGGCGAGGGCTGCATCGACTTCGGCGCCATCCTGGCCAGCCTGCGCGAGGCCAACTTCAGCGGCTGGCTCATCACCGAGACCGACGTCACCCAAAAGGCCACGCCGCTCGAGAGTGTCACCATCAGCCGCGACTACCTGCGTCAGTTCGGCATTTAGTTGACAAAAAACAGGTCCCCCCGTGTTCCTGTGGAACACGGGGGGATGTTGGTGCCGAAGACGGGAGTCGAACCCGTACGAGGTTGCCCTCAACGGTTTTTAAGACCGTAGCGTCTGCCATTCCGCCACTCCGGCAACGTGCTAATCATAGCACGAATTACCCGCCCCGGGCAAACGCGTTTCGTACTACGCCTGCCGATTGACCAGTGCAAACGTCAACAACGCCTCACAGGCCAGCGCCTCGCCCACAAAAGCCTTGGCGTCGGCTTTGCCGATACCGCGCTTCATGGCGGTGATGGTCACTTCGAGGCGCAACGAATCACCAGGTACGACCGGTTTGCGGAAACGGGCGTTTTCGATGCCGGCAAACAGGGCAATTTTGCCTTGATTTTCGGGCAACACCATACCTGCCACGGCCCCAGTCTGCGCCAAGGCCTCGATGATGAGCACGCCTGGCATGATTGGGTAATCGGGGAAGTGCCCCTGGAAGAAGGGCTCGTTGATGGTCACCTGCTTGATGGCCACTGCTCGCACCCCAGGCTCGAGCTCTATGATGCGGTCAATCAACAAAAACGGATACCGATGCGGAATCACCGCCATGATTTGCTCGACATTCATCACCATTGCCGTATCTCCTTGTACGCTACGAAATATCGCTCAAATTGTACCATCATGCACCGGATGACGGCTTGAAATCTTCCTTACAACCCCAAAAACGTAATCACGGCAATGAAGATGCGCACCGTCATCCAGGCCCAGATGGGCAACGTGGCGGCCCGCACCGCCCAAGCGCCATCACCCCGGATAAACCAGGCAAATGCCCCACCAAAACTCGCCATGATGACCGTCACCAAGAGCGCATTGCCGTAGTACGGTAGCACATCAGACAGCCACCAGGTACCATACGGCGATATTTTGATCATGTAGCCATTGATGAGATACAACACCATGAATACGCCGAACGACACCGCGGCCCACCAGCCAATTCGGGTCTGTGGCACAATCATAGACGCCTCGTTTCATTGTTAATGGGGGAATAAAAACTCACCCAAGAGAAAAAAGAGGATGAGCGCTCCCAGCCCGGCACATGCCCATGTCACGAGTGATCGTTCGTGTTGGCGGATGATAGCCAACCAGGCATACACTCCACCAATCAAACCCGAACCAATCAACGCAATCGAATACACGGGCAAAATCGACAACCGAAACCATTCCGCATCTGAGATGGTGTTGTCGACGGTCATGAAAAAAAGAATGTTTATCACGAGCATGATTCCGCTTATCGACAACAAACGAGCTGCACGGACACCAAATGGCGTTTGCGGCCAAAATTGTAGCGATGACAGTTGCATATGGACTCCCGAGTAATATACCGGTGCCATACCAGAAATGCTATGATATGCACATGCATAGTATACACGTTGCCATCAATGGCTTTTTTTGGGATAAACCGACCGTCGGCGTAGGGCAATACCTGCATGGATTCATCGCAGCCATGCGGCATGTGGCACCTGTACACATTGACTTACTCGTCCCAGCCACCAGCACACCGCCGGCAACTCCTGCCCATGTGCACATTCATCGCATCAGCACGCCGTTCGACGGGGTGTCGGCCAACCTCGCCAAACTCTGGTTCGAGCAAATCGGCGTGCCCCGTACCGCACATCGTCTCGGCGCACAGCTATTACACGTGCCGTATTTTGCGCCACCATGGCATGCCCGCCTACCCGTCATCGCCACCATTCCCGATCTCATCCCACTGACTCGCCCTGCCTATCGTGGATCCATGTTGGTACGGGCCTACATGCGCCTCGCCAAAGCCAGTGCTCGCCGCAGTACAGCACTCATCGCCATTTCACAGCATGTAGCCGATCAAGCGCAACACATACTTGCTTGGCGTGGTGATGCCATTCATGTCACCCATCTCGCCGCTGACCCCATGTACACCCCCATACCCGATGCCCCAGACACCATCACACAGCACGGGATTCATGGGCCGTATATCTACTATGTGGGCGGGTACGACGAGCGCAAACAGGTGCGCACGCTCATCAAGGCGTTCGCATTGTTGCCCGAAGCCGTGCGCACCCACACCAAACTCGTATTGGCTGGGTCGCCAGCCGGATCAAATCCCGACCTATTCCCCGATATCTGGGCCGACATTCGCCACTACGGCATCGCCGATCAGATCATACAACTCCCCGTATCGCGGGACGACAATCCCCTGTTTTATGCGGCAGCCACGGTCTTCGTCTACCCATCCGTAGAAGAAGGATTCGGCTTGCCCCCACTCGAGGCCATGGCCTGTGGCACACCAGTCGTTTGTTGCAACACGAGCAGTCTGCCCGAAGTCGTAGGTGACGCCGCCCTGTGTGTGCCACCGGGCGATGCCCAGGCGTTGAGTAGCGCCATACACACCGTACTCACACGTCCTGAATTACGCATCCAGATGCGAGCAAACGGTATTCGGCGTGCACAACGTTTCACCTATACCACCACTGCCAGTCAAACACTGGCCGCCTATTTGACACTGATTCCCCACCCGCAGGAGCCCGCATGAACATCGTCATTCTTTCCAAAGCACTCTTGAGTGTGGCTTACCGCCGCAAAACCGACGCGCTGGCCGCCATCCCCGGTGTCAACCTGACGGTGTGCGTACCCGCCAAATGGCGTGAACCACGGGCGCATGTGGTACGCTACGAAGCCAGCCAGCCCGACAATTACCGCATCGAAGTGCTCCCCATGGCGTTCAACGGGCGACATCACCTGCATTGGTATCCGACTTTTGCCAGCGTCCTGCGACGCATTCGACCAGACATTGTGCATGTAGACGAGGAATCGTTCAACCTAGCCACCTTCATGGCCATGCGGGCAGCCCGCCAGGTCGGTGCGCGTAGTTGTTTCTACAACTACGCCAACATTGAACGCACCTACCCGCCGCCATTCGGGTGGTTTGAGCGCTACGCCTTCACACATGCAGCCCACGCCCTGGCCTGTTCACACGAGGCAGCCGATATTATTCGGCGTCACGGATACACTGGCCCACTCAGCATCATCCCCCAGACTGGCGTCGATCCCGACGTATTCACGCCACGCCCCGATGCGCACCAGGCGCGCACACCGTTTACAATCGGCTATGTGGGGCGCTTGGTCGTCGAAAAAGGGCTCGACGATATGCTTGAGGCCCTAGCCCTGCTCCCCGCTCATATTCGCCTGCACATCGTTGGGGCCGGCGCGCACGCCGACGCTCTGCAGCACCATGCCACCCGACTGGGCGTGGCGGCACGGGTCAGCTGGCAGGCACCGGTCGCCTCAGCCGATATTCCCACGGTCATGCAGGGGCTGGATGCTCTCGTCTTGCCGTCACGCACCACTGCCAACTGGAAAGAGCAATTTGGGCGGGTGTTGATTGAAGCCATGGCCTGTGGCGTGCCCGTCATCGGCAGTAATTCCGGGGAAATCCCACATGTCATCGGCGATGGTGGTCTGGTCTTTGCCGAAGGTGATAGTCGTGCCCTAGCCGCAGTGCTTAGCACGCTCGTCGAGCAACCAGACACCTATGCTCGGCACAGCAATCAGGCCCGCCAGCGAGTGCTTGCGCACTACACCCAGCAGGCCTTGGCCGAACAGTACTATGCACTATATCAGGCGATGTTGACATCACCCAGGGGCAACTGACTACCCACCGACCGTAAACGGCCACACACCGAGCAGCCCGGTGGCGATAATCAGCACCAGCACAATCAACAAAATGAGTGACAAACCGGCACCTTGCCAGCTGATTTGTGGGGCCAACATCAAGCGCATCGAAGCCGTGGTATGGGTCGACAGCGTGCGTTGCCCACTAAACTGACTCATCACCACGGGCATAGCATCCACGGGGATAGGCAATGGGGCGGTGCCGTCGAGCATGTCGACGCTGACGACGATAACCGTAATATTGTCACTGCCACCACGCTGATTGGCAAGGTCGACCAAGCGATCGACACCATCTACCAACGATTCTTGGCTGAGCGTGTGCAGGATTTCTTCGTCTTCGACATGATTGATGAGCCCGTCAGAGGTGAGCACCAGCATATCACCGGGCAATACGACAAAACGAAACACGTCAACCAACACCTCAGGCTGATGCCCCAACGCGCGGGTAATGACGTGCCGATAAAACATCTTGTCGGCGTCTGCTGCACTAATCATGCCAGCGGCGATTTGTTCGTTGATGAGTGAGTGGTCACGAGTAATCTGACGAATTGCACCGCGTCGTATCAGGTAGCCACGACTATCACCGACATTGGCCACAATACATTCGTCACGATGCAACACGGCTGCCACACCAGTGGTACCCATTGATACACCACTCTGTGCGCCTTCGGCATGGATAGATGCATTGGCGCTGGTCAATGCCTGACTCAACGCATCAGCTCGATCAGTGGAGTCGTCTTCGTAGTATGTCGCCAGAATGGTTTCTACGGCAATTCGGCTCGCAACTTCGCCAGCCTCGTGACCGCCCATTCCATCACATACGACGAACAATTGCCCACGTTCAGCGAGCAGTGTACCCTCGCCAATCCCGTAGTCATCTTCATTGTGATCGCGATGTCGTCCTACATCTGTTCGTGCACTATGGCTACACTTCATGCGTCAACCCGAAACTTTTGCTTATCCGAACAATATATAATAGTATAGCATAGCTTAACAGTTTGCTGACAATCAATCACAGTGCATGAAGGAGCGGGTATGCAATACACGATTGGCGTCGACCTCGGTGGCACGAATCTACGGGCTGGGCTCGTGGATGTCGAAGGCAACATTGTGCTCGATACTCGGGTCGAAACCCGGGTCGAAGAGGGCCCTCAGAGCATCACCGGGCGTATTGTCGGCCTGATTTCGCAGGTGCGCCAACAAGTACCAGCTGGCGGGCAGGTCGTCGGTGTAGGGGTATGCGTGCCTGGTCCACTGGATCCTTTTGCTGGATTCGTCTACACCATGCCCAATATCAAGGGCTTTGACAATACTCCGCTTCGTCAGATTTTGGCTGATGCTACTGGGCTCGACATCGAGCTCGGCAACGACGCTAATGCGGCCGCAGTCGGCGAGTGGATTTTTGGGGCCGGCAAAGGGCTGCGCGATCTCGTCTATGTGACGGTCAGCACGGGCATCGGCGGTGGTGTCATCATCGACAACCGCCTCATCCTCGGGCACCAGGGCTCAGCTGGTGAAGTCGGGCATCACATTATCGACTGGCATTCGCGCATGTCATGGGAAGACACCGCCTCGGGCCCAGGCTTTGCCCGCCGTGCCGCCATCGCCATGCAACAACACCCCGAATCACGCTTGCATCAAATCACCACCAGCGCGCAGGTGCAAGGGCACCACATTGCCGATGCTGCTGCGCAAGGCGATGCCGTTGCATTGCGCTTAATGGACGAAGAGGGCGAGGCCATCGGTGCTGGGTTGGTCAATATGCTCCACCTGTACAGCCCAGCCAAAATCGTCCTGGGCGGTGGCGTCGTCATCAACAATCCGACGTTGGTACAACGTGCCCGGCAAGTCGTCAACGAACGCGCCATCGAATCATATCGTAGCGTACCCATTGTCATTACCGACCTCGGCGACAAAATTGGACTGCTCGGTGCCGCTGCCTTGTATGGTCACATGCGCGAACGCCGCTAAACCATTAGTACTCCACCTACGCCACAACCCCTGCACGACATCGTGCAGGGGTTGGTTTATCCATTATTACCGGTGTATGCGTGATTTATTTGACTAGTGCTCGCAACATATCTGGTTTGTCGGTGATAATCCCGTCTACACCCAAATCAAGCAAGTGTTGCATGTCGGTAGGCTCATTCACGGTCCAAACATTGACAGCGTACCCCGCAGATCGCACCCGTGGAATGACGAAATCCATCAACGGCAATTGAAAGTACGGATGCCAAGCTTGACAGCGATCAGCACGCAACGCCTCAAATGGCCATGCTTCACGCATGCGGACTTGTACATCCCACCCACGTGTTCCCATCAAGTACCCCAGGCGAATCCCGCTATCGAGCACGCGCACCTCGTGCAACGCCTGTGCCACAAACGACGAGATAATCACCGCATCTGACATGTTGGCGTCTTCGATGGCCTGCAACACGGCCCGCGCCATGCCGGCGTGTTTCAATTCGACATTCAACTGCATGCCACAGTTACGCGCCAAATCAAGTACCTCGGCCAATTGTGGCACCTGCTCGCCTTTGATGTCTAATCCGCGCATTTGTGCCATTGTCAGCTGACGCACATCGCGGTCTTGAGCTTCCCAACGCCCAGTGGTGTCATCGTGAAACACCGCCAGTGCCCCATCGACTGTGGCAATCACGTCGAGCTCGCACATGTCTGCACCTTGTTGAGCTGCTAGTGCAAAGGCTGCCAGGGTATTTTCGGGTGCATATGCTGATGCCCCACGATGCGCAATTACCAATGTCATACGCGTTATCCTAATAACTCTGCAAGGTCATCGGCGTCGAGTGGGTTGCTGGCTTGCTTGGCCTGTTCTGACAGCATGGGCGCCAAGATTTTTTGCATGGCCATCACATGCGCACACGTGGTATGCGACCGGAAAAACTCACAATCGCACTGCCAATCACCACCTTGAATGGTAATCGTGTGGTCGTTGTTGCCACCTCGGAATGTGGCGCTCAGCGAATCGATGGCGATACGCTCGGGTTGTTGCGCATATTGACGCGCCTTTTCAATTTTGCTAATCAAATCAGAGTGCATAACCAACCCCTCTCTCGCATGATTACTCTACACGCATCATATCAAAATTGTATGAACCGCACATAAACGTTGAACTGCACCACGCATGGCATGGTGCAGTTCGTTCGTGGTGGGGACGGAGGGAGTTGAACCCTCACGGATTGCTCCACTAGTTCCTAAGACTAGCGCGTCTGCCATTTCGCCACATCCCCTCATCACTTAGCATAATAGCATATTGAGCCCACACAATGCAACTTACTCGACGTCGCGGATTCGTGACACAATCTGGCGCAGCCGTTCGAAATCCTCACGCAGTACCACAGTCAATTCACGCCCGGCTCGCACCGCATATTGGCGGGCCTCAGCACCGTGTGCCGCCGCAATCTGGCGAATCATGGCAGCCATCAATTCATCGGTGGGCAATTGTGTCGACTGCATCAGCATGCGCAAATACCCGAATTCTGTGCCAAAACGCCGCAACTCCGCGTCATCGCAGGGCTCGACACTATAGTGCACCGGTGCCGGTGCTCCCGGGATGCGCTGCACCACCACATCACCACGTCGATATCCGACCACAACCGCCGCAAATTCGGTCTGCAACACTTCGCTCAAATCGGGATGCGCTTGGTAGATTTCTTCGTTGTGCAAATCACGACCCGCATAACTCCGCCCACGCAATATGGCTCGCCCACCTGGCTCACGACTCTGGGTACGAATGTCGTAGACCACGGCATAGACGCGCACATCGGCATCAGGCGTATGTGCTTGTACCAATGATCCAAACGCCGGAGCCTGTAGCAGCGTATAACTCCCTGCAGTGAACCCTAGTGTACTTGATTCGATGATTTCACCAATACGCATCATCACCCTCATTCTGCACTCTGTGGCAGGATCGCCGTGGCAATGTGCAGCCACTCGGCCGCCAGTGTCATATCCGCAGATGGTACGGGTTGACCTGCTCTACGGTACCAGTAGGCGGCATTCCAAGTATCACCTTCGACACGATGCAAATACGCATGCACCCAATCCGAGGCCAGGTCTCCGTCGTCTTGCAGTTCATCATGGGCACGATGCCAATCGCCCTGTGCCTCATACCACAACGCACGGACTGCACGGCTCCAGTGTGGATCAGCAACTGTACAGGCTCGTAATGCTTCAGCGTGCATATTTCTCTCTTTTCTTTCGCTCAGCATGCAAAAAGCCGACCTCAGGCGACAACCATGTGGGCATCAATATGCTGACGCCACGCCAAAAGCCCACCCGTCATGCTCCATGCTTCAATACCATGACTGCGCAATATCTGGCAGGCACGTGCACTGCGCATACCACTGCGACAATAGGTCACAATCGGCCGCTGCATGGCAAGTGTCGGTGCCAGCATGCCGATGTCGTCGACACCAATCCGTTGGGCACCAGGCAAATGCCCCAACGCATATTCGTGGGCTTCACGCACATCAATCAACAGCGGCGGCTGGTCACTTGCCAGCCAATGCGCCACCGTCTGTGCGGACTGCTCATGCATGGCTGGCACTGCACACAACGCGTCGACATCAATCATGCCCGTCAGTGTCGGTATATCTCCACAGCGAGCACAGCTCGGATTGCGCGCTACCTGCCAGCGATCGACCTGCATCGTCAGCGCATCGTACATCCACAACGTACCCTGCAACGAATCGCCGATACCCAGTATCAACTTGAGCGCTTCGGTGGCCTGTACCGAACCAATCACGCCCGGTAGCACACCCAACACACCAGCCTCAGCACAATTAGGAGCAAGCTCGGGTGGTGGTGGCTCAGGGAACAAACAGCGGTAACACGGCGCCCCAAGATGCGGCGCAAACACACTCACCTGGCCTTCGAAGCGAAAAATCGCCCCATACACCAACGGCTTTTGAGCCAGCACACAGGCATCATTGACAATATAACGGGTTGCAAACGAATCTGTGGCATCGATGACCACATCATACTCGCTGACCAACGCCAGTGCATTGCTGACGTCGATACGTTCAGCAATGGGGATGACTCGACAATCTGGGTTGATGGCTGCCACTTGGGCCTGTGCCGAGGCCACTTTGGGCTGCCCGACAGCCGCCGTAGTATGAATCACCTGGCGCTGCAAATTACTCAAATCAACCACATCATGATCGGCAATACCAATGGTGCCGACCCCTGCTGCTGCCAAATACAACAACACTGGAGCGCCCAGCCCACCAGCACCAATCACGAGCACACGGGCCTGTAACAGGCGTTGCTGCCCATCAAGCCCCACTCCTGCCAGCGCAATGTGCCGCGCATACCGTTGGTATTGTTGTGCCGTCAGATCCATGTCAAGGCTTCCTCTATGTATGAATCACCATCCCAACGCCAGGCCGTCATCTGGGGCGGAGTGCTGGCCGTGGCCACGATGAGATAATCCAACGTCCGCCCGAGGGCAAATCCACTAGCACGATCGTGCTCCGATGGTCGAGCCCCTCCCCGGGGGTGTGTATGACATATACCGATAATATCATACCCGTGGTGTTGTGCATACGAATCGGCGGCCAGCCAGCCCTGTGGATCCATCACAAACTGTGTCTGCGGCAGAGCTGCCAGATTGGTCACAGCAAAGAGCTCGAGGCCACAACGGTGCCCTGCCACAGCCCGCCCCAAGATGAGCGCGACACCCTCGTTGGGGTGCATCTGCATGGCCCATGCCATCAGCGGTTCTGCAAGTGTACGCGCCAGATATGCCACAATTAGGCAACCGCACTGTCAGGATGAGGCGCAATCGCGATGTCATCACCATCGACACGCACCTGATACAAACGCACTGCCCGCACTGCCGGCAAGGTCAAATGATGCCCGGTCGTCAGCGAAAAGCGTGCACCGTGCAGTGGGCAATCGACGGTACAATCATCATCATCCACGTACCCTTCGTGCAATTCAGCATATGCATGCGTGCACACATTGCCGATGGCGTGCATCGTGCCCTTGACGTTGAACAAGCCGACCTGCTCACCAGCATATTGCACTTCGATGGCAGACCCCTCTGGCACATCTGCCAAGCGCGCTACTACTACAAAATCACTCATCTGCATCCTCTCAAAAAGACAAACGGGTGGTGCATGTGCGACCACCCGTTTGCCTTGCATTCCACTGCGAAATTAACCGACTGAACCTTCCATTTCGAGCTGAATCAAACGATTCAATTCGACGGCATATTCCATGGGCAATTCACGGGTAAATGGCTCCATGAAACCCAGCACGATCATCGACAATGCCTCGGCCTCGGGAATCCCACGGCTCATCAGGTAGAAGAGCTGTTCTTCGCCGATTCGGCCGACGGTGGCTTCGTGCGCCAGAGTGACCTTTTCTTCCTCGACTTCGATATATGGAATGGTGTCTGACTTGGAGTACTCGTCGAGGATCAATGCGTCACAGTTGACGTTGATCTTGGCACCCGATGCACCGGGATGCACCTTGACCAAACCACGATACGTGGTCTTGCCACCACCCTTCGAGACCGACTTGTTGGTGATGACACTGGTGGTGTCTGGCGCATTGTGCACCATCTTGGCACCGGCGTCCTGGTGCTGGCCCTTGCCGGCGTATGCCACCGACAACACCTCACCACGAGCCCCACGTCCCATCAAATAGACGGAGGGGTACTTCATGGTCAAACGTGAGCCAATGTTGCCGTCAACCCACTCCATGCTGGCATCTTCGTAGGCCACAGCACGCTTGGTGACCAGGTTGAAGATGTTGTTGGCCCAGTTTTGAATGGTGGTATAGCGGAACTTGCCACCCTTCTTCACGATGATTTCGACCACCGCTGAGTGCAATGAATTGGTCGAGTACACCGGCGCCGTACACCCTTCGATGTAATGTGCTGATGCCCCTTCTTCGATGATGATGAGGGTGCGCTCAAACTGGCCCATGTTCTCGGCATTGATGCGGAAGTAGGCCTGGAGCGGGATGTCAACGTGCACGCCAGCTGGCACATACACGAATGAGCCACCCGACCATACTGCCGTGTTGAGGGCCGCATACTTGTTGTCGGCCGATGGGATGATCGTACCGAAGTACTGCTTGAACAACTCTGGCTGCTCTTTGAGCGCCGTGTCGGTGTCAAGGAAGATGACGCCCAACTTCGACCATTCTTCGCGGAGCGAGTGATACACGACCTCAGACTCGTACTGTGCACCCACACCAGCCAAGAACTTGCGCTCGGCTTCGGGGATACCCAGGCGCTCGAAGGTGTTCTTGATTTCTTCGGGAACGGCATCCCAGTCGGTAGCAGGCTTGTCACCGGCACGCACAAAGTAGTGAATGTCTTCGTAGTTCAAATCTGCCAGATCAGGGTTGCCCCAAGCGCCGTCGAGTGGCGTAGGCTTCTTGAAGAAGATGTCGAGGGCCTGCAAGCGGCGCTTGAGCATCCACTCGGGCTCGCCCTTCATGGCCGACAATTCACGCACCACCTCTTCGGTCAAACCTTTGCCCGACTTGAAGACGTAGTTTTCTTCCTGACGGAAGCCATATTTGGAGTAATCAAATGACAGTTCGTTTGCTTCAACAGTCATTACTGTACCTCTCTGTTTCTAGTCTAATTCCTCGGCCTCGAGCTGTTGCCCCAGATACCGATATAATCCGACTTTCATTGCCTTCAGCGCCAACAACGCGCACTTCAAGCGCACGGGATTTTTGTCGAGCGGCAATCCAATTAATTCGAGCAGTTCCTCTTTGTTGTACAAGCGGGCCTGTTCGATATCCATGCCGATAAGTTCATCGGTCAACATGGAGGCTGATGCCTGACTGACTGCACATCCTTTGCCAGAAAAGGCCACCGCAGCGATTTTGCCGTTTTCGATACGCAAATCCAAGCGAATACGATCACCACATAGTGGATTGTGTTCTTCTTGGGACACATCATTGGGGTCAAGTGTGCCGTAATTGTGCGGATATCGATGGTGCTCCAAAATCAGGTCGCGGTACATGTCACTCATGAGAATCCCCTTTTGCTAGCCAAAGAGCTGTTTGACCTTAGCAAGTCCAGTCACCAAGCGATCAACGTCGGTCGTGTCATTGTAGATATAACACGATGCACGTACCGAAGAAGGAATATCCAAGGCAACATGCAACGGTTGAGTACAATGATGCCCAGCCCGCACAGCCACTCCCACATCATCGAGGATTTGGGCGATATCGTGCGGGTGCACGCCTTCCATACTAAAAGAGGCCATAGCAGCACGATCAGCCCCAATTGGCGGACCGTAACTGGTCAGTCCAGCGACTTCAGACAACCGTTCAATGAGATACGTCGCCATCTGATGTTCGTAGGCTGCTACCTGCTCCATGCCAATTGCCGTCAGATAATCAACGGCAGCGCCCAGTGCGATGGCCTCACCAATCATCGGTGTACCCGCTTCGAAACGAGCTGGCACATCGGCATACGTAGTCGCCTCGATGGTCACCGTCTTGATCATCGAACCACCCCCCAAAAACGGCGGCATGGCGTCGAGCAATGACTTGCGCCCCCACAGCACACCGACACCAGTCGGTGCCAGCATTTTGTGGCCACTAAATGCCAAAAAGTCGATATCAAGCGCTTGCACATCAACAGGCATGTGCGGGACGCTTTGTGCGCCATCCACCAGCATCAACGCACCCACAGCGTGAGCACGACGAGCGATTTCAGCAATCGGGTTGATGGTGCCCAACACATTGGATTGATGGGTCAGAGCCACCATCTTGACTCCCTGGAGTAGCGTATCGAGGTTGTCGAGTGCCAAACGACCGTCACTATCAATGGGGATAGCTCGGAGTGTGGCACCCGTACGTTGGGCGATCAACTGCCACGGTACGATGTTGGAGTGATGTTCCATTTGGCTGACCAAAATCACATCACCAGCCGTGAGATTTGCGCCACCCCACGCCTGTGCCACAAGGTTGATTGCTTCAGTGGTATTGCGCGTAAACACGATTTCTCGTGCACTCCGAGCATGAATAAACGTGGCAACCTTTTGGCGGGCAGTCTCAAACGCCAGCGTTGCTTGCTCACTCAACTGATACACGCCACGATGCACATTGGCATTGGTGTGCCGGTAGTAATAGTCAAGTGCCTCGATCACGGCAATCGGCTTCTGAGAAGACGACGCACTATCAAGGAACGCCACTGGACGCTCGACGGGGTATTGCAATATCGGAAATTCGCGTCGAATAGCTGCGACATCGAATGGTTTCGTACTCATGGGTTTCCCTTTAGTGTGGTGCGTAAACGCTACCTAGATACGAGCAGCAATTGCTGCCGTGACGTCTTCGCGCAGGGATTCCAAGGGAATCCGGTCAAGCACCGGCTCGAAGAAGCCCATCACAATCATATGGACGGCGACATCCTTGGGGATACCACGCGCTTGCATATAAAAGAGTTGCTCTTCGTCGACTTCACCACTGGTCGAGGCATGCCCGGCCTTGGCGACATCGTTGGTGTCGATTTTGAGACCAGGGATAGAGTCGCTCCGCGCCTGAGGGCTCAAGTGCAATGCGTGCTCTTCGAGACGCGTCACTGTCTCGGCACTACTGCCTTCGATTTTGATCATGCCATCGAACGTCGCGTATCCCGAACCTTTGACAACGGTCTTGAAGTCCATGTGGGCCTCGGTGGCACGACCCACGTGGCGCAGCCAGGGTGCCGTCAACAAGCGCTGACCATCACCGGCTACAGTGGCTGCCATCCAATCCACCCGTGAACCATTACCACTCAAGTTGGTCTCGGCCTCGATGTGTTGATGAGCACTGCCCATGTTGATGGCCGACCACTCAATGGTGGCATCGTTGCCGACTTTGGCTACCTGATAGCCAATGTGGCGGACACGGTCGCCCCAGGTCTGCATGGCACAATACTTGAGCGTGGCACCATCGCCGATGACGATTTCGGTTACAGCCAAGGCATATGTACCACTGTCACCAGCATATTGCTCAATCAACGCTGCTTGGGCGTGGCGCTCCACGACCACCAAATTGCGACTGATTGTGGCATTTTGTTCACCAAATCCAATCACAATGTGCAACGGATCGGTGAGTTCAACATCTTTGGGGACATACACAAACCATCCAGAACGCCACGTAGCAGCATTCAGTGCGGCATAGCGCGACCCTTCGCTGTGTACCACAGTACCCAAGTGCTTGCGCACAATGTCTGCATGCTCGACGATAGCCTGGGCCAGTGGCATCACAATGACACCAGCGGGTACAGCGCTCGCCACAGCCCCCGTGGTAGTCACAGCAGGCACGTGCATCTCGGCCAAGTCGTAGGCGCTCAGGTCTGTGCGGCGCCAATATGGGAGCGGGCTAGCAGTATAGGCATTCCAGGCTTCCTGGCGCCATTGCTGGAGCCATGCAGGCTCACTGGCCAACACGACATCATTTGCGGTGAGATCCGCCATGACGGGAAACTTACTTGCCATTGCCGAACACTTCCTCCCGGATAAAGTCGTAGCCACGCTCTTCGAGCTCGAGCGCCAGCTCAGGCCCACCCTCGCGGACAATTCGACCTTCCATCATCACTGACACACGATTTGGCTTGATGTAGTTGAGCAAACGCTGATAGTGCGTAATCACCAACACACCCATGTCTGGGTTCAGCTCAGCCAACGTGTTCACACCCTGTGATACCACCTTGAGCGCGTCAATGTCGAGACCCGAGTCGGTTTCGTCCATGATGGCCATGGATGGCTTCAGCATCGACATCTGCAAAATTTCGATGCGCTTCTTTTCACCGCCGCTAAAGCCGTCGTTCAGATAACGACGAGCAAACGCTTCGTCGACACCCAATGCGGCCATGCGCTCACGGATTTCTTTGCGGAACTGTGCCATCGGAATTGCGGTTTCACGGGGATCCTTGCCCTCTTCAGCACGATGAGCGTTCACGGCTGCGCGCAAGAAGTTGGCAACAGTGACACCGGGGATCGATACTGGGTACTGGAATGCCAAAAACAAGCCCAACTTGGCACGCTCATCGACGCCCAACTCGAGAATGTTCTGGCCCTTGTACCAGACTTCACCGGCCGTAACCTCATATGAAGGGTGACCCATAATGGTATTCGACAACGTGCTCTTGCCGCTCCCGTTGGGACCCATGATGGCATGAATTGTCCCTGGGTGTACGGTGAGGTTGACCCCTTTGAGGATCGGTTTGTCACCAATATTGGCATGCAAATCTTTAATGACCAATTCCATTGAAACACCAACTCCTTAAACTGTGACGAATAAAAGATGACTGTCGTGTAACCACGTCCCTCGCTAGCAATCAGCGGGTAACGCTATTCAGAGAGCGTAATGGTATCGCTCTGGGCTACCGAAAAACTACAACATCGACCACCTTCGCGGATGGCGCTGTCGCTACGCACCGAAGACCCCAATACCTGCTCGAGCATGCGCTTTTCCATGGCACACACACCTGCATGATCCTGGGCCACTTCGTGATACGGGCATGCATAAAACGTAAAACTCTGACCCTCGGGCTGAATCTCGACGGGAATACCGCGATCCTGCATCATGCGCTGTACGTGCACGATGCGCCCCTCCATGTCCGTCTGCATGACCTGCGGATACGCCGCCGCCAAACGCTCACTCACACGATTCAACAACTGAGTCAAGACTGCATCACCCTGCTCACGAGCAATTTCGTCGAGCAATACCGTCATCAGTGTGTCGTAACTGCGCGGAAACAGGTCTTTGGCACGATCCGTCAACGAATACACCACGTGAGGCCGGCCACGTCCACTCCGCACCAAGCGCGTACTGATAAAACCACGCGCGTCAAGGTTGGTCAAATGCTCGCGCACTGCAGTGGTGCTAATCCCGAGTTCGTTTTCGAGATCACGAATGGTGGCTTCACCATGACGCTGCAAATAGGTGAGAATATGACCGACCGTTGAATCATTGGAAAAGGGAGAATGGAGCATTTCAACACCTCCTGCTGTATCTCTATACCTTATAATACCAAATAAACCAATATTGGGCAATTATTACTATAAAAACTGTATTAATTATGTATAACACCAAAATGAGAGCATATTGGTGCCCGAACACTCGTCGGCACGAGACGCATAATGACACGCACCATACCTGATAATTACGCCAATTGGAGGCGATTCAGCACGGCACGGACTGTTTCAAGTGGCACGTCAGTCACTATTTCGGCATGCCCAATCCGACGCGGCAACGCCCAACGAATTTTGCCAGCCTGGACTTTTTTATCACGATGCATGACTTCGATGAGGGCCTCTGCCGACACCCCAGCCGGGAGTTGTGTGGGCAATCCATAGCGCGCCAAAACTTGCGCTTGGCGGTCTACCACGTCGGGCGCACACAACTGATGTGCCACAGCCAGCATCGCCTCGCCGTGCATACCAATCGCCACAGCCTCGCCGTGCAACAGCACACCATAGCCCAGCAATTGTTCGATGGCATGCCCCAGCGTATGGCCGTAATTGAGCAACATGCGCTCGGCTTGTTCACGTTCATCGATATTGACCACTTCAACCTTGACCGCTACAGCCTGGCGTACCAATGCGGGTTGGCGAAAGGCAGTATGTGGATCGGCCTGCTCGATGCGCGCAAACAACTCTTCATCGCGAATTACACCATGTTTGATGGCCTCTGCCCAGCCTGCAGCTACTTCACGGGCCGGCAAGGTGTCGAGCAAACGCACATCGGCCAGCACGAGCCGGGGCTGATGGAATGCGCCAATCATGTTTTTGCCGAGTGGGTGGTTGATGCCTGTCTTGCCACCGACTGCGCTATCGACCATAGCGAGCAGAGTGGAGGGCATTTGCACACAGGCAATCCCGCGCAAAACCGTCGCAGCAGCAAAACCGGCCACATCTCCGATGACACCGCCACCCAGCGCTACCACGATATCGCGCCGTTCGACGCGTGCTGTTAGCAAATGATCGTAGATGCGCATCAAGGTCTGCATGTCTTTGCTGGCTTCGCCACCGGGCAAGCACAACAGGGTGGCGTGTGCGCCGCAATGCTGTTGGAGCTCGCTGGCAATGGCCTGGAGTTGCTGGTCAGCCACGATATGTACGCGCCCAGTCAGCCCCATGTGCTGCAACCGCTGTGGCAGTTGCTGCCAACAATCCGCATCGACAACCACTGGATACCCGGCACCAGCAGTCACTTCAAGCGTCGTCTGTGTCATGATCATCGTCCTCATATTCAACATCAATGGGATGTGGGAAGTTGTCCGGCAACAACATGGCAATGCGTGATGCCACAGCACTAGCGTGGATGCCATCGGTCAACATGTGCAAATCGGCAATGGCGCGGTATAGGTGGGCGCGTTGTTGGCGCATGTGTTCGAGGCGTTGCAACGGATTATCCCCTTGCAACAAAGGACGCGCCTGGCGGTGACTACTAATCCGCCCCACGATGGCACTACTGGTGGCGTCGAGCCATACCACAAACGCATTGCGGCGGATGAGATCACAGTTGCTCGGCACAGTGACAATACCGCCACCAGTGGCGATGACACACGGAGCCTGATTGAGGACGCGCAACAACACGGCACTTTCGCGCAGACGAAATGCGCTTTCGCCTTCACTCGCAAAAATATCTGCAGCCGTACGACCGGCTTCTGCTTCAATGATGGCATCGGTATCATAGAGTGGGTAACGCAGTCTAGCAGCCAAATAGCGACCGACCGTCGATTTGCCAGCTCCACTCAACCCAACCAATACAATACTGGTGCGTACCCGCTGCGTCACGTCCATGCTACTCCACGATTGCAATTGTCTCGTAACATTCTACACTGCAACGCGCGCATCCTCAAACGACGGGATATGCTATACTCTTGATGCGAGAAATTCACCCATACTCAATGGAGCGCATATGAGCCCTTCTCCACTGCGTGCAGGCATTGTTGGCTGTGGCACGATTAGCGGCATTTATCTCAAAAATGGCCCCCGCTTCCAGGACTACGACATTGTGGCCTGTGCTGACATCCACATGCCAAGTGCCGAAGCCCGAGCGGCCGAATACGGCATCCGTGCCATGACTGTGCCCGATTTGCTGGCGAGCCCCGATATTGATCTCATCATCAATCTGACCATCCCAGCTGCCCACGCCGATGTGGCCATGCAGGCCGTCGCCGCAGGCAAACACGTCTACAACGAAAAACCCCTCACCATCAGTCTGGCCGACGGCGCCGCCCTCGTGGCCGCCGCAGCCGCTGCTGGGGTGCGTGTCGGCGGCGCGCCTGACACATTTTTGGGTGGTGGCATCCAGACCTGTCGCAAGCTCATCGACGACGGCTGGATTGGCACACCCGTGGCTGCTAGTGCCTTCATGCTCTGCCCGGGCCATGAATCATGGCATCCCAACCCGGATTTCTACTACCACGTGGGCGGTGGCCCCATGTTTGACATGGGCCCCTACTACCTGACGGCGTTGGTGACCCTGCTCGGGCCAGTCGCCCGCGTCAGCGGATCGACCCGCATGACCTACCCCACCCGCACCATCACCAGCAAACCCAAGGCTGGTCAAATCGTGCAGGTTGAAGTGCCCACCCACGTCGTCGGTGTGCTGGACTTCGCCAGCGGTCCCATCGCCACGCTGGTTACCAGCTTTGATGTGCACTACCACCACATGCCCAACATCGAAATCTACGGATCACACGGCAGCATGCTCGTGCCCGATCCCAACACCTTTGGCGGACCCATCAAGGTGCGCCGAGCCGGCGAAAGCGAATGGCGCGACGTGCCCCTCAGCCATGGTTACAGCGACAACAGCCGCGGCGTCGGTGTGGCCGACATGGCCCATGCAGTACGCACCGGCCAACCCCATCGCGCTTCGGGCGATTTGACACTGCACGTGCTCGAGCTCATGCATGCCATTCACACCGCATCGAGCAGCGGCGCACACGTCACACCGGCCTACCCCTGTGAACGTCCAGCTCCCTTGCAGATGGGACTGTTGCCTGGCACGATCTCCTAACGTTCAACCGCATATCCCTCCGTGCACCTGTATTTCATGCACGGAGGGTGACTGCTGTATTATTTTTTCGACATCCCCATCACACGCGTTGTCTGTTCCCTGACTTCGGAATACCCACATTCGCCGGAAAAACAATTCCTAACGGAGGTTTTCGATGAATGAGACGGTTCGTGTCATGATTGTCCACCACCAGCCCTTAGTCGCTGCCGGTATCGAGGCACTCCTCAATCACATTCCGCATTGGCACATCGTCGGGAGTAGCACACATACCGCAGACGCCATCACCATGCTCCGCTATCGCCCCATCAACGTGGTCATCACCGAACAACACCTCGCTGGGCTCAACGGTCTAGCGCTATGTGGCATCATCCGCCGCCACTTCCCGCATATTTCTACAGCCATCATCGGCTACTTGACCCCACTGCAGCAAATCATTGCGCTAGCACACGGTGTGGGCTATTTTATTCGCCCCGACATCAACAAACGTGAGCTCTCGCAGTTGGCCAATCTATTGCGCGCTCATTCCTTCACCCAGCACACACTGTTGCACTCACCTGCCGATTTGGTGC
>VFQT010000599.1_pt1 | contig 51421 bp, 28 predicted proteins | sample 3512381 | NCBI WGS metagenome assembly VFQT01 (sample SAMN10412376, study PRJNA504923) | tailings metagenome | isolation source: Relicate 2 Philex TSF3 active mining site | place: Philippines: Tuba, Benguet | collected 2017-08-29
CCATGAGCACCAAAGTTGTCGATCGCGCCCCGCTGACCTTCTACGAGCGCACCTACCTGCCGACCATCCTCGGCGGCCTCAAGGTGACGGCCAAGCACTTCGCAGACACCGTCTTCAAGGGCAAGTCCGTGACCATGCAGTATCCCGAGGAGCGCTGGGTGGTGCCCGAAGGCTATCGCGGGGCCCCCTACCTGGTGAAAGACCAGGACGGCGCCACCAAGTGCGTGAGCTGCCAGTTGTGCGAATTCGTCTGCCCGCCCAAGGCCATCCGCATCACCCCTCCGGGCGCTGAGGGTCAACCGGCCGACCGAAAGAACGCCGAGAAGATGCCGCGTGAGTTCGAGATCAACATGCTGCGGTGCATCTTCTGCGGCATGTGCCAGGAGGTCTGCCCCGAGGAGGCCATCTTCCTGCAGAAGGACTACTCGATCACGGCCGAGAACCGCGAATCGATGATCTTCAACAAGGAGAAGCTCCTGAAGCTCGGGGGCACCCATGCCGGCATCCAGAAATGGAAGCACAAGCTGGAGGAAGCCCAGGCGCAGGAGTCCTTCCCGGTCGACGCCCACTAGAGAAGCCCCAGCCCCGAGATTCCAACGCTCCCAGACCCGAATCCGCCGGAGACCCACCCTTTCCCGACATGCCCCAGTTCACCGATCTTCTCTTCTACGCGCTGGCCGGACTCACCCTGCTCTTCGGGTTCCTCACGGTGCTCAACCCCCTGAGCCGCAATCCGGTCACCAGCGCGATGTTCCTGGTGCTGACCATCATGTCGATGGCCGGGCTCTTCGTGCTGCTGCACGCCTTCTTCCTCGCCGCGGTCCAGGTGCTCGTCTATGCGGGCGCGGTCATGGTGGTGTTCCTCTTCGTCATCATGCTCCTCGACCTCAAGGAGGACGAACGGCGGCATTTCAACAAGATTGCCGTGGGTCTGGGCGGTCTGTCGGCCCTGGCCATCGCGGGCACCCTGGTGGCGTCGATCGTCAAGACCGTCCCGGTCGCGATCGGCGCGGGCCGGCTGGCCGAGGGCGAAACCAAGGCCCTGGGACGCCTGCTCTTCGAGTCCCACCTGCTGCCCTTCGAGATCCTCTCGGTCCTGCTGCTCGTCGCCACCGTCGGGGCGATCCTGATCACCAAGAAGGACCTCCGTTGAAGCACCCCGGATCCCAGACCCCGACCCGCCCGAGCGCGACGACCCACCCGAACCCGATTCTCCCGTGACTCCCGGACTCCACCACTACCTGATCGTCAGCGCGCTGCTCTTCAGCCTGGGCCTGCTGGGCGTGGTCGCGCGCCGCAACCTCTTCGTGATCTTCATGGGTCTCGAACTGATGCTCAACGCGGCCAACCTCGCCCTGGTGGCCTTCTCCCGCTACCACAACAACCTCAATGGCCAGGTGATGGTGTTCTTCATCATCACCGTCGCCGCAGCCGAGGTGGCTGTGGGCCTCGCGCTCCTCGTGGCGCTGTACCGCAAGCGCCAGACGGCGCATGTGGAAGACCTGACTTCCCTGAAACTCTGACCGACCGCCATGGAACACGCCGCCGTAGCACAGCATGCCGTTGAATCCGGCTCCAAGATCCAGGATCTGGCCTGGGCGATCCTCGTCCTGCCGCTGGTGATGGCCTTCGGGACGGCCGTCCTCATCCCCAAGAACCGCACGCTCTCGGCGGTCTTCAACATCAGCGGGGTGGTCGTCGCCTTCCTGCTGAGTTTCACTCTGTTCTGCCTCTTCGGCGGCCAGTCGGCCGATGCCACGCCCTTCCACTGGCTGTCGGTGGCCGGGCTCGATGCCCAGATCGGCCTGCACCTCGACGCCCTGTCCACGCTCATGCTCTTGGTGGTGACCGGGGTGGCCTCGCTGGTGATGATCTACTCCACGGGCTACATGCATGAAGACCGCTCCTACAACCGGTTCCTCTCCACGCTGAGCCTCTTCGTCTTCTCGATGCTGGGCATCGTGCTGGCGAACAACCTGCTCATGCTCTTCGTGTTCTGGGAGTTGGTGGGTGTGTCGTCCTACTTGTTGATCGGATTCTGGTACGAGAAACCCTCGGCCGGTGACGCCTCGAAAAAGGCCTTCCTCACCAACCGCATCGGCGACTTCGGATTCATGCTGGGCATCCTGGCCATCTGGAGTGTGGCCGGCACTCTCGACATCGCCGCGTTGAAGGCCCAGTTCATCGCCAATCCGGCGTTGCTCGGTCCCTGGGCCGGTCTGGCCGGGTTGCTGATCTTCATGGGTGCGATGGGCAAGAGCGCCCAGTTCCCCCTGCATGTCTGGTTGCCCGACGCCATGGAAGGTCCGACGCCCGTGTCGGCCCTGATCCATGCGGCCACCATGGTCGCGGCCGGTGTGTACATGCTCTGCCGTCTGTTCTTCCTGTACACCGCGGCCCCGGGTTGGCCGGCGGCGCTGGGATTCCTCGACGGGCTCTCGGCGGCGACGATCATCACGTGCATCGGTGGGTTCACCGCCCTGTTCGCGGCCGTGATCGCGGTGCAGCAAGACGACATCAAGCGCATCCTCGCCTATTCCACCTTGTCCCAGTTGGGCCTGATGGTCATGGCCGTGGGACTGGGTGCCAAGACCGGGGACGCCTCGGCCTCGATGTACCACCTGGTCACCCACGCCGGTTTCAAGGCGATGCTCTTCCTCGGCGCTGGGTCGGTCATCCACGCCTGCCACCACGAGCAGGACATCTGGAAGATGGGTGGCCTGCGCACCAAGATGCCCAAGACCTTTTGGACCTTCGCCCTGGGCACCGCCGCCCTGGCCGGTCTGCCGCCCTTCAGCGGATTCTACTCCAAGGACGAGATCCTGGCCGTGGCCCTCGAAGCCAACCCCATCTTCTTCGGGGTGGGAGTGCTGGTGACCGTGCTGACCACCTTCTACATGAGCCGCTTGGTGCTCGTGGCCTTCTTTGGCAAACCCCGCGGCGAGGGAGCCGATCACGCCCATGAATCACCGGCGAGCATGACCGTGCCGCTGCTCATATTGGCCGTGCCCAGTGCTTTCATCGCCTGGCTGCCGCTCGGTGAGTTCCTCAGCGGCCATTTCAAGCCGGGCCATGCCGCCCACGGGGGCGACATCTTGTTCGGACCGTTCAACCACAACCCCATCGCCGCCTTCTTCGGACTGGGTGCGGCCCTCTTCGGATTCTCGCTGGCCTATTCGCTCTACGGAAAATCCCCGGCTCAAGATCCCCTGTCGCCCAAACTGGGTCTGCTCTCGCAGGCCATGCGCAACCGGTTCTACATCGACGAGATCTACGACGGCATCGTGGTTCCGATCCACAACCTCTTGTCCCAGGTGGCTGACGCCATCGATCGCTGGCTGATCGCCGGGCTGGCCGTCCGCGGCCTCGCTGGTGCGGTGGAGATCGCCGGCCGGGCCCTCCGCCTGGTCCAGACCGGCAGCATCCAGACCTACGCCTTCCTGTTCACGGCCGGCGTCCTCCTCATCGTCCTCCTTGCCCTGAAGTAACCGCCATGGACTCCCTGAACTCCGTCATCCTCACCCCGGTCTTCACGGCCGTGCTGCTGTTGCTGATCCCGGGCAATTTCCGGGTCGTGCTGCGCTTGGTGGCCATCCTGGGCTCCGCCGCGACGGCCTGGACGGCCATCTCGCTGTTCTCCCGCTTCGAGGCCGGTCAAGCGGGCCTGCAATTCGAGTCGCTCGTGCCGTGGGTGACCGTGGGACCCCTCAATCTGGCCTATCACGTCGGAGCCGACGGCCTGAATATCGGTTTGATCCTGGTGACGGGCCTGGTGGGTCTGGCCGCCGTGCTGGTGTCCTGGAACATCGAGCGGCATGTGAAGCTCTTCTACGTGCTGCTCCTGTTGATGATCGCCGGCGCGATGGGAGCCTTCGCCTCGCTCGACCTGATCTTCTTCTATTTCTTCAACGAATTGGCGCTGGTTCCGACCTTCATCATGATCGGGGTCTGGGGTCGCGGTGAAGACCGCAACTGGGCCGCCTTCAAGATCACCTTGTACCTGACCCTGGGAGCGCTCACCGCTCTGGTCGGCCTGATCGCGTTCTATGTGGCCGCCGGTGCCAACAGCCTGGATGTCACCGTGCTGAAGGCCCACCTGGCGACCCATCCGCTGTCGGCCAGCGCCCAGACCTGGATCTTCCCGCTGGTGGTGTTCGGCTTCGCCACGCTGGTGGGGCTGTTCCCCTTCCACTCCTGGGCTCCGGTGGGCTACGCCGCTGCTCCGACGGCCACGGCCATGATGCATGCGGGCATCCTCAAGAAGGCCGGCCTGTATGCGATCCTGCGGGTGGCCGTGCCCCTCATGCCCGACGGTGCCCATCGGTGGTTGCCGGTGGTGGCCGTGCTGGCCGTGGGCAATCTGTTGCATTGCGCCTGGGTGGCTCTCCGTCAGAAAGATCTGAACCTGCTGATCGGCAACTCCAGTCTGGCCCACATGGGTTTCGCCTTTTTGGGCATCGCCAGCCTCACGGTGATCGGGGTCACCGGCACGGTGCTGGTGATGGTGGCCCACGCACTCCTGGCCGGACTGAGCTTCGCCTTGAGCGGTTACCTCGAGTCTCAGACCGGCACCCTCGACATGACCCGCATGGGCGGGCTCATGCGCCGGATGCCCTTCTATGGCACCGCGATGGTCATGGGATTCATGGCGAGCTGCGGGCTGCCGGGTTTCGCCAACTTCGCGGGTGAAGCCACCGTTCTCTTCGGGTCGTGGAAGGCGTTGCCCTGGTTGGTGATCATCGCGGCCTGGAGCGGGTTGATCATCGGTGCGGTCGCCATGCTTCGGGCGCTGCGCGCCGTCCTCCAGGGGCCCGAGAAGCCCGAGTTCTCGCGGGTTCTCGATGCGGGTTGGTGGCGTCGTCTGCCCTTCGTGGTGCTCTTGAGCGCCCTGGTGCTCTTCGGAGTCGCTCCGGGCCTCCTGACCTCCCGCATTGAACCGGCCGCCAAGGGGGTCGTGGCCGCCCACCTCACGCCGTTGCAGGCCGCCGAGAGTCCGGCGGTTCCGGCGGGCAACCCGGCCTCCCACGCCGCCCCGGCCCATTCCGCTCACTGAGCGCAGACCAAGCCTTTGCAGCCATGAATTATTCGCTGATTACGTTGGAAATCCTGGCCGTCCTGCTGGGTCTGACCGTGCTGGTGGCCGACCTGTGGGTCGCGCCAGCGACCCGCAAGGCCCTGGGCCTCGGGTTGGCCGCCGCGTTGGGCTGCCTGCTGGCCTTCGCCGTGGGATCGCTGGCGCCGCAGTCGGGCTCGGCTTTCACCGGCATGTTCGTGGTGGATGACCTGGCCCGCTATTTCAAGGGGTTCTTCCTGTTCGCCGCGCTGGCGGTGGTGCTCATGGCCGTGGATTTCGCCCCGAAATTCGGAGCCGGTCTCTCGGAGTTCTTCGCGCTGACCATCTTCGCCCTGGTCGGCATGCTCTTCGCCGCCTCGGCCAGCGACCTGGTGCTGTTCTTCGTCAGCCTGGAATTGATCACGGTGACCTTCATCGTGTTGAACAGCTTCCAGCGCACCCGGTCGGTCTCGCTCGAGGCGGGCGTGAAGTACCTCATCCTGGGCGGCGTCTCCTCGGCCTTCATGGTCTTCGGCATCGCGCTCATCTTCGGGACCGCCAATGCCACCAATCTGGCCGTGATCGCGGCCAAGCAGAAGGAATTGGGTCAGTCCGCGCTGTTCCTCGTCGGATTGCTGCTGGTGCTCGTGGGTCTGGGTTTCAAGATCGCCGCCGTGCCCTTCCAGATGTGGGCGCCCGATGTCTACCAGGGGTCACCGGCTCCTGCGACCGCCTTCCTGGCCGTCGGTTCCAAGGCGGCCGGTTTCGTCCTCCTGATCCGGCTCCTGGTCGGGGCGGTGCCCCAGATCGCCGCCGAATGGCACCGGCTCTTCGTGGTGATGTCGGGAGCCACGATCCTCTACGGGAGTCTGTGCGCGATTCCCCAGCGCAATCTGAAACGGTTGATGGGGTATTCGTCCGTCGCCAATGCGGGGTACCTGCTGCTGGGCATCGTGGCCGGTTCGGCCGCCGGCTCGACGGCGATCCTGTACTACCTCGCCGGTTACGCCTTCACGGTGTTGGCGGCCTTCACGGTGATCAGCGCCATCGCCAATCACGTGGAGAGCGACGACATCAGCGCCCTGTCGGGTCTGGGTCAGCGGTCGCCGCTGTTGGCCGCCGTCTTGACGATGGCCCTCGTTTCCCTGGCCGGCATCCCGCCCATGGCCGGTTTCTTCGGCAAGGTGCTGCTCTTCAAGAGCGTGCTCGAGGCCGCCCCGGGCCATCCCGAACTCTATGCCTTGATCGCCGTGGCGGTCGTCGGCGTGGTGATCTCGCTCTACTACTACTTCGGGGTGATTCGAGCGATCTACTGGGGTGGGCAATCCGCGAATCTCTCGACCATCCCGGTGGCCCTGCCCACCCGGGTGGTTCTGCTGGCCTGCGTGGCTGGAATGCTGGTTCTCGGCATCTTCCCCCAAGGTCTGATGAAGATCGCCGACCACGCCGTGGCGGGTCTTTCGTCCAAGGTGGTACCGTCCGCCCCCAAGGCCGCACATTGACGGGCGGGCCATCCCCGTCGGTCTGATCCGACTTGGGCAGGGCTCTCAACCCGCTCTTTCCATCGGGCCCGATTCGCCTAGCCTCGGGCCCTTGAGTCCGAGTCGGCGTTCCCTTTTCAGCGGCACCGGGGTGGTCTGGTTGCTGGCCGTCGTCATGGGTTCTTCCTGGGTGGGGAGAGCCGATGCCACGCCTGAATCCCTGGCGGTTCCCCGATCACCCGCGACGTCGGCAGCGGTGGCGCATGAGAACCTTCCCGGACGGAAAGCCGCGGCCATCTACTGTGTCCTTTGTCACGCCTTGCCGAATCCCTCGGATTTGGATCGACGCACCTGGAGCGAGGAACTCCTGCCGAAGATGCGGTATGTCACCGGGGTGGCCGCGGCCCCGACCAATGGCTATTTCCGCGACCTGCCGCGGCTCGTGGCCGCCGACTACTTTCCGAAGAAGCCGCTGATCCCCCCGGCCGTGTTCGACCAGATCGCGGACTATTACACCCAGGCCGCTCCCGAGCGGGTGTCTTCTGGAGACCCGCAGTCCATCGAAGTCGGATTGCCGCTGTTCCGTCCGGAGATGGCCCCCCATCGCTCTGCGCCGCCACGGACTCCCCTGGTCCGGATCGACGCCGGGCAGGGGATGATCCTCGCCTCCGATGCCACATCGCAGAGCGTGGATTTTCTGGACGGGTCGGGTCGCCTGCTGGGCAGCGTGCCGCTGGGCAACATCGCTGTGAGTCTCTCGGAAAGCGGGCGCCAGTGGTACATCGGGGCCATTGGACACTTCTTCCCTCGCGAAGAACCGGTGGGTCAATTGATCCGGTTGAACCGCGCCGCCACGCCGCTGCGGCCGGAGCCCATGCTGTCGGGGCTGCCGCGGGTATCCCATGTGGCCGCCGGCGACCTCAATGGCGATGGTCGGGAGGATTTGGTGCTCTGCGCCTTCGGCAATTATCTGGGGCGCCTGTCGTGGTTGGAAGGACGCGCCGATGGAGCCTTCACCGAGCGGGTGATCCTGCCGGAGCCGGGATGCCTTCGGTGCGAAATCCGGGACTTCAATGCCGATGGTCGCCCCGACTTGATGGTGCTTCAGGCGCAGGCCCGCGAGTCGTTGCTGCTCTTCGTCAACGAAGGGGGCGGGAAGTTTCGACGGCAACTCGTCTATCAGCGCCCGCCGAGTTGGGGCCATTCGGGTTTTGAACTGGCCGACTTCAACCGCGACGGCCTGCCGGATGTACTGATCACCAACGGCGACAACGCCGACTTCAACACCTCCCCCCACAAGGCGTACCACGGGGTTCGGATTTACCTGAACCGCGGAGGCCTGACCTGGGAATCGGCCTGGACGGCTCCGATGCACGGCGCCTATCGCGCGGTCGCCCGGGATTTCGATGGCGACGGCGATCTCGACATCGCCGCCGCCTCGTTCTTCGCCGACTACGAGACCACGCCCCAAGCGGGATTTCTCTATTTCGAGAACATCGGCGTCCAAGGCTCCCGAGCGTTGAACTTCAAGCCCCGGACCCTGCGCCAGGCGGTCACCGGCCGTTGGATTTCACTGGATGCCGGCGACCTGGATGGCGACGGCGACGACGATCTGGTGCTGGGCTCCCTCATCGAGATGCCCACTCCGGTGCCCGACAAGCTCAAGGGTCTCTGGCGCGAGAAAGGCCCCTCGGTGCTCATTCTCCGAAATCAGACCCGCTGATCGCTCCTTCGACCGACCCTTGGGCACCTTGCCTGATCCCTGCAGCAGCGGGTTGGCGTCGGAGCGAGCACTGAAGGTGATCACCCCATCTCTCGCGCGCAGCGCAAAGGCCGAGCCTCGTTCGAGCCTTCCTGCGAGCGCAGGCCCCCACCCGCGGCCCCTCGGGAATGCCCCGTTCCCGCGCAGGCCTCTTTTCTGACGTGCGCCTTTGACCCCGATCCCTTTCAATCGACCCCCCTGGTCATGTCTGTCCCGACTCATCCGATCGAATTGTTGCGCTTCAACACCTGCGGCTCGGTGGACGATGGAAAGTCCACGCTCATCGGCCGGTTGCTCTACGACTCCAAGTCGATCATGGAGGATCAGTTGGAGGCGCTGGAACGTTCAGCCGACATCACCGGCGGCGGCCAGATCAACCTCGCCAACCTGACCGACGGACTCCGGGCCGAGCGCGAGCAGGGCATCACCATCGATGTCGCCTACCGCTACTTCGCCACGCCGCGGCGCAAGTTCATCGTGGCCGACACCCCGGGCCATGTGCAGTACACCCGCAACATGGTCACGGGCGCCTCGACGGCGAATCTGTCGATCGTGCTGGTCGATGCGCGCCAGGGAGTCATCGAACAATCCCGCCGTCACACCTACCTGGCCTCGCTGCTGCGGATCCCGCACCTGGTGATCGCGGTCAACAAGATGGATCTGGTGGGTTGGTCGGAAGCCCGCTTCAACGAGATCCGCGACACCTTCGAGAGCTTTCTGCCGCGCCTCGACATCAAGGACGTGAAGTTCATCCCCTTGAGCGCCCTCAATGGCGACAACGTGGTGGCCCCCTCTCCGCACACCCCGTGGTATTCCGGGCCGACGCTGCTCGGCCACCTGGAAAGCGTGCACATCGCCAGCGACTGGAACCTTCAGGGCCTCCGGTTCCCCGTGCAGTGGGTCAATCGTCCCAACAACCCCACCGATCCCCAGCTCCATGATTTTCGGGGTCTCAGCGGCCAGATCGCCAGCGGCATCGTCCGGGTGGGTCAGCGGGTCATGGTGCTGCCCAGCGGCCTCAAGAGCACCATCCAGAAGATCTGGACCCTCGACGGCACTCTCGAAGAGGCCTTCTGTCCCCAGAGCGTGACCCTGCAATTGGCGCATGATCTGGATGTCAGCCGGGGTGACATGATCGTGGGTCTCGATTCGTTGCCCGGCATGTCGCAGGACCTGCTGGCCAAGGTGTGCTGGATGAATCCGCGCCCGCTGCAGAAGGGGCGCAAGTACTTCCTCAAGCACGCCACGCAGACGGTGCAGGCCGTGGTCTCCTCACTGGAGACTCGCATCAACATCCAGACCTTCGAGTCGGAGCCGGAACCGGCCGAGCTGGCGATGAACGACATCGGCGAGATCCGCATCAAGACGGCCAAGCCCGTCGTCTTCGACGGTTACGGCACCAACCGGTTGACCGGAGCGTTCATCCTGGTGGAGCAGGGTTCCAATGCGACCGTGGCGGCGGGCATGCTGAATCCTCCGCTGGAGGCCGTGAAACCGGAGTACAACGACTTTGCGATCTGATGGCCAAATCCGAGGGCAAAATCTGAGGGTATGAACCCCGCCCCGGGGAAAATCCCTCGGGCGGTGGGATGCCCTCCGGTGCACGTCCGATCCTCCGGAAAGGAGGCCGCCGCAAACAAAGCCCAGTTGCCCATGGAGCAGGCCGACCCCAAGAGGCATACGATCCGGGTGGTGCCCCTGGATGAGCCCGATGCGCCGCGGGCACCCGGCCCGCTGGATTGCCTGGGCGCGACCCTTTCCGACAAATACCGCCTCGAGCGCCTCCTCGGGAGCGGTGGCATGGGTTCGGTGTATCTGTCCACTCATATCGGGACCGGACGCGAGGTCGCTCTGAAGCTGATCGCTCCGCAGTTCATGCGGAACAGCCACTTCGTGGAGCGCTTCCGGCGCGAGGCACGCGCCGCCGGTCGGTTGCGACATCCCCACATCGTCGACGTCACCGACTTCGGATTCGCTCGGTTGGGTGATGACGAGGTGGCCTATCTGGTCATGGAATACCTCGACGGGTGCAGCCTGGGTCAGGTGCTCCGCGAGGAGAAGAGCCTGCCCTTGCCCCGCGTGGTGGAGATCCTCGACCAGGTCTGCTCCGCGGTGCAGGAGGCGCACCAGAACGGGATCGTCCACCGCGACCTCAAGCCCGACAACATCTGGCTCGAGCCCGACCGCCTTGGAGGTTTCCGCGCCAAGGTGCTCGACTTCGGGATCGCGCACCTGATCGATGAGACCGCCCAGGGGATGACCGTTCCCGCGGCTCCGAACCACGCTGGCGATCCCGCCGAGGCGGTTCTTCCGGTGATCGAGACCGCGGCCTTGACCCGGGTGGGATCGGTGTTGGGAACCCCGCTGTACATGTCTCCGGAGCAGTGCCGAGGGGAGTCTCTGGATGCCCGGTCCGACATCTACAGTCTGGGGGTCATCGCCTACCAGATGCTCACCGGTTCCCCGCCGTTCCAGGGTGAGGTGGCCTCGGTGCTGGAGGCGCATCAGTCCATGCCTCCGGCCCCCTTGCGGCGAGGCCGCAAGCGCCTGCCCGCCGGTGTGGACCGCGTGGTCCTGTCGGCGCTCGACAAGGATCCGGCTCGCCGACCGCCCACGGCGATGTCTCTGGCCAACGGCCTCAGGGCCCATTCGCAGGGGATCGGATCGGTCTACCGACGAGCCTTCGCGCTCTACAGCGAGCATTTCCCGGTCATTGTCAGGCTCTCGGCCTTGGCTCATCTGCCGTTGATCCTCGTGGTGCTGATCACCCTCGGCCTGGGCCTCGCACGGATGGAGACCCTCGGACCCGCCGGCATCGCTCTCGCCGTCGTTTTCCGGTTGCTGAACCCGTTGGCCACGCTGTTGGCTGCGACCATCATCTCCGGCGTCCTGACCATGTTGGCGGTCCAGTGGGAAGTGGCTCCGCTCAAGGTGCTCCCGCTCCGGTGGGCGTTCGACTTCGTGCGCCGCCGGCGCAGGTCGCTGTTCAAGACCGCCGTCCTGTCGCTGATCCAGGTCCTCCTCGGATTCGTGCTGTTGATCCTCCCGGGATTCGTGATCTGGGCCCTCCAATCATTCTGGGCCCCGGTGGTGCTCATGGAGGGAATCGACGGCCGTGAGGCCTTTCGCCGCTCGCGTCAGTTGGCGGCCCGTTGCCGATGGGCCGTCGGCTTGACCGTGGTCCTCCAACTGCTGGTTCCGGCGATCATGCAGGCGATGCTCGGAATGACTCCGACCCCGGCCCAAGGCGAGGCTCGGTCGGCCCATCAGGCCTGGGTGGAGTTGTCGTCGTTGGTGGGCATCATCACCACGCCGTTGATGTCTCTGGTGGTCGCCCTGTTGTACCTCAAGGCGCGTCAACTGGGCGGTGAGACCCTCGGGGAGATGATGTCCCGCGCCGACGGTGATGCGGGTCTCGCCGAGTGGGAGCGCCGCATGCGAGTCCGGCTGCCGCGCACCCGGGTGGATCCGTCGGCGACACCCGGATCCGATCCGCGATCCGGGATGGAACCCCGGTCCGGAGGCTGAATTCCCCGGCCAGAGGTGCCGGTCACCCGGTGCCGTGATCCCCAACCGACGGTTGCCCGAGCCAGGCGACCGATCTTCGATTTCAAGCTGGCAGACCGCAGGCTCCGTGGTTTCACTCCTCACGTGGAGACCCCTGAATTCAAGTTCTTCTGTTCCCACTGCGACCAACCGCTGAAGTGCGAGGTGCGTTTCGCCGGGCGTCAGATCCAGTGCCCGGGGTGCAAGCATCTGATCCGCATTCCGAACCCGCCGGCCGGTCTGGGATTCACCCATGTTTCTCCGGAATCGGGTCGGACCTGGGATACCCACGTGCCGACGCATCGCAAACAGTGATCGTGATCGCCGCTCGGAGTGCCGGTACAGGAGAGGATTCCAGGGAGCATGACCGCCACTGAACTCTTCGGCCCCTTTCCGGAAGCCCTCGCGCGCCTGCGCACCCGCGGGCCGGGTCCGTCCGGAAAACTTCCGCTGACCGAGGTGATGCTGCGCGAGGCCCCCAGCGGGGACCTCTTCGGCATGACCCAGAATGCGGGCATGGGATGGAACCCGTCCGAACTGGGGCGCAAGCAGTTCCTCATCCTCAGCACCCAGGGCGGCATCCGCGCCGAGGATGGGCGCCCCATCGCGCTGGGTTATCACACGGGGCATTGGGAGATTGGTCTCCTCTCGTGGGCGGCCGCCGAGACCTTCCGCGAGGGCAAGGCGTTGCCCTTCGCCGCCAGCGTCTCCGATCCCTGCGATGGTCGCACCCAAGGCACGGTGGGCATGTTCGACAGTCTGCCGTATCGCAATGACGCGGCCATCGTCTTCCGGCGGTTGATCCGATCGTTGCCCCAGCGGCTGGGGGTGCTCGGTGTGGCCACGTGCGACAAGGGATTGCCCGCCATGATGATGGCCTTGGCCTCCCAGTTGGATTTGCCGACCGTGCTGGTTCCCGGCGGAGTCACGTTGCCGCCGGAGAGCGGCGAGGATGCCGGCACGGTCCAGACCCTCGGGGCCCGATTCTCGCATGGCCTGGTCACGTTGGACGAGGCGGCCGACCTGGGTTGCCGCGCCTGCGGGACGCCGGGGGGCGGTTGTCAGTTCCTGGGGACGGCGGCCACGTCGCAGGTGGTGGCCGAGGCGCTGGGCCTGGCCCTGCCGCATTCGGCGCTGGCCCCGAGTGGCGAGCCGATCTGGATGCAATTGGCCCGCGACTCGGCGCGTGCGCTGATGGCCCGCGAGGCGGCGGGCCAGACCACGCGGGCTGTCCTGACCGACGCCGCAGTGCGCAACGCCATGACCGTGCATGCGGCCTTCGGCGGATCGACCAACCTGCTGCTGCACATCCCGGCCATCGCCCATGCGGCCGGTCTCCGTCGACCCACGGTGGACGATTGGATCGCCATCAACCGCCGCACGCCCCGCCTGGTCAGCGTCATGCCCAATGGGCCCACCCACCATCCCACGGTGCGGGCGTTCCTCGCGGGCGGAGTGCCCGAAGTGATGCTGCATCTGCGGGACCTCGGGTTGCTTGAGCTCGACGCCCTCACGGCGACGGGCGATCGACTCGGAGACACGCTCGAGGCCTGGGCGCGCTCCGAGCGTCGTTCCGTGCTGCGGCAGCGCTTGTTCGACTTGGACGGCGTGGATGCCGATTCGGTCATCCTGCCGCCGGCCTTGGCTCGGGAGCGCGGCCTCACCAGCACGGTGACCTTCCCGCGCGGCAACCTCGCCCCCGAGGGCGCGGTCATCAAGAGCACGGCCATCGACCCGTCGGTGCTTTCGGCCGAGGGGGTGTTCCTGCTCGAAGGCCCCGCCCGGGTCTTCACCCGCGAGCGGGATGCCATCGCGGCGATCAAGGCCGGCCGCATCCGAGCCGGTGACGTGATGGTGCTGGCCGGCGTGGGCCCGATGGGCACCGGCATGGAAGAGACGTATCAGCTCACCTCGGCCCTCAAGCACCTGCCCTTCGGAAAGCAGGTCGCGCTGATCACCGATGCCCGTTTCAGCGGTGTCTCCACCGGGGCTTGCATCGGCCATGTGGGTCCCGAGGCGTTGGCCGGCGGGCCCATCGGCCGGGTGCGCGACGGCGACCGCATCCGCATCCGCATCGACTGTCGCAACCTCGAGGGAACCCTCGACCTGGTGGGCGATGCCGACGGGCTTTGGGATGCCGGACGCGCCCGGGCCGAATTGGCCTCCCGACCGCCTCATCCCGGACTGGCTCCGCATGAGAAGCTCCCGGCCGATACCCGCCTCTGGGCCGCGCTGGTCAAGGCCAGCGGCGGAACCTGGGGTGGGTGCGTGTACGACGTCGACTCGATCGTCGCGGCCCTGGAACACCGGTCGCTTTGAAGTGGGCGACCCGTGGCCTGAGTCGGCGTGCTTCCTATGCAACATGGCCATAAAACGCCATGCCGCATGCGCACCCTGTCCGAAAAGCTTCGATGAAACCGTCCTCATTCCGGGATCAAGGAACCTCCCCATGGATCCAGGGGATTCTCCCGTCGCCGCGGTGATGGAGGACTTCACGGCCGCTGCTGCACCTTCAAACCGCCTCGGTGAGGTGAGCTCATCATCTTGATGAATCCTTTTATCGAGATCTCGGGAGCCCTGTGCGCTCGCCGGCATCCGGTGCGCTGGAGCCGGGGCAGGAATGAGTCGATCCTCAGCCAATCCGCAGGAAATCAAAGGCTCCCGAGTCGTGTCGGGCCAGTCCGAGATCCGCCTGGGATTCGTGCCGCTCAATGATTGCGCCCCGTTGATCGTCGCCCAGGAGTTGGGTTTCTTTGCCCGACACGGACTGCGGGTCCGCCTCAGTCGGGAACTGGGATGGGCTTCCGTCCGCAACAAACTCGCCTATGGCGAACTGGAGGGCGCGCACGCCCCCTGCGGCTTGCCTCCGGCCCTGAGCCTGGGCCTCGACGATCTTCCTTCTCCTTGCAGCACCGGCCTGGTGCTCAACCTCAATGGCAACGCCATCACGGTGGCGCGCCGGTTCCACGACGAGGGGGTGCGTACGGCCGAGGATCTGGCCCGATGGGTGGCGCGCCGCCGGGATGGCCCGATCACCCTCGGGACGGTCTCCACCTACTCCACGCACTCGCGATTGCTTAGGGCATGGCTGGCGACGGCCAACATGGTCGAGGGGCGCGACTACCAGGTGGTCATCGTGCCGCCCAAGCAGATCCTCAAGGGGCTGAGTTCGGGTCACCTCGATGGGTATTGTGTCGGTGAACCGTGGAACTCCGAAGCGGTGCTCCGCGGTCTGGGTTGCTGCCTGGCCACCAGTTGCTCGGTGGCCCCCCGTCATCCGGAAAAGGTGCTGGCCGTCCGCGGTGATTGGGCCGCCGCGGAGCCCGAGCAGCACGAGCGACTGGTGGCCGCCGTGCTGGAGGCCTGCCACTGCTGCGACCAACCCGAAGCCGCCGACACGGTGGTCGAACTCCTGACCCGGCCCGAGTACCTCCACCTGCCGGCCGAATTCATCCGCCCGGCCTGGAGCGGCCATGTTCCCATCTCGGCCGGTCAGACCTCGCATCTGCCCGAGTTCAATTGCTTCCACCGCTTCGATGCCAATGAACCGACCCCGGAGAAAGCCCTCTGGATTCTTCGGGAACTCTACGGCGACCACCCGGGTCGGCCTTTGAGGCCCGATTGGATCGCCTCTGTCTTCCGCATGGATGTCTACGAGGCGGCCCGCGCTCGTCTGTCCCTTTCCAAGTCCCAATCGAAACCCACTCGACACGCCCATGAACCCCACACCCTGTCGGCCTGAAACCTCCCGTCGCCGCTTCCTTCGCACCACCGTCGCCGGATCCCTGCTGGCCGGACTCCCGGCCGGTTGGATGGGTTCGGTGTACGCCGATGATGCCCCGGAATCGCCCTCCGTCCGCTTCGGCATCATCGCGTTGACCGATTGCTCCCCCATCGTCGTCGCGCACGAGAAGGGCTTCTTCAAGAAGCACGGCATCCAGTCGTCCATCTCCAAGGAGGCCAGTTGGGCGGTGATCCGCGACAAGCTGCAGACCGGCGACAATCAGGCCACGCACATGCTGGTGGGCATGCCCATCGCCTCCACCATGGGTCTGCTCGGCTCGGCCAAGAAGCCGATGGTCTTCCCGTGGATCCTCAATCGCAACGGGCAGGCCATCACCCTCAAGTCCGAGCTGATGGGCAAGGTCCAAGAAGACCCCGCCGCGCTGAAGCCCTTCGTCGAGAAGGCCAAGTCGCTGGGAGAACCGTTGACCTTCGCCATGACCTTCCCGCCGGGAACCCATGCGATGTGGTTGCGCTACTTCCTCGCCGCCGGAGGCATCCATCCCGACAAGGACGTCAATCTCATCACCATCCCGCCGCCGCAGATGGTCGCCAACATGAAGGTGGGCAAGATGGACGGCTTCTGTGTCGGGGAGCCCTGGAACGCCCGAGCCGTGAACGACAAGGTCGGGTTCACCGCCATCACCACCCAGAAACTGTGGAAGGACCATCCCGAGAAGGTCTGCGCCTTCCTCGCCGAATACGCCGACAAGAATCCCAAGACGGTGAAGGCCGTCCTCAAGGCCCTCCACGAGGCGTCCGTCTGGCTGGATGACCTGGGCAACCGCCCCGAGCAGTGCGACATCGTCAGCAAACCCAGTTATGTGAACTGCCCCAAAGAGATCATCCTCGGGCGTTTGCTCGGAGACTACGACATGGGTGATGGCCGGAAGTTCAAGGATCCGAATCCGATGATCTTCAGTCAGCGCAACTGCAACTACCCGCAGCCCAAGTACGTGACCTGGTGGCTGAGTCAGTTCCGTCGCTGGGGCATGGTCTCGGGCGCTCCCGATTACGCCGGGATCGCGGCCAAGGTCGCACGGACCGATCTGTACGAGGCCGCCATGAAGGAGATCGGGTTCGCCCACGGCGGGCGCGACGATCGGCCCGAGACGTTGTTCGACGGCGTCACCTTCGATCCCGCACAGCCCGAGGCCTATGCCACGGCCTTCGCGGTGAAGAACCTCAAGGGCTGAACCGCCATGAAGAAGATCCAATGGGATTCGGTGCTCATGCCACTCGTCGGGATCGTGCTGACCCTGCTGGCTTGGCAACTCGTCTCCGGGCGAACGATCACCCGGAGTTTGCCCGATGGCACCGTCGAGGAGGTCAAGGTCGGTTGGGTCCAAGACCTGCCCGGCCCGGCCCTCACCTGGGAGAAGACGCGCAAATACGTGCTCGAACCCTTCGCCAAGCGCGAGGAACTCGATCAGGGAATCCTCCGGTTCACCTGGTACTCGCTGGTGATCGTCGCCAAGGGCTACGCCATCGCCCTCCTGCTGGGCACCCCCATGGGGTTCCTCCTGGGACTCTCGTCGACCTTCTCCAAGATGTTCGATCCCATCATCCAGGTGCTGCGTCCGGTCTCGCCCCTGGCCTGGATGCCTCTCGGGGTGGTGCTCTTCGCCAACAGCGGGAAAAGCGCCAATGAGCTGGCCGCGTTGTTCACCATCGCCGTCTGCGCGATGTGGCCCACGGTCCTGAACACCGCCGTGGGTGTGCGGGCCATCCCGCAGGACTACCTCAATGTGGCCCGTGTCCTGAAGCTCTCGAAGACCCAGACGCTGCTGAAGATCATGATACCGGCCACCCTGCCGTACATGTTCACGGGCTATCGGCTGAGCCTGGGCATCGCCTGGTTGGTCATCGTCGCCGTCGAGATGCTCACCGGGCGCATCGGGATCGGGAACTTCCTGTGGAACGAATACAACAACGGTCTCTACACGAGCATCGTGCTGTGCATCGCCACGATCGGCCTGGTGGGCTTCTCGCTGGACCGGGCCATGAGCCTGCTGGAGCGCCGTTTCAAGAGCATCCTCTGAACTCCGACCCATGTCGTTCCTCGTCCTCGATCAGGTTTCCAAGTCGTTCGGTCCTCCCGACGCGCGCCGTGAGGTGCTGGTCAAGGTCGACCTCGCCGTCCACCAAGGGGAGTTCGTGGCCATCGTGGGGTACTCCGGTGCGGGCAAATCCACGTTGTTGCATCTCATATCCGGATTGCTGAAGCCGGACTCGGGCAGCGTGAGTCTCGGTGGCCGCGCCATCGAGGGTCCCGGTCCGGATCGGGGCGTGGTCTTCCAGAACTACAGCCTGCTGCCCTGGTTGACGGTCGCCGAGAACATCGCGCTGGCCGTGGACTCGGTCTTCCCGGATTGGTCGGCATCCCAACGGGCCGATCAGGTGGATCGGCACATCCGTCTCGTCAACCTGGCGCATGCGCGCGACCGGCGCCCCGGCGAATTGTCCGGAGGCATGCGACAGCGCGTCTCGGTGGCCCGTGCCTTGGCCATGGACCCGCAGATCCTATTGCTCGATGAACCGCTCGGAGCCTTGGATGCGCTGACCCGGGGCACCCTCCAGGATGAGATCTCCCGCATCTGCCGCGCCTCCGGCAAGACCGTGGTGCTCATCACCAACGATCCCGACGAGGGTATCCTCATGGCCGACCGGATCATTCCGCTGAGTGCTGGACCCGGGGCGCACCTGGGGCCCTCGTTCCCGGTGGTGCTGGATCCGACACGGGATCGGCGGGCTCTCAATCACGACCCCGTCTTCAAGGCGCTCCGGGCCGAGGTGGTCTCGTGGCTCATGGGTCCGGGTGCCCGCCCGGCGGTCTCGGTCTCCCGGAAACTCATCCTCCCGGACCTCGAGCCCGAGGATCTCGCGCTGCCGCGGCCTCTCATCGGAGGGCGGCGGCGTCCGCGGCGGCGCTCCGAAGAGCACCGTGAAACGGTCGATCTGTCCTCCTGAAAACCCATGTCCGACCACGTCGAAATCTCCCACGTCAGCAAGGTGTTCCCGACACCCAAGGGCCCGCTGCGGGTGGTGAAGGACTTCAATCTCCGCATCCGGCAGGGGGAGTTCGTCTCCCTCATCGGTCATTCGGGATGCGGCAAGAGCACCGTGCTCTCGATCCTGGCAGGCCTCAGCGAGGCCTCGGCCGGCGGAATCGTGCTCGCGGGGCGCGAGCTCACCGGACCGGGACCCGATCGCGGCGTCGTGTTCCAATCCCCGAATCTCCTCCCGTGGATGACCGCGCTGGAGAATGTGATGCTCGGGGTCGATCAGGTCTTCTACACCGCCTCGCGCGAAGAGCGCCGTCAGATCGCCGAGTACTACCTCACGGTCGTCGGTCTGGGCGAAGCCCTGCATCAGAGGCCCTCCGAATTGAGCCAGGGCATGCGCCAGCGCGTGGGCATCGCCCGAGCGTTCGCGTTGTCGCCGAAGATGCTGCTGCTCGATGAACCGTTCGGGATGCTCGATTCGCTCACCCGGTTCGAGCTCCAGCAGGTGCTGCTCGACCTCTGGAACCGGAACCGCCTGACCGCCCTCATGGTGACCCACGATGTGGACGAAGCCCTCTTCCTGTCCGACCGCATCGTGATGATGACCAACGGGCCGGAAGCCGAGGTGGGCGAGATCCTCGAAGTGCCCTTCGCCCGGCCTCGCCGACGACAGGAATTGCTCGAAAGCCCGGAGTACTACCGCCTGCGCGAGCAACTCATCGAGTTCCTGCATGTGCGCGCCTACACACTGAAGGGACAGGTTCCCGGCGGTGGGCACGCGCCGACCCCATCGGCTCCGCCATTGAAAGCCCCGGCGGAGCCATCCCGATCCCTCAGCCCCACTCCCTGACCTCAAACCCATTCCATGAACGCCACCGTAGTCGCCACCCGTCTCGCCGGTCTCTTCCTGATCGGCGGAACCGCCATCGCCGCCGCTCCCAGTCTGGATTGGGGCGTGACCACTCCCGTGGCCCCGTCGCCCGCCGGATTCGTCAATGACTGGCTCCGACAGGACAACCCCTACATGTCCTCGTGGAATCTGGGTGCCCTCTATTGGAGCCGGTACGAGATGAAGCAGAATGGAGGGTTCACCGGTCCCGGATCGTTGGCCGACTTCCGCACGGACACCGACAACGACAACAGCTACCTGCTCCAGCGGGTGCTCGTCCGCGGGGGCTACACTGGACGTTGGTTCGAGGTCTTCGCCCAGGGACGCTCCAGCACCGTCACCGGAGACGATCGCTCCAGCACGGGCAACAGCGTGACCCGGGCTGCGACCCTGAACGGCGTGACGGTTCCGGCCTACCCGGCGGGACCCGCGGGCCGCGGCAGCAGCCCGGAGTCGGACGGTCCGATGGATCTCCAGCAGGCCTACGTGTTCCTCGGCAACCACAAGGAGTTCCCCGTATCGCTGAAGGTCGGTCGCCAGGAACTCCTCCTGGGTGAGCAGCGCATCGTGGGCCCTTTGGCCTGGAACAACATCGGTCGCCAATGGGATGCGGCGAAGGTGCGGTGGCAGAACCCGCTCTTCGCGTTGGAGGGCTGGAGTTCCATGGTGGTGATGCCCGATGACAACGGATTCAACCGGTCCAATCCGGATGAGATCTTCTCGGGCCTCCACCTCACCACCAAGGCCATTCCAAAGACTTGGACCGAATTCTACCTGCTCAGCCGCAATGTCGGTCGCGACGCCAATGCAGCGAACAAGGGACTGGTGCCCGCTCCGTTCCGCCCGCCGGAGGCGCAGGATGTCTACACCGCCGGAACCTATGTGCGCAGTTCCACCAACGATTGGGTGAATGTGGATTGGGGAGCCCAGGCCTACTATCAGTTCGGCAATTTCGCCGATTTCCGCGAGGCCTCGGGGGCCGGCCCACGACGGGAGCACCAGGCCTGGGCCGGAGTCCTCTCCGGTGGATACACCTGGAAGGAGTCGGAACTCCAACCGCGATTGGGCGTCGAATACAGCGTGGCCAGCGGCGACAACGATCCCAACGACGGCTCCCACAACACCTTCGTGCATTTGTATCCGACCGGGCACCTCTTCTACGGGTATGCCGACTTCGCGTCGTTCCAGAATCTGCACAACGTCCGTTTGCGGAGCTCCCTCTTGGCGACCCCCCGGGTGAAGGTGCAACTCGAAGGCCACCTCAAGTGGTTGGCCACAGCGAATGACAATTTCTACAACGTCGCCGGCCTGCCGCGAGGCGGTCTGACCTACCAGGGTGCGGCGGCCCGGGGCACCGGGTATGGCATCAATCCTGACGCGGGTTCCTTTGTCGGATCCGAGATCGATCTGGTGGCCACTTGGCAGGCCAACAAGTACCTCGTGCTCGAAGCGGCCTACTGCCGTTTCCTGCGAGGCGACTACATCCGCGACTCGCTCTCCAAGGTGGGCTCGCAAGATGCCGACTACGTCTACGTCCAGGCCCAGGTGAATTTCTGAGCCGGTTCTTCCGATCGCTGCCATGAACATCGTGCCCGAGACCGCCCCCTTCAGCCGTGAGCAGCGCGCCTGGCTCAACGGGTATTTCGCGGCGTCGCTGTTCGATCGCTGGGGACAGGCTCCGGAGGCGGTCTCGTCCGCCAAGGCGACCGCAGCAGCGGAGGTCGCCCCGGTGCCGGGCCCGCTATGGATCGGTTTTGGATCCCAATCGGGTGGAGCGGCGACGCTCGCCCGGAAGTTGGCCAAGGCCGCCGAAGCCCAGGGGTACGGCGTGACCCTGCGTGAGCTCAACCGGATCTCGTCCGAGGAATTGATCGCGCAGTCCCGCCTCGTGGTGGTGACCTCCACCTGGGGCGATGGCGAGGCGCCCGACAACGCGGCGGAGTTCTGGTCCCGGATCTCCGACGATGCATTTCCCCGATTGGAATCGCTCCGGTATTCGGTGCTTGGACTGGGTGATCGGAGCTATGCCGAGTTCTGCGGTGCGGCCCGTCAGCTCGATGAACGCCTCGCCGCGCTGGGGGCGCGGTGTGTCTTGCCGCGGGTGGAGTGCGACGGGGCCGATCGGACCCCGGTCGCACCGTGGATGGACTCGTTGTGGCCGGCGCTGGCCGGTGACGTTGTTCCGCAGTCGGTGCCGGTGTCCGGAGCCGGGGCTCCGAAGCAGGCGACCTCGGTTCCATTGCAGCCTCCGGATTCCGACCTCGCGGTGGGTCGGTGGTCGCGCCGGAATCCCTATCCGGCCCGGCTGCGGGTGGCCCGTCGCCTGAATGGTGAGGGATCGGCCAAGGACACCCGGCACATCGAGATCGAGTTGGGCGACTCGGGCCTCACTTACGAGGCGGGTGACGCCCTCGGCGTGCAGCCGGTCAATGATCCGACGCTGGTGGATGCGGTGCTCGAGGCGTTGGCCCTGCCGGCCGAGGCCCCTTCTGGAGCTGCGGGTTCAGAGACCCTCCATGCAGCGCTGATGCACCGCTGGGTCCTGACCCAGCCGTCGCCGGCCCTTCTGAAACGCCTGGCCGAGCGCGCACCGGATTCCGTCGTGGCGCAGTTGACCGCGCCCTCCCGCCGAGCCGACCTCGATGCATGGCTGCGCGGTCGGGATGTGGCCGACGCCTTGAGGGCCGCCCCCGGTGCCCGGTTGGAGATCGGGGAGTTGGGCGAGCTGCTGCGCCCCCTCCAACCGCGTCTGTACTCCATCGCCTCGTCGCCCAAGGCCCATCCTGGCGAGGTGCATTTGACGGTGGGAACCGTTCGCTACGAGTCCCATGGCCGGAGGCGTCAGGGGGTGGCCTCGTGCTGGCTGGCCGATCGGGTGATCCCTGGTGAGACGCCGGTTCCGGTCTTCGTCCAAGTCAGCCGCCATTTCCGTCCGCCCGCCGATCCGGCCCGTCCGATGATCATGGTGGGGCCGGGCACCGGGATCGCTCCGTTCCGGGCGTTCTTGGAGGAGCGCCGGGCCATCGCCGCGCCGGGCCGCAACTGGCTCTTCTTCGGCGATCAACGTCGCGCCACCGATTTCCTCTACGCCGACGAGTTGGAGCCGCTCCATCGGGATGGATTCCTGACCCGGCTCGATCTGGCCTTCAGCCGGGATCAGGAGGCCAAGGTCTATGTCCAAGACCGCATGCGGGAACACGGTTCCGAACTCTGGCGCTGGCTGGAAGACGGAGCTCATTTCTACATCTGCGGTGATGCCCAGCGCATGGCCAAGGACGTCGAGACCGCCCTGCGTGAGGTCATCCGCACGGCGGGCGGCCGCACCGAAGACCAGGCCACGGAATACCTCGAGCGACTCGAGGCCGAAGGGCGCTACGGCAAGGATGTGTACTGAAACCGAAGACCTCGAATCCCATGGCATTGCCCTTCCAGCAGATCTCCGGACAACCCCTCAATCCCGAGCAGACCGCCTACCTCGAGGGGCTCTTCGCCGGCCTGCGCAATCGGGGTCTCGGCTTCGGTGACCTTCCGGCCGCGAGCCCGGTGTCTCTGGCCCCGGCGGGGCCCGACGTGTCGGAGTTCACCGACCAGGAGCGCATCAAGCGCGAGCTCCATCCGCTGGACGCCTATTCCCTGCTCCTGCAGCACGCGGCCTCGAACCAGGCTCCGGATCCCGACAACGCCTTCCGTTTCAAGTGGCAGGGGCTCTTCTACATGAGCCCCATGAACGAGGGATACATGGCCCGTCTGCGGATCCCCGGGGGACAATTGACCGCGGCACAGTTGCGGGAGATCGCCGCGGTGACCGACACGCTGACCACCGGTTACCTGCAGATCACCACCCGGGCCAACCTCCAGGTGCGTCACATCACTCCGAAGGATGCCCCGGAATTCCTCAGGCGCATTCAGGCGATCGGCTTGCACACGCGGGGCGCTGGGGCCGACAACATCCGCAACCTCACCTGCGATCCCACCAGTGGCATCGATCCGGAGGAGCGGATCGAGACGCTGCCCCTGACCCTCCAACTGGGACAGGTGATCCTGAACCACCGGGAGTTCTACGACCTGCCGCGGAAGTTCAACATCGCCTTCCACGGAGGGGGAGGCATCCCCACGGTCGAGGACACCAACGACATCGGTTGGAAGGCCGTCCGGGTCTGGTCCTCCGAGGAGTTCCGGACCGAGGGGCCCGTCGGGTTCCGTCCCGGTGATCTGATCAGCGACGCGGTGCCGACGGGGGTCTATTTCCGCTGCCTACTGGGCGGAGCCACGGGTCACCAGGCCTTCGCCCGGGACCTCGGCGTGCTGGTGCCCTCGGAGCAGGTGGTTCGCGTGAGTGCGGCGATGGTGCGGGTCTACCTTGCGAACGGCGACCGTACCGACCGGAAGCGGGCCCGCCTCAAGCACCTGCTGGAGCAGTGGTCGCTGGAGCGGTTCCGGACCGAGACCGAAACGGTGTTGGGGGAACCGTTGACGTCCATCCCGCCCGGAAGCGAGGCCTCGTGCTCCGCCGTCCCAACCCCAGCCGGATCGATGCATCCGCATCTGGGGGTCCACCCGCAACGCCAAGCGGGGCTTCATTGGATCGGGGTCGCGGTGCCGGTCGGACAACTCACTTCGCGCCAACTGCGGCGTCTGGCCGAATTGTCGGAACTCTACGGTTCGGGCGAGGTGCGCCTGACCGTTTGGCAAAGTCTCATCCTGCCGAACATCCCAGAGGCCTATGTCGAAACGGTGAAGAAGGCCCTGACCAAAACCGGCCTCGACTGGAGCTCCAGCGCGTTGCGCGGAGGCTTCATCGCCTGCACCGGCAATCGGCACTGCAAATTCGCGGCCTCCGATACCAAGGGTCATGCGTTGAAGCTCATGGAGTGGTTGGATTCGCGGGTGATCTTGGATCAACCGGTGAACATCCATCTCACCGGCTGTCCCAATTCATGCGCCCAGCATTACATGGGTGACATCGGGCTGCTGGGGGCCAAGACCAAACGAGGAGGCGCTTCCCAGGAGGCCTACCACGTGTTTGTCGGCGGTGGATTCGGCTCTCGTCAGGCCATTGGCCGTGCGGTGTTCCAAGGGGTGATTCTCGAAGAGTTGGGGCCGCTGCTGGAGCGCATGCTCAAGGCCTATCTCCGACACCGTCATCCGCAGGAGACCTTCCAGGCCTTCACCATCCGGCACGATCTGGGTCGCCTGCAGGAGCTCTTCTCGCAGGACTCCGCCATCCCCTGAAGGACCTCCGGCCCCGTGACCACACCTTCATCCATGATGGGGCCACCGACGGCCAAGGAGCCCCTGGAAACCTTGATCGACGCGTTCCTGGCAGAACAGCGACAGCTCACCGCCGTCGAGCGCTTCAGTCAGCGGGTCGGCGACACCGGTCGCCCCCTGCTCGAGCCGCATTACCGGGCGCTCTTGCCGGCAACCCCTCCGGGTCCCGGTGAGCAGTACGCCTTCGAGGTGGACCTCGATCAGTGCTCCTCTTGCAAGGCCTGCGTGGTCGCTTGCCACTCGCTCAATGGATTGGACGCGGAGGAGTCGTGGCGGGAGATCCGCCTGCTGGTGGGGCCGCGCTCCGGGACCTCGAGGCCGCCTGCGGAGCCCCTGGCGTTGGCGGTGACCTCGGCCTGTCACCATTGCGTCGATCCCGGATGTCTCAACGGATGTCCGGTGCTGGCCTACGACAAGGATCCGATCACGGGCATTGTGCGTCATCTCGACGACCAGTGCATCGGATGCAGTTACTGCATCTTCACCTGCCCTTACGAGGTGCCGAAGTTTTCCAGTGCCCGGGGCATCGTCCGCAAGTGCGACCTCTGCCAGGGACGCTTGGCTGTCGGAGAGGCTCCGGCCTGTGTCCAGGCCTGTCCGAACGAGGCCATCCGTATCACCCGGGTTTCCACCTCGGCGGTCACCGAGCGGTATCGGGACGACGCGTCCCAGCCCGGGGCCTCCGACGCGGGGTGTTCGTTGCCAGGAATGCCGCCGGCGTCGTTGACGCTGCCCTCCACGGTGTACCGCTCGAGGCATTCGCTCGACAGTCTCGAATCGCGGACGCTTTCCGGGACGCTCCGGCCTCAGGAACCGCACTGGCCTCTCATCGCCATGCTGGTCCTCACCCAATGGGGCGGGGGAGCCCTCGCCGCGGTGGGGTGGCGATGCCTCTCGGTCGGTGCGACGCCGTCGTGGTTGGAGATGTCGGTCGCGGCCGCCGGATGTCTGGTGCTCCACGCCGGACTGGTAGCCTCTGTGTTCCATCTGGGGCAACCGCTCAAGGCCTGGCGCATCGGGCTGGGCTGGAGGACGAGTTGGTTGAGTCGCGAGGCCATCGCCTTGGGGCTGTTGTCCGGAGTGTCGTTGCTGTTCACCGGCCTGATGGCCCTGGGTACCGTGCCTTCCGGCGTGCCGCTGCCGGCGTGGATGCTCCGGGGAAGCGCCGCCGTGATGATCCTGCTGTTGATCCTGGCGACCGTGGCGCAAATCCAGGTGTACGCGGTGACCGGTCGGCCCCGGTGGCGGCGTCCGCTCACGGCGTCGCGGTTTGTCGGCACGGTGGCACTGGGTGCCGGTGTCGCCGCCGGTTTCCTCGCGGGAGTGCCCGCGACACCGATCGTTGGTGGCCTTTTGCTCGGTTTGTCGGTGGCCGAACGCTGGCAGTTCTTCACCGGAGGCATCTCCACCCGAAACCCGGATCCGGGAGAGACTCCTTGAAAGCGTTGGCTGAAATCCCATGGAGGGCCTGGAACGGGCCGTTCACCCAAGATCTCGAGCGGGCACCGGGCGGGTTCGGACTCGGTCAGGTCCCCGCGCGACGGAAGCCCGATGCGACCACGGGTCTGATCTGCGGGTTTTGTGCCACCGGGTGTGGCCTGACGGCTCATCTTGTGGATGGGGAAGCCGTGAACCTGACGCCGGATCCGCGCTTTCCGGTCAATCTGGGCATGGCCTGTCCCAAGGGTTGGGAGGCGCTGGCTCCCCTCGACGCCCCCGACCGGGCGACTCTGCCGCTCTTGCGGAACCCGACCACGGGTGCGATGGAGCCGGTGACCTGGTCCCGGGCGCTTGGGGAATTCGCCTCGCGGATGAAGTCGGTGCAGCAGAAGCACGGGCCGCATTCCATCGCGTTCCTCAGCACGGGCCAGATCTGCACCGAGGAGATGGCGTTGCTCGGGGCCTTGTTCAAATTCGGCATGGGCGGTCTGCACTGCGATTCCAACACACGCCAGTGCATGGCCACGGCGCATGTCGCCTACAAGCAGAGCTTCGGCTTCGACGCCCCACCCTACACGTATGCCGACTTCGAGGAGTCCGACTGCCTGGTGTTCGTGGGTTCGAACCCGGCGGTGGCCCACCCCATTCTGTGGCAACGCGTGCTGCGCAATCGGCGGAATCCGGAGATCGTGGTGCTCGATCCCCGGAAGACCGAGACGGCCATGGCGGCCACCCTGCATGTGCCGCTGGCTCCGAAGTCCGACTTGACCCTTCTCTACGGACTGGCCGCGGCCCTGATCGGTCGGGGTGCCATCGATCGTCCTTTCATCGAGGCGCACACCCGGGGTTTCCCGGAATTCGAGGTCTTCGTGAAGGACTTCACTCCGGAACGCGTGTGTTCCGAGGCGGGCATCACCCGTGAACGGTTCGATCGCATGGTCGAAGCCATCTCGACCCGATCCCGCGTCTCCTATTGGTGGACCATGGGCGTGAATCAGGGGCATGAATCGACCCGTACGGCCCAGGCGCTCATCAACCTGGCGCTCATGACCGGTCAGATCGGCAAGCCGGGAACCGGGGCCAATTCCATCACCGGCCAGTGCAATGCCATGGGCTCGCGGATCTTCTCCAACGTGACCAACCTCTTCGGAGGCCGCGACTTCACCCATCCGTCCCACCGCGCCGAGGTGGAATCGCTCCTGCGATTGCCGGCCGGAACCGTGCCGTCCGAGAATTCCTGGGCCTACGACCAGATCGTTGAGGGCATCGAATCGGGTGCGATCCGCGGCCTTTGGGTCATCGCCACGAATTCATCGCACTCCTGGATCCAACAGAGCCGGTTCAACGACCTGCTGGGGCGTCTGGAGTTCCTCGTGGTCCAGGATCTCTACACCACCACCGAGACGGCGCAGCGCGCGGACCTGCTGCTACCGGCGGCCGGTTGGGCCGAGAAGGAAGGGACCTTCATCAACAGCGAACGCCGCATCGGGTTGGTGAAGCGGGTGCGTCGGGCCCCGGGGCAGGCGTTGTCCGATTTCCAGATCTTCCGTCTGGTGGCCGAGGCGTGGGGTTGTTCGGGGCTTCTCGAAGCCTGGCGCAGCCCGGAAGCGGTGTTCGGGTTGCTGAAGGCGCTGAGCCGGGGTCGTCCCTGCGACATCTCGGGAATCGACGACTACCGCGCCATCGACGCCTTGGGTGGCATCCAGTGGCCGTTCACCACGGCGATGCGGGATCGCCTCATGGACTTCGCAGCGGCCTCGCCGTTGGAGACCTTGCCCGAGGCGCGGGTCGGCGAAGTTCGGGAGAGGCGCTTGTTCGCCGATGGCCGGTTCCCCACCCCGGATGGTCGGGCCGTTTTTTGGCATTCGGCGCCGCAGCCCCCACCGGAGCCGACGGATGCGGAGTTCCCGTGGATCTTGTTGACCGGCCGTGGCACGAGCTCCCAATGGCACACCAACACCCGCACCGCCAAATCCCCGGTCCTGCGGCAGCTCTATCCGCAGGCGTGCTATGTGGAGATCCACCCCGATGACGCGGCCCGGATCGGGCTGCGGCCCCAGGGGCGGATCCGGGTCCGATCCCGACGTGCGGAATTGGTGGCCGATGCCTGCATCACCCCCATGGTCCGACCCGGCCAGGTGTTCATCCCGATGCACTATTCCGAGGTGAATCCACTGATCCGATCGGTGGTCGACCCGCACTCCCGGCAACCGAGCTACAAGTTCTGCGCGGTCACCCTGGAAGCGCTGCCGTCTCCGTGACCCGCGAGCCGCTTGAGGAGATCGGCTCTCTCCTCCGTGGAGGCGACGACCACTTCCTTTTGCACTGACGTTTTGCTCTGGGGTGGCGCAGGGTTCCTGCAACATGCCCCGTCTGTACGCCCTTCTTCTGGCCCTGCTGTCGATCCTGGGAATCCGGGCCGATCCGCCCGAGCGTTCGACTCCGAGTGGGGCGGATTCGTGGCAAGCGGTCGCCGTGCCTGGGCCGATTCCCGTTGGGGCCGGAGAGTCGGTGTCGCCCTGGCGTGCCTACCGGGCCTGGTTCAAGCCGCATGACAGTTTCTTCACGCCCCATGAGCGCAACCTCTTCGCCGAGTCGGTCGCCCTCCATCTGCGGGGGGTCTCCGGGGCCCACGAGGTCCGGGTGAATGGGGTCCTGATCGGGCGAGGAGGTGGTTTTCCTCCGGACTATCAGGACGGGGTCGCGGGCAATCACCGGCACAAGATCCCGCCCGGCCTGCTGAAGCAGGGCCAGTGGAACGCCCTCCTCATCCGGGCCTACCATCCCGAGGGTCGGGGCGGATTCCAGGGCGAGGCTCCGTTTGTGATGGATTACTTCAACGAGGCGATCTTCGAGGGCGTCTGGGACTGGCGGTCCATTTCGCCCACCGAGGTGCCGGATGTCGGAGTCCCCCGCATGGAACGACCGACCCGCGCCGCCTTCGACCAATACCACGAATCGCACCGGGTGCTGGCCGAGGCCCCGCAATTCGTGCCCGGTCCCAAGAAGACTCCGGCCGAGACGATGGCCCTCATGAAGCCGGCGGCCGACCTCCGCGTGGACCTGCTGCTGCACGAGCCCGAGGTGGCCCAACCCACGCACTTCAGCTTCGACGCCCGGGGTCGGCTTTGGGTCGCCCAGTATCGGCAGTATCCCTATCCGGCCGGTGCCAAGATGCTCAGCCGCGACAAGTACTACCGGGCCCAATACGACCGCGTGCCCGAGCCGCCGCCGCGCCACACGTCGGGCCGCGACCGGATCACCGTCCATGAAGACACCGATGGGGACGGGCTGCCCGATCGTCATCGGGTGTTCGTGGACGGGCTCAACATGGCCAACGCCGTGCTGCCGGGGCGCGGCGGGGTGTGGGTCATGAACACGCCCTACCTGCTCTTCTTTCCCGACGCCAATGGCGACGACGTGCCCGATGGGCCTCCGGTGGTCCACCTCGCCGGCTTCGGATTGGAGGACACCCATTCCGTGGCCAATGGACTGGTCTGGGGCCCCGATGGGTGGATCTACGGAGGGCAGGGCAGCACCACCACCAGTCGCGTGGTGCGGCCGGGACTCGATGCGGAGGGCGCGCCGGGCGTCCATTTCGAGGGCTGCATGGTCTGGCGCTATCATCCGGTGACCCGCGAGTACGAGTTGTTCGCCGAGGGCAGCGGGAATGTCTTCGGGCTCGAGCTGGATGGCGACGGGCGGCTCTTCAGTGGCCACAACGGATCGGAGACCCGTGGCTGGCATTACCAACAGGGCGGCTACTACCTCAAGCAGGGGGCCGACCCCGGCAAGTTCGGGCCTCCGCGCAATCCGTACACCTATGGTCAGTTGCCCTGGATGGCTCCGGCCGCTCCGTTCCAGCGCTTCACCCACATCCTGTCGGTGGTGGAAGGGTCGGCGCTGCCGGCCTCCCGGCAGGGTCAGTTGTTCTGGCTCGATCCGCTGCACAACGTGGTGCTGGCCACCGACCGTCACCGGATCGGGTCGACCTTCGGCACGCGCGACCTGGGATCGGTGCTGCACTGCGGCGACGAGGCCTTTCGGCCGGTGTACCTGGCCAATGCTCCGGACGGGTCGATGTGCATCGCCGATTTCTACGAGCACTACATCGCCCACGGGCAGCACTACCAGAGCCAGATCGATCCGACGACGGGGCGTTTGTATCGCCTGCGGGGCGCCGATCAGCCGCTGGTGAAGGACGTGCGCCTGGATGACAAGGCTCCGGAGGCTCTGTTGGCGGCCCTGACCCATTCGAACCGATGGCACCGGTTGATGGCGGCTCGGGTGTTGGCCGAGCGGGCCGATCCGGACCTGATCGCGCGACTCAAGGCCCGCGTGTTGGCCGATGATGCGCCCATCGCCGCCCTGTGGGCCTTGCATCAGGCGGGTGGGTTCGACGAGGCCTTGGCCGCACGGCTCATCGACCATCCCTCGGCGTTGATCCGCGAATGGTCGGTGCGCCTGATCGGAGATACCCGGAACCTCGGTGCGTCGTTGTTCGAGGCGTGGTTGCGTCGGATTCCGCGCGAGACCGAGGTGCGCGTGCGCGCCCAGTTCGCCGCATCGGCCCGACGGTTGCCGGCCGGTCGGGCCCTGCCTCTGGTGGCAGCCCTTGCGGCCCGCGATGAGGATGCCACCGACCCCTGTGTGCCGCTGTTGTGCTGGTGGGTCTTGGAGAGGCATTGGCCTACGGCCCGCCCGGCCATCCTCGATCTCTGGAAATCCGATGCCTTCTGGAAGCATCCCCTCGCGCGGGAGGCGTTGCTGCCGCGGGTCATGCGCCGGTGTGCGACCGAGGGCCGGCAGCAGGACCTGCTCGAGGCCGCCGCCTTGCTCGAGCGCGCGCCGGACCCCGCTTCGGTGACCGCGCTCATGGCGGGATTCGAGGAAGCCTTCCGGGGCCGCGATGCGTCCGCGTTGCCTGCGGCACTGGTGCGGGCCCTGGCGCGCCGGGGCAAGGCATCGCTGGGCCTGCGATTGCGTCAGCGTGATCCGGCCGCCCTGCCCGAGGCCCTGGATCGATTGCGCAACCCGAAGGCGCCCGTCGCGGAGAAAACGGACCTGGTGAAGACCCTGGTCGAGGTCCGCGCCCCGGGCCTGCGGAACACGCTGCTGGAACTGCTTCAGGATCAGCCGACGCCCGTGCGTCAGGCGGCCTTGTCGGGCCTGGCCCTGGAAGACGATCCCGCCCTCGCGACGTCGGCGCTCCGATTGCTTCCGGGAGCCGCGCCAGAGCTGCGGAATTCGGTGCTGGGTTTCCTGGCCAGTCGGCCCGCCTGGAGCCTGGCCCTGATGGACGCCATGGATCGGGGCGAGGTGGACCGTGCATCCATCCCGCCAGAGTGGGTGGTGCGCCTGGGGCGATTTCCGGAGCCTGCGCTCCGACGTCGGGTTGCCAAGGTTTGGCCGTCGATGGTCCCTGCGGTCTCGACCCCCGAATCCGTCTCGGTCTCGACACCTGTCACCGGATCGGCTCCGAACGCCGAGATCGCCACCCGCATCCGGCAGTTGGAGGCGGTGCTGCGCCAGGCCCCGGGCAATCCCTATGCCGGGGAATCGCTCTTCCAGCAGCGATGCGCCGCGTGTCATCGGTTGTTCTTCAAGGGTGGCTCGGTGGGGCCCGACCTGACCTCGTACCAGCGGGATCATCTGGGCACCCTCCTGACGAGCATCCTCGACCCGAGTGCCGAGATCCGCGAGGGCTATGCCGCGGTCGAGGTCGAGACCCGAGACGGACGCACCCTCGCCGGATTCCTCACCGAACGGGACGAACGGGTGACCACCCTCCGCGGCCTCGACGGGCAGGATCAGATGCTCCCTGCGGCCGAGGTGCTGTCGGTGCGACCCACGGGCCGCAGCCTGATGCCCGAGGGCCTGCTCGACGGTCTGAGTGAGGGGCAGCTTCGGGATTTCTTCGCCTTCCTCCGCAGTTCCCAGCCCTTCACCCGGTGAGCGCCCGTGGCCGTGGCCGTGGCCGTGGCCGACCCCGGGGCTAGGGCCGGGTGGTGTTGAGCAGGATGAGGATGGGGATCCGGGAGGAATCCCAGGTCTTCATCAGGAACTCCGGCACCTCGGTGGGACCGTGGGTGTAGGAACCGAGCACCAGGTCCAGGTCGCCGTCGCCGTCCAGGTCGCCGGAATCCAGGGCCATCCATCGGCCGGCGATGCACTCGCGGATGGTCGAGGGGCGGAAGCTCCCGTTTCCGAGGTTCTGGAAATACACGAAACCCTCCCGGGGGTTCTGGGCATAATCGGGAAAGTACGAGATCGCGGCGATGTCCAGGTCGCCGTCGCCATCGAAGTCGCCGGCCCGGGCTCCGTAAGCCCCATGGAGCGGGTACGACCAGTGCTCGGTCAGTGCGCCCTGTCGGTCGGCCAGATACAGGCGCACTCCATGGTAGCCCTTGGGCGGGCTGTTGAATTCGCCATTGTCGCCATTGCACACCAGCACGTCCGGCCATCCGTCGCCATTGAAGTCGGCCGTGGTGACGTGGCTGAAGCCCCACTGCGGGGGCTTTTGGAGCAGGGTCCGGCGCTCGAATCCACCCCGGCCATCGTTGCGGAACAGCAGGAGCGACTCGGTCTCCTGGGCGATCAGGGCCAGCACATCGGGGCGGCCGTCCCGGTCGAAGTCGGTGGTTTGCAGCGATACCGCACCGGGCAGCGGGAAGAGTTCCCGGCGCTTCCAGGTGCTTCCCTGGGGTTGGTGATAGCTCAGCGCCCCGAGATGGTTGCCGAACTCGGCCACGATCCACTCGGGTCGGCCGTCGCCATCGAAGTCGGCCGAGACCGCATCGACCGGACGGCGCAGCGATTGCAGGAGCGTCTCCGTGGGAATGGCGGGCGCGCCCTTCCGGTTCCGGTCCACGCGCAGGAGGGCACCGGCCTCGAGGTCGTTCGGCGGCAGCAGGCCGATGCCGGTGACCTGGAGTGTTCCCCCGGGTTCGAGTCGCAAACGAACCGGGGTGTTGGAGAGTGACCGGGTCTCGAGCAGGGTTCCCGAAGCCGACAGGCGGTGGAGGGATCGGGTGTTGTCCTCCCCGATCCAGATCTCCTTCCGTTGAGCGTCGATCGCCACGGCGCTGATCGATTGCTGCGCCAGGCGGAGATCCGGGATCACGACCCGGAACGGGGTTCCCCCGAGCGAGATCGCTTCGTGTTCGGGTTGAGGCCGGGGAGTCTTGGGCGCCTCGGCGAAGTAGAACCGCGAGAGGGTCATCCACTCGGCCTCGGTCAGGACCGGTTGGAGGGGGATGCGGTGATGCTGGCGGAGGATCGCGATGTTGGTGCTGCGCTCCAGTTCCGGGCTGCTGAAGCCCAGGCGGTATTTCATCCGGGGCAGGATCTCCTCGCGCCAGGTCTTCAGATCGGCGGCGGCCGGGTCCGGAAACAGGTGGCAGGTCACGCAATGCCGTCGGGCCAATTGGAGCCCTGCCAGGCGGTCGGTGAGGTCGACGGCGTTCTCCTGGGCCACGGCCCCGACGAGGGTGGCCCAGAGCGCCAGCAGGATCGGTCGAACCGGGGACATCTGGCCAAAGCCTTGGTCCAGTCGTTTTTGGTGTGGAGCAAAAAAGCGACCGTCGTGACCTAGGGACGTCGCCAAAAAAAGAGGCCGGGCTTTCGCCCGGCCTCCGTGTCATGAAAAGAGTCTGCGAATCGCGGAGCGCTCAGCGCTTGGCGCGGATGAACAGCGACGAGCCGTCCGCCGTGATCTCGTCTCCACTCTTGAGGGTGGAGTCGGCATAGGTGCCGTTGAGGGTGGTGGAGGTCTGCACCGTGCCCGTGCCGTCGAAGGTGATCTTCACCTTGCCATTGGCACCCACGGCCGCCTTCAGGTTGCTGATGCCGGCGGTGTTCTCGGTGACCGGATAGAAGATCAGGTAGTCGAGGTCGTGGTCTTCGCCGGTGCTGACGTTCTTCACGCGGACGGTGCTGTTCGCACCGAGGGTGAAGGTCGCCACGCTGCCGTCGGCGTTGCGGTAGGGGAGGATGTCCAGGGAGCTCCAGCCGCCCGTGCCGTTGGCCTTGATGGAGCCGAGGACGGTGGTGGTCTGGCTCGTGGTGGTCACGCCCGCGGTGACCAGCTCCAGGTTGTTCTGGATGCGGTTGGCGTCGCTCACGTCGCGGGAGGCGGCGAGGACGGCGCTGTATTTGCCCGGGGCGAAGTTGCGGGTGTAGTTGTACCACTCACCGGCGCTGTTCCAGCCGATCTTGTAGTTCACCGTGGCGGTGTAGTCGCCGCGGCGGCGGTGGTTGGTGTTGCCGTCGTCGCCAGCCACGTCCGGATTGCCGAGCTCCTCGGGAGCGGTCGGGAAGTCGATCGCGGTGCCGGAGGCGTCGTTGTAGCCGTTCCGGTAGCCGTTGCCGTTGGAACCGGCGGCGGTCGTCGACTGGTCCTGGAGGTGGAAGTCGATGCCCGGGAGACCGTCGAGGCCGGCGTAGAGGCTGGCCGCCAACGGTTGGGTGTTGGCCGCGGTGACGGTCTTCCCGCCGCCGTGGTTGTAGTCTTCGGCCTCGACCACGAAGCCGCCCTTCATCAGGACGCGGCAGTTGTCGTCGGGCTGGGTGTTCACCGAGCCGTTCACGTTTTCGACCACCACGTAGTAGTCGCCGATGGCGTCAACGCCCGCGTTGGCGATGGCCAGCGTGGTGTTCGTCGCACCCGGGACCGCGACCTTGTTGCGGTACCACTGGACGTTGGTCAGCGGGCGGGCGGAATCGACCTCCACCGAGAGGGTGAGGGTGGAACCCGGGGCGAAGTCCTGGCCGGCCGGGGCGGTCTTGACGATCGGAGGCAGGCTCAGCGGGTCGATGAAGTTGCCGACCAGAGCGCCGGTGAGGCTGGAGTCGCTGCCGTTGGCCGGATCGGCCTCGGAGGCGAGCTTGATGGTGGCGCCGCCGTTGTCACCGCCGCCGCCCTCCTGGAAGTAGAGCTGGGCGAGGTACTTCTTGCCCGCGGTCAGGGTCAGGGTGTTGCCGGTGGGCCACTCGGTCTCCGCGAAGGTGTCGGTGCGGTTCTCGGGACCGTCGGCATTGCGACGGTCGGTGACGAGCCACTGACGCGGATCGTTCCAGGTCGGCTCCACGGCCACTCGCTTCAGGTTGGCCGGATTCTCGTCGGTGCTCAGGAAGAACTCCGCATGGTCGTCGGCCGAGATGAAGATCACGTGGTCGCCGGTCTTGGCCGGGACGATGTAGGTGGTCAGGCGGCCGAGGTAGTTGTCGGCGACGCCCGTCGGGGCCTGGAAGCGGGGCTCCACGCCGGTGACATCAGGCTTGCGGACGTTCACCACGTTGGTGGCGTCGGCCCAGGCACCGGTGACGTTGTTCCAGCGCTCATACACCACAAGGCCGCTGCGGAACACGAAGGAGCGGAACTTGGTGGTGTTGGCGCCCGCGGCGATCTTGTTGCCGGCGAGGTCGGTGACGTTGTTCACCGTGAGGGTGTACTCCTGGTCGCCCGGCTGGCGGGAGGTGGTCAGGCGCACCTCGCGGTCGCTCAACACATCCACCTTGGAGACGCTGACGCCGCCCGAGATGGTGTAGTTGGCGGCCGTGCCCAGCGGACCCGCGGTCATGCCCTCGTCGAAGGTCACGGTGACGGTGTCGAAGCTGGCCGAGCTGACGGCCTTGGCGAGCTGCGGCGCGACGGAATCGGCCGAGACGGTGATGGTGGCCACGCGGCTGGTCGCCTTCTGGGCGCCATCGGTGAGCACCGCGTAGAACTTGGCGGAGCCGGCGGCCGTGAGGATCGGCGAGGTCAGCTCGGGGCCGGTGGCACCGTCGATGGCCTTGTCGTTCTGGAACCACTGGAGGGTGGTCACCGGGGCGATCTTGGTCGGATCGGCGGCCAGGTTGTTGGCCGGGGTGCCCAGGCCGTAGGCGCTGAGCGTGGCCGAGCGGTTCTGCAGCACGGTGCCGTCTTTCGGCTCGATGCGGAAGGCCGGGGCGTTCGGGGCCATGGTGCCGATCACCGAGGCATCGAGAATGGCCACTTCGTCATCGGTGGTGGCCGGGGTGGTTCCCTGGGTCCAACCCACCGACAGCGCATCACCGCCGCCACCTTCCTTGACGATGGCTTCGATGTAGTAGCGCTTGTTGGCGGTCAGCTGCACCGGCAGCGAGGTGTTCGGGCGAACCTGCTTCGGGTCCAGATTGGCGGAGACGGGACGGCGGTCGGCCGTGGTCCAGCCCTTGAAGCCGTTCCACTCGGGCTCGACGGCGATGAGCTTCTTGTTGGCCGGGCTGTCGTCGGTCGACAGGTACAGGGCGCAGTTGTCGTCGCCGGACACGTAGAAGATGTACGAACCGGTGGTGGTGGGCGTAACCAATCCGGAAATCACGAGACCGTAGTTCTCGATGTTGGGATCGGCGGTCTGGGGGCTGCCCATCTCGGCGACGTAGTCGGTCCGGTCGGGGGCGTCCGGGTAGCGGACGTTGTTGGTGACGTTGCGCCAGTCGTTGTTGAGACCGGGCAGGTTCCAGAAGCGTCGCATCATGACGCCGGGGGTATACACGTCGGCGGCCTGGGCCACAGTGGCCACCAGCGCAGACGAGCTCACGATGCCCAAGAGCATCCGGGAGAGGTTCTTTGTTTTCATTGGGGATGGTTTCTTTCCCAAGACGACCCCGCAGACGTTCGACGGGAGCTGCACACGGAACAGCGCCCATCGCGTGGCCTCGACACACGTCGACGCACCGCCGGCTTAGGTCGTCACTGGGTAAGGAGGAAAACGTAACGTCGAAGTCACGGATTCCTCAATCGAAAACCGCGCACCGGAGGCCGCCCGAAACCGGGTGAACCGGGTCAGAATGACCCGCATTGCATCCGCACGAGATCGATCGAATCGTAGGACCGACTTGAAAGGCTGCTGAAACCGGGTTCACTCAATGGCGTGAACTCACCCCGTCGGACGCCCGCCCTTTCTGTCTGTATCGCTCTGGTCCTGCTTTGCGGGGGCAATGCCGGTTGCGGACGTTCCGAGCCGTCCGGGTCGGCGGCACAGACCGGTGCCCCGGAGGCTCCCCACGCCGGGGCCGGCTTGAGTCCCTTGCCCCAGTCGGGCAACGACGACGCTCAGGTGGCTCAGATCCAGAAAGCAGACGCGTTGGCCGGGGCCGGCGACTGGGCCGGGGCGGCGGAAATGCTCCGCAAGGCCGGAGCCGAGGCTTCCGGTGATGAGGAACTGGTCTTCAACCTGGCCTTTTACGAAAGCCGTGCCGGCCAGACCGAGGCGGCCCTGAAGCACTACCGATCGGCCCTGAAGATCAATCCCAAGCATGTCGAGGCGAACAACAACCTGGGCAATCTCCTGCTGCGGATGAACGACCTCACCAACGCCGCCGCCCGGTTCTCCGAGGCCATCCGCCTGAATCCCAAGCATCCCAGCGCCCACAACAATCTGGGCATCGTTCTGGCCCGCCAGAACCGGCCCGCCGAGGCGATCCCGGAATTCGAAGCCGCGGTCCGGCTCCGGCCCGATTACCTCGAGGCCTGGGTCAATCTGGGCAATGCCGCCACCACCCACGGGCGCTTCCAGCAGGCCGTGAGCGCCTACGAGATGGCCCTGCGAATCCGGCCCGGCATGCCCCAGGCGGTCGAAGCCCTCAAACGGGCCCGGGCGCGGATCGCTCCGACTGGCGGTTGACCGAGCGGGTCCGGATCGGTCTCAATCCGACCGGTATCCCCCATGAAAGACACCGTTGCAGCCTGGTTGCTGTCGATGGCGCTGCCCTGCGCCGCCGCCTGGAATTCCGGACCCGGCTTCCGCTGGAAGCCGCTCCCGGAACCGGTCGGATCGGGCGGACCCGGGTTCGTCCGCGAGTCGGCCGCGGCCTTGGGGATCACCTTCACCAACGCCTTGTCACCCGATCGATTGGTGCAATTCCAGAACCTCATGAACGGTTCGGGGGTGGCGGCGGCCGATGTGGATGGCGATGGGCTGGTGGATCTCTATTTCTGCCACAAGCAGGCGGGCAACCGACTCTACCGGAACCGCGGGGGCGGCCGTTTCGAAGACATCACGGCTGCGGCCGGGGTCGACTGTCTCAAGCAGACCTCGGTGGGGGCGGTCTTCGGCGATCTCAACGGCGATGGTCTGCCCGACCTGCTGGTGTCGGCGTTCGGGGGGCCCAACGCCTGCCTGATCAACGAGGGGCGGGGGCATTTTCGCGACGCGACGGCCGAGGTGGGCATCACCGGCAAATCGGGGGCCACCTCCATGGCGTTGTCGGACATCGATGGCGATGGCGATCTGGACGTCTACAGCTGCAATTTCGCCGTCCAGGCGATCTTGCGTGACGGAGCCCTGATCACCACGCGCCTGGTCGACGGGCAACCGGTGGTCACGGGGCGCTATGCCAACCGGGTCCGGGTGGTCAACGGGGTGATGGAGGAACTCGGCGACCCGGATGTGCTGTGGATCAACGACGGGAAGGGTCATTTCAAGGCGGCTGCCTGGGAGCAGACCTTCTCCGACGCCGACGGCAAGCCGGTGGCCGCCCCCCAGGATTTCGGGTTGGCGGTGCAGATGCGCGATGTGGACGGCGACGGCCACCCCGACATCTACGTCTGCAACGATTTCCAGACCCCCGATCGGCTGTGGTTGGGCGATGGGCGGGGGCGGTTCCGTGCCGCGAATCCCTGGGCCCTGCGCTCCATGAGCTATGCGTCGATGGGGGTCGATTTCGCCGACCTCGACCGCGATGGGCACCTCGACTTCATCACGGTGGAAATGCTCGGCCGTGATCTGCCGCAGCACCTGCGCACCTCCAGCCCCATGTCGCCGGTCCAGCGGCTTCCCGGAGTGTTCCCGGCCCGTGACGATGTCCCCCGGAATTGTCTCTACCGGAACCGGGGAGATGGCACCTGGGCCGAGGTCGCGCTGGCGGCCGGGGTGGCGGCGACCGGATGGTCGTGGACGCCGCTGTTCCTCGATGTGGATCTCGACGGATGGGAAGACCTTCTGGTCTCCAACGGGCATGTTCACGATGTCAACAACCGGGATGTGGCCGCCCGATCGAAGTCCGGGGGCCAGCAGGCCGTGAAGGCGACTCGCGAACTGCTCCTCCAGTATCCGCCACTCACGCCGCCCAAATACGCTTTCCGCAACCGGCGGGATTTCACCTTCGAAGAAACCGGCGAGGCCTGGGGTTTCGACGCGACCGAGCCGGCCCATGGACTCATCGCGCTGGATCTCGACCAGGATGGCGATCTCGATGTGATCGCCAATGCCCTCAACGGCCCACCGCTGGTGTTCCGCAATCGCTGCACCGCCCCGCGGGTGTGCGTGAAGCTCCGGGGGCGCCCGGGCAATCCCGAGGGCGTGGGCGCCCTGATCCGACTCGAAGGCGGTCCGGTCGGCCAGTCCCAGGAGGTCGTGGCCGGGGGTCAGTATCTCTCCCACAGCGAACCGGTGCGCACCTTCGCCGCCGGTGGGGGTGCGATGACGCTCGAGGTCCGGTGGCGATCGGGCCGGGTCAGTCGGGTCTCCGACGTGCGTGCAGGTCGTCTGTATGAGATCGAGGAATCCGGGGCGGCCGACGCCCTTCCGGTGGCGGCCCGGCCGGCGGCCCCGACCCGGTTCACCGATGCGACGGCCGCGCTGGCCCATCGCCATGTCGAAGAGCCCTTCGATGATTTCGCCCGCCAGCCGCTGCTGCCCCGGCGATTCGGTCAGGAAGGGCCGTCGGTGCTCATGGAGGATCTGAACGGCGACGGTTTCAACGACCTGGCGATCGGCGCGGCTCGCGGAGGCCGCTTGGCCCTTCGTCTGGGCGATGGACACGGGCGGTTCAGCGAACTGGCCGTGCCCGGGGATCCCGCGCCCGACGACATCCTGGGCCTGGCCTTCGTCCGACGGAAGGGGGGCGGCGAGCTGCTCGCGGCGGTCTCCTCGTTCGAATCGCCGTCATCGACGGGCCCGTCGGTCCTCCGGTGGCGGATCGAGGGCGGTGTGGTGAGCGTTTTGCCGCCGCTGCCGTCCATCGGCTCGAGTCCCGCGTCGTTGGTTCTGGGAGACTGGGATGGCGATGGTGATCCGGATCTCTTCGTCGGAGCCCGCCTGCAACCGGGTCGTTGGCCGCATCCGGCCACCTCCCGGATCTTCACCAACGAGAGTGGTCGGTGGATTCCGAACCCCTCGCCCATCCCCGCTCTGGATTCGGCCGGCATGGTCACCGGGGCCGCCTCGGCCGATCTCGATGGCGACGGCCGCGCCGAGTTGATCACCTGCGCCGAATACGGGTCGGTGCGCATCTACCGCATGGGATCCAAGGGGTGGGAAGAGGCGACGGCCGCTCTGGGTCTCGAATCGGGCACGGGCCTGTGGAACGGCTTGGTGGTGAGCGATGTGAACCGGGATGGGCAGCCCGATCTGGTCGTCGGCAACGAGGGGTTCAACACCGCCTGGAATCTCTGGGGAGATCACCAGCCTCAGGTCGTGGCCGACAGCCCGACGCCCGAGGGAGTCGTGGCGGTGGTGGAAGCGATCCAGCTTCCCGGGCGACTGTCCCCGGTGCGCGATCGCCAGACCCTCGCGTCGGGAATCCCCGATCTTCCCCAGCGGTTTCCGACCCACGACCTCTTTTCCAGGGCCACGGCCGAGGCCGTGCTGGGTGCGAATCAACCCCAGCGGTTCCGGGCGTCCGAGCGGCGGTCCATGGTGTTCCTGAAGCGGGGACCACGGTTCGAGGGGCTTGCGCTCCCGCCCTCGGCCCAGGCCTCTCCGGTGACGGCCCTGGCCGCGTCCGACCTCGATGGCGACGGTCATGTCGACCTGGCCCTGGCGCAGAACCGGTTCTGCGTGCGCCCGGAAGACATGCCCCAGGATGGCGGTCTGGGTTGCGTGCTCTTGGGCGATGGCCGGGGCGGTTTCAGGCCGGTACCCGCCGCCGAATTGGGCCTTCGCATCCCGGGCGAGCAACGCGGCGTGGCCTTGGGAGACCTCGACGGCGACGGGCGTCCGGATTGGGTGGTGACGCAGAATGGCGCCGAAACGCGTCTGGGATTGAGCCGCCGCCCGTGACCCGGATCGGGCCCACGGTCGCCCCTCCGGGAATCAGCGCAGTTTGAGCCGCAGGCGGTAGAACCGCTGTGAACCCGGGTCGGCCGGCAGGGTCCAGCGGAGGGTTTCGAGGCCCTGACTGAAGACCGTGACGCTTGAGACACCGGTGCTGCCGTTGATGCCGGTCGCGAGGGGTTCCCAGTCTTTCAAGTCGCCGGAGTGTTCCCAAGAGGCTTCCGCCTGATCGGCCACCAGAGGATGGGCGATCGACAGAGTCACCCGGCCGTCGGCACTCAGTTGAATGCCGGGAGGTCGAACCGGTTGATCGGTGGCGTCGGTGTCGCGGGTGCCGTGAAAGTATTCTTCGAGGGCGCTCCAACCGTCCCCGTCGGCATCGTCATCGGGGAGTCCCTGGGCGAACACGATCGAGTCGCCGCGGCCGGGGGTGCCGCCGATCACCGAGCTGGGGCGCCAGGCACCCGGGTCGTCGGGGTTCAGCCCTTCGAGCGACGTTTTGAGGGTGAGCGAGGGCCCGCGGCCATCGGGCTCGGTGGGCCACGGAGCGGTGTCGTCGTAGGTGCCGCGGGCCACCACGCGTCCCGAAGGGGCCAACAGGCGCACCGTGCCCCCGCCGTGGTCCAGGGCTCCCTCGAACCGGCCGAGCACCCGCGGTGCCGTGCCGTAGCGGGCGCGGAAGGCCTCGAGGTCGGCGACGAAGACCCCGCGCTCGCCCGGCCCAAGGACCACCCCGTTGGAGACGGTGGCGTCGATGTCACCCGAGATCCGTGCACCGCCCAGCAGCGCCCATCGATCGGCGCGTCGGTGACGGACTTCCACGAAGGCTTCGGCGTCGATGGCGTTCGGATGGTAATGGAGTTCGCAAATCTCCAGACCATTTTCGGCACCCACCGAGTCCGGCGTCAGGAAGAGGGCTTCGGTCACCGCCGAGACGGTGTCGACACTCGTCCGACGCTGGGCCCGGATCTTCAACGGGCCAGTGAGGCGGAGCGGTTCGGTGTAGGCGACGGCCGTGGCGGTCGGTTGTCCGGACCGGGTCAGGGGATCCGTGCCATCGGTGGTGTAGAACAGGTCGGCGCCTCCAGTCAGGGTGATTCGCGTGTCCTGTGGGACCACTCCGCCGGACGGGTCGACGGTCACCGCCGGTGCCGGGATCGGAATCTCGAGGCCGACCCTGCGGAACCGGGCCAGCGCGAGGGCGTGGATCCGCGGCCAGTAGGTGTTCTTCATCCAGGCCATCTCGGTGATCCAGTCGCTGCGCCTGAGCGGCACGGTCTGACGGCTGTCGCCCCAGCGGGCCGATTCGGCGACGATGCTGCGATCGATCTCGGCCTGACGACGCTCCCAGCGGGCCGTGTTCTGTGAGGGGGTCAGCAGGCCCGTGCCCTGCGTGAGTTCGTGGACCCGTGCGGCGAAGCGGGCCCGGAACCGGGGGTTCTCGCGCAGCTTGGCGTAGAGGAACGCGGGCGAATCCCTCGGACCACTCACCGACTCGAAGGCCTCGCCGGTGTAGGTCCGCGTTTCGGTCAGCGAGAGGTTGGAGATCTCCTGGTCCCAGGTGAAGAACCGGAAACCGCCCCGGGTCCCGTCGCGACAGCGGGCGCTCCACCAGTTGTGGTTCGGCCAATCGATCGCTCCAGAGTAGATGTGCAGGATCAGGTAGTCGATCAGGCTGTCGATCTCGAGATGCACCGGCAGGCTCGGATCGCGGGTGCCGTCGGCCCGGCATCCCTGGAGTCGCCAGTAGGCCGCGTCGGATCCCAGGCCGGCCGCGGCCAGCGTCAGCATCGTGTCCCACGCCGTCCGGTTGCCGCTCTCCACCTCTCCGATGTCCTTGATGATATCGTAGTCTTCTGGTTGGCCTCCGAAGTTCTCCGACAACCAGGTCGCCTCGGTGCGCTCGGCCAGATTGTACTGCCCCCAATAGAGGCCGTTGAGGAACAGATGCACGTAGCGGCTGTGACCGCAGGGCCATCCCAGGGCCTGTTGGGTGTCCTTCATCCACACATCCCGCAGGTAGGTGGCCTTCTTCCGGGTCCAGGGTGTGGCGTCTTCGACCGCCCAGCTGTCGGTCGACGAGGCCCGCAGGGTCAGTTCATTCCACGAGGTGCCCCGGGTGTCGTCGAAGAGGGGGAACCGGAGGCGTGCCGGCCCGAACTCGCGTGAGAAATCCAGACGGAAGCTGTGCTTGAGGGCATGCCAGTGCTGACGGCTCAGGCCCCCATGCATGCGGAGTCCGGCATCGATCTGGAATCCGGCCCGGGACACGACATTGGAGGCCGTCGGATCGATCCATTCCGCCGAGGCCGGCCGGACCCAATCCGAACCCTGCTGGACGCTGTTGGGGTAGAGTCCGGTGGTCGCGTCGAACAGGTGGGCCACGTCGGCCGTCAGGCAGACCGAAGGCAGCGACCCGAGGGCCTCGGGGATGCCGTAGCCGGGAGCTGTCGTCCGCAGCACCTCGGGGTCCATCTCGTAATCGGCCGGGACCGGTTGGCCCTGCTTCGGGCCATAGGCGCCGTACACGCCCCAGGTCGCGGGATAGCCGGCGGGCTGCGCCGGTTGGCGTTCGATCTGGTCGGCGAAGAGGTAGGTATGGGTCTGAACCGGCGACGGCTCCCACTCGTCGGCGAAGGCCATCGCCCGGAGGGGGCCGCTGCGGGACATGGGAATCTCCACCGAGGCCAGTCGGGTTTCGCGGTCGGGTTCGACCAGAGTGCCGTGCACCGCCGAGGGGGTGCTGCCGTCGAGCGTGTACCGCAGGCGGGCACCCGGGGTCGGGCTGAGCAGGCGCACCTGCACCGGCTCGCGATAAAATCCGCGACCTTGCGAAACGCGGGGAGCTTCGGTGAAGCCCGCGACTCCGGCTCCATTGGGCTCACCCGGAGTGGGGGTCGTGAAGAACCGGCCGGGGCGATGGGTCCCGAACCGCAGTTCGGCCTGCATCAGGAAGTCCGACCCCGAAGCCCGATCGTTGAGCCCTTCGAGGGCCACCTGGTTTGTGCCCGCGCGCCATTGATCCGGCTCCACGGTCAGTTGCCAGACGGTGGGCTTGAGGCCCAAATCCTCGCGTAAGGAATCAGGCCTTCAGGAGTTGGCCGCAGGCATCCATGGACAGATTCCGTGCCAAGAACATCCCGTAGCGGATGACATGGACAACCGATGGAAGCTCGGACGTCCTGTTCCCACCGGATTTGGCGTGGTCGGATCTGAGGCGAAAAACGGTTACGCGGGGATCAGGGTGAGGGCTTCGGCCTTGGACCGGGCTCGCAGCACCGGCATGTTGTCGGACCCGAGTTCATGCCCGTTGAGCCAGGCACGGATTCCGTCGTCGTAGCGCAGGCTCAGTCGCAGCCAGTCGGGACGACGGCCTTCCGGGATGCGGCATGCGATCCGCATCCGGGCCTGTGCCGTCGTGCCCCGCATGGCGCTCGTCAGGTCGGTGCGGATCCAGGGGCGGTAGCTGCCGACGGCGTTGGCGGGCAGACCGGCCGCCAGCGCCCGGATGTCGGTGGCCGACAGGGCTCCGGCCCAGACGGCCAGGTCGTCGATCTTGCCCGGGTAGGACCCGCCGGCGTCGACGCCGCTGCCCAGCCAGACCGAACGGATGGCCTTCAAGGGAATCGCACCCGAGCCGCTGTGCCAGAGCACTCCGTTCTGCCAGATCTCCTTCCGCGGCCCGTCTTTCACGAAGACATAATGGTTCCAACGGCCGCGCCAGCGAGTCGGGTCGGGCTCGGGTCGCGACAGGCGGGTGTCGGCACCGCAGCAACCGGCCGTGTCGAAGTAGATCACGCTGTCGGACCAGGGCAGATGGGCGAGCAGGTTGCGCGAATCGCTCTGAGTAGCACCGCTGTCGAAGCAGAACAGGGTGTGGGCCGTCGGAAGGCGGGAACTCCCGAAGGTCCAGAGGTTCACCGTCGCCCGATCCCGGGACTGCAGGAGATCGAAGGCCCCGGTGGCGGCGGCCTCCACCCGCACCGAGGCTCCGATGCCCCCGGAGCCCAGGTCGAGGGCCCGGTCACCGGGTTTGCCCGAGTGTCCGCCCCCCGAAGCCGTGAACCCGGCCGGACCGACGAGGGTGCCGTGGACGTTGCGACCGCTCGAGTCGAGTGCGGTGCGACCCTGGGAGACTTCGTCGAAGGTCCAGTAGGCCAGTAGCGTCTCGCCCCGGTCGCCGGACAGGTCGTCGTATCCGACCGCTGCGGTCGCAGGAAGCCACCCCGAATCATCGTAGGGTTCTTGAGACCCGTTCCAGCCCGTCTCGGAGTCCGGCGGCACCGGCAGCAGTACACGGGTGGGGTGGGCGTCGTCCAGGCGCAGGGTCGGGTCTTCCACCAACCCGGTGCCATACGACACATCGGGGCGCTGTGGGGGAAACCCCGGGGCGAAGGCCGTCGCCGCCTCGGTACCCGTCGGTGGCAACAACGCCAGGTATTCTCCCGACGCGTTGAGGCTGAAATGCGTGTGCAGAGGCCGCCCGGCGACGGCCCGGTTCTTTCCGGAGGCGAAGACCAGCAGGTGTCCGCCACCGGGCACGAGCACCCCGGGCGGAAAGCGCCACGGGTTCGGTGAGCCCATCCGGTCGGTGAGTCGCCACCCCGTCAGATCCAGCGCCACCGGGGAGGGATTGCCGATCTCGATCCAGTCGGAGGTGTCTCCGTCTTCGTCGCGCAGGCCGGAGGCGTTGTCGGCGAGGAATTCCGAGATCACCGCCTGAGGTCGGGCCGTCAGAGCCCATCCGCCCAGGATGCCTGCCAATAGAGTGCGGCCGAGTCGGTCGAGAATTCCGGGAACGAAGGGCGACATGGCGTTGCGGCTCAAGGCGGTGCGGCTCAGCGATGCGCCGTCAACGGGGCTGCGGCCGCGCCTCCGAACCGCACCTGGGTGCGCGGGGTGAGCGTGAGGCCGTCGGGGGAGAACTTCAGGGTGAAGGTGGTTTGGAACGGCGTTCCCCGGGCGCAGATCTTGACCGTCCACGTGTCGTCCGAGGTCCAGGCCGCACTCGCACCCAGGGACTCTTCGTCGAACGCGCCGATCGGGCCGCGCGGGGCATCGCCCAGATGACCCCGACCGGTCATCCAGCGCCCGTGTCCGCACCGGAGCGATTCTCTTCGGCCCGCGAAGGTGCGCGTGAGCAACCAGCCCTCGGGGCCCGAGGCTTCGAGTTGAAGGGATTCCAATCCGGCTTCATTGGCGGGGAACCGATAGACCTTGCCCAAGACCGAGCTGGCCACGGGCGATGTGGTGCCGCCCGACGGCGGGCGTACTTGAAGACCCAATAACCGCCGCTCCAGCCGTTCCCGCGTAGTCGCGTCCGATTTGAGGGGCTTGCTGTGGAAGGCGGGCAGCAGCGTTTCCCAGAGCTGGTTGAGCAGTCCGGCCATGTCACCGACACCGCTGGTCACCGCGATGACCGCGTCCTGTTCGGGCAGGACGATGCAGAATTGCCCGAAGGCACCATCACCCCGGTAGGCTCCATGGCGGCATCGCCAGAACTGGTAGCCATAGCCCTGCTCCCAGTCGTTGCCCGTATCGCTGCCATTGGAGACTTGTCTGGCCGTGGCGGCCCGGACCCAGTCTTCGGCGAGCAATCGCCGTCCGTCCCACAGTCCGCGCTGCAGGTGGAGCTGCCCGAACTTGGCGATGTCTTCGGTGCGGACCCTCAGCCCATACCCGCCGAGTGAAATGCCCTGGGCGTTGGTGTCCCAGTGCGCCCCGGTGATTCCCAACGGGGCGAAGAGGCGGGGTTGCAGGTATTCGAAAGTCGTCTGTCGGCTGACCTGCTGCACCAGTGCCGACTGCATGAAGGTGGCCGGAGTGTTGTATTTGAAATGCGTGCCGGGTTTGTGGGGTACCGGATGGGCCAGAAACGACCGCGTCGACATCTGCCCGGGAGCGATCGGGGATTCGTCCTGATGCCCGGTGCTCATGGTCAGCAGATCCACCACGCGCATGGCTTTGAGCTGGGCACCGGGTTGCTCCGGGGCATCGCCGGCCAGATGCTGGAGCACGGGGTCGCTCAACGTCAGCAAGCCCTCACCGACGGCCAGACCCACGGCGGTGGCGGTGAAACTCTTGCTCAGCGAATACAACTCGTGCGGGGTTTCGGCGTCGTAGGGGCCCCACCAGCCCTCGGCCACCACGTGGCCGTGGCGCACCACCATCAGACTGTGAACCTGATCCCAGCGGTCCAGCACCTCGACGGCCGCCAGAAGAGCGGTGGATGAGACCCCTTGGCGTTCGGGTGTGCTGCGTGGCAGGTGGGCGGTGGCGGCCTGCAAGCAGGGGGCCAGGTGCAGGGCGACGGCAGTCACGAGCCCGCCGAGTCGAAGCCGCGCTGCGGCGCTGGGGAGGTTCATGACGCAGGATGATCTCGGCCCCGCCACGCCGACAAGGGGGCTTCACCCTCGGCTTCACCCGGTCCGGGTCCTCTTTCGGGACACGCTGTTACGGACAAGATAGGGAAGCCTTGGGGTGTTGAAATCAGAAATAATGTAAAAAAGACTCCTAAAACCATCCTCGTTACAGTCTTTCGAAACATTTTTCAAAATACATCCATTGAAGCGGAGGGTGTTATGCGATAGTCAGATACTTGTTCCACCAACAAGCGGCTCCATTGGACCGATTCGGGAGGTGTTGGAACCCGAGTATCGGTTCGTTGGATCTCATGGAGCCCAGGATGGTGGTTTCAAGACAAGGCCCACCATGAAAACGACCGAACCTATTTCCGGTGACTCCCCCAAACGGATCCTTGTTTCCGATCCGACCCCGCTGTGCCGCGAGGCGCTCCGCAGTTTGATCCTGTCGGATGCTGGTCTGACTCTGATCGGGGCTTGCTCCACAGCGATCGAAACACTCTCGGTGCTCGAGACGCGTTCGGCGGACTTGGTCATCGTGGAATTGTCCGACGCGGACGGGTGCGGTCTGGGCCTGATTCAGGATCTTCGGGTTCACCATCCTCGGATCCGGATTCTGGTGCTGTCGTCGCACCCCGAGACGTGCATCGCCGAACGGGCCCTTCAGGCCGGAGCCCACGGGTTCGTGCAAAAATCGAGGAGTCTGGAGATGATCCTGAGGGCCATTCACACCGTGGCCGAAGGGGGCTCCTACTTCAGCGAGGAGTTGTCGGCCCGCCTGGCCCTGAAGTACCTCGGTGTGGGGAAGTCGGCGGGCACCGATCCGCTGGAGGATCTCAGCAACCGCGAGTTGCAGGTGTTCCGCCTCATTGGTTCCGGTCAACCCACCCGGGTGATTGCCGCATCGCTGGGGATCAGCATCAAAACGGTGGAAACGTACGTCGACCACCTCAAGCGCAAGCTGGGGGTGGAGTCGGGTGTGGCCCTGACCCACCGAGCGGTCCAGTGGATGGAACGTGGTATTTTGCAATAAGGGTTTTTGAGCCGTCTGGACTGAGAGAAGTTTCGCAGTCGATGTGAGTGCGCTGCGGGGTGTTGTCGCTGAATCATGATGCGGTTCTCTGACCGCCATCAGGGATTTCATTACGAGCAGAATCAGGAACGCCCCTGATTTATCAGGACGGGAATCACTGTCAGGGTTTTCAAGTTCACTGATAGAGAAAGAGTGCGCCGATCCCGTGCGGATACCGACGCGATAGAAGAAACCCCGAAGTGATTGACCATGAATTCCACGACACAAACCCAAGAGCCTTGCCCCGAGACACACAGTGGGCACCGACTCGTGCTGATCGATGAATTGTCCTTGTACCGACGAGGCGTGGCCGAATTGGTGAGCCGGCAGCCGGGGTTGTCGATTTGCGGGGAGTTTGCCGATCGCAATGGCATTTTGGGAGCCGTGGATTCACTCCAGGCCGACCTGGTGGTGATGGAACTCTCCGCCCGCGACGGGGCGGGAGTGGACCTCATCAAAGACCTGCGTCTGCGCCAAGCCCGGCTTCGGATCTTGGTTCTGTCGCAAAACCCGGAATCCATCCATGCCGAGCGGGTTCTTCAGGCCGGTGCCTCGGGCTTCGTCTCCAAGTTCGAGGACGACGCCACCATCCTGGGGGCCATCCGTTGCGTGCTGGAGGGTCGGACCTACTTCAGCGCCCAGGTTTCGGCTCAATTGGCCCTCCGTTATCTCGGTGTCGGCGTGATGGAGCCGGCCTCGCCGATCCAGGGTTTGACCAATCGGGAGCTTCAGGTTTTTCGCCTGATCGGCTCGGGCAAACCCACCCGGGCCATCGCCGTGGCCTTGGGCTTGAGCGTCAAGACCATCGAGACCTACTTGGAACACCTCAAGCGCAAGCTGGGGGTGAGCTCGGGAGTGGCCCTGACCCATCGGGCCGTCCAGTGGATGGAGCGCGGCATGGCCGAGTGAGGGTGGGTTTTGTTTTTTGTTTTGGGTTTTTGGGCCGGCCCGGAGTGGCCTGCCGTGGACGGTGACGAATGGGATTCCCCATCCCGTTCTAGGCATGATGGGTGGCCTCTGTTGTTCATCGTTCCCCCCGGTCGATGGACCTTACCGATTCGGATGCCGTTGGAGACGATTCCGGCGCGAGTATTCACACGATGAGTCCCTTCTCAGAAACGGAGTCGGCACTCGGTGGGGGTGTCACCAGACGAGGTTGTCCGTTGAACTGCGGTCAGTGAGATCCGATTGAGGAGAGAGCGTCGCATCTCGGGTGCGTCGGGATGATCTGGGGGAATCCTCCAACCCCCTTTTCCGGTCTCCGCCCCGATGCACAGAGACTCAATGTTCCCACACAGTGACGGGGTGAGCCCGCGTGATCCTTCATCACTTCAATCACCCAAAACCATGTTCATCAGAACCTTTGCCAATACGGTCTCTCAGATCGTGGAACCCATCGCCTGCCGAGTGTTTTCGAGGCGGGTTTCAACCTGCAAACCGGCTGCCAAGCGGTCGGGGTGTCCCGGTCCCACCCGGAGCCGTCGGAGCCATCGACCGAGTCGTCGGTCTTCGCGTGCCCTGGGTACCGGGCGGCTCTTGTCGATGGCCTTGGTGGGGTGTGCGGCCGCGATGACCTGCGCCGCGGAACTGATGCGGGAGAAGAAGGGTGATCGGGATGAGATGTCGATCGGGGCCCCGGGGGTGTCGGATTCACTCCCAGGTCGCCCGACGGAGGAGAGGCTTCTGTTCGCCGAGGACCTGGTCGACGAGAGCGAGGAGCTTGAAGGGTCTCGATGGGCCTGGAACCGCGGGTTGCCGTCTCCGAGCGTCGGTCCAATCGTCCCGGCATTGGGGGTTCGTTCCAACAGACCCATCGCCGATGGCGATACCGACGAGCTTCGGCTGTCCCGCTCATGGGATCGAGGACCTTGGATGAGGGTTGTTCCGTCGGCGGAGGGTTCCGTCAAGGCGGACTCCACTCGGGTTCAGCCCGTTCGATTGAAACCCCGTGTCGGTGTGGAGAGTGACGAGATTCCTGCGTCGCCCACATTCCCGATTCCGGCTGACGCGGGAGTAGGCGTCCGGGTCGACGATTCCCGCCCCCTCACCACCCGACGTGCGGGATCGGCAACCCTCAGCCCACCCGACAACACCGCATTACGGGGGGATGGACCGGCCGTGGCCTCGCTGCCGGTCCCCGTGAAGGCATCGTCGGCAATCCGTGGCGTGGTGAAGCCGGCCAAGGGAGGTGCCACAACCCTGAATGGTGTGTCGAACAAGAAGCGCGACCTTATTCCCCCGGTGATCACGGGGCCCAGCTCGCCTGCCATTCTGGAAAATGGGACCGCAGTCGCGACCTACACGGCGGACGAACCGGTGACCTGGAGTTTGTGTGCCGGGGTCGATATCGCCCGTTTCACCCTCACGGGCAGTGCGTTGTCGTTCGCGTCGGCCCCGAACTTCGAAGCCCCAACCGATACGGACGCCAACAATGTTTATCAAGTCGTGGTCCGGGCCACAGACACGTCCGGGAACGCGACTGATCGAGCCATTGCGGTGACCGTGACCGACGTGGATGAGATCGCGCCGGTGATCGCGGGTTTAGCCACGCAATCCGTGGTGGAGAACACCACGATGGTCGGGACCTACACCGCCAACGAGCCTGTCACCTGGAGCCTGAATGGCGGAGCCGATGCAGCCCGGTTCACCCTCACAGGCGGCGCGTTGTATTTCACCGCGGCGCCAAACTACGAAGCCCCGTCAGACACCGACGCCAATAACACGTATGCCGTCG
>VFQT010000601.1_pt1 | contig 51319 bp, 44 predicted proteins | sample 3512381 | NCBI WGS metagenome assembly VFQT01 (sample SAMN10412376, study PRJNA504923) | tailings metagenome | isolation source: Relicate 2 Philex TSF3 active mining site | place: Philippines: Tuba, Benguet | collected 2017-08-29
CACTTTGTGTTCAGTATTTTTTGCATTCTTGGACATAACTATCCCATTTATTATCGTTTCCAGGGCGGGCGCGGACTTTCTCCAATGTTGGGAAGCCTGCTTGTTATAGAATCCGTGGGGATGTTGGTTTGCATGACACTTGCAGTCTTGTTGGCGATAATCATTAATCAGCCGCACACTTCGCTCATCCTTTGGTTTCCCATTCTTGGGTTATGGGGTTGGTTGGTTAATGACAGTTGGGCGCTTGCGGTCTATGCGATTGTTTTGCTTGTGATCTTCATGATCGCCGAGATCCCCGAAGTACGGTTGGCAATGCAATATCAGAAACAAGGCAGGATGGATGAGTACAACAAGATGATCTTCGATTCTGCGCCGCAAACCCGCATGATGAAAGACCTTGCCAGGCGGGTCCGGTTTTGGGATAAAACTGAAAAGGATCAGATATAACTTCCCGTGCTAAGATAATAAATGAACACACGAGGATAGTTAAAGAGATGACAGTAAAGAAATATAACAATCTGGTCATCGTGGGTGCGGGACCAATTGGCATGGTCTCTGCATTGAAATTCAAGGACCATTTTGAGAATGTCATTCTCCTCGAACGTCAATCCAAAGAAACTTTTCTCAAAAAACACGGATTTACCTTCCCGATCGTTTTTTCACCTGCTTCGATAAATATCCTACAAAGCATTGGCATCTGGGAGGGAATTCACTCACAGCGTTCTGAATTCTTTGGCGTTGTACTTCATAAACGCATCTTCGGCAGAGATTTTAGATTTGTCTCCGCAAAGGAGGGGGGCTATTCTCATTGGAGAAACCATGCCATATCAAAACTCTATGAGCGGGTGATCGAAGAAGGAATCCCTGTTCATTTCAATGCCCAGGTGGAAAGTATTGATTTTGAAGGCAATATCTGCACTGAAGCGACCTTAGGAGAGTTGCCCTTTGATCTCCTGCTGGGCACGGATGGCATTAACAGCCAGACCCGCAAATTCATGTCGAAAGTACACCCTAATTTTGATGAGCATGAGTTTGGGCAGACATTTTTGGATAACTGGTATGCCTATCGACTTCCATCAAAGGGAGCCATGCGTGAAAAATTTTCCGGGGGGGATCGTTTTCTGGCTTCGAATGTCTTCGTTGATAACCTGGCGAATTACCCGGCTGAAAAATTTCGTATTGTCACCACAGGCATGCGACAGCCGCAGGAGGAGATCAGCATACTGATCAAGCATGGTGCAGAGATAGACTTGCCGCGCCTGAAGGTTTTGAACGAGAGTTATTTTGGTCCGTTCGTGGAATCAAAACAAGAACTGGATGAAGCGTGGGACAACGGCTATGCCGGAAAATTTGAACAGGTTCGTGCACCAACATTTTGTTTGAATAATGCGCTGCTTGTAGGAGATGCTGCGCATGGGTTTGAGAGCACCGGCGACCTGATCAATCTTGGCATTGCTTCGATCGGATCCTTGTACGAAATCTTCACACAGGGCTCTGATATCAAGTCTGTTTTGCAGGAATACGATCGTTCAATTGGGGAAGACCTGCGCTTCTACTCGAATTTTTCTTATCGCAGAAGTAAAGAGAAGATCGGCTTCGAAATGGCATCGATCGAATTTGCTTCGAGGTTGGGGCTTGCCAAACGTCATCCCACCCTGTTCGGGATCTATGAAGATGGTTTTGAGATTTCAAATTATATGAAATCTTATAAGCGTGACATATTCAACAGCAAATTACTTGTGTTTAGTATTCCCACTCTGCTGTTTTTGCTGATCATTATTAGTTAGAACCCGCATTGACAGGACTTATGTCACGGAGCTTTTTCTTTTAGGAGAATCTATAATGTGGGAATGGATTCAAAAACTCGCTTCCCTGACTTCCCGCTTCTTGCTACTCCGCGCCTGATTCTGCGTGACCTGCGCCCGACCGACCTCGACGATTTATACGAGTACGCCTCCGACCCCGAAATTGATGCATTCACCCCATGGGACCATTACAAGAATATCGAAGAAGCTCGCGAGAATTTAAACGATTTTCTGGAAGCGTATGAAAAACATGGGTTTTGGGCATGGGGCATCGAACACCTGGCAGACAAAAAGTTGATCGGCATCATCAATATCAACAAACCGGGCTATAACCAAAAAGTGGAAGTGGGCTACACCATTGCGCGAGCTTACTGGGGACAGGGACTCGCCACCGAAGCAGTTCAGGCGTTGATCCAGTATGGGTTCGAGAAACTGGACCTGGTCCGGATCGAGGCGGTGGTTCTTCCTGAAAACAAGGCTTCTTCAAAAGTCCTACTTAAAATTGGAATGCAGTTCGAGGGTTTGCTTCGGAATTATCAGGTGTGGAAGGGCAAACCCAGTGATCTGGAGATGTATGCGATCGTGAGGAAATAAGATGAGTATGATCTTGGAAACCCCTCGGCTTATCTTGCGCCATCAAATTCTTGCAGACTTGGAAGACCTTTGGGCGTTGTATCAAAACCCGAACATTACCAGATACATTCCCGATGCACCGCGTTCACGAGAAGAGGCGCAAGAGGAATTGGAATGGCACATGCATGGGCATCCGCGCCACTCCGAATTGGGATTGTGGGCGACCATCCACAAAGAGACGGGCAAGTTTATCGGTCGCTGCGGATTGCTGCCGTGGGACGTGGATGGTGTTCACGAAGTGGAAGTGGCATATACCATCGCAGAAGAATATTGGGGGCAAGGCTTGGCTAGTGAAGCAGCACAGGCAATTTTGAAATATGGGTTTGAAACATTGAACCTTTCTCGCCTTATTTCTTTGATCGAGCCAGAGAACATCGGCTCACAGAAAGTCGCCGAGAAGATGGGCATGCGGCTTGAAAAGAAAACCGAACTTCCACTCAATGGCGTCAACGAACCGGTATGGATCTATTCGATCAGTAAAAATGGTTAACAAAAAAAGAGGCTGATGCTTGAAGCACCAGCCTCTTTTGATTTAATGATCAGGCTTTCTTGCCTTCGCCCTTATCATCTTTCTTCTGCATATCTTTTAGGATCTTCTCGCGCATCGCTTCTACATCTGGCGAACGTTGCGTAGTACCAGCTTCGCCATTAACTCCAAAGCGTTCTGAGAGCAGCATGGTCAGCAGACCTTCCATGATGTTGGACTGCGTGCTGCCGCCTTTCTCACCGTTACCACCGCCCACCACCACACGCGGAACCACGTCCACGCCGGATTGTTGAATGGCTTCAGCAAAGCGATTGAGCACCTGTTGCGTCACCTGGAATTGCGGACCACCATACGCACGTACCTGTTCTTCGGTGGCAAGCGCTTGAGCGATACCCACACGGGCAACCTTCTCGGCTTCCGCTTCTGCCAGAGCACGGATCTGCTGCGCCTGCTGGATGGAGCGTTCATACTCCGCCTTACCCTGGTTCGACTGAATGGTGATGCTTAACTCAGCCTCGGTCATTTTGCCTTGCATGGCAGCGCGTGATTCTGCTTCACGCAATTCACGTTCTTTGACCGCCGCTTTTTCCTGCTGGGAATAGGTCTCAACCTGTTCTTCAGCCACTTGGCGCTGACGTAACTGGGTCAGGATGGTTTCGATCTGCTTGTCACCGGCAGGAGAGGATGGGGTGCCGATCAACACTTCCTCAAGTTCGAGGTTGTAATGAGCGAACTTTTCCTTCATCTCCATGCTGGATTGCTGCTGGATAGCGCTGCGTTCCTGCAATAACTGGATGAGTGTGCGGGTCTGCGCAATATTTTTGAAATACGCCGCTACCATCGGGTCGAGAGTTTGCTCAACCAGCTTTTTGATATCGCCGAAGCGTTGGATGACCAGCGGAGCCTTCTTATAGTCGATGTGAACCACCACCGAAAGCGGCAGGGTCGGTTCAAAGGCATCTTTGGTGATGAGCGCAACTTCAGAAAGATTCTCATCAAAGTTATGCGAGCCGACTTCGTTCTTGATCCACTTCAAAATGAAGTTCGTGGTCGGCACCGGAATGACCTTGCCCGCATAGGTGTTGAATGGATACTTGCCTGGCAGAAGCGCTTCACTCCACACACCGCGCTGACCGCGTGTGACCAACTCACCGTGTCGGTATTCTGCGCCGGAAAGATCCGCACCCTGTTCGCCGGTGTATGAAACCACAACGCCGACATTACCAACTTCAATGATGGTCTTCTGGATCATCTCCACCGTGGCAAACAGGCGGTTAACGTAATAAGTACCTTCTACCAACACCTGCAATTGACGTCCACGCATACCGCCCGCGTTCAAGAAGCGGTCGGCATCCTGGAACTTGTTGTGATATTCAGCTGCCTTATCAGGGTTGTCACCTACAACTGGTGCAATGATCTCACCCTGCGGCAAAGACGGACCGTCATGTACGGTCACAATACCGATCATATCGTCGTTATCTTTGATGATGACCGGTCGGAAACCATCACGTTCCTTGATCACTTCCGCCATGCGCACAATAACAGCGGTATCATCCCGACTTAAGGGCAGCGAGTACACCCGTTCTTCGGTAATCACCACGAACTGCATCAGGTTGAAGGCATAAGTACCTTCCCGTAAGATCAAGCGTTGCGGACCTTTCTGCCCGCCATTCTTCAAGAAACTGGTCACATCTTGAAAATCACCAGCGGTTACGTTCGAAGCCAATACCTGCGCCGGCTCAAGTGGCAGACCGTCACGTGCGAACACGTACCCGATCTTGCCCTGGGTAATTGTCACCAATGGTGCAATATGTACAGCATACTGAACGGGCATTCGGTAATGCAGACCACCACGCAGCACCTGCGGCTGGAAGCCCGTCTCGCCGTTCAAGGCGATCAAGCCCGACTTCAGTGATTTTCCACCAAAGCGCTTTTCCACGATACCAATACGGTTGTTCGGGATAAAGCGGATCCCTGTCAGCAAGGCCAGAAAAAGAACGCCTAACCCACCTAAACATAACGTTACTAATATTTCCATTTTGTCTCCTTCACCTTCTAAATACGTTTCATACCCTTTTCTGGTTTCCCCTTTTACACCCGGGCACGCCCGATGAAGAGACCAGCAGAGATCAGAGTCAAAAGAATTGATACCACCAGCATGAGGACGCCCCAAAGCCATGAACCGACAAGAACCGCCGTCAACGACAACAGGACCACGATGGTGAAGAACATCAACAGGCGGGCGACGTCCACGCCTCCTCTTAATGGACCCTGGGTCTGGTACACCCCATACAGCCCAATGCCCATCCCAAACAGACTCAGCACCACCAAGCCCCAAGTGAATACGGCTCCAGTACCAGGAAGATTAAGGACATAGATACCGCAGGTGATCTCACTATCTGGAAGGGGATAAGATGAATAGATCAGTGCTTTCGCAAAGATAAAGCGCTTCAAGTCCAGGTTGTCTGGTCCAATTGTCCATTCGCGGTTCACCTGCTCCCCGGCTGCAATTTCAATATTTTCGTTGAATTCATAGGCAGATACTGGGGAACTGGTCTCCACTAAAACTGTGGGCGAGATCTTTCCATCGGTTGTGTTCTTGATTTTCAGCGAAACAACATTTGTCTCACCTGCCGTCATCAAGACCGGGCAGCTAAACCCTTTTAAGGGCGTACTGGCACGGCGGGAAAACCCATAATAGGCAGCTTCCAAATCAGCCCAGGTGGCAAGTGTGGTCAGGAGCAGCCCACTGAGCGCTCCCACTACGAATACAAAGAAGAACAAGTTATATCTGTTTGATCGATTTTCCATGGTCTTTTCCTAATAAGATAAATAAATTGTATCGCCACTCTATAGTTTTGCCATGATGATTAAGTAGGGTATTCATGGGTTTCCCTGCAAAGATTCTTCCTCCTTAATCGGGTATACTTCGGTCGCTTGTTGGGCAAAAATCTGCCAAACATCGCCATTTTACGGAAAATTGAAAGCAGTATGACCGACCATATCCGAAACTTTTGCATTATCGCCCATGTAGATCACGGCAAATCCACACTCGCAGACAGACTCCTGCAATTGACAGGCACCGTCTCAGAGCGGGATATGACCGATCAGGCACTCGACTCGATGGATCTCGAACGCGAAAAAGGCGTCACCATCAAGGCTTCTGCTGTGCGCATGTTCTACACCGCCAAAGATGGGCAAAAATACGAACTCAATCTTATTGATACTCCTGGGCACGTGGATTTCGGCTACGAAGTCAGCCGTGCGCTCAAAGCTTGCGAAGGCGCCATTCTCGTTGTGGACGCCACACAAGGCATCGAAGCACAAACTCTTGCCAACCTTTATCAAGCCCTCGATGCCGACCTGACCCTCGTTCCCGTTATCAACAAGATCGATCTCCCCTCCGCCCGCCCCGACGAAGTGGCAGAAGATGTCGGCTCCCTGCTTGGCATCGACCCCGATTCAGTTCTGCGCGTCTCCGCCAAAGAAGGCATCAACGTCGAGTCCATTCTCGAAGCCATAGTAGAACGTGTCCCCGCTCCAAAAGATGCGGACGATGCCCCCCTGCGCGCACTCGTCTTTGACGCGCATTACGACTCCTATAAAGGCGTTATCGCCTACATCCGCGTGTTCGAAGGCAAGATCAAAGCGAACGATGTCTTACGCATGTTCGCAACCAGCAACGACCTTCGCCCGGTGGAGATCGGTATCTTCGCTCCGGGCATGAAACCCGTGGAAGTGATCGGCTCTGGCGAAGTAGGTTATGTAGCCACCGGCTTCAAGACCGTACACGAGTGCCGCGTCGGTGACACGATGACGCTCGCCACCGCACCCGCTGCCGAACCCTTGCCCGGATACTTCCTGCCCAAGCCGATGGTCTTTGCAGGCATCTATCCCGTCGAAGCAGATGATTACACCGAACTGCGTGAATCGTTGGAAAAATTACAACTCAACGATGCTTCATTGACCTATCAACCTGAAACCTCACAGGCGTTGGGCTTTGGCTTCCGCGCTGGCTTCCTTGGCTTGTTCCACATGGAGATCATTCAGGAACGCATCGAACGCGAATATTTGCTCGATGTGCTTTTCACTGCTCCCTCAGTGGAATACGAAGTGTTGACCATTGGCGACGAAGTCGTCAAAGTGGATTCACCCGCCGAATTGCCCGACCCCAGCAAGATCGTCGAAGTGCGCGAGCCGTGGATGAACATCGAGATCATCACGCCGACCGATTACTATGGTCCCATCATGGACTTGGTCACCAAGCGCCGCGGCATCTTCAAGCAGCAGGAACATCCCGCCCCGCATCGCGTGCAGTTGGATTTTGAAATCCCACTTTCTGAGATCATCGTGGATTTCTTTGACCATCTCAAGTCACGCACCAAAGGCTATGCTTCGCTTGATTATCAATTCCTCGAATACCGTGCCGACAAATTGCAGAAGCTCGAGATCCTCGTCAATGGCGATCAGGTCGATGCACTCGCTGCCATCGTCCACGAGAAGGATGCGTACCACAAAGGTCAGCGCCTCATTACCAAGCTCAAAGATTTGATTCCGCGTCAATTGTATGATGTGGCAGTTCAAGCTGCATCCGGCGGACGCATCATCAGCCGTGCCACGGTTAAAGCCACCCGCAAAGACGTGCTTGCCAAATGTTACGGCGGTGATATCTCACGTAAAAAGAAACTGCTTGAGAAACAAAAACGGGGCAAGAAACGTCTCAAGATGGTTGGAAACGTTGAAATTCCACAAGACGCTTTCATGGCGGTCTTGAAATTAGACGACGAATAACCCATTACGGATCACACATTGCGTGATGTGTGATCCGTAATTTGTAAGGAAGCCCATGTCTGAATCGCGAAACAACTTAAAACGTATCCTCCCCGGCGTGCTGGTCAGCATTGTGCTCATCGCCATCATCCTTTACTTTGTGGACATCAAAACCACATTGGAAGCATTGAGCAAAGCAAATTATGCACTGATCGGAATTGCCTTCACACTGTCTTTCGTCTGGCTGGCAGTACGTGCCATTGTTTGGCGCACCTTGCTGCGAGACAAGCCCACATATAAAGACGTGTTCTATACCGTTGGCGAAGGATATTTACTCAATAACTTTTTACCCTTCCGCCTTGGCGAGATCGGTCGCGCTTTCCTGCTCAGCCGCAAATCAGGCGGGCTGACCTTTGCCGAGATCATCCCCACCATCGTCATCGAACGTGTCGTAGATCTCATTATCTCCGCTGTCGTCTTCCTTGCCGCGCTGCCTTACGTAGTAAATTCAGAAAGCTCCCCCACGCTTGGGTATGTCATCGGCGGCATCATGCTCTTTGGTTTGGTGCTGATGTACATCCTTGCCCGTAACAACCAATGGGCGTTAGACCTCTTCCACAAACTCAGCGGACGCTTCCCCGCCCTGCAAAAAGTTGGCGGCAACTTCCTTGAGTCCTTCTTTCAAGGTCTTGGTGTGCTCACCAATGGCTGGCTCTTCCTGCGCTTTTTATTTTGGATGATCCTCAACTGGGCGATCGCACTTGTTGCTTACTATTTGATGGTCCTCGCCTTCTTTCCCGAAGCGCAACCCATCTGGGCGATCTTTGGCTTGGGCATGGCAGCCTTTGGCGGCGCGATTCCCTCCGCGCCCGGAGCGGTGGGAACATTCGAAGGAGCAGTCGTTTTCGCCCTCACCCGCTTCACCACCGATGAATCCACTGCATTCGCGGCGGCGCTCACCATGCGTCTTTACAACTATCTCAACAGCACAGTTATTGGTATGATAGGTCTGTCGAGCGAAGGTCAAACACTCTCAGGCGTTTACAAACAACTCATGAATTTTAGAAATAAAGAGAAGGCTGAAGAAAGCAAATAAATGTTCCCCTTGTATGACACCGTGCGTTCGCGCCGGTTCCCGTTCATCAATTGGATGTTGATCCTGCTGAACGGGCTGATCTTTTACTACGAAATAACACTAGGCGAGGATAGACTTTACCGCTTCATTCTTAACTGGGGCTTGATCCCCGCCCAGTTGACCTCGAACTACGCCGAAAGCTGGTTGACGGTTTTCACCAGCATGTTCCTGCATGGCGGCTGGCTGCATATCCTCGGCAACATGTGGACGTTGTTCATCTTCGGCGACAACATCGAAGACCGCATGGGGCATGGCAACTATCTCGTCTTTTACCTGCTCAGCGGAGCTGCCGCTGCGATCTTACAAAGTGTCCTCATGCCTGCCAGTCAGGTTCCAATGATCGGAGCAAGCGGCGCCATAGCGGGTGTTTTGGGCGCTTATCTCATCCTCTACCCGCGCGCACGGATCGCAAGCCTTGTTCCCATCCTTTTCATTTTTACGCTGGTCGAAATTCCAGCGGTGATCTACCTCGGGATCTGGTTCGTGTTGCAATTGTTCTCAGGCTGGTCTACCCTTCAAGGAGCCGCTAGCGGCGGTATTGCCTGGTGGGCTCATATTGGCGGATTTGTGTTCGGCGTGATCACTGTTCAACTATTCACAAAAAGACGTTACTAAAAGAGGTAAACGAAGAATGACCAAACAATATCTTGTCACTGGCGGTGCAGGCTTTATCGGTTCGAACTATGTCCACCGCCTGTTGGAACGCGGAGAGAAAGTCACCATCTACGACAACTTCTCTCGCGGAGGTGCGCCGCGCAACCTCGAATGGCTCAAAGCGGAATTTGGCGAGAAAGCCTTCGACGTGGTAGTTGGGGATGTAAGAGAAGCCAACAGAATAACCGAAGCAGCCTCAAAGGCTGATGTGATCGTGCATTTGGCGGGTCAGGTTGCGGTGACTACATCCGTCACAAATCCCAGAGATGATTTTGAATCCAACGCATTAGGCACGTTCAATGTGCTTGAAGCCGCGCGCGCTTCGGGACGACAGCCCATTGTCATTTACGCATCCACCAACAAAGTGTATGGCGGTATGGAAGATGTGGAGTTATATGAAGAACCCACGCGCTGGCGTTACAAGGATTTGGTAAATGGCTGCCCCGAAACACAGCCGCTTGATTTTCATTCACCTTATGGTTGTTCAAAAGGCACTGGTGACCAATACGTGCGTGATTATGCAAGGATGTATGACCTGCCAACCGTTGTCTTTCGTCAATCGTGCATTTATGGTCCGCGCCAATTTGGCATTGAAGATCAAGGCTGGGTGGCATGGTTCATCATCGCCGCGGTGATGGGACGTAACATCACTATTTATGGTGATGGCAAACAAGTGCGCGACATTTTGCATGTCCATGATCTCATCCAAGCGTATGACCTCGCCGTTGAAAAGATCGATACGGCTCGTGGACAAGTCTACAACCTCGGCGGTGGTCCTTCGAACGTGATGTCCATTTGGGCTGAGTTTCAACCCAAACTGGAAGCATTGCTTGGAAAGAAGATCGAAACCGGCAGCGGCGACTGGCGCCCCGGCGACCAACGTGTGTTCTACGCCGATATTTCAAAAGCTAAAAAAGAACTGGGTTGGGAGCCAAAGATCAACGTGGACAAAGGTGTGAACATGTTGTTCGAATGGGTTCAAGCGAACAAAAGCCTTTTCTAAGCTTTCAGACCTTCTTTCCCAAGAAATACTCTCTAAAATAATACGGCTGTAAAAATTCAAACCCGAATTTTTACAGCCGTATTTATTGGGTAAAATCTTTCCCATGCCTGAACAACTCTCGTCCCTCGCAGATGGTGTACTTGCCGCTCTCCCAAATGTGCTGACAGCCCTGTTCATCTTTGCCATAAGTTATTACGCCGGGGTTTGGTTAAGCCGTTTGCTCGTCCGCGTACTGAAACGTCAGAATGCAGAGCCGGGTGTATCTCACCTGCTCTCGCAGATCCTCAAGTGGTCGATCATTGCGCTGGGTTTCATTACCGCACTCCAACGCTTCTTCAACGTCACTGCTTTTCTTACCGGATTGGGCATCATTGGGTTCACCATTGGGTTCGCCCTGCAGAACATCATGCAGAACTTTGTCTCTGGTGTGATCTTGTTGGTGCAACAGCCGTTCAAAGTGGGCGATGAAGCCAAGTTGAGCGGATTTGAGGGGGTCGTTCAGAAGATCGGTTTACGCACCACTGAAATGAAACTTCGCAATGGTTTGATCGCATTTCTACCCAATGCCGATGTGCTTGCCCAGCCCATCATCAACTACACGCGTGCCAGTCATTTCCGTGTTGAATTACCTGTAAGTGTTTCTTATGACGCAGATTTGGAAGATGTGCGCACCTTCATATTGGACGCGGTCAAGACCGTATCAGGCTATGTTGATGTTCCTGCGCCTCAGGTATTGTCACATACCTTTGGGGTTTCCTCTGTTGATCTCACCATTCAATTTTGGATCAGCAACACCACCGACCAACATACCGCCAAAGATATGGCGTTGACGAAGATCAAGCAAGCCTTCGCCAACGGAAATATCGAAGTGCCATATCCTGTACAGATCGTCCGCACGCAGGCAAGAAAAACCACCAAACAGGCAACAAAAACAAAATGAAGATACTTACTGTATTAACCTATTACCGTCCGCATACCTCTGGGCTGACCATTTATGCAGAGCGCCTCGCGCGCGCCTTCGCCAAACGCGGACATGAAGTGACCGTGATGACCACACATTACGATCCATCTCTGCCATTCAAAGAGACTCTTGATGGCGTCAAGATCGTGCGTGTGCCGGTCATAGCGCGAGTCAGCAAAGGGGTGCTTGCACCTACATTCGGGCTTGTTGCCACCAAACTTGTTTTACAGCACGACGTGGTGCAAATGCACCTTCCGCAATTTGATGCGCCCGGTGTGGCGCTGCGCGCGCGGCTATTTGGCAAACCTTCCATCCTCACCTATCACTGCGATGTGCAATTGCCCACCAGTTTTTTCAACCGCGTCGTCAACACCGTTTTGGATTTTCAAAACAACATGGCAGGGATGCTCGCGAATCACATCGTGACCTACACACAGGATTACGCGGATAACTCGCGCTTCCTCTCACGCTACGCCTCAAAACTGACCCCGATCCTGCCTCCCGTTGAGTTGCCCCAACCGATCCCCGGAGCTGTTTCTGCCTTCGCGGAAAACCATCACACCATGGACCGCAGACCAGTCATTGGTATGGCAGCGCGTTTCGCCTCCGAAAAAGGTGTGGAAGTATTGCTCGATGCCATGCCCGCCATCCTGAATAAGTATCCGAAGGCACAAGTTCTCTTTGCTGGAACCTATCAATACGTGATGGGTGAACAAGCCTACTCAGACCGACTCATGCCGCGCATCCGTGAATATGAGATCAACGGCAATTGGAAATTCCTGGGCAACCTCGACCCCGTTGAAATGGCGGCGTATTATCCCAACCTTGATGTCATCACCGTGCCTTCGCTCAACTCGACCGAAGCCTTTGGCTTGGTGCAGATCGAAGCGATGATGAACGGTGTGCCCAGTGTGCCATCTGCGCTGCCGGGCGTGCGCCAACCGGTGAAGATGCATGGGATGGGTGTCGTCTCTGAGATCGGGAATTCCGAGAGCCTTGCCAACGCCATCCTTGAAGTGCTCGATAACAAGGAAAAATATCGCGGCGACATTCCAGCCATCAAAACCGCCTATGACCCCGACTCCATTGCACAGGAATACGAGAAATTGTTTGAACGCTTAAAAAACAGGAAATAGTATGGATGCATTGGGAATTAATTCAGGATTATTGTTCATTCAATTGGCGGTTGCTCTTCTTGTATTTGCATTGCCCATCAGTGCCTTGATCGACCTTGGCAAAAAGAAGCTTGATACTTTAGCTGCTGCCATTTGGGCACTGACCATTTGCCTTGTTCCGCTTCTTGGCGCTCTGGCATATTGGATCGTTAGACCATCTTCCGAAAGTAGATAACAGACTTGTCAAAAGATTTTCTTTTCCTTCAGATCAGTTCACTGCCATACTTCCGTGCCTTTCTTCGTGCAGTAGAGTCTTCGTATTATCAAGACCTGCCGTTGCCTTCCCCTGTGTACGACGTAGGCTGCGGTGACGGTCACTTCGCTTCATTGACCTTTGATCACAAGCTCGATGTTGGGCTTGATCCGTGGCGCTTCTCGATGAAAGAAGCGAAGAAATACAATGCTTATAAATCGCTTGTCGAAGCAGATGGGTCGCAGACTCCTTTTCCAACCAACCACTTCGCCAGTGGACTCAGCAACTCCGTCCTTGAACATATTCCGCACATCGATGCTGTCCTCAAAGAGACTGCTCGTGTGCTCAAGCCTGGTGCGCCGTTCTATTTTTGTGTGCCAAACACACGTTACTTCTCCGCCCTCTCGCTGACCAAGATCTTCGGCAAACCTTATGAGAATTGGTTCCGCAAAATTTCGCGCGTCCATCACGCGGATGAACCCGATGTTTGGGAAAAGCGTTTGAACGATGCTGGCTTTACCCTCGAACGTTGGTGGCACTACTTCTCGCCCGCTTCCATGCGTGTGCTAGAATGGGGACACTATTTTGGTCTACCCTCAGTGGCAGCGAAAGTATTGACCGGCAAGTGGATCATCGCGCCCACCAAGTGGAATCTCGCTCCTACTATTGCTTACGTGAAAAAATATGCTTCACCAGCACCTGTTGAGGATGGGACGTTCACATTCTATATTGCAAGAAAACGACAATAGACGATTGACCATGGTCCATCGTCTGTAATCCACGGTCTAAAAAATGCCCTTCGACGAAAAATATTTCTCCACTCACACATACGCCAACATCACCTTCGCCAAATACAGCATGTATTGGTGGTCTAACCGATTCTTTGCAACTCTTGCAAAACGTTACGGGCGGCGCGGAGCGCGTCTGCTGGAGGTGGGGTCTGGCATGGGGCATCTCGTCGGTCAGTTGTCGGCGGAGTTCGAAGCGTACGGCATGGACTTGAATCATTGGGCGGTCAATAAATCCAAAGAGTTTGCTGAGAAGGCGTCACTCCAAACTGCATCCGCGCAGGAATTGCCATACGAAGATGGCGCGTTCAACGTGGTCATCATCAAACATATCGTGGAGCACTTGCCCGACCCGGCAAAAGCGATCAACGAGATCGGACGCGTGACCGAAAAAAATGGCATTCTGATCCTTGCCACGCCAAATTTGGGTTCACTGCTCAAGCCTTGGAAGGGCGATAAATGGATCGGTTACCAAGACCCGACTCACATTTCGCTCAAACAGCCCGAAGAATGGCTACAGTTGATTCAAGATGCGGGATTTGAATTCATCCGCGTTTTTTCAGACGGTTTTTGGGATGTGCCTTATATTCGCTTCGTGCCGAAGCAGATACAAAAATTGTTCTTCGGCTCGCTTGGCGGACTTCAAGCCATTACAGGCTGGGTCTTTTTGCCGATGCGGTGGGGGGAAAGTATTCTTGTGATCGCAAGAAAAAAATAATCGAAAATGGTATAGAATCAATCTTACGGATTACGCAATCCTACGCGTAATCCGTAATTCGTAATTAAGCAAAACATGGAACCCATGCAAAACGATACCAACTCTCCCGAAAAAGAGCCTACCGTCCTCGACCTTTATAAATCTGTTACGAAGGACTGGGCTTCATTCTTTAACTTTATCCAATCCGTTTGGGATGCGCGCCGCCGTGAAGAATTCAATCAGGCATTGGCATATGAAGCTTCGCAGCAAGTGGTTGTAGAAGAGGTCATTGAGCCAACACGCGCGAGTACTTTCCCATGGCGCGCCGTGACGGGACTCGTACTGGCATTGATCGCACAGGCTATAGTCGAGCCGCCGCTGCGATTGGGGATGATCGCTGTCGTGATCTACATTGCCGCTTTTGGTGTGGCGATCTGGTCGTATCGTTCGAACGAATGGCACTTACCTGCCATGCCTGCCATGTGGCGCATCAACGATCCACTGACCATGCGCCTTGTGCCGTTGGGGTTGGCAGTGGTCATCGCGGTGATCGCGTTCTTGAATTTTGAAAGCGGCATGTTCTCGGCGTTGAACGTTACTCTATGGCTAATTTCCATTGTGTTTTTGGTCTATAGCTTATGGGTCCCTGCGCCGAAAGTGCAGCGAGAACCCCAATCGAATCGCTGGATATGGATCGGGCTTGTGCTTGCCGCATTTGGCATCACCGTATTCTTCCGCCTGACACAACTTGATGCTGTCCCAGTTGAGCCGTTCAGCGACCATGCCGAAAAAATTCTCGACGTGTATGAGATCACGCAAGGCAAGCCGATGGTCTTCTTCGAGCGTAATACCGGGCGCGAAGCTTTCCAAATGTATTGGACGTTATTGATTCTTAATATTTTTGGCACGGGCTTTTCCTTCCTCAGCCTTAAACTTGGCACGGTCATCCTCGGCATTCTCACCATTCCATTTATTTACATGCTCGGCAAGGAAGTGGGCAATGAACGCGTTGCCCTCTTTGCGCTTTTCCTTTTTGGAGTTGCCAGCTGGCCCAACATCATTTCTCGCATCGGACTTCGCTTCCCGCTTTATCCGCTCTTCGCTGCGCCCACGCTTCTTTTCCTGATCCGCGGCTTGCGGACTCATAACCGTAACGACTTTATCCTCGCTGGTATCTTTCTCGGACTCGGCTTGCATGGATATAGTCCCTTCCGCATTGTTCCCATCCTGGCCGTGATCGCGTTTGGCATTTACTACCTTCATGCCAGTTCCAAAGAGGACCGTCAGCAAGCCATCTTTTGGCTATTGCTGATCGTGATCGTTTCGGTCTTTGTCTTCTCACCGTTGCTGCGGTATTGGGTTGGGCACCCGGAACAATTTGGGTATCGTGCATTCACGCGCTTGAGCAATGTAGAAACTCCGCTACCCGGACCTGCCTGGCAGATCTTCCTTTCGAACATGTACAAAGGCTTGTTGATGTTCAACTGGGATGATGGTGAAATTCAAACTCACTCAGTCATGCACCGCCCGGCTTTGGACCTGATCACAGGTGCATTGTTCCTGCTTGGCATTGTCTTCCTCATCGTTCGATACATCCGCCAGCGGGATTGGCGCGATATGTTCCTGTTGGTTTCTATTCCGGTGTTGATCCTGCCGTCGGTGTTGTCGTTGGCGTTCCCGAATGAAAATCCTGCCATGAATCGCGCGGGGGGCGCGTCGGTAGTAGTATTCGTTATCGGGGCGTTGGCGCTCGATGGGTTGGTATCCAGTTTCGGGTCTGAAATGAAGCGGAAGGTCATCGCATTTAGCATGGTGGGAGTTCTCTTCGCAGGCGTTGCATACTTCAACTATGATCTCGTCTTCAAACAGTTTGGTCCAGCCTTCGCGGCAGTGAATTGGAATTCATCGGAGATGGGCAAGGTCATCACCGATTTTGAGAACAAGCATGGGCAAACGGATACGGTCTGGATCGTTCCGTACCCCTACTGGGTAGACACGCGTTTGCCGGGCAGTTGGGCAGGCATCCCGAACCGTGACTTTGCGATGTGGCAGGACCGTCTCGGAGATAGTTTGGCGTACCCCGCGCCGAAGTTGTTCATCTATTGGAATGCGGACACGGAAACTGAGAGAATTCTCAAAGAACTCTACCCGAACGGACAAGTGAACCGCTATACTTCAGCGTTCCCCGGTAAAGACTTTTTTATCTTTTTAGTGGAGCAATAGATCAAGTGACAGTCCCTTTCAAAGTGACTGTCACTTATGCAAAACATTATGACCAACGAAAAACATTGGTGGCTGTACGACATCTTATTCATCCTTATCCTGCTCATGGCGGGATATTTGCGACTCACTGGCATTCAATGGGGCGAAGGCTATCATCAACATCCCGATGAACTTTTTCTGACCGGTGTGTTGGACAATCTGCGTGCCAAGACCTGCGAAGACCCCAGCATCCCTGTCGATTCGTGTTTGCCGGAAAATCGCCGCTGGATGACTCCCGGCGAATATTTCGATAGCTCAACTTCCACGCTCAACCCCTTCAACCGCGGATTTGGTTTCTACGTCTACGGCAATCTGCCTCTGACAGCGACCCGTGTTCTGATGGAAGCCTTTGGCAATGATGTCATTGGTTCATCCAAGTTCTTTGCGCGGCAAATGTCTGCCCTTGCAGACCTGTTCAGCATCTTCTTCCTGTATCTGCTTGTCTCGCGGTTGTATGGACGCAAAGTCGGCGTACTGGCGGCGACGTTCTCGTCTCTCGCAGTAATGCAGATTCAGCAATCTCATTTCTTCACTGTCGATTTGTTCGTCAATACGTTCTTGTTCGCGGCATTGTTGTTTGCCGTGGGAATCCTGGAATGGGGGAAAGAGAAGAACAGTAACGAGACAATAGAAGTGAGTAATGAAGAGGAAGGAACAAGGGATGAGGAAAAACTTGTTCCTAATCCCTTGTCACTAATCCCTGGCGTCCTTAAACATCCACTCACCCTGCTCTCCATCGGCTTTGGCTTTGCATTGGGCATGGCGATGGCATCCAAGATCAATGCGGCGGTGATGGCACTCGTCCTGCCGTTCGCGTTCCTCCTGCGCTGGTTGATCTACGACCGCCACAAAAAACTGGATACTGGTTACTGGACACAGGTTTTACTTTTCCTCATCGCAGGCGGACTCGCCACCATCATCTCCTTCCGCATCTTCCAGCCTTATGCTTTTGATGGCATCTTGCTCAGCAAGCAATGGGTGGAAGGTATCGCCGAACAGCGTACCCAAGCCACGGGCAAAGCGGACCTTCCATGGAACCTGCAATGGGCGCGCCGCACGCATTTATATTCCTTTGAAAACTTAACCGTTTGGGGGCTGGGTCTTCCGCTTGGCATTCTCGCCTGGGTGGGCTTCCTCTTCATGGGCTGGCGCATCCTCAAAGGCAACTATCATCATCTGTTGCTCTGGGGCTGGACGACGCTTTACTTCGGCTGGCAGTCGATGCAGTTCAACCCCACCATGCGCTATCAATTGCCGATCTATCCGCTGCTGGCGATGATGGCGGCATGGTTTATTTTTGAGTTGGCAAAACTTCGAAAACAGACCACAGACGATGGACCACAGACCATCGTCAATCGTCCATGGTCCATCGTCGCATTTATTCTCGGAACCCTCGTCCTTGCCCTCACCGCCGTCTGGGCATTCGCCTTTCAAAGCATTTACCTGCGAGACGAACCCCGCATGGAAGCCTCACGATGGATGTTCCAGAACGTTCCATCCGCGGTCAACCTCTCCATCGAAACCGACGAAGGCAAGCTCAACCAACCGCTTGCGGTTCTTTACGACTTCCCCATCGTTGCTGGCTCTCCTTACACGTTGCCATTCTTCCCTAAAACTGACGGGACGTTGACCGAAGTGACCTTCGCCTACGCGCGCGACGAAGCCGGTCTGCCCGCCCCCGTTGTGTTGACTCTCACTTCCGCCTCTAAACCGGACCTCGTGCTGGGTCGCGCTTCCACCATGCTTAACGCCACGCAGACGGATGATCCGCGCGGCGTGCCATTGACGTTCACCTTCGATAAAGTCATTCCGCTTTCAAAGGATGAGTCTTATACCCTGAGCATCGAAACGCTTGGGCAGATTCTCTATCTCGAAGGTTCAGCCGTCTCCAACGAAACGGACTACGACTGGGGTTTGCCCTTCCGCATCGATGGCTATGATCCCTACGGCGGGATGTACAGCAATGACGACCTTGTTCTACAAGTCTATTGGGTAGATGACATCAACAAGCTCAACCGTTATCTGGATATCCTGAACAAGGCAGATTACATCATCATCCCAACCAACCACCAATACGGGCAGATCACCCGCGTACCGGAACGTTATCCGCTCACAACCTTGTATTATCGTGAGTTGATCGGTTGCCCATCGGGACAGGAAATTATCGAGTGTTATCGGCTTGCACAGCCGGGCATGTATGAAGGCAAACTCGGTTTTGAACTGGCGGCGGTCTTTGAGTCGTATCCCACTCTTGGGAATATCGTCATCAATGATCAACGTGCAGAAGAAGCTTTCACTTTCTACGATCACCCCAAGGTGCTCATCTTCAAGAAATCTGATTCATACGATGGAAACCGCGTCCGTGCCATTCTCAGCAGCGTGGATTTGACCAAGGTCGTTCAGCTCACACCCACGCAATTCAGCGACTTCAAGACCTTGATGCTGCCGGAGACAAAACTGGCAAGTCAACGGGCAGGCGGCACATGGTCTGACCTGTTCGATTATGACTGGCTGCAAAATAAAGTTCCCGGTCTTGGCTTGCTATTCTGGTATGCCTTCATCTTCGTGCTTGGACTTTTCGCTTATCCCATTGCACGCCTGGCGTTGCCCGGCTTGAAGCAATACTCGTATGCCTTGGGCAGGATCGTCGGCTTGGTGCTGATGGCGTGGCTGGCATGGATGGGCGGTTCGATCGGCGTGCCGTATACGCGACTCAGCATCGGCGTGGCATTCGCTTTGGTCGTGGTAACAGGCGTCGGCTTGTGGATGAGGCGCAAGGAACAATTCAAGGAAGATTGGACCAGCCATCGTCAGTTCTTTGTAATGGCAGAGATCGTCTTCCTAGCCTTCTTCCTGATCGATCTGCTGATTCGTGTGGGCAACCCCGATATGTGGCATCCCGCAAAAGGCGGCGAGCGCCCGATGGACTTTTCGTATTTCAATGCGGTGTTGAAGAGCACGAGCTTCCCGCCGTATGACCCGTGGTATGCGGGCGGTTATATCAATTACTACTATTACGGTTTTGTGATGGCGGGCACGCCTGTGAAGTTGCTTGGCATCGTTCCTTCGATCGCGTATAACTTTATTCTGCCCACATGGTTCGCATTGGTGGCATTGGGTGCGTATGCAATCGGATATGGGGCAGTGGAAAGTCAAAGGCATGCCCTGAGCAACGCCGAAGGGTCAAAGGTTGATGACGACCGACCTACGACTTTAGACCTTCGACTCATTGCTGGTCTTTCTGGTTCGTTACTGACCATCTTCCTTGGCAACCTTGGAACGATCCAACTGATCTTCAGTGCCATGCAACGTGTCGTTGCTCCGGGCGGAGTCATCCCCGCGGATACGGGTTTGATCCAGCGTTGGGTGTGGGCATTCCAAGGTATGTGGCAGATCATGACCTCTGGCGCGCTTCTGCCCATCGGGCGTGGAGATTGGTACTGGTTCCCGAGCCGCGTGATCGCACCGGGACCCGGCAACGAAATTACAGAGTTCCCGCTGTTCACGTTCTTATACAGCGACATGCATGCACACATGTTGGTGATGCCGCTGGCATTGTTCATCATTGCGTGGGCGTTGGCGTTCGTCCTCGCGCGCGCGCAGTTGACCCGCGGAGAATGGATCGCATCCTTTGGCATTGGCGCCTTGATGATCGGCGCATTGAAACCAACCAACACGTGGGACTTGTACACGTATTATCTGCTCGCGGCAATTGCGGTCATTTACACCATCTATCGACACTTCGATTGGAAGGATTATTTCAACATCCCAGCTTGGGCAGGGAAAGCGGGTCTTGCCGTAGCCGCCGCTGGGCTTTTGTATGTGTTGGGTTCGCTCTTCTACCTGCCGTTCTCGCACTGGTTCGGGCAGGCGTATAACTCTGTCGCGTTCTGGGATGCAAGCCGCACGCCCTTATCGTCTTACTTCACGCAATGGGGATTGTTCCTCTTCATCATCACTGCCTGGTTGATCTGGGAAACTCGCGAATGGATGGCGGCAACGCCCGTCTCGCATTTGAAGCGTTTGCAACCGTATGTGTTAGTGGTAGAGATCGTCATCGCCGCATTGATCGCTTTCTTCGTTTTCTTCCTCGTGGAGAAAGCGTACATCGGTTTCCTCGCGCTTCCACTCGCATTCTGGTGTGCCATCCTCATCCTGCGCGCAGACTTGCCAGATGCCAAGCGCTTTATCCTCTTCCTCACCGGCACTGCGCTCACTATCACCATCGCTGTGGAGTTCATCGCGCTCATCGGCGACATCGGACGCATGAACACCATCTTCAAGTTGTATCTGCAAGCGTGGATGATGTTCGCTGTCAGTGCCGCCGCAGCCTTTGGCTGGACCCTGCCCGCCTTAACTCAGTGGCGCATAAAATGGCGTGCGGTCTATCAAGTAGGTGTGTATGTCTTGCTGGGCTGTGCCTTCATGTTCACTCTGACCGCCTCCACCGACAAGATGAGCGACCGCATGAATCCCGATGCGCCCCATTCGCTCGATGCAATGGAATTCATGAATCACACCCAGCATTGGGATGGTCAGATCATGGAGTTGAGCGAAGACTATCGTGCCATCCGTTGGATGCAGGATAATATCGAAGGCTCACCCGTCATTGTGGAAGCGAACTGCACCGAATACCGCTGGTGCACCCGCATCACCATTTACACCGGTCTGCCCGGCGTGGTCGGCTGGAACTGGCATCAGCGCCAGCAGCGCGGCATCTTCGCCCCGCAAGTGCAGGAACGCGTCAACGAAGTCGGCACGTTCTACACCACCCCCGATATTCAATTGGCGCTTAACTTCCTCAAGAAATATGATGTACAGTATATTGTGGTCGGTCAACTCGAGCGCAACGTCTACCCCTTCCTGCCTGGCACGCCCGATGGCTTGTTGAAATTCACCGAGTTCGAAGGCACGTATTGGGACGCTGTCTATCAAGACACGAACACGACGATTTATCAAGTAAAACCATAATCGTAAGGGCGACCCGTCTGGTTTGGTCAGGTGACTTGATCCCGCTGGAAGGGTCGCCCCTACACTATAAAAGAGGAGCCCTCATGATTCTCCACATCACATCCAAACAAGATTGGTCTGACGCACAGGCGAAGGGCGAATACATTGCGCCAAGCCTTGCCACTGAAGGCTTCATCCATTTTTCCACCGATAAGCAAGCCGTCAACGTTGCCAATGCTTTCTATCGCGGGCGAACCGATTTGGTCTTGCTGGTGGTCGATGAAAGCAAACTCAAGCCCGAGCTTAAGTGGGAAGCGCCCGCCGGTCCGCCTGCCGATAACATCTCTCAAGCGGATCTGTTTCCCCATCTCTACGGTCCACTCAACTTGGATGCCGTCGCCTCCGTTCTGGACTTTCAGCCTGATTCCACAACCGGAACCTTCACCCTCCCAAAACTGGATTCTGGCAACTAGCCCACTGGTTACTGAATACTGATGACCGCTTTTCTCTCCTGGTATTTCATCCTCACCGTTCTTGGCTGGCTGACCTTTCCGCTGGTCTATCATCTCCTCCCTGCCCTCAGTGACCGCGGCTACACCCTTGCGCGCACAGCGGGTCTGTTGATCTGGGGCTACATCTTTTGGTTGTTCACTTCGTTCGGTTTCTCCCGTAATGATCTCGGCGGCATCGTTTTCGCGCTTGCCATTCTCATCGCACTCAGCGCCTGGTCACTCATCACTCATTACTCATCACTCATTACTTTCCTTCGCCAAAACGTTGCCTTACTCGTCACTACTGAAATTCTCTTTTTCATTGCGTTCGCATTTCTAGCTTTCGTCCGCGCGGCAAACCCTGAACTCGCCAGCACCGAAAAGCCAATGGAGTTGATGTTCATCAACAGCATTTTGCGCTCTGAAACCTTCCCGCCGCAAGATGCCTGGCTTTCCGGTTATGCCATCTCGTATTACTACTTCGGCTACGTGCTCACTGCCATGCTCGCCCGCCTCTCAGACATCAACGGCAGCACCGCCCACAACCTGATGACCTCGCTCATCTTTGCACTGGGCGCAGTTGGTTCATTCGGCATCGTCTACAATTTATTAGACCGCGGACGACAGACGATAAACGATGGAAACAACCATCGTCCATCATCTATCGTCTATGGTCTACTTGCTCCCCTCTTCCTGCTTCTCGTCTCCAACTTCGAAGCCCTGCTCGAAGTCCTTCACCGCCGCGGACTTGGTTGGGTACGCGACCCCGACACCCAAGCGTGGACAGGTCCCTTCTGGACATGGCTCGACATGAAAGAACTCTCCCAGCCGCCCGTCGAACCGTTGGGCTGGGTGCCAAATCGTTATCTTTGGTGGTGGCGTGCTTCGCGCGTCATTCAAGACTACGACATCAACGGCGGCTTCCGCGAAGCCATCGACGAATTCCCATTCTTCTCCTTCCTGCTCGGTGACTTGCATCCGCATGTGTTGGCGATTCCCTTTGGGTTGCTTGCTGTCTCTGTTGCAATGAACATCTTCCTCGGCGGATGGAAAGGCAGCAAGGTCAACGTCATGGGAGCGCAGTTTCATATTGCACCAACTGGCTTTCTCTTCGCTGCCCTGGTGCTCGGCGGACTCGCCTTCCTCAACACGTGGGATATTCTCGTCGCCGCAGCGCTGATCGTCTTCGCCTTTGTCCTCTGGCGCGCCAATGAAGACGGCTGGAGTTGGTCACGTCTCGAAGATTTGTTCTTGCTGGGTCTGCCTCTCGGTATCTTATCTCTCGTTTTATATTTCCCCTTCTATCTTGGGTTCTCCTCCCAAGCAGGCGGCATTCTCCCCAACTTCATGTACATCACACGTGGGATGCATCTTTGGGTGATGTGGGGTACGCTGCTGGTCCCGATCTTTATCTTCCTTCTTTATGTTGTGACGAAACGCCCGCTTCGCCCGAACTGGAAACTGGGATTCACCATCGGGCTTGGCACTCCGCTCATCCTTTTCCTGCTAACGATCATCCTCGGTGCCTTAGCACTTGTCGTTGAAAAAGATTTTACGAATGCCCTGCTCGCCTCCTACAACATGACGGTCGGACAATTCTTCGCCGCCACCTCCCTGCGCAGACTGACACACATTGGCAGCTTGATCACATTGTTGGCAGTGTTCATCCCCGCAGTGGCATTTGTGTTTTCAAGAAATCAGGAGCAAGAGACGAATAACGAGGAAAACCTTGCATCTGTGTCTACAGACCTCATTCCACAGACCTCATCCCTACCTTTTCTCTTCCTCCTCCTCACCCTTGGCACGCTCCTTGTCCTTGCCCCAGAGTTTGTCTATCTGCGTGACCAGTTCGGGTATCGCATCAACACCATCTTCAAGTTCTACTATCAGGCGTGGATTCTCTGGAGTCTCGTTGCAGCCTTTGGCGTAGGCTACCTGCTCCAATCCTTGCGTGGATTTGCCGATGTTGCGACTCGTATCGTCATCGGCGTGGTCATCTTCTGTGGCTTGCTATACCCGGTCTTCGGGGTGATGACCAAGACCAATAACTTCAAACCCGGCTTCGGATATAACCTCGACGATTTTGCCCGTGTCCAACGCGAGAACGCAGACGATGCCGCCGGGATCGAATTTTTGCTGACCCAACCTGAAGGCGTCATTGCAGAAGCGATTGGTGGAAGTTATAGCTATTACGGACGTATCGCAACCTATACAGGCTATCCCACTGTGCTTGGCTGGCCCGGTCACGAATCCCAATGGCGCGGCGGCTCGGAGCTGCAAGGCTCCCGGCAGGAAGATATCAACCTCCTCTACTCCACCGTCCGCTGGGAAGAGGCGAGAACCGTCATCGAAAAATACAACATCCGTTACATCTTCATCGGAAATTTGGAACGCACATCCATGCGCGTGAGCGAAGAAAAGTTCGCGATGTATCTCGAACCCATCTTCCAGCAAGGAAGTACATCCATTTACAAAGTACCATAGCACTCAAAGCGAATTTGTCAGGCTAAAAACCTGGACCACAATACAATATAAAAAACAGTCCCTAAAGTTTTGGCTTTAGGGACTGTTTTTATTGCTTATTACTTTTACTGCGTTGGCTGTCCTTCAGTCGGATACCCCTTGGCATACCATTCCTTCAATCCACCTGCCATACTGGTGGCATTGAAACCTGCGTTTAACAAGATGTCACGTCCCTGCTGGCTGCGGTTGCCGGAGCGACAGACCACCACGATCTCCTGGTCTTTTGGCAGTTCATTCAAACGGGCTGGCAATTCATCCAACGGAATGAGGGTGGTGTTCGGAGCATGATACTCATCCCATTCTTCCTGGGTGCGGACATCCAACACAAACGTACCCGCTTGATATTTCTGGTACGCCTCGTCGACGCTGATCTCGCTCGCCAACACGGAAGCAGAGCCGCCGCCTGTTAAACCGGTGGCGATAAGATAAATGACCAACGCTACAACAGCAAGAACGGTCAACTGACCGGCAGGTTTGCGCAGGAAACCGTTCAGTCCGCCTTGCGCCATGGAACTCGTTTTTCGAGTAGATTTCTTCTTATTAGACATTATGTCCTCACATCAATAGATTTATTATCTTTTGATGCCAATCCTCGCCAAAAGTTACAGAACGACAAAAACAAAGAGTGACCTGCCAGGCACATCTGACAAGTCACTCTTTTGAATGGTATGGAAACGATCAACTCTTGAACGACTGCACAGCAGCGTTCAAGTCGGTGTAGATCTCAAAGAACTGCTTCAAGCCGATCACATCCAAGACCTGCTCCACAGCAAGCTGCGGACTCAATAACTTGACATGTTCACGGGCAGAAGCATCATCTTTTGGGTTGATGGAGCGGAAAGTGGGGCGACCGCTTTCGCCGCCTTGAATGGAATGCCCCGAAAAGATACGGGCAATAGTGTGAAATGCCATCAGCCCCGCACTGCTGACATACGGAACCTTGGCAAGGTCCAGGAGCAGATCGCGGGTGCCATCATCATAAAGCTCCTGCGCCTTGATGATGACCTGGGTGTAGTTCGATGAGTCCACATCCCCCATGAGATGTAAGACTGTAACGTGCTCCTGTTTTGAATAAGAGATTTGCATGGGTTACTCCTGTTAACGGAAATTGAATTCCTCGAAGTGGACGTTATCCTTGCTTACGCCTGCTTCGACAAATTTCGCTGCGAACGCCTGCACCATGGGCAAGGGGCCGCACATGTAGACATGATGTTTGGATGCATCGCCGCCTGCGTTCTTGACGATCTCATCCACGGTCAATGAGCCATGCTGGGATGAAAACCGAATATTCGCCTTCAAACGCGGATGTTTTTTCGCAATGGCTTCGATCTCTTCCGCGAAGACGGCTTCTTCCGGATGCCTCACTGTGTAGTAAAAATGCACATCGTGAGCGAGGTTCGTTTTCAGGTCCCGTAGGAACGAGAGGAAGGGAGTAATGCCAATTCCACCCGCGACCCAGATCTGCTTGTCGCCGCCAGTCTTGTAATTGAACAACCCATATGCGCCTTCAACCATCGCATCCATACCGGGTTTGATGTTCTGGAAAAGATGACGGGTGAAGTCGCCTACAGCTTTAATGGTGACTCGCAACTCACCTTCATGCGGCGCACTGGAAATGGTGAAAGGATGCGCTTCATCCAAAGATCTGTCACCTTTGAAACGTACGAACAGGAACTGTCCTGCATGCGCATGCTGAATAGGTTTGCCTTTCGCGCGCAGTACCACTTCGGTCGTGGAGTTATTGGGATGATTGACCGCTTCCACTTTATAAGGCACGTACTTGCCAACCAAACCGCCAAGGAACTCGGTGTAAACATACGAGATCGTCCCAAGGATGAAAAAGATCTGTGTCCATGTGATGGCGATGAAAGCGCTTGGTGCTTTGACATTGATGGAGTGAAGGAAACCAAGAATAAAGAAGATACCAATGAAGCGATGAAGTTTCTTCCAGCCTTCATAAGTGCTATTGGTCAACTTACTGAGGAAAGGAATGCGCGGTGCAAGCGTCGGCAGGACAATGACAACAATACCAACGAAAGCAATATAAGCCAGATAATTACCAAGCAAAAAATTTGTCAAACGCAGAGGTACGGTCAGAAAGTGGACGAACATCAGAAGAAAGGCCGCTGTGGACGTATGCCGATGCGTCATATACATTTTGTCCAAGCCGCCAAAGAACGGTTCCGCCCAACGCGGACGGGTGGAAATGAACAAAGAAAACGACATCAACACGATCAACAGCGAACCAATGGTCATACTGATGTGATAACGGGCGTAATGCTCCACCCCGTCACTCTGAGGCGGAAATATCACCCACACAAGGATGGTAGCCAAAACCAAAACTACAAATAGAATATTTCCAAAATTGCGTTTCATGATGATGTACCCTTAATATAAATCAACAGCGATGCAGGCATGCCTGCATCGCTGTTGTGTTCAGAATCTTATGAAAACGATTCGAGCGCTTTCTGTTTATCATTGAAGATGTCGAAGAAGGTCGAAAAGCCAACCATCTCCAACACATTGACGATCTCTTCCCGCGGATTCAGCAATTTCACATGCTGCTGAATGCCGCTCTCACGCGACTTGTTGACCGACTTGAGCGCCGCCCAACCGTGCTCCAGGTCTGGCATGGCTTCACCGCGCAAGAGCAGGGCGATCACATGTAAAGAGACCAAGCCCGCGCTGGAAATGAACGTAAGGTCGCCCATGTCCAATACAATGTTTTTCGCACCACCTTTGATAACGTCCTGGGCAGAGGCGATCAATTTCTGATAAGTTTGCCCATCAAGCTGCCCCGCCACCTTAATAAAAGTGACTGGCACTTTCCCCTGTTCTTGTGAAATGTTTATCTCCATGGTTCCTCTCCAAACGTTGGTCGATGTTTGTTCAATTATAAACCCGCTTTACGGGTCAACCGTTCCAGCCGATGGTCAATTTCAGTCAGCCAATGTTTGCGGATGTAGGGTGGTAAGTCCGCTTTCTCTGCTTCAGCACGCGCCGATTTCGCCCATTTCACCGCGGACTTTGCATCTCGCAGTTTGTGTTCGTAATATTTTGCCAGTTCGATATGAGCATAAATATGACCTTTCTTCGCCGCCGCCTTCCATAACTCGACAGCCCGATCCATATCACCGCGTTTCTTTTGGAGGATGGAGATCCGCTTCACAGCCACGCCGAAATCTGATTCATCCAATCCAAGCTCAAGCCCACGCTCGAACAGACGTGCCGCCTCATCCCAGTGACCGAGGTCTTCGAATAGTTTGCCAAGCGCAATGAAATCAAGACCATGCTCTACACGCCCATCGTATGGGTCTGCCAATATCTCACTGACATGCCCAAGCAGAGCCGCCATCGCCACAATATCCATCGCATTGTGATAGAACACGCCCCCAAGTGGACGGGCATCGCCTGTGCGCAGGTAATCGAAATAAAGCCAGGGAATTTCATAACCGGGCACTTCATCAGAAGAACGCGTGAAACCCATGACATGTTCTTCAATATATTTCAACGCCCGTGAAGGCAGGCGGTCTCGCCATAACCTTCTTGCTAAAGGCAATAAGTCAATGTGGGCATACTCATTAAAGGGGACAGGGATTCTGTGCAATGAGTAACGGGTTTTGAGAAGCGGCGCATCAAAGGCTTTACCGTTGAAGGTCACCAATCCCTCACAGGGGGCAAGGAAGTGGATGAGCGCCTCCAGCATGGCTGGTTCCTCGGCAGGGTCGCGCAGGAAGAATTGCTTGAGGGTGAACTTCCCGTCCACAAAGCGGGCGGCGCCCACGAGAAAAGCATAGGTTCCCGTCCCGCCGGAGACGCCGGAGGTTTCCGTATCAAGAAAGGCATATTTTGTGATGGGCAACTGGTCAATGCGCGGATCGTTCGCCCACTGTGAGATAAAGGAAAGCGGGAAAGAGGAGAATGGCGAGAAGCGTCCGTGAAGATAGGTAGAGTCGTAGGCTTGTTCGGCAACGAAGGCTTCGCCGCGAGGGGTGGCGATAAAATTCCCAGCGACGACCGAGTCTATAGACTGGCTATCAGGTTTGGGCGGGGAAGGCAGCGTATTTGCCGTCTTCACACCGAGCGACTTTAATTTATCTGCTAACGAAGGCATACCGGTATTATATCCATGTTACACTTGCGCGAAACTTTGAAGGCTTGATGAGTAGAAAACTTCCATTTTGGCTAAAGACTTTATATGGTTCGGGGGATTGGGGAATTGCCAGCATCAGTATGATGCGTTCTATTTTCTACGCAATTTATCTAACCGATGTGGTTGGTATTGAGCCGCGTTTGGCGTCGCTGGGCGCCCTGGTTGGCATTGTGTGGGACGCCATCAATGACCCGATCATTGGCATGTTGAGCGACAGGGTCAAATCGAAGCTTGGCAGACGCAGACCGTTTTTATTGTGGTTTGCTTTCCCGTTTGGTTTAAGTTTTGTAATGCTGTGGTCAGCGCCCAATTGGGAGAGTCAGATCGGTCTGTTGATCTATGTGACGCTGGCGTTCATGATCTCAGATACGCTTACGACCTTGGTGGCTGTGCCATATTACTCCCTAACCCCCGAGCTGACACAGAACTATGATGAACGCACCTCGCTTTCGAGTTTTCGTTCGGTCTTTCAATTGGTTTCAGCCATGGTAGTGGTGGTGGCTGCGCCCATGATCGTGGATGCAGTGATTTTGGGTGGGGGCACGCAACAGCAGGGATTCATGACCGCAGGCGCTGTCTTTGGGGCGATCGGCGCATTGCCTTTGTTCATTATTGGTTTGTCCATTCGTGAACGCTTTGCTTCTGAGGCGATCGAGCAGGATACTCTTTCGTTCCGCGAAACGTTGAAATTGGCATGGCAAAACATACCGTTCCGTTACGCGGTTGGTATTTACATGTTCAACTGGTCGGCAGTGGATATGGTCGCCATTACCTTTCCCTTCTTTTTGTTGTATTGGGTGGCGCAGGGCAACTTGCTGGCGAAGATCAACCTCTTCGGTGTAGACCTTGCACTTGAGTCTGCATTCTTTGGGGTGATGATGTTCTCGTGTGTGCTCTTCGTTCCGTTCTGGTTATGGATCTCGAAAAGACAGAACAAGATCCGCGCCTATATTGCAGGCATGGCAGCCTGGATCGTTGTAGAGTTGCTTATCTTCACCATTCAGCCTGGCGAAACCACCTACATGTTAACCCTTGCTGCGTTTGCAGGCATTGGAGTTTCGGCAGCATACATATTGCCAGACTCCATTTTGCCGGATGTGATCGAATGGGATGAACTCCGCACTGGGCGAAGACAGGAAGGTATCTACTACGGCATTCGCACCCTCATCCGCAAGTTGACGGGGGCGCTGGTCATCTTTGTTACCTTGCAAATTCTGGGTTGGTCGGGCTATCAGGCGCCGCCTGAGAATGTCACCACCTACCAACAGCCAGAATCCGCCTTGTTCATGATCCGTATGATGGACTCGTTCATCAGTGCTTTGATCTTGACGGGCACGATCATCCTTGCATGGTCGTATCCGCTCACGCGCGAGAAATATCAGAAGATCCAAAGGCTGCTGACAATTCGTAGAAGTAAAAAAGCGGAAACGACATAAATCGTTTCCGCTTTTCTTAAAAGAGCGTGGAACCTCGCCCCTGTCAGATCATTGTTGGTTCTTCGTATTTTCCGAAGACCTTCGTCATCACACTGATGACTTCTCCCAATGTGCAATAAGCACGAACACAATCCAGAATATATGGCATTGTATTCTCAGTGCCTTCACAAGCAATCCGCAAAGCGTCGAGAGTTTGCCCCACACGTCCGCTGTCGCGCGTCTTACGGACTTCGTTAAGGCGATTCAACTGACGGCTGTACCCGTTCGGGTCCATTCTTAAGATAGGGATGGCGGCGGGTTTGTCATCGAGATAAGCATTCACACCCACAACCTTACGACGGTTCTCATCGATCTCACGCTGATAGCGATATGCCGCGTCTGAAATTTCGCTCTGCATAAAACCTTTTTCCAGCGCCGGGATGACTCCACCCATGTCTTGGATACGCTGGAAGTAAGCATACGCATCTTTCTCCATTCGGTCTGTTTGCGCTTCGACGAAGAAACTACCCCCAAGCGGATCGACCGTATTCGTCACGCCGGATTCTTCGGCAATGATCTGCTGAGTACGCAGAGCGACCTTCACTGCATGTTCAGAAGGAAGCGCGAGCGCCTCATCCATCGAATTGGTGTGCAAACTTTGTGTACCGCCAAGAACAGCGGCAAGAGCTTGAATCGCCACACGGACGATATTGTTCTCCGGCTGTTGCGCCGTAAGCGAGACCCCCGCCGTCTGTGTGTGGAAGCGCATCAACCATGAGCGCGGATTCTTGGCTTTGAATGTCTCACGCATTTCACGCGCCCAAATACGACGAGCAGCGCGATACTTGGCGATCTCTTCGAAGAAGTCGTTGTGGGCGTTGAAGAAGAAGGAGAGACGCGGCGCGAATTCGTCCACGTCCATACCGCGCGCAATGCCCCAGCGGACGTATTCCATTCCGTCTGCAAGGGTGAACGCCAATTCCTGCGCGGCCGTCGAACCAGCTTCACGGATATGATAGCCCGAAATGGAAATGGTATTCCACTGCGGTACATGTTTCGAGCCGAACTCCATCGTATCTACCACGAGGCGCATGGATGGTTCAGGCGGGAAGATGAATTCTTTCTGCGCAATGAATTCCTTGAGAATGTCATTCTGCAGAGTGCCGCGCAATTGGTCGAGACGCACACCCTGCTTTTCAGCAGCAACAAGATACATCGCCCAAATGATCGCAGCAGGTGAGTTGATGGTCATACTCGAGGAAACTTTATCGAGTGGGATACCATCCAGCAATATTTCCATGTCTTTCAACGAAGAAACTGCCACACCGCATTTACCGAATTCGCCCAGCGCTTCGGGTTGGTCGGTGTCGTAGCCCATCAATGTGGCCAGGTCGAAGGCAATGCTCAAGCCGGTCTGACCCTGATCAAGTAAGTATTTGAAGCGCTGGTTCGTCTCTTCCGCAGTGCCGAAGCCTGCGAACATGCGCATCGTCCACAGTTTGGAGCGATGCAGCGTTGGGTGAACTCCGCGGGTGTAAGGATATTCACCCGGGTTGCCGAGTGCGGTGTTGTAATCTAGATCTGCAATATCGAGCGGTGTGTAAAGTCTGTTGATCGGTTCAGAAGAGGTAGTGATAAATTCGTCGGCGCGTTCAGGAAGTTGATTTAAAGCTTTCTTGAGAGAAGTCTCTTCCCACTTGGAAAGCGATTGCTGAATTTCATCGAGCATCTTTTTATCGTACATGGCATCTCCTTTGGCGAATTGATGGGATTATACCTGTTTGAACGATAGACGATACGCGACGGAGTGTAAAGAAACGACCTGTCTTACAACTTTACAAATCTCTGTAGATTCTTTTACGTATCACTATTACGCCATTGTCCATCATCCATGGTCAATGGTCTCTTCTGGTATACTCTCAAAAAAGGTAATTCATATGTCCCGCACTGATATTGACGTCGACCCCTGTGATCACATCACCGCTGACGCGATTGGCAAACCTGGTCAACGCGTTTTTTATCTGCACGCTTACTCTGAACACCGCACCTACACCATCATCATCGAAAAAGCACAATTGCTTTCGCTTGCCATTGGTGTTGAACAATTTCTTGGTCAACTCAGCCAGCAATACCCAGACCTTGAAGAAGCCTCGGGTGATTACGTGGAAGAGGTGATGCGCATCAACCCGCCTGTAGACCCGCTCTTTCGTGCCGGGGAGATCGGTCTTGGCTACGACAAAGACCGCGACCGTGTGGTTGTCTTTGCCAAAGAACTCATCACCGAAGAACAAGACCCCGAAGAAGCATCGCAGATCCGCTTCTGGGCAACCCGCACCCAACTGCGTCAACTCGCCCGCTGGGGACAGGAAGTCTCCTCGCGCGGACGCCCCATCTGCCCGCAATGCAGCCAACCGATGGAACCCACCGGTCACTTCTGTCCCAAGAAGAACGGACACTTGCACTAAAAACGAGTCAAAGGTCAAAGGTCAAAAGTCAAAGACCTCTGACCTTTAACTTTCGACCTCTCATGAACTCTTCCCCAAACACAAAAAACATCCTCACTCATGGCAACTACGAACTTCGTGGTCAGTTCATGCTCGGTTCAAATTACACCTTTCTCGTCGATGTTCATCATGAAGACGAGATCATCAAGGCAGTGTATAAACCCAGCAAAGGTGAGCAACCCCTTTGGGATTTCCCCGACAACACACTTGCCTTGCGTGAAGTTGCAGCCTATGAATTAAGCGAAGCCCTTGGCTTGCATATCGTACCCGTCACAGTCTATCGTGAAGATGGTCCGCATGGACCCGGTTCGTTACAGCAATACGTCGAATACGACATCGAATATCACTACTTCAATTTCACCATCGAAGATAAACAGAAACTTCGCCCGGTCGTTCTTTTTGACATCCTCGCCAACAACGCCGACCGCAAAGGCAGTCACGTTTTCTTCGAAGACGGCAGCCATCAACTCCACGCCATTGATCATGGGATATGCTTCCACGAAGAGCCCAAACTCCGCACTGTGATATGGGACTTCGCCGATCAAGCCATCCCTGGTGAATTACTCGTGCCTCTCTCATCGACCGGAAACTGGTCTGCCCTCTTTGAGCCTTATCTCAGCCCCCGAGAGATCGAAGCCCTCCTCTTCCGTGCTGAAGAATTATGTGAATCAAAATTCTTCCCACGCCCATTGCAAGGACGACGAGCCTATCCATATCCACCCGTATAAAACGTAATCCAGTGTCAAGTATTCCCGTACCACGTGACACTGAAACACCTGACACAGGAGAACTCAACTCATGCATTACAACCTCGCCCTCATCGGTTTTGGAAACGTTGCCCGTTCATTAGCCCGCCTTCTTGTCCGCAAACAGGATGTATTGAAATCCAAACACAATGTCACTTTCTCGTTTACCGGCATTTCTACTGGTCGTCATGGATACGCCGTGAACCAAAACGGATTGGACATTCAAAAAGCATTGGATCTGGTGGAAAATGGAAAAGATATTTCCGAACTTTCTGTCTTTCCAGTCAGCGACTCGATCTCTGTCATCAACAACTCTGCCGCCAATGTAATGTTCGAGAATTCCCCCGTCAACACACAGACGGGTCAGCCCGCCATTGACCACATCCGAACAGCATTGGAGTTGGGCATGCACGTCAGCACGGCGAATAAAGGCCCGGTGGTGCATGGCTATCGTGAATTGATGGACCTGGCAAAGAGTAAGGGAAAAATCTTCCGGCATGAATCTTCGGTTTTGGGCGGCGCACCCGTTTTCTCGGTCATGCGTGAGGCGTTTCCGCTCGCGGACTTGGAATCCTTCAAAGGTATCTTTAATGCCACGACCAACGTCATCTTATCCCGCATGGAAAGCGGCGAGACTTATGAGCAAGCCCTCGCGTATGCGCAAAAGATCGGTCTCGCGGAAACTGATCCCACCAACGACGTGGATGGCTGGGATGCTGCAATCAAAGTCGCCGCACTGGTGACCGTGTTGTGGGACACACCCATGACCCCGCAGCAAGTGAATCCCACCGGCATTCGCGGCATCACAACCGATATGATCACCAAAGCCAAAGCAGATGGCAAGCGTTATAAGTTGGTTTGTTCTGCTGAAAAAGTGAATGGTGAGATCAAGGTCAGTGTTTCGCCCCAATTGGTTGACTCGTCTTCGTCGCTGTATGGGATGATGAACTCCAGTACAGGCATCACCTTCCGCACCGACGTCATCATTGATTATTCGATCGTCTTATCAGAGAAACCCGGTATGACGGGTGGACCAGTCGAAACAGCATATGGGTTATTTGCGGATTTCGTGAATATTGTGAAATAAATATAAAGGGCGTCTCTTATGAACGCCCTTTTTTCAACCGCCAAGCTCGCCAAGAACGCGAAGGGAAATTTAAAACTTTGCGATCTTCGTGTACTTGGCGGTTAACATTTTAAAATACCAACAATATTACCAACGCCAAAATAGCAGGGACAGCTTGAATATAAAAGATGCGTTTGCTTACAGTGAACGTGCCAAAAATTCCTGCAATGATGACACAACTCAGAAAGAATATTTTCACGGGGTCGCCTGCGAACAATCCCCAAAGCAAACCGGCGGCAAGGAAGCCATTGTAAAGCCCCTGATTCATGGCAAGGGTCTTAGACTGTTTGGCTTGCTCCTCCGTCATGCGAAAGGACTTCATCCCACGCGGTTTATCCCACAAGAACATTTCAAGATAGAGAAAATAAAAGTGTAAGAGGGCGACGATCACGATAAGAATATCTGAGACAAGTTTCATGCGTTTCTCCTTGGGTAAATGAGGTGACAGTCACTTTAAGAGTGACTGTCACCTTTGAGTATAGCAGGCGAAAAACAGAACAAAAATTCTGTTATACTGCCATACAATGATTTTGTAAGGGCGAGGTGACCTCGCCCCTACACGAGGTATCCAATGGCAAAAAATAAAACTCACACCCGATATGTCTGTCAGCAATGCGGACGAGTGTCTGCTTCATACATGGGCAAATGCCCGCAGTGCGGCGCGTTCGACAGCATGGTCGAGGAAGTTATCCACGATGAGCCCGTCGCGAAGAAAGGTGCAGTCAATGTTCGAGGGCTGACCGGACGCTCGGAGCCGCGACCCATTTCCGAGGTCAGTGGTGAGGCGGAAGATCGCGTCCACCTGCCCATTGGCGAATTCGCGCGCGTGCTCGGCGGCGGTATCGTTCCTGGTTCCATTGTGCTCGTTGGTGGTGACCCAGGCATTGGCAAATCCACGTTGATGCTGCAGATGGCGATGGAGATGGCGAAGGTACAGCGCGTGCTGTATGTTTCGGGCGAAGAGTCAGAAAGACAGATCAAGATGCGTGCCACGCGTCTTTTCAACGGGACCAAGGACCTGCCCAAGGAACTGCTGTTGGTGACGGAGACGAATCTCGAAGTGATCTTCAGCCACGTCCGCGAATCAAAACCGGATTTATTGATCGTTGACTCCATCCAAACAACTTATCTCTCTGAATTGGACTCATCCGCAGGTTCTGTCTCGCAGGTGCGCGAGTGTTCGTCGCAGTTGCGTGAGTTGGCGAAGTCCAGCGGCGTGACGGTCTTCATGATCGGACACGTGACCAAGGAAGGCGCAATTGCTGGTCCGCGTGTGTTGGAACATATCGTGGACACGGTCTTGTATCTTGAGGGCGATCGCTTCCAAGCGTATCGTCTGTTGCGTTCGGTGAAGAATCGCTTCGGCGCCACCTCTGAAGTGGGTGTGTTTGAAATGCGCGAAGGCGGCATGATCGAAGTGACCAATCCGTCTGAAGCATTTTTGGCGGAACGGTTGATCAATGCGGCAGGTTCTGCCATCGCAGTGACCATGGAAGGGACGCGCCCCATCCTTGTGGAAGTCCAAGGGCTAACTTCGCCGACTCAATTCGGCAATGCACGCCGCACGCCCAACGGTGTGGACTTCAATCGTCTGCTGTTGATCACCGCTGTGTTGTCGCGTCGGGTTGGCTTGAAACTTGCCGAGCAGGATGTTTTCGTCAACGTGGTTGGCGGTATTCAGATCGACGAACCCGCCGCAGACCTGGCAGTTGCGGCTGCCATCGCTTCTTCATGGAAGGATGTGCCCATTCAAGCGAATGTCGTTCTTATAGGTGAGATCGGCTTGGCAGGAGAATTGCGCATGCCCGGTCAGATGGTCGCGCGCTTGCGTGAAGCGCAGAAACTTGGTTTCAAGACAGCCATCGTCCCAAAGGCGATCCGCAAGGGGGAAGAATATCCGAAAGGGATCGAGATCATCGAAGTCCGCTCGGTGGATCAGGCGTTGAGTGCAGCGTTGAAGAAAGAGAAATAATGTAATCTGCCGGAGAAATAGGATGCTGGCTCCCGAATTACAAAACCTTGATCTTGAGTATTTCATGCGCGAAGCAATCGTCGAAGCTGAAGCGGCGGGTGAAGTTGGAGAACTGCCTATTGGCTCGGTCATTGTTTTGGATGGAAAGATCATCTCTCGTGGAAGGGCGCGACATCACGAATATAAAAGCCAGATCCGCCATGCGGAATTGAACGCCTTGCTTGCAGCAGGTGAATGCCTTTGGACAGACTACCACCGTGCAATTCTGTTCACATCAGTAGAACCATGTCCCATGTGTTTGGGCGCGATTGTGATGGCAGATATTCCCCATATTATCTTTTCCATTCAGGACAATAACGTTCAATCAAAATTCAGTGTAGAAAATAATTCCTATATCCGCCGTCACATCAAGTCATATCATGGCGGAGTTCTGGAAGCTGAAGCAAAACATGTCTTTACAAAGTATCGTCCTAAAGATTTAGGATACATCGAAAGTTATGGCTAAACCTTGGAGGTAGTATGTGCCGAAGTATCAAACCCCTTAGAAATATGGACCACCCGGTCACTGAGCAGGAGATTTACGAAGCCGCCCTGCAATACGTCCGCAAAGTGAGCGGATACCGCAAACCATCTAAAGCCAATGAAGAGGCATTCAACAAGGCGATAGAAGAAGTAGCGGAGTCTACGCGTAAAATCTTAGCCAACTTAAAAACTGTCGAAGGTCAAAGATCAAAAGTCACCCTCTGACCTTCGATTTTCGACCTTTGACTCTTTCCCCGCAACCTCACCCCACTTTTCCCCGTATACCTCCTTAGGCATTAACCTGAGGAGGTTTTTCTTATGTACCGCAAACTCATACCCTTTATCGCAATTCTCGCGCTGACAGCTCTCGCGTGCGGAATTAGCGCCCCTGAACCACCCACCCCTCAATCCGAAGTGACAGAAGATATCAAGGTCGAATATCCAGATGCGGATGAGATCAACTTGAAACTCCGCTTTGGCGCAGGGCAATTGATCCTCAACCCTGGTGCAGCCCTGCTTATAGATGGCACAGCCACCTATAACTACGATGAACTTAAACCCGAAATCAACACAGATGGCAGTGATGTCGAAGTCCGCGTTGGGGATGGGAATGTCAATATCTTCCCAAATCTCAATAACATTAAGAATGAATGGGATCTGGAACTCGGCGACCAACCCATGAACTTGTCCCTCGAATCAGGCGCTTACGAAGGCGAGTTTGAATTGGGCGGACTCGCACTCACCCGGCTTGATATCAAAGATGGGGCTTCGAACGTGGAAATCTCATTTTCCAAGTTGAACCCGGTTGAAATGAGCACCTTCACGTACAATACCGGCGCATCGGATGTGAAGATCACCGGGTTGGCGAACGCCAACTTCAGTCTGTTCGATTTTTCCTCCGGCGCGGGTGATTACACCCTTGATTTTTCGGGCGAAATGCAGCGCGATGCCTCGGTCAAGATCGAGACCGGGTTGAGCAACTTCATTATCATCGTACCCGAAGGGGTAAATGCCGTGGTCACAGTGCAGGGCGGGCTCTCGAATGTGAATGCAGGTTCCAGCTGGGAAAGAAGCGGGAGCGATTATGTCCAGAAGGGCGAAGGTCCCACTTTGACCTTTGTCATCGAGATGGGTGCTGGAAATCTGACCCTCGCAAAATAAATTTGAGGACAGACAGGTTTTCATGACCTGTCTGTCCTTTTTTAGGTCAAATTATTCAGCGCGTAAGGTCATAATCCATCTGTGACCTCTATCACTTGCCTTGTAACAGTATTCACAATAAAATCGTGATTGTGGGTAAGTTTTACCTATATTAAGTGAGGTCCTCATGCAAATAACCCGTCAAGCCGATTATGCTGTACGCGCTGTTCTTCACCTTGCACGCAATGGCGATACCCGCACTGCAACAAGTGTGATCGCTGAAGAGCAAAAAATTCCACCTTCCTTCCTTGCGAAGATCATCTCCCAACTTTCGATCGCTGGGTTATTGCACACCTCCCGCGGAGCCCGCGGCGGCGTGACGCTTGCCCGTGAGCCGAAAGAAATCACCCTGCTGGAAGTCATTGAAGCCATCGATGGTCCCATTCAGCTCAACGAATGTGTAGGCGATACTGGAACCTGCTCCTTCGATGATAATTGTCCGCTGCGCCCGGTATGGTGCGAAGCACAGGAACAATTGGTGGGGCGATTGAAAGGCACCAACTTTGCAGATATGATCGCCAAAGGTCAAACCGCGGCGTAATATCAAGGAAATCAAAGCCTCTCGGCTATAATAGCCGGGAGGCTTTTTTATTCCATTTGCAAGGATAAAAACATGAAACAACACCGTGGAGTTTTGACAGCGATCATTCTTGGGATGACCGCTTTGGCATGTGTAGTACCGGGATTACAACCCGCCTCTTCGATTCCGCCGACACCTGATACACGACTTGAACGCATGGTCGCTGAAACCGTTTCCGCAGCCCTGGCACTTACCCAACAAGCCGTCCCGACTGCCACCGAAGTTCCTTCTGCCACTCCCGTTCCCACCATTACTAATACACCCGTTGTTGCCGTCCCCACCCAATCTGCTGAAAGCGTGTTGGATAAGAACACAGATGGCAGCAGTTCTTTCGTTGATCTGAACGGCAAATATCAAATGACCGTTCCCATGCAATGGATGGTTGTGCGAATCAATGCACCTGAGTACGACATAGCGCTCGTTTCACCTGAAGCTTCAGACCCTGCCATTCAACGTTCACTCACCACCATTAAGAATCAAGACCCAAACGTTTTCCGTCTCTTCATGCTGGACGTTGCCCCCGAACATATTGATGGCGGCTTTGTGACCAACGTCAATCTCGTATGGGATCAACAAATGGAAGTATCCCTGCTCGACGATGTTGACCTTAAGGGACTTGCAGCCACTCTACCCACTTCTTTAAAAGATGCCGAAGTTAAGAGTACCGAACTAAAGACCACAAAGAATGAAGTAGCTTACGGCATCATCACAGCCACAACGCCCGCTTTCACCCAGGAAGGTGTCCAAGTCACCATCTTCCAAAAGCTGGCATTCTTTGACCTGCCCACTGGTACGTTGATCGTTACACTTTCGACCACTGAAAAATGGCAAAGCACTGTGGAACCATCCTTCGACGAGTTCCTTCAATCCTTCATTGTATTGGAATAAAAGGAGACATTCATGTCCACACCCCGTGTTATCCGCGCGCCGCGCGGCACACAGCTCGCCTGCAAGAACTGGCTCAGCGAAGCCGCATATCGCATGATCCAGAACAACCTTGACCCGGAAGTGGCGGAAAAGCCTGAAGACCTCGTCGTCTACGGTGGACGCGGCAAAGCCGCCCGTTCATGGGAAGCCTTTGATGCGATCCTGGAATCATTGAAGAATCTTGAAGAAGATGAGACCTTGCTTGTTCAATCAGGCAAGCCTGTAGTGGTGTTCAGATCACATAAAGATGCTCCCAAGGTGCTGATCGCCAACTCCAATATCGTGCCGCACTGGGCAACCTGGGAATACTTCGATGAGCTCGCCAAAAAAGGACTCATCATGTATGGGCAGATGACCGCCGGTTCGTGGATCTACATTGGCACGCAGGGCATCTTGCAAGGGACATACGAAACCTTTGGCGCGCTTGCCAAACTCAAAGGTTGGGGTTCCTTGAAAGGCAAGTTTGTGCTCACCGCAGGTCTCGGGGGCATGGGTGGTGCTCAACCGCTTTCCATCACCATGAATGAAGGCGTGGGTCTTATCGTCGAAGTGGACCCTGAACGGGCCGAACGCCGCCGTGCCATTGGCTACGTGGACCTGGTCGTGGATAATCTCGAAGAAGCCATGACCCTGGTCGAAGAGAATGTTAAAAATAAAACGCCCAAGTCTATTGGGCTGATCGGAAACGCCGCCGATGTGTACAGCGAACTCTCACAGCGTGGGATCATTCCGGATGTGGTGACAGATCAAACGTCGGCGCATGAGGCGTTGTTTTATGTCCCATCTGGCTTGAGCATCACAGCTGCGAATCAACTGCGGGTGGATGATCCTGAAAAATATAAAAAATTGGCAATGGACTCCATGTCCACGCATGTGCGCGCCATGCTTGCCTTCCAACGCGCCGGTGCAGAGGTCTTTGATTATGGCAACAACCTGCGCCAACAAGCCTATAACAATGGCGTGACCGATGCCTTTGAATTCCCCGGCTTTGTGCCTGCTTACATCCGCCCGCTGTTCTGTGAAGGCAAAGGACCTTTTCGGTGGGTGGCTCTCTCTGGCGATAAAGAAGATATTTATGCCACCGATCAAGCCATCATGGAACTCTTCCCTGAAGATGAGCACTTGCATCGCTGGTTGAAGATGGCAAAAGAGAAAGTGCCGTTCCAAGGCTTACCCGCTCGCATTTGCTGGCTTGGCTATGGCGAACGTGTGAAGGCTGGTTTGAAATTCAATGAACTGGTTGCCACAGGAAAAGTGAAAGCCCCCATCGTGATCGGACGCGACCATTTGGATTCAGGTTCGGTCGCTTCACCCAACCGCGAAACCGAAGCGATGAAAGACGGTTCAGACGCGATCTCGGATTGGGCGATCCTCAATGCCATGATCAACGCGGTTGGCGGCGCGACCTGGGTATCCTTCCATCATGGCGGCGGAGTCGGCATGGGATATTCTCAACACGCAGGTCAGGTCATCGTTGCCGATGGAACACCTGAAGCCGCAGCGCGCCTGGAACGCGTCCTCACCACCGACCCAGGCATGGGCGTAGTGAGACACGCGGATGCAGGTTATGATATTGCCATCGAAGCCGCGAAACGTCATGGCATCAAAATGCCAATGTTGAAATGAGACCATAGACGATGGACCATGGACGATTGTCTGTGGTCCATCGTCTATCATGATATAAACACCTCGGAGTTCTTCCCCTGAAACGCCTTACTGTTTTTCTTCTCGCTTTTCTTGTTGCCAGCTGCGGACCTGTTCCCAACATTTGGGGCAGTTCCCTGCCGCCAGTGCCAACACCCACGGGCATCATACTTCAAAGCGAAATCCCCACCCTCACACTAACCTCTGAAGCAACGCTCACCGCCACCACCACAGTCACAGCCACCATCACCCCCACATTCACGCCCAGCCCAACCTTCACTGCCACCGCCACTCCCCTGCCATCCCGCGCAGATATCAAACGCATCATCATCATCAGCTATGATGGGTTGCGTCCCGACGCTATAGACCTCGCCCCCATGCCCAACTTGATGGCATTGCGAGACGAGTCCGCACACGCCCCACTCACTGCCCGCACCATCGACTATCCCGCCACATCGCCCAGCCATGCCTCAATGCTTACAGGTGTGTGTATGGAAGATCATGGCGTCATCTACAACAAGTTCTTCATGTACATGGGCTATGCCAAAGGACCCGATGTCTTCCAACTCGCGCATGATGCAGGGTTGCGTACTGTCATGATCGTCAGCAAAGACAAGCTGCGCCAACTTGCCGAACCCGAAACAACCGATGTGTTTGAGATCGCCTACGGCGAACCAGCCATTGAACGCGCTGTCCTTCCGCAGATCGAGCAAGATTTCGGGTTGATGTTCATCCACTTCGCCACGCCCGATAACCGCGGACACAAATACGGTTGGATGTCTGGTGAATATTTCAAAGTCCTACGCGATGGCGATGCCGTGCTGGGCAACATCATCCAAACCCTCAAAGATAACGACATGTACGACAGCACCATGATCCTCGTCACTGCAGACCATGGCGGGCACGACACGAATCACATCGGCACGCTCATCGAAGATTACCGCATCACCTGGATCGCCCACGGACCGGGCATCATTCCGCAAGAGATCGACCTGACTCTCTACACTTTTGACACCGCCCCAACCGTTGCCTATGCCCTCGGTCTTCCCCTGAAACTCGACGAATGGGATGGCATCCCTGTTTATAAAATTTTCGGCGAAGACCAGATCAAGGTCCACGATAAATATCCCTGTAAGACTTAAAAAGACATCCCTCTCTATGCAACAACAACTCCGTTACCTGTTTCTGCTCTCTATCCTTTTAAACGCCTGCGTCTCTGCTTCCGCCTCATCTCCTACGCAGACGCCTGTTCCCCAGATCCCCACAGCGACACTTACTCCGAGTCCGCTCCCACCTGCGCCTGAAACACCTTCTGCAACCGCAACGATCCCACCACCGCCGCAACCGATCTCACGCGTGGTCATCGTTACCTTCGATGGACTTCGCCCCGATGCCATCGAAGCAGCCGATATGGACAATGTCCGCGAATTGATGCAAGCTGGCGCCTATACACTGACCGCACAGACCATCATGCCCAGCACCACATTGCCAGCCCATGCCTCATTGGTCACTGGCACATGCCCTGCAAAACATGTTGTGCGCTGGAACGAATACGTCCCCCAGAATGGATACGCCCTCGGCACTGACATCTTCGACCTCACCCGCGCCGTCGGCTTGCGGACAGTACTCATCGCCGGTAAGGAAAAAATTCAACAGATCACCTCAAGCGCAGACTTCTTCGGCTGGGTGGATAACACCGACGAAGAAAAAGATAAAACCACATTAGATAACATGGTGATCGAACAGATCCGCCTGGGCTTCGGGCTATTGATGATCCACTTTCCGGATGGTGACGTAATCGGACATGAATACGGCTGGCTGTCCAAGCAGCAATTAAGCGCATATAAAAAGAATGACCAGTCGCTGGGTCGCTTCATAAGTATCATGAAAGAAAGCGGCTATTATGATGGCACACTCTTCATCATTACCTCCGACCACGGCGGCGCACTAACCGACCCGCCACACGGCACCGACATCCCCGAAGCCATGACCATTCCCTGGATCATCAGCGGACCACAAATTGTCCCTGGTGAATTGAAAACCCCAGTGAATATCTATGACACCGCACCTACTGTCGCGTTCGCACTTGGCTTGCCCCTCCAACCCGAATGGGATGGCACACCTGTGTATGAAGCGTTTGGTTTGCCTGTTGACCCTCTCCATCAAGGCGGCTGCCCAGGGTTAACTCCTTAATATGCCTGTAAAACACAACCCTCTTATTAAACTATTTTGGTCAATGCACCTCAAGCTCTACCTTTGGAGTTCAGGTCGCATTGGCAATACAATGCGCGGACTGCCCGTCCTTATTCTGACCACCAAAGGCAGGAAGACAGGTCAACTCCGTACAAAAGCCTTGATGTACCTACCCTACGGCAATCACTTTGTCGTGATTGCCTCCAACCTTGGCAAGGATGATCATCCTGCCTGGTGGATCAACCTGCTGGCAGACCCTACCGCAACCGTGCAAATCAATGCTTCTCGTTTCACTGTTCGTGCCCGCGAAGCGGAAGGCGATGAACGCGAAAAACTTTTTCAAGCGCTGGCAGAAAAGACTCCTGATTACGAACAATATCGCTCATGGACATCACGCCGCATTCCACTGGTGATATTGGAACGGCAATAAACACTTCCCTCTGCTAAAATTCCACGTAATATACCAAGCCGAAAAAGGAACTCGCACATGACTCAAACCTACGATGCCATTATCATCGGCGCAGGTGTAATGGGCGCCAGCATTGCCTTTCACTTCGCCGAGCGCGGACTCAAAGTCGCAATCCTCGAACGCACTGTCAGTGCGGCTGGCGCGACCGGGCACTCCAGTGGGCTCGTCCGCATGCATTACGACCTCGCCGCCGAGTCGCACCTGACCTTTGCGAGTTACAAAAACTATTTCAGTGTTTGGAAAGATCGCGTGGGTGGTGAATGTGGATTTCAGCAAACCGGCTTCTTGCAGATCGCCAAGCGAGAGCATGAAGATAAACTGCGCGGTAATGTTGCCAACCAACAAAAGATTGGTATCAACACCTCGGTCATTTCAGTGGATGAAGTCCGCAAACTTTTCCCGGACTTGCACATCGAGCATTTTGACTACGCTGCCTACGAACCGGATTCCGGCTATGCCGATGCGACGCTCACCACCAACTCCTTTCTTGAGTCTGCAAAACGAAACGGCGCCACGCTGATTCAAAATTGCGAAGTCACCACCATCTATACGAGTGGCGGAAAAGTGACCGGCGTAAGCACGACCAAAGGCGATTACTCAGCCCCGATCGTCGTCAATGCGGCGGGACCTTGGGCAAAGCATGTTGCAGCACTGGCTGGGATCGAAGTCCCATTGGTGACATGGACTCACGATGTCGCCTTCCTGCATCGCCCGCCTACGCTTGGAAAGATTCCCGCTGTGATCGACGATGTCGTCAATTGTTATTTCCGTCCTGAAGGCAGCGCGCTCATCCTTGCCGCAGGAGAAGACGAATCCCTGCGCGGTGAAGCGCCCGACGCCGAAGACCAAACGCCCACACCAACATTTCTCGATAAGCTCATCGACGCGATGGTGCAACGCATCCCAAAGATCGAAGAGAGCGGTTTGCATTCCATCCATGTTGGGCGCGATGGCATCACACCAGACCAACGTGCGATCTATAGCGGCACAGATCTGAATGGTTTTTATCTGGCATGCGGATTGAGCGGAACCGGATTTAAAACATCCCCTGCCGCTGGCGCAAGCATGGTCGAACTGATCCTGGATGGCAAACCGAAGACCGTGGACATCACTCCATTTCGGTTTAGCCGCTTTGCCGAAGGGAATTTACTCGAAGGCGAATACGGTTACGGACATATTTGGAAATAGCAAAACTGCGGAGCCTTCATCGCTCCGCAGTTTATATCTACTCACTTCTTTACTGCAGCTTGAAACCAATTTCTGCTGCCGCTCCTATCCTTGAATTTTTAATGGCATAATCGATTTACATAACAACACCAAGGCTTGACCAAATTGATGTTGCCAAACCATAAAAAGAGAATATTTAATGCGTGAAGTTGTCATTTATACATTGATGTTTTCCGCCATGCTGCAGTTTTTCATGGCGCTCTATGCGTGGGGACGCAAAAACGAGCCAGCTGCAAAGCCATTGATGTTTGTCTTCTTCCTTGGTGGTGTGTGGGCGTTTGCATATAGTATGGAGATCGCATCCATTGGGATGCAAGCCAAGATCTTCTGGATGAAGGTCAGTTGGATAGCGGCAAGTTTTGGTCCGCTGATCTTTCTGCTGATCGTTCTGGAACATCTTGAACTAAGGCACAAACTCACCCGTGGTTTGTTGTTCATCCTTTTGATCCCCACCTTCGTACTCAATCTGCTGATCTGGACCATTCCACATCAAGAACTATTGATGCACAGCTTCTATATTGAACATGCAGGGGCATTGGACATTCTGCAAAAAGAGTATGGCATTTTGCATACGCCCATATTCCTGGTCTTGCAAGGTATCACTCTCTTCTCCTATTTTCTGTTGATCCGTTCCATTCCCGGGTCAAGCAAGATCAAGCGTCTGCAAACACTTTCCATTCTGTTTGCCTTATTGATTCCCTTCATTGTGAACATCCCGCATATTTTGAACATTGAACCGATCAAAGGCTTCGACTTCACCCCCCATGCCCTGGTATTTTCCAGCGCACTCTTTGCCTTTGCCATCTTCCGCTATCGCTGGTTGGATATCATTCCCCTTGCCCGTTCCACACTGGTGGAGAATATCCCCGTCGGCGTGATCGTCTTGGACGCCAAAGACCGCATCGTGGATATCAACCCCTTGGCAAAACTCCTCATGCAAGTGGATGATACTGTCATGGGGCAGGAATCCCAATCTGTCTTTGCAAGCTATCACCGTATCTTCCATGCATCCAACGATCCAGACCCAATCAGTAAGGAAGTGGAAATTAACGACAAACATATGGATGTGCACGTGATCCCCCTCAGAAACCAGGAGGGTACATACAACGGACGCATTCTCACGCTGCAAGACATCACCGAACGAAAACTTGCCAATGAACGTTTACAAGCGCAATTGGCAGAGATCGCATCCCTGCACAATCAATTGCATGAGCAGGCCATCCGCGACCCACTGACCGGTCTTTTCAATCGCCGTTATATGAGCAATGTGCTCGAACGCGAAACCCATCGAGCAGAACGGCATCAACGTCCGTTAAGCATCTTGATGATCGAGATCGATGATTTCAAAAAGGTCAACGACACCTTCGGACATGATGCAGGCGATATTACATTGAAAGCGATTGCCGGGCTGATCCGATCCAACACACGCACAGACGACATCCCCTGCCGCTTTGGCGGAGATGAATTCGTCCTCATCCTTTCAGAAACCCCCTTGGAAGCCGCCGCAACATGTGCAGAACGCCTGCGCGAAACCACGAGCACTTTACGATTGGATCATGAAGGAAATTCCATCAGCGGGTTAACGCTTTCCATCGGCATAGCCATGTTTCCCCAACATGGCAACAATATCATTTCCACCTTGCGTGCTGCTGATATAGCCATGTATCAAGCAAAACAAACTGGTAAGAACCGGGTGATCATCGCTGCAAATTAGATCTTTATCCATAGGAAAACTTATGACCATTACCTACCGCCGTGCCACACCAGACGATAACTTAACCACCTTCACCATCTTCCGCAGATCGCTTGAGGATTTCAGCAAACGCACCGGCGTGATGGCGATCACCGGCGGCAACGACCCGCAAAAGATGGAAGAACTTTGGGAAAGCCGCCGCACCTTCTGGGAACATCTCACCAACACCAGCGACAATTATTGGATCGCTGAAAAAGATGGCGAAGCCATAGGCTATGCCCGCAGCATTTTACGCGGCAATCACCGTGAACTTACCGAGTTCTTCGTCGTGCCGGGCAGTCAGTCTGTAGGCGTGGGCAAAGAATTGCTCCAACGCGCCTTCCCCGATGATGTGCCGCATCGCACCATTATCGCCACCCCCGATATCCGCGCTCAAACACGTTACCTCAAAGCTGGCGTGTACCCTTTCATGACCGAATTTTATTTTGAGCACGCCCCCGAACCGCAGACCTTCGAAACAGACCTCGTCATTGAAACAGCGGAAGCTTCGCCCGCCTCCTTCGACGACTTGGGCCGGATCGATCTCTCGATCCTTGGCTTCCGCCGAGACATTGACCACCAATTCCTGACCCGCGACCGCAAGTTATATTTCTACAAACGCAGCGGACAAGTCGTCGGGTACGGCTATATTCACCGCGACCTATACGGTCCCTTCGCATTACTTGAGAAGGAAGATTTCCCGGCCATCCTTGCGCATGCCGAAAACGAAGCTCATACAATGGGTGCCTCGATTGTAGGCTTTGAAGTTCCCACCATCAATACCAACGCCATCAGCCACCTGCTAAAACGAGGCTACCATCTCGAAGGCTTCCTTGGCTCGATCATGTCTGAAAAACCGTTTGGAAAATTTGAGAATTACCTGCTGACCAGTCCACCCTATTTTTTGTAACCTTGACGATAGACGACAGACCATAGACCATGGTCAATCGTCTATCGTCCATGGTCTATTTAAGAGGGGAATAATTTTTCAAACACCTCGGGGCAATATTTCTGCACCATCTCAGATGAGATCCCATTTTCCTTGCAGATCTCCGCATACAGATCCGCACTGGGACGTTTGATGCGCTTTTGGGTGTCCACATCCAAGCCCCAAAGCCCGAAGCGGTACTTCCATCCAAAACTCCATTCGAAGTTATCCACCAGCGACCAGTGAAAATAGCCTTTGATCGGCCAATTAAAATTCACCGCCCGCCACATCTCATGGATGTGCTGTACCGTGTAACGCGGACGCATGGAGTCATCGGCTGAGTTGACACCATTTTCACTGACAAGGATCGGCAGGTTGGGGAAAGTCCTCACAACCCACTTCAAGCCTTCATACATTCCGATCGGTTCCATCGCAATGAAACCATCGTCACTCAACTCTGCCTTCTTGTTATAAAAGTGACGTCCAAACAGAGTATTGGGGTGGCGCAGGTCGAAAGTGACATATTCACGCGTGTAATAATTGAACCCGAAATAATCTTGTGTACCTTTGGCTTCGGGAATTTTCACCGAGCCAATGGGAGAGCGCATCACACCATCTGCCAATGCCAAAGGAAAGCTCAAATTAACTGTGGTATTGAAAGCATTGGCAAGGAGACGGTCCAGCGGTGACCAGGCATGATATGCCATCATTGGACGATAATGATGCGCAATGCCCACCCGCGCTTCTGGTTGCAGCAAATGGATGGCACGATACGCCGCGGCATGTCCGCGAATCAGATTCGCGTGGACTCGCATTGCCAGCTTCATTTCATTTTTACCGGGCGGGAAGGAGTCCACACCCGTGGTGACATACCCGTTCAAAGCATAGCCGGTTGGCTCATTGATGGTACACCACAAGGTGCAATATTCCTTCAACGCATCCACCGTCCTGCGAACATATTTCTCGAACAGTGGAACAACCTCTTCCGTTTCCCAGCCGCCCATTTCGCCAAGCCATAACGGGTCAGTGAAATGATGCAAGGTGACCATTGGCATAATGCCGCGTTCCTTCAACCCGCGCAGCATGGTACGGTATTTTTCAAGCGCTTCTTCATCCCATGTATCGGGCGTTGGCTGAATACGACTCCACTCTACCGAAAGACGATGTGCGTTCTGCCCCGTTTCGGCAGCGCGGTCGAAATCCTCGCGCCAGCGTCCGCTCCACCAATCGGCAGCCACCGCCGCCGAACCATTGGTGTGACCTTCCTGTTCCCACTTCCACCAATTGTTATTCGTATTATTGCCTTCCACTTGATGCGAAGCGGTCGCCGTTCCCCATAAAAATCCTTTTGGAAAATGATACGTTCCCTGAGGCATGTTTTCTCCGTGATGCGTTATTACTTCTTCATACTTGCGAGGATCAAGCGCACAATGTTCATGAATGACGGCTTGCCGAACAGACCCGCGATCGCCCGCGTGGATGCAACATAGACTGGCGTGTTGGTAGTCGTATCGGGCTGCTTTTTGAAGGGCGCGCGATATACACCCTTCTGCACCTTCTCGAACATGAACAGATTGTTCACATTACCAATGCCCGACTGCACATCATAGATGCTGTTACCTGGGTATGCACCCCACGACGCAGACGAGAACACATACGTCAGCCCGGCAAACAGATTGACACATACTGTGCCGTATTTCAGATCTGCAATGCCCTGATCCAGCGCCGCACTAACTGCGGCTTCTGTTTGAGAAGCATCAGAGACGAGGATGTATGCCGCAAGATTTCCCCACAGCGTTTCGTTGGCGAAGGTCACCGCCTTGTGGATGAACTCACCCGCATCGGCAGCATCGAGTGCTGTCTCTGTGAATAAACCACAGAACGCCTCCGAACGGAAAGCGATATCGTCTTTGTTGGTTGGGTCGAGGTTGCGGATTAACGTCCACGGCAGTTCGCCCTCTCCGGCTTGACCGATCTGTCTGGCATTGGGATGCGCGGATGTGAACTCATCATAAAAACGTTTGGCATTCGGATAATACGCTTTGCGGACGGGATACTCTCCCAACGCTGACTCGACTGCGTTCAAGAATGCTTCACGCAGCGCCCACCCTTTGTGAGTGATGATGACACGCGGTGAGAGACAATTGAAACCAGCATTGACCACCAGCCAGAACGCCACCTGCTTCGCTTGTTCATAAATTTCGGCTTCCGTCCAATCGCCGGGGACGACGATCAACGGGTTGACGCCGCCCAACTCCGCTGTCACCGGTTTGGTGATGAGCGGCTGGCGTGCCTGCTTGTTCTCACGCGAACCGAACACGATCGCGTCATAGGTCTTATCCGAGCCGGTCATGTGGATCACATCCACGGTTTCGTGCTGGCACAGGTACGCGCCTTCCTTCGCGCCGCCATAAACCAGTTTCAAAAAACCACGCTCGATCAGCGGACGATAGGCTTCTTCGATCAAGGGTCCCAGATAATCGTTGGCGGGATTCATCTTCAATAGCACCACTTGATTTTCAAGGAATAATTTACTGGTGATGTCACATGGCACCAGCATCGAAACATTGCCTGCGCCCAACACGAGTGCCAATGTGCCGCGCTGTTGCTTGTCCTTATAGATACGCGCCTGACTCGCCAGCGTCTCGGCTTCACTCACACCCGGCTCCAGCCAAAGATCCGCCCGATAGTTGGCAAAAATAGACTTCTCCCACGATTGAAGCGGAAAGGTCTGAACGGTCAACTGCCCATTGCGGGTCACAAATCCACCCGGCAGTTTGGGCTGACCGTGTTTCATCACATCGTTCAACACTTCTTTCAGGCGCAAAATGTTGCGCGGCACTCCGGCGAACATCGCCCACTCGTCGCCTTCCGCGGCATGCCCCGCGCCATAACCTTTCGCCTCGGCGCTGAAATGCACCCAGCGTTCGGCAACCGCGTTGAGATTGCGCGCAATCACATCCAGAATGGCAAGGCGTTCCTTCACGCTCACCGCAAGCCAGGCATCTTTCTTTGCGCTCAACTCGGCAAGCGCTTTGTTCATTTCTTCGGTGCTAGATGCAGGGGGATGAAAGACAGCCATTATTTCCTCAAAAGATATGCCAGATACAACGCCACCGACCCGGCGACCGCGGCGTTCAACGATTCGATCTTGCCTTTCATCGGTAACTTCAACACAATATCGCACTTCTTGCGCGTCAACTCGTGGATGCCTTCACCTTCAGACCCAACGACCAGACCCAACGCGCCTTTGAGATGACGAGAACCCGCCTCCACCTCCGCCCCGGCTTGATCCAACCCTACCAGCCAGACGTCTGCATCTCGAAGAGCATCCATCGCCTGCGAAAGATTCGACTTGGCAATCAGCATGTGCTCGCTTGCCCCTGATGAAGCATTCACTGCAGATGGAGTCACTTCCACCGAGCGTGCCAGCGGAATGATGATGCCATGCACA
>VFQT010000602.1_pt1 | contig 51226 bp, 49 predicted proteins | sample 3512381 | NCBI WGS metagenome assembly VFQT01 (sample SAMN10412376, study PRJNA504923) | tailings metagenome | isolation source: Relicate 2 Philex TSF3 active mining site | place: Philippines: Tuba, Benguet | collected 2017-08-29
TCAGAGCGATCCAAAAGAACCAGGCTTGTTCTCACGCATTTTTGGAAAGAAGTAACGTCTTTACTGTGCACTAGTCTTGCGGAATGAAAGCTATTCAGATTAGTGCTTTTGGCGGCCCAGAAGTAATGCAATATGTGGATTTACCAGATCCAATCGCTGCTGAATCTGAGATTGTTCTTGAAGTCACTGCCGTTGGAATCAATTATGCTGATACGCATCAGACAGAGAATAGTTATCTCTCACCACAAACTTTGCCGCTAGTGCCGGGAATTGAAGTAACTGGAATCCATGAAGGAAAACGATATCTAGCAAGTGTTTCTTCTGGGGGATACGCACAGAAAGCGATTGCCCAAAAGGCTGCTCTTATTCCTATTCCTGATCAAGTAACTGATCAAGAAGCTCTTTGTATGTTGGTGCAAGGTTCCACCGCCTGGCATTTGCTGCGAACTATGGGGTCGGTAAAGCCTGGTCAAACTGTAGTTGTACATGCAGCAGCAGGTGGAGTAGGAACTATTGCAATTCAACTTGCCAAGTTGTGGGGAGCAAGAGTTATTGCTGTTACTTCAACACAAAGCAAAATAGACTTAGCGAAATCACTAGGCGCAGATGAAGTTGTTGATGCACATGAGCCTGAATTAAGTAAAGCTCTTCGTGCGGCAAATGGTGGACGAGGAGTAGATCTCATCCTTGAAATGGTTGGTGGCACAACATTTGACCAAAGCCTTTTGGCACTTGGTAATTTTGGAAAACTAATCACCTTCGGAATGGCATCTCGCACAGCACCAACCCCAATTCATCCTGGGTCTTTGATGCATGGTTCTAAAACGATTTCTGGATTTTGGTTAGCGAATTGTTTTGGCAAGAAAGAGTTGATGAGCGATGTTATTACTGAACTCTTTGAACTTGTCGCTGATGGAAAGCTTCGGCCAATCATCGGCGCGACATACCCATTAAGTAAGGCTGCCGATGCCCATCGAGCCATGCTTGCAAGAGCGACAACTGGAAAGATTGCCCTAGATCCTGCGCTGTAAATATGGGGTAATTTTTAACTTTCGCAGGTAAGCCCTAGACTCCTCTCTCTACCACTGCCCCCCTAGCTCAGTCGGTAGAGCGTTTCCATGGTAAGGAAAAGGTCACCAGTTCGATTCTGGTGGGGGGCTCGCAGTAAAAAACTTAATACCTGACATATATAAGTATGTCTGCGGCGGGGTAGCTCAGCTTGGTAGAGCAAGCGGCTCATAATCGCTGTGTCGTGGGTTCAAATCCCGCCTCCGCTACGCACGAATTTCACCAATGTAGGTGGCTCAGGTAACCTGAGCGCCTTAAATCACGAAGGAGTTACACCATGGCAAGCAAGAGCGCGGACGTACGTCCAAAAATCACCATGGCTTGCGTGGATTGCAAAGAGCGCAACTACATCACCAAGAAGAACCGTCGCAACGATCCTGACCGCATGGAACTTAAGAAGTTCTGCCCTCGTTGCAAGTCTTCAACTCTTCACCGCGAAACTCGCTAATGCTAAACCCCGATTCTGTCGGGAGTACCTTCGCTGGTACAGAGCCAATCCTTGTTACACAAACTGAAGTCGATGCCTTCTGTGCAGTTATCGATGAACGAGACACAACGGTTGCTCCTCCAACTTTTATCATTCGAATAACGCTTACTCAATTTGAAGAAATTCTTACGCGCCCTGAGATAGGTCTCGACTGGTCACGTCTAGTTCATGGTGATCAGAAATTTGAAATTTATTCGCCTGTAAAACCGGGCGATGAACTGAACTGCAGCGCAACTATCGAAAGTTATCGCGTGGCAGCTGGAAATGAGATTGTCACTGTTCGCTCTGACCTATATCGAGGCAGCGAGATAGTAATTTCAGCATGGTCAACTTTGGTGGTCCGCGCATGATTGAAGTAGGAACACAACTACCTGAAAAGGTTTTTTATATAGATCGTGAAATGCTCAAGCGGTATGCAGATGCGTCAGGTGATCAGAACCCAATTCATCAGAATGAGGAGTTTGCTCTCTCCGTCGGACTACCCAACGTGATTGCACATGGAATGTTAACCATGGCGCTTGTGGGCAAATATGTATCAGATTTTGCAGGCGGGTCTGCCAAGGTAATCGAATTTGGCGCTCGCTTTACCAAGCCGGTTATTGTCCCAGCACATCAAAAAGTTGATCTGACAGTTTCTGCACAAGTTACAGAAATCGCAGATGGCAAGGTTTCACTCAATCTGAGCGCCACCTCTGCTGGAGTCAAAGTTTTGGGAATGGCTAAAGCGGTAGTTTTGCAATGACTGCCCCTGAATCAGTTCATGAATTAGCGCGCGCCAGACAACAGGCACGTGCCGAGAAAAATTTTGCTTTGTCAGATCAATTGCGTGATGAAATATCAGCTCAAGGATTTGAAATCGTTGATGTCGCTGGGGGATACGAGCTTCGCCCTAAAAAGCGCTTTCCTACCTATGAATCCACGAGGGACATTCGCGCGATTAACTCAGGCAAATATGAGATTACCGTTGCCATGATTATTGATGGCTTTCACGAGGATGCGATCGCAACTATTCAGTCAATTAAGGAGCACAGTGAATGTGCGATAGCTATTCTGGTCATTGGTGATCCAGGAATCTTGGTTAATCAACTAGATGCTCGAACTTCGCTTGTTCACTTGAGCCAAAGTTTAGGTTGGGGAGAATGCGCAAACGCTTTGCTTCGCAATATCTCAAGTGATTATGTCGTGATAATGGATCCTTCAACGAGATTTACCGGAGATGCAATTACTCCCGTGTTAACCGAGCTCAAAAATCGCAAGTATGTGGCAGTTGGCTGGCGAGGTGGATTAGTAAATCTCGATGATGATTGGAGAAGCATTGACGATAAAGGAGCAGGAGAAGTCGATGTTCTCTTTAGTTATTTCTTGGCCGTACATCGTTTAGATGCGCTCGAAGCCAAAGGTTTCAGTAACCGAGCAATTTATTACCGAAATGCAGATATTGAATTTTCTCTCAATTTGCGCCACGCACAGGGTCGCCTCTTGCAGTTAGATCTGCCACTTGAGCAAGACCGTCACCATGGTTATTACGATGTCGATCCGGAATTTCGCGATATACAGTCCAAAAAGAATTACGACCGAATCTTGGAGCGCTTCAGAGGTAAAACTGCAATATTGAGTCCTCGCAGGTAGCCTAGGTTCATGGCTGATTTACGTGACTACACATCTCTACGTGTGGGTGGGCCAGCGCAGAAATTTGTTGAAGTTGGAACTGAGGCCGAGATAATTGCGGCAATAGAAGCAGCTGGCGATTCACCCATTCTGATTATGGGTGGTGGAACAAATATTCTTGTATCCGATTCAGGTTTTGCCGGCACAGTCATTCGAATTGCCAGCCACTCGATTCAATCAGAAGTTGATGCCTGTAGCGGAGCAACTCTCACAATTGGCGCAGGCGAGAATTGGGATGAATTTGTTGCCACAACTTTAGATCGTGGATTTGCTGGGCTAGAAACCTTGAGCGGAATTCCAGGCACTGTAGGCGCTGCTCCAATCCAAAATATTGGTGCATATGGCCACGAGGTTTCAGAGTTCATTACTCGAGTACGTACCTATGATCGACAAGTAAAGAGCGTGAAAACTTTCACCAATTCAGAGTGTGAGTTTTCCTATAGAAATTCTCATTTCAAAACTCATCCTGGTCGTTATGTTGTTCTTGAGGTTCAATTCAATCTAAGAGAAGGCGATCTCACGACTCCAATTACGTACTCTGAACTTGCAGATAAATTAGGAATTGCCGTGGGAGATAAAGCCAGTGTGAAAGCAACACGTGAAGCAGTTTTGGAGTTAAGAGCAAAAAAGGGCATGTTGCTTGATCCAGAGGATAAGGATTCGTGGTCGGCTGGTTCATTCTTTACTAATCCGATAATTTCGCAAGAGAAAGCAGCTGCGCTTCCAGTTGATGCACCACGTTGGCCAACAGCAGATGGTCGAATTAAAACCAGCGCCGCATGGTTGATTGAAAACTCCGGCATCCATAAAGGTGATGCTCTTGGTGGCGCACGAGTTTCTTCTAAACATGTGTTAGCGCTAACCAACTCTGGTGCAGCCACTGCCTCAGATATTGCCGAGCTAGCAAAGAGCGCTCAGAAATGTGTTCTTGAAAAGTTTGGAATTACTCTTGAAGCAGAGGTAAATCTGATTGGAATTACTCTGTAAGTAACTTCTTGATTCGACCTATTCCTTCAACAATATCTTCATCGCTGGTCGCATAAGAAAAACGTAGGTATCCAGAAGGACCAAAAGCTTCTCCGGGAACGGCTGCAACTTCAACTTCTTCCAAAATGATGGTGGCAAGATCTGCCGAAGTCTGTGGAGTTTTTCCTCGGATTGTCTTTCCTAGAACACCCTTGACTGATGGGTACACATAGAAAGCCCCTTGCGGGGTTGGACATTCAAATCCCGGAATTTCATTGAGTAAGCCAACAATTAATTTACGTCGGCGGTTAAAGGCTTCGCCCATTTTATGGACAGCATCAAGATTTCCACTTAATGCTGCAATCGCTGCGCGTTGTGAAATATTGGAAACATTTGAGGTCAAGTGAGATTGTAAATTGGTGGCTGCCTTGATGACATCCTTTGGTCCAATCATCCAACCCACACGCCAACCAGTCATTGCATAAGTTTTTGCCACGCCATTAAGGATGATGCAAGTATCAGCAAGACCAGGAACCAGGACTGGAAGCGAAGGAGCAGTAGCTCCGTCATAGAGCAAGTGCTCGTAAATTTCATCGCAGATAACCCAAATATTGTTCTTGAGCGCCCATTCTCCGATGGCTTTTGCTTGCTCGGGGGAATAAACAGAACCAGTTGGATTCGATGGGGAACAGAAGAGCAAAACTTTTGTCTTAGGAGTACGCGCAGCTTCGAGCTGTTCGACTGTGACCAAGTAGTTCTGTGTTTCATCTGCAAAAACTTCTACGCTCTTTCCACCGGCGAGCTTGATTGCCTCTGGGTATGTAGTCCAATAAGGAGAAGGAAGAAGAACTTCATCACCAGGATCAACTATTGAAGCAAAAGCTTGATAAACAGCTTGCTTTCCACCATTAGTTACTAGAACTTGATCTGCTGTAATTTCGTAATTGGAATCTCTTTTGGTCTTAGCCACGATTGCATCTTTCAGCTCCGGCAATCCAGGAGTCGGTGTGTAGCGATGGTTTGCTACAACTTTTGCTGCCGCGATAGCAGCATCAACGATGTAATCAGGAGTTGGGAAGTCAGGTTCGCCAGCACCGAAGCCGATTACTGGTCGACCAGCTGCCTTGAGCGCCTTTGCCTTTGCATCTACTGCCAATGTGGCTGATTCTGCGATTGCTGCAATTCGTGCGGAGATTCTGCTCATGGGGGAAGTCTGCACTATCCGTAGGCGTGGCTGCGCGCTCAGAGAGAGCGGCCCCCGAGTGGCCTGCTACCACCCCAGTTTTACTCTGCGAGGCCCCTGCCCTTACACTTCGACGCTCACGATCAGATTTTGGCTCGCCTTGGCGCGCCCGAAAATTTTCGCGAAGGGCAGTAGCTCAATTGGCCAGAGTTGCCGTCTCCAAAGCGGCCGGTTGGGGGTTCGAGTCCCTCCTGCCCTGCAAGACGAACAACCGAATGAACGAACGATGGAACGAAAGAAAAGGAATGCACCATGACTGATGCAGTTGAAGTTACCGAGGAGAAGCTCGGAATTTTCGCGCGCGTTGGACTTTTCTATCGCCAAGTCGTTAGCGAACTCAAGAAAGTAGTCTGGCCAACACGAAATATGTTGACCACTTATACAGCTGTAGTTCTGGTCTTCGTAGCATTTGTAATCGCCGTTGTTTCCCTCATTGACTTGGTTCTGACCAAAGTTGTCTTCTGGGTATTTGGATAAGAGCGATGACTGAAGAGACCACACCAAAGACCGATGCGTTTGAAGCAGCACTTGCTGCCAACGCAGAAGAAATCGCTACCCCTGCCCAGGAAGTTTTGGAGACTCCCGTAGCAGATGTTGCTAATGACGACCTTGCTCTCGCCAGTGATGAAGATGGCGATATTGAATCGGATGAAAATGATCCAAATGCCGAATTTCGTCGCACCCTTCGCGCTGCAATCGGAGATTGGTATGTAGTCCACTCTTATGCAGGTTACGAGAAGAAGGTAAAGGGCAACCTTGCCAACCGAATTCAATCTCTCAATATGGAGGATTACATCTTCCAGATTGAAGTACCTGAAGAAGAAGTCATGGAAATCAAAAACGGCGCTCGCAAGATGGTCAAGCGCAATATCTATCCTGGTTATGTTCTTGTTCGTATGGATCTCACTGATGAATCTTGGTCAGTTGTTCGTAATACTCCAGGTGTTACTGGCTTCGTAGGTAATGCACATAATCCAAGTCCACTTAGCATGGATGAAGTTGAAAAGATTTTGGCGCCACGTCCTCAGAAGAAGGCAGATAAGGCTGATATCAAGTTTGTTGACTTCGAAGTTGGCGAATCAGTCACCGTCATGGATGGCCCATTTGCAACGCTTCCCGCATCAATTTCAGAGATCATGCCAGAGCAGGCAAAGCTCAAGGTATTGGTATCAATCTTCGGCCGCGAAACTCCGGTCGAGCTTTCATTTAACCAAGTTCAGAAAATCTAAGAGATTTAAGCGACAGACAAGGAAAAGAGAAGAGAAATGGCACCAAAGAAGAAGGTCACCGGATTCATTAAGTTGCAGATCCAGGCTGGAGCAGCAACACCTGCCCCACCAGTTGGTCCAGCGCTTGGTCAGCATGGTGTCAACATCATGGAATTCGTCAAGGCATATAACGCTGCGACCGAATCACAAAAGGGTCAGATCATCCCGGTCGAGATCACAGTGTACGAAGATCGTTCATTCGACTTCATTACTAAGACTCCTCCAGCTTCACGCCTAATCTTGAAGGCTGCTGGAATTGAAAAGGGTTCAGCAATTCCTCACAAGAACAAGGTCGCCAATATTTCTATGGCCCAAGTAAAGGAAATCGCAACCACAAAGATGGCTGATCTCAATGCAAACGATATCGATGCAGCAGCAAAGATCATTGCAGGAACAGCCCGCTCAATGGGAATCACAGTCTCATAAATAAATTTCTTGGTGTCATGGTGACTCCAAGATGTGGGAGAACCGCGCTGGTTCGTTAACCACAACCCCAAGCTCTACCGCGGTAGAGAAAGAAGGATGAAATGAAGCGCTCAAAGAAGTACACAGAGGTAGCAGCGAAGGTCGTTAAAGATCACCTCTACACACCTCTTCAAGCAGTAACACTTGCGAAAGAGACAACAACAACCAAATATGACTCAACCATCGAGGTTGCGCTTGTTCTTGGTGTTGACCCAAAGAAGGCAGACCAAGCAATTCGTTCAACAGTGAACTTGCCACACGGAACAGGTAAGACTGCTCGCGTATTGGTATTCGCAAACGGAGAACGCGCTGAAGAAGCACGCGCAGCTGGCGCAGATATCGTCGGTGGAGATGAACTCATTGACGAAGTTTCAAAGGGTCGCCTTGATTTCGATGCTGTTGTAGCAACACCAGATTTGATGGCCAAAGTTGGTCGTCTCGGTAAAGTCCTCGGAACACGTGGCTTAATGCCAAATCCAAAGACCGGTACCGTAACCACAGATGTCACAAAGGCAGTTAATGACATCAAAGGCGGAAAGATTGAATTTCGTGTAGATAAGAACTCCAACCTTCACTTCATCATCGGAAAGGCTTCATTCACTGCAAATCAATTAGCAGATAACTATGCAGCCGCAGTTGAAGAAGTTCTTCGTGTGAAGCCAAACTCATCAAAGGGTCGCTACATCAAGAAGGCAGTCGTCTCATCATCAATGGGACCTGGAATTCAAGTTGATCCAAATCTCACACGCGAGCCAGCAACAAACTAAGCCGTCATCGAAAAAAGCCCCTCCTTGGAGAGGGGCTTTTTCCATATGCTTCACCTATGGCATCAGTTGTTGAGACCGCACCGTTAGTTTTAGATGTTGGCGCTGTCTTGTTAGCAGCTGCCACAAGCGGTCTGCTTGCCAGAAAAGTAGGTCTGCCAGCAATTGTTGGCTATCTCCTCACCGGACTTCTTGTTTCACCTTTCACGCCTGGATTTGTTGCAGATAGCAAACAGATATCAATTCTTGCCGACATAGGTGTCGTACTTCTGCTCTTTGAAGTTGGTATCGAGATTGATTTGCGCCGGATTCGAAAGCAGCATGGCGCTCTTTTGTGGGCAGCACCGTTACAAGTAATTATTGGAACCATATTCGGCACTCTCGTCTTTTTGTGGATGGACCTACCTCTTTACGGCGCGACTCTGCTGGCCTTATCAATCGCGATGTCATCCAGCGTTGTGATTGTGAATATTACGCGTAGCCGCAGACGCACAACTTCTGTGGCAACTGAGGAAGCCTTGCTTGGATGGAGCGTTGTTCAAGATGTATTTGGTGTAACTGTCGCTGCATTTGTGATTGCAATTTTAGGAAATGATGGTGCAAATCCAGTCAGTTCCGTTATCGGATTAATTGGTTTCATTATCTTGGCAGTAATCACATCGAAGTTGTTACCATATTTATTGCGGATGATTCGTTGGGAGAATGATTTATTTTTAATCTATTCAGTGGCAATCGGATTATCGATTGCTGCCCTCGGAACAGTGGTGTTTGGAATTCCGATGGCTTTAGCTAGCTTCGTGGCTGGTCTTGCTATCAATCAAAGTAGTGACACTGATGATGTGCGCAAGGCGGTCTTACCATTTCGTGACCTTTTCCAGGTGCTCTTCTTTGTCGTCATCGGTAGTTTGGTTCAACCAGCTCTCATTACTGAGGCGCTCCCATTTACTGCCGTGTTACTAGCGGTGATGTTTGCACTAAAAACTCTGCCGGCATATCTGTTCGCGCGTTTTGGAAAGATCGGCGACAGTTACGGGCAAGTTTCTATCGGCTTAAGTCAGGTAGGAGAGTTCTCCTTCGTACTTGGTTCCACGGCTCTTGCTGCAAAAGTTTTGACGGAAGTTCAATTCACTGCCGTCCTCTTGGCCGTGGTCATGTCGATTATCGCTTCAACCATGGCGGTGCGAAGAGCGAGTCGGATTTCACGCTCAATTTGACCCTCGCCCCAGGCGCCACGTAACCTAGCGCCATAACCAAAGACCGCTGGTCTCAAACTTGTTAGCCAAGTTTGGATAACTGAGGTAACTCAACCCGCGTAGGTGTACACGTTAACCCGTGCGCGTCTATGCGTTCGGGTTTCTTTCATTTATGGCCAGCAGTCGTGAGAAAACCGGAAAGGTGAACCGAATGGCTCGCCCAGATAAAGCAGCAGCAGTTGCTGAACTGACTGAAGATTTCAAGTCAGCTACTGCTACATACCTCACCGAATATCGCGGTCTTACCGTAACTTCGATGAAACAGCTACGTCGCAGCCTTGGTGCAGATACCAAGTACAGCGTCGTGAAGAACACTCTTACAAAGATTGCAGCAAAGAACGCTGGCGTTGAGCTCTCAGATGATCTCCTTGCTGGTCCATCAGCTGTTGCATTCATTAAGGGCGATGCAATCGATGCTGCTCGTAACCTCAAGAACTTCCAGAAAGAAAATCCACTTCTTGTTATTAAGGGTGGAATCTACGAAGGAAAGTTTGTTACAACTGCAGAAATCATGAAGCTCGCAGATCTCGAATCTCGCGAAGTACTTCTTGCAAAGCTTGCTGGTGCAATGAAGGGATCGCTTGCTAAGGCAGCGCGTACCTTTGATGCACTTCGCATCAAACTTGAGGCGGGCGCACCAGCTCCTGCCGCAGTGTCCGAACCAGTAGCAGACGCTGCTGTGGCAGAAGTTTCAGCCCAGGCTGAAACTACAGAAGCTGTGGCTGAAGCCCCAGCAGCTCAAGATGTAACCGCCGAAGTTGCGGTTGAAACACCAGAAACTCCAGCGGAATAAGAAAAGGAAAAATAAAATGGCAAAGCTCTCACAAGCAGACTTGATGTCTCAGTTTAAGGAAATGACACTTGTTGAACTCTCAGAGTTCGTCAAGGCATTTGAAGAAGAATTCGATGTAACAGCAGCTGCTCCTGTAGCAGTTGCAGCAGCAGGTGGCGCAGCAGCAGGTGGCGCAGCCGATGCTGGTCAGGATGAATTCACAGTTATCCTCGAAGATGCAGGTTCACAGAAGATTGCGGTTATCAAGGAAGTACGTAACCTCAACTCAGCACTTGGTCTCAAGGAAGCTAAGGATCTAGTCGATGCAACTCCAGCAACCCTTCTTGAGAAGGCAAACAAGGAGACAGCAGAGAAGGCAAAGGCAGCTCTCGAAGCAGCTGGCGCAAAGGTCACCCTCAAGTAAATTTGATTTACGGAACAACCCCCTCCCGGGCGGGCTTGGAACTTGCTCCTTAAAGTTCCTGCGCTCCACCCGAGAGGGGGTTTTTCATGCGCATACGGGGAGCGCGATACACAAATATCCTGATTTTGAAGACAAGCGGGTGAAGTTGGGGGTATAAGGGGCCGGTTTGCCCCTTCGGGGGGTCCAGCGATACCCTTGCCCTTCGCACAAAAAATCCGAAGGTCATTGCATATAGCGGCGGCGACCTTCTAGATGTGCGTGTCCACACAACTGTGAACTTGTCTGAAAGGACATCTCTTGGCCGCGAAAAAGAGTTCAACTGCCCCACGCCGTATTTCATTCGCAAAGATCCGTGAACCGCTAGAAGTTCCAAACCTGCTCGCGCTGCAAATTGAAAGCGTTGACTGGTTGCTAGGTAACGACGCATGGCGATCACGTCTGGCGGAGACAACCAACACTAATCGAGGAGAACTTCCTTCGAAGTCTGGTTTGGAAGAAATCTTTGAAGAGATTTCACCAATCGAAGATTTCCAGGGAACGATGTCACTTTCATTCCGTGACCATCGCTTCGAGCCACCGAAGTATTCAATTGCAGAGTGCAAAGAGCGCGATATGACTTATGCGCAACCACTCTTCGTTACTGCTGAATTCACCAACAACGAGACTGGCGAAATTAAGTCGCAGACAGTCTTTATGGGTGATTTCCCTGTAATGACACCTCGCGGAACTTTCGTCATCAACGGAACAGAGCGCGTAGTTGTTTCTCAGATTGTTCGTTCACCTGGTGTCTACTTTGAACGCCAGATTGAAAAGACTTCCGATAAAGATGTCTTCACATCAAAGATTATTCCAAGCCGTGGTGCATGGCTTGAATTCGAAGTTGATAAGAAAGATCTCGTTGGCGTTCGCATTGACCGCAAGCGTAAGCAGTCTGTCACTGTATTTCTCAAAGCTCTTGGTTGGACTGACGAACAAATTCGCGAAGAATTTGGTGATTTCGAATCAATGATGGCAACTCTTGAAAAAGATACTGTCAAGACACAAGATGAAGCGCTTCTAGATATTTATCGCAAGATGCGTCCAGGTGAACCTCCTACCAAGGAAGCAGCACAGAACCTCATTGAAAATCTTTACTTCAACCCAAAGCGCTATGACTTGGCCAAGGTCGGACGCTTTAAGGTCAATAAGAAGCTAGGACTAGACCTCGAGCTCTCACAGAGCATGCTCTCCATCTCGGATATCGTCGCAACTCTTCGCTACCTAGTAGCGCTACACCGCGGTGATCTCACTATGGATTACGGCCGCGAAGTTCGCGTTGAAAAAGACGATATCGATCACTTCGGAAACCGTCGCCTTCGTACAGTTGGTGAGTTGATCCAGAATCAAGTTCGCATCGGTCTTTCTCGTATGGAGCGCGTAGTTCGCGAACGTATGACTACACAAGATGTAGAAGCAATTACTCCTCAAACCTTGATCAACATCCGTCCAGTTGTTGCATCAATCAAGGAGTTCTTCGGAACTTCTCAGTTGTCACAGTTCATGGATCAGACCAACCCACTCTCTGGTTTGACCCACAAGCGTCGTTTGTCAGCGCTTGGACCTGGAGGTCTTTCACGTGACCGTGCCGGCTTCGAAGTTCGTGACGTTCACCCATCTCACTACGGACGTATGTGCCCAATTGAAACTCCTGAAGGACCAAACATCGGTCTTATCGGTTCACTTGCAACATATGGTCGCGTTACCGCATTCGGATTTATCGAAACGCCATATCGAAAGGTTGTAAAGGGTAAGGTCACCGATCAGGTTGATTACCTAACAGCTGACGAAGAAGATGAACATGTCATTGCACAGGCAAATGCTCCGCTCACAGATGACAATCACTTTGCTGAAGCCCGCGTACTCGTACGTCGTCGTGGTGGCGAAGTTGAATACATCATGGCTGATGAAGTCGATTACATGGACGTATCACCACGTCAGATGGTTTCTGTTGCAACCGCAATGATTCCATTCCTTGAGCACGATGATGCTAACCGCGCACTCATGGGTTCCAACATGATGCGTCAGTCAGTTCCATTGATGCGTGCAGAAGCTCCATTTATCGGAACAGGCATGGAATTCCGTGCAGCTGTTGACGCTGGTGATGTTCTTACTGCTTCTAAGGCTGGTGTAGTTACTGAAGTAGCCGCCGACGAAGTAAAGGTGATGGCAGATGACGGTACCTATCAGACATATTCACTCGCCAAATTCACTCGTTCAAACCAAGGAACTTCTTACAACCAGAAGGTTGTAGTCACCGAAGGTCAGAAAGTTGAAGCTGGCTCTGTTATCGCTGATGGTCCATGTACCCAGAATGGTGAAATGGCACTCGGTAAGAACCTACTCGTGGCATTTATGTCATGGGAAGGCCACAACTACGAAGATGCGATCATTCTTTCTCAGCGCCTAGTACAGGATGATGTACTTACATCAATTCACATTGAAGAGTACGAAGTAGATGCTCGCGATACCAAACTTGGTGCTGAAGAAATTACTCGCGATATTCCAAACGTCTCAGAAGAAGTCCTTGCAGACCTCGACGAACGCGGAATCATTCGCGTTGGCGCCGATGTTGTTCCAGGAGACATTTTGGTTGGAAAGGTAACTCCAAAGGGAGAAACTGAACTCACACCAGAAGAACGTCTGCTCCGTGCCATCTTCGGCGAAAAGGCTCGCGAAGTTCGCGATACATCGCTCAAGGTTCCACATGGTGAATCTGGAAAAGTTATTGGTGTAAAGATCTTTGAATCCGAAGAAGGTTTCGAACTTCCAGCAGGTGTAAACCAGTTGGTTCGCGTTTATGTTGCACAGAAGCGCAAGATTCAAGATGGTGACAAGCTTGCTGGTCGCCACGGTAACAAGGGTGTTATCTCAAAGATTCTCCCTGTTGAAGATATGCCATTCCTTGAAGATGGAACCCCTGTCGACGTTGTTCTCAACCCTCTTGGTGTTCCAGGACGTATGAACGTTGGTCAGGTCTTGGAAATGCACCTTGGCTGGGTTGCAAAGACAGGATGGGATGTATCTGGAATTTCTGATGCGTGGGCAAACCACCTCAAGGAAATCGGCGCAGAAAAGGGCGCACCTGGAACAAATCTTGCAACGCCTGTCTTCGATGGTGCGCTTGAAGATGAAATCTCAGGTCTTCTCTCTGCAACTCTTCCAAACCGCGACGGCAACCAATTAATTGGTAAGTCCGGAAAGGCCCGTCTCTTCGACGGTCGCTCTGGAGAGCCATACCCAACACCAATTTCAGTTGGATATATGTATATCTTGAAGCTCCACCACTTGGTAGACGACAAGATTCACGCACGTTCAACTGGTCCATACTCAATGATCACTCAGCAGCCACTCGGTGGTAAGGCGCAATTCGGTGGTCAGCGATTTGGTGAAATGGAAGTGTGGGCGCTCGAAGCTTACGGCGCTGCCTACACACTCCAAGAGTTGCTCACCATTAAATCTGACGACGTTCTAGGACGCGTCAAGGTATACGAAGCCATTGTGAAGGGCGAAAACATCCCAGAACCAGGTATCCCTGAATCATTCAAGGTACTTATCAAGGAGATGCAGTCACTCTGTCTCAATGTTGAAGTTCTATCTTCTGAAGGTGTCGCAATTGAAATGCGCGACAACGATGAAGAAATTTTCCGTGCAGCCGAAGAACTCGGAATCAACTTGTCACGAGTTGAGCCAAGTTCAGTAGAAGAAGTTTAAGGAGAGAATCAATTATGTTAGATGTCAACTTCTTTGATGAACTACGAATCGGTCTTGCATCGGCTCAAAATATTCGTGATTGGTCTTTCGGCGAAGTAAAGAAGCCAGAGACCATCAACTACCGCACACTCAAGCCAGAGAAGGACGGACTCTTCGACGAGAAGATCTTCGGACCAACTCGTGACTGGGAATGTTATTGCGGTAAGTACAAGCGCGTTCGATTCAAGGGAATCATCTGCGAACGTTGCGGTGTTGAAGTTACACGCGCAAAGGTTCGCCGCGAACGCATGGGCCACATCGAGCTTGCTGCTCCTGTGACTCACATCTGGTATTTCAAGGGCGTTCCTTCACGTCTTGGCTACCTACTTGATCTAGCTCCAAAGGATCTCGAAAAGGTTATCTATTTCGCTGCATACATGATCACTGAAGTTGATGAAGAAGCGCGCGAAGAAGATATGCCACAGCTCGAGAAGAAGTTGGCAAATGATCGCAAGAAGATTGAGACAAAGCGTGATGTCGATCTAGATACCCGCACCAAGAAGCTCGAGGCAGATATTGCTGAACTCGAAGCCGATGATGCTAAATCAGATGTAAAGCGCAAGGTTCGTGAATCAGCAGAGCGTGAGCTCAAGGCGATTCGCGAACGCGCAGAGCGCGAACTCACACGTCTTGAAGATGTATGGGCACGATTCAAAAACCTTAAGGTCCAAGATCTTGAAGGTGACGAAAACCTCTATCGCGAAATGCGTGACCGTTATGGCATGTATTTCAAGGGAGATATGGGTGCTGCTGCAATCAAGAAGCGTCTTGAAACATTTGATCTCGAGTCCGAGCATGCAATGCTCACCGACCTTTCTGAAAATGGAAAGGGCGCAAAGAAGACTCGCGCAATCAAGCGCCTCAAGGTTGTCAATGCATTTATGACAACGAGCAATCACCCAGCATCTATGGTTCTCGATTGCGTACCGGTAATCCCACCTGATCTGCGCCCAATGGTTCAGCTCGACGGTGGACGCTTTGCGACTTCAGATCTCAACGATCTCTATCGCCGCGTTATCAACCGTAACAATCGTTTGAAGCGTCTTGCTGATCTCGGTGCTCCAGAAATTATCGTTAATAACGAAAAGCGTATGTTGCAGGAAGCTGTAGATGCGTTGTTCGATAACGGTCGTCGTGGTCGCCCAGTAACTGGACCAGGAAACCGTGCACTGAAGTCACTTTCAGACATGCTCAAGGGTAAGCAGGGACGTTTCCGTCAGAACTTGCTCGGAAAGCGCGTTGACTACTCAGGTCGTTCAGTAATTGTTGTTGGACCACAGTTGAAGTTGCATCAGTGCGGTCTGCCTAAGCAGATGGCGCTCGAGCTCTTCAAACCATTCGTAATGAAGCGTCTTGTAGATCTCAACCATGCTCAGAACATCAAATCTGCAAAGCGTATGGTTGAACGTGCTCGTCCAGTTGTGTGGGATGTTCTCGAAGAAGTTATCGCCGAGCACCCAGTACTTCTAAACCGCGCACCTACACTTCACCGTTTGGGTATCCAAGCATTCGAACCACAGTTGGTTGAAGGTAAGGCAATTCAGATTCACCCACTCGTATGTACAGCTTTTAACGCTGACTTCGACGGTGACCAGATGGCTGTTCACCTTCCACTCTCTGCTGAAGCACAGGCCGAAGCACGTATCTTGATGTTGTCTTCAAATAACATCTTGTCGCCTGCAAACGGCCGACCAATTACATCTCCTACACAGGACATGGTTCTTGGTCTCTACTACTTGACCATGGAACGTGAAGGCGAACTCGGCGAAGGCCGCGCATTCGGTTCTGTGGCAGAAGCGATCATGGCTCATGATCAGCACTCAGTCGCACTACAGGCAAAGGTCAAGATTCGCGTTAAGGGAGAAACTCTCGAAACAACAATCGGTCGCGCGCTCTTCAATGAAGCGCTACCTGCTGACTTCCCATTTGTTGATCACGATGTGACCAAGAAGGCCCTCGGTGCAATCGTCGACAAGCTTGCTGAGTTCTATCCAAAGGTGACCGTTGCTGCAACGCTCGATGCGTTGAAGTCACTTGGTTTCCACTGGGCAACTCGTGCTGGTGCAACAATCGGTATCGAAGATGTTGTTACCCCTCCACGTAAGCGTGAAATTCTTGATGGCTACGAAACTCAAGCCGACAAGGTTCAATCACAGTACGAAAAGGGTCTCATCACCGATGACGAGCGTCGCCAAGAGCTCATTGAAATCTGGACCAAGGCAACTGCTGAAGTTGGAAAGGCGATGGAAGATAACTTCCCACGCGTCAACCCAGTGTGGATGATGGTCTATTCAGGTGCTCGCGGAAATATGATGCAGATTCGTCAGATTGCAGGTATGCGCGGACTCGTGGCTAATCCAAAGGGTGAAATTATTCCTCGCCCAATTAAGTCCAACTTCCGTGAAGGCTTGTCAGTACTTGAGTACTTCATCTCGACTCACGGTGCTCGTAAGGGTCTTGCAGATACTGCACTTCGTACTGCTGACTCTGGTTACCTCACACGTCGTCTCTGCGACGTTGCACAAGATGTGATCATCCGTGAAGAAGATTGCGGAACCGATCGCGGCCTTGCGCTTCCAATTGCGATTCGTCAGCAAGCTGGCAACCTCGTTAAGCACGATCACGTCGAAACTTCTGTCTACGGCCGTACATTGGCTGAAGATATTGAGGTAAATGGTGAAGTTCTTGCAAAGGCAGGTTCAGACCTTGGTGACCGTGTAATTGATTCGCTCATCGCAGCTGGTGTTGATGAAGTCAAGATTCGCTCAGTCCTTACTTGCGACAGCAAGGTCGGACAGTGCGCAGCTTGCTACGGACGCTCACTTGCAGCAGGTCAACTCGTTGCAGTAGGTGAAGCGGTAGGAATCATCGCGGCACAGTCAATCGGTGAACCTGGTACACAGCTAACGATGCGTACCTTCCACACCGGTGGTGTTGCAGGTGATGACATCACTCACGGTCTTCCACGTATCGTTGAGCTCTTCGAAGCACGCACACCAAAGGGTGTAGCGCCCATTGCAGAAGCTGCTGGTGTCGTTTCATTCCGTGAAGATTCCAAGGGCAAGAAGATCATCGTGACACCTGATGATGGTGGCGAAGAAGTTGCTTACCCAATCACACGCCGTCAGAAGCTTCTTGTTGAAGAAGGCGCTCGCGTTGAAGTTGGCCAGAAGATGGTCGTTGGTGCGATCGATCCAAAGCAAGTTCTTCGTATCCTCGGACCACGTGCAACTCAAGTTCACTTGGTTAACGAAATTCAATCTGTTTACCGCTCACAAGGCGTAGGCATTCACGATAAGCACATCGAAGTAATCGTTCGTCAGATGCTTAAGCGCATCACAGTTCTTGAAGCTGGCGATACCGACATGCTTCCAGGTGAACTCGTAGAACGCGGTCGCTTTGAAGCTGAAAACCGTCGCGTTGTGACAACTGGTGGCAAGGCTGCTGCAGGTCGCCCAGAACTTATGGGTATTACCAAGGCATCTCTTGCAACTGAAAGCTGGTTGTCTGCAGCATCATTCCAAGAGACAACTCGTGTACTTACAGATGCAGCGCTCTCCGAGAAGTCAGATCCACTTCTCGGTCTTAAGGAGAACGTCATCATCGGTAAGTTGATTCCTGCAGGTACCGGCCTTGCTCGTTACCGCAATATTCGAGTTGAACCAACCGAAGAAGCGAAGGCAGCGGTCTATGCAGCCTACGATGAATATGACTTCACTCCATTTGACCAACAGGGTTCTGGTGAGGCAGTTCGTCTTGATGAGGTCGAGATTCCTCGATAGCCATTAACTCAAAGAGCCCGTCGCTTAATTGTCGGCGGGCTCTTTGCTTTTGGCCGGTCCAGCCCGCTTACTGAGGAGCCCCTGAGCAGGAAGTTAAGTGATGCGCCCCACCTCAGGGGTGCGGAGCCTCGATTTCACAGGAAGCGGGTTTTGCCCATAAGGTTGCCCTGCTTTCTCCCCGAAGCGCTAATTCTGGTAGGTCCTCTCAACTCAAGGAGTATGCGTGCCCGCGTCCGGTCGTTTTTACGCTGAAGGTGATGGTTTCGTCCCACCAAGCACAAATGACTTTAATCTCCCTCCAATTTTTGAATCTGTTGAGTGGTTTACCAAGCCAGTTCTTCTCGTTTTTCTCTCGGTAATTCTTGTTTCTGTCTTCTTTATTCTTTCAGCTCGCAAGGCAGCAGTAGTGCCATCAAAGCTTCAGTTTGCTGGCGAAAGCATCTATGCGTTTGTGCGTAATGATCTCGCGCGCGATGTTATCGGCCACGAATTTATGCGCTTTGTTCCATATCTATTCACATTATTCACCTTCGTTTTGACCAACAACATCTTTGGAATCGTGCCATTTTTGCAATTCCCAGCGATGTCACATGTGGCATTCCCATATGTATTGGCCATATTCACTTTCTTTGTCTTCCACTATGTAGGTATTCGCAAGAAGGGACTTGGAAAGTACCTCAAAGAGATTGCATTCATGCCAGGAGTACCAAAGCCGGTTTACATCCTGCTGACGCCTATTGAAATTGCAACTTTCTTCTTGGTTCGACCACTGACTCTTTCACTGCGTCTCTTTGCAAATATGTTCGCCGGCCACTTGTTGTTGCTGGTCTTCATCCTGGGTGGTGACTACATGCTTCGCGATGAGCACTTGATCATGAAGCTATTTAGCCCATTCTCATTTACTTTTGGTATTGCCCTTACATTCTTTGAATTTATGGTGCAATGCCTGCAGGCGTACATCTTTACCCTGCTCACAGCTCTATACATCGCCGGCGCACTTGCCGACGAGCACTAAGTACGAAACAAACGCAATAACCTAATGAAAGGGTAATAAGAAATGACAGGCACACTCAACCTGGTCGGTTTTGGCCTATCAGCAATTGGTCCAGCAATTGCAACAGGAATGATCTTCGCCGCTTACATCAACGGCGTAGCTCGTCAGCCAGAAGCACGTAGCGTTCTCCAGCCAATCGCGTTCCTCGGATTCGCGCTCGCTGAAGCTCTTGCTCTCTTCGGTCTCGTTCTCGCATTCGTTCTCTAATAAGCGCAGATTAAGCAGAGACAATAATGCGCTCAATTAATTTGCTCGCTGGGGGAGAAGAGCTCAACCCGCTAGTTCCGCATACGGCTGAACTCGTCGTGGGTGCGATCGCCTTTACCCTCCTCTTCCTTGTCTTGCGTAAAGCTGTTGTGCCAAAGTTTGAAAAGGCATTTACCGAACGCACACAGGCAATTGAAGGTGGTATCGAGCGTGCCGAAAAGGCACAACTCGAGGCACAGCGCGCACTCACCCAATACAACGAACAACTTTCATCTGCACAAGGTGAAGCGGCCAAACTTCGTGATGATGCACGCGTCCAAGGCGCTGCCATTCTCGAAGAGCTTCGCGCTAAGGCGCAAGAAGAGGCTGCTCGTATCACTGCTGCAGCACATGCATCCATTGAGGCAGAGCGCCAACAGGCAGTGACATCACTTCGTAATGAAGTTGGTGCACTCGCAGTTGAGTTAGCTTCAAAGATTGTCGGGGAAGCGCTAGAAGACCAGGCCCGTCAGTCACGGATTGTTGATCGGTTCATCGAAGACCTCGAGAAGTCACAGAAGAACTAAGTAAAGTAAGTAGGAGAAGAAGTTGAGAATCCATCTTGGAGGAAGCAGCCGTCAGTCACTTGTGGCTGCACGCGCAAAGCTTGATGCCGCCGTTAAGGGCGCAACTGCTGCAAGCGCTTCTGAGTTGTCTACCGAACTCTTCTTCGCCGCGGATGTATTTGCGAAGAACACCTCGCTTCGTCGAGCATTTGCAGATCCATCACGTGATGCTGCTGCGAAAGGGGTTCTAGTAAAGGATCTCTTCGGTAAGAGTGTCAGTGCGGCAACAGTCTCGTTACTTACCGATGTTTCAACGCTTCGTTGGTCTGCTGGAGGAGACATCGTTCATGTCCTCGAGCAGTTAGCCATTGAAGCAGAAGCATCATCTGCAAATATTTCAGGCGAACTTGATCGTGTTGAAGATGAACTCTTCGAGACTTCTCGAATCGTCTCCGTAAATAGCGAGCTACGTAAAGCGCTGGTCGGATCTGGAAATTCCGCCGCCAAGTCAGCTCTTATTGCAGAAGTTCTTTCACAGAAAGCTGCTGCCTCGACAATCAAGCTAGCGGTAGCACTTATCGCAAACCTGCGTGGCCGCAGCATCGAAGCCGGATTTGCCGACTATCTATTTGGTCTGGCCAATCGCCGCAATCGACTCATCGCCGATGTACGTGTTGCGACTGCAATTTCAGATTCACAAAAATCCCGACTTGCCTCTGCAATTGAGAAGCAGGTAGGTCAACCAATTCGCGTCAATATTCAGGTAGATCCTTCAATTATTGGTGGTGTCTCCGTGAAATTTGCTGACGAACTCGTAGATGGAAGCGTTTCAAATCGACTTGCAGGAGCCGGACGCGCTCTTTCAGGAAATAAATAACAGGAAATAAAGGGGAAACTCATGGCAGAGCTCAAGATCCAACCGAATGAAATTCGGGATGCCTTAGCGAACTTCGTTAAGTCATACGATCCAGGCACCGCGGCTCGTGACGAGGTCGGAACTGTTAGCCAGGCAGGCGATGGAATCGCTCGCGTTGAAGGACTTCCTTCAACAATGGCCAACGAACTACTTCAGTTCGAGAACGGAACGTTAGGTCTGGCACTTAACCTCGACGTGCGCGAAGTTGGTGTTGTTATCTTGGGTGACTACGCAGGAATTGAAGAAGGAACTTCAGTACGTCGTACTGGCGAAGTTCTCTCCGTACCTGTCGGAGATGGCTTCCTCGGTCGTGTAGTTGACCCACTTGGTCGTCCAATTGATGGCAAGGGTGAGATCACTCCTGATGCACGTCGTGCTCTCGAACTTCAGGCACCTACAGTTGTTCAACGCCAACCTGTAAAGGAGCCTCTAGCAACTGGTATCAAAGCAATCGATGCGATGACTGCTATTGGTCGTGGACAGCGTCAGTTGATCATTGGTGACCGTCAGACCGGTAAGACAGCAGTTGCAGTCGACACCATTATTAATCAGCGTGAAAACTGGTTATCCGGAGATCCAAAGAAGCAAGTTAAGTGTATTTATGTTGCTATTGGCCAGAAGGGTTCAACAATTGCATCTGTAAAGGGTGCACTTGAAGAAGCAGGCGCAATGGAATACACAACCATCGTTGCATCTCCTGCATCAGATCCAGCTGGCTTTAAGTACCTTGCTCCATATACCGGTTCAGCAATCGGTCAGCACTGGATGTACAACGGTCAACATGTTCTTATTGTTTTTGATGATCTATCTAAGCAAGCTGAGGCTTATCGCTCAGTCTCACTTCTACTTCGTCGTCCACCAGGCCGCGAAGCGTATCCAGGTGACGTTTTCTACTTGCACTCACGTTTGCTAGAGCGTTGCGCGAAGCTTTCTGATGATTTAGGTGGCGGATCTATGACTGGTCTTCCAATCATCGAAACTAAGGGAAATGACGTTTCTGCCTTTATTCCTACCAACGTTATTTCTATTACCGATGGACAGTGCTTCCTTGAAACCGACCTCTTTAACGCTGGTGTTCGTCCAGCGATTAACGTGGGTATCTCTGTTTCACGCGTGGGTGGGTCTGCGCAGACAAAGGCGATGAAGAAGATTGCTGGTCGTCTACGTCTTGACCTTGCCCAGTTCCGTGAACTCGAAGCATTCGCAGCATTCGGTTCAGATCTCGATGCTGCATCGAAGGCTCAGCTAGAGCGCGGTGCACGAATGGTTGAACTATTGAAGCAGGGTCAGTACTCACCTTATTCACTCGAGCGTCAGATTGTTTCAATCTGGGCAGGAACCTCAGGTCGTCTTGATGACGTTGCAGTACCTGATATCCGTCGCTTTGAATCTGAGTTGCTGGATTTCATCGGTCGCGAACGTAAAGAGATCTTCACAGTAATCTCTGAAACCAAGCAGCTCGAAGATGACACAGTAGCCAAGCTCGACGTAGCTGTTGCAGACTTTAAGAAGCAGTTCAAGCCTTCAGTGGCTCCTGCGGTCAATGAAGCAGCGGCAGAAGCGCTTGATTCTGAAGGTGCTGAAGCAATTACGAAGTTCGTTCCACCGGCGGTGAAGAAGTAACTCATGGGTGCTCAACTTCGCGTATATCGCCGACGGATGCGTTCCGTTAAAGCGACCAAAAAGATTACGAAGGCAATGGAGTTAATCTCTGCTTCTCGTATCGTTAAGGCGCAGCAACGTGTAACAGCTTCAACTCCTTATGCAAATGAGTTGACTCGTGCGGTATCTGCAGTTGCCAGCTTCTCTTCAACAAACCATCCTTTGACGACAGCACACGAAAATCCACGACGTGCAGCGGTGCTTATCATCTCTGCAGATCGCGGAATGGCTGGTGCGTACTCAACTAATGCGATCAAGGAAGGCGAACAACTTGCCGCCCTTCTTCGTGAACGCGGTTTGCAAGTCTCTAACTTCTTGGTCGGTCGCAAAGCTGTCAACTACTACAAGTTCCGTGGTCGTGAGATTGCCGGTGCTTGGACAGGTTTCTCAGATAACCCGACCTATGAGAATGCCAAAGAAGTTTCTGGAGCACTTCTAGGAGCCTTCCTTGCAGATTCATCTCAGGATAAGAATGGTGTAGATGAAATCCACATCATCTTTACCCAGTTCAAATCTATGTTGACTCAAGAAGCAACCGCCAAGCGCATGATTCCTCTCGAGGTTGTTGAATCTTCCGCGCCAGTTCCTACAGGTTTGCTTCCGATGTATGAATTCGAACCAAATGCAGGAGAAGTACTCAATGCACTTCTTCCTCGCTATATCGAATCCCGAATCTTCAACGCGATGTTGCAATCAGCAGCCTCAGAGCATGCTGCTCGCCGTCGCGCTATGAAGTCAGCAACTGACAATGCTGATGAATTAATTAAGTCGCTTACCCGACTTGCAAACGCTGCTCGTCAGGCAGAAATTACCCAGGAAATCAGTGAAATTGTTGGCGGCGCAGATGCGCTGTCCTCAGCTAGTGCAGGGAGTGAATGATGTCAGCAACAGGTAAAGGCCGCGTAGCCCGAGTTATTGGACCGGTGGTGGATATTGAATTCCCAGCGGATTCAATGCCCGCGATCTTCAACGCGCTTCACGTAGAGACCACCATGAGTGGCACTACTCGTACCTTGACGCTCGAGGTGGCCCAACACATTGGTGACAACCTAGTGCGCGCAATCTCGATGCAACCAACAGACGGCATGGTCCGCGGTGCCGAGGTGTCAGACACCGGCGCAGCTATCTCTGTTCCCGTTGGCGACGTCACAAAGGGCCACGTCTTTAATACCCTCGGAGAATCACTTGACGTTCCAACATCGTCACTTGATATCAAGGAGCGCTGGCCAATTCACCGCAATGCACCAGAGTTCGATCAGCTCGAGTCAAAGACTGAAATGTTTGAAACTGGTATCAAAGTTATCGACCTTCTCACTCCTTATGTAAAGGGTGGAAAGATTGGTCTCTTCGGTGGTGCAGGTGTAGGCAAGACTGTTCTTATCCAAGAGATGATTTACCGCGTTGCTGAAAACTTCGGTGGTGTATCTGTATTCGCTGGCGTTGGAGAACGTACTCGCGAAGGTAACGACTTGTTCCTCGAAATGACTGAGACTGGTGTAATCAACAAGACCGCCTTGGTCTTCGGTCAGATGGACGAACCACCTGGAACTCGTCTTCGCGTTGCTCTGTCAGCGCTCACAATGGCTGAGTACTTCCGCGATGTTCAGAAGCAGGACGTATTGCTCTTCATCGACAATATCTTCCGCTTTACACAGGCAGGTTCTGAGGTATCAACACTGCTTGGTCGTATGCCATCTGCAGTGGGTTACCAGCCAACACTTGCTGATGAAATGGGTCAGTTGCAGGAACGTATTACCTCAACACGTGGTCACTCAATTACATCAATGCAGGCAATCTATGTTCCTGCAGATGACATTACCGACCCAGCCCCACACACAACATTCGCCCACTTGGATGCAACTACAGTGTTGTCACGTCCGATCTCAGAGCTCGGTATCTACCCAGCTGTGGATCCACTTGACTCTACTTCTCGCATCCTCGATCCTCGCTATATCGGTGAGCATCACTTCAAGGTTGCAAACCGCATTAAGCAGATTTTGCAGCGTTATAAGGATCTTCAAGACATCATCGCTATCTTGGGTATTGATGAACTTTCAGAAGAAGATCGCATTCTGGTAGGTCGCGCACGTCGTATCCAGCGCTTCTTGTCACAGAACACATTCGTTGCAAAGGTCTTTACTGGTATCGATGGATCATTTGTTCCACTCAGCGAAACAATCGAAGCTTTCGAAGCTCTTGCTGATGGTAAGTATGACCATATTCCAGAACAGGCATTCTTCATGTGCGGTGGCCTCGACGATGTCGAGCGCAAGGCTGCTGAACTTGCTAAGAATTAACTAAAGGAAAAATAATGGCACTTCACGTCGCACTAGTATCGCCATCACAACAGGTGTGGTCGGGCGAGGCATCATTTGTCTCTGCTCGCACCACCGAAGGTGAACTGGGAGTTCTCCCTGGTCACGCACCGTTGTTTGGCGTACTAGTCGATGGAGCCGTAAGCATTAAGGGAACTGACGGAACTACCCAGCAATTTAATGTCAGCGGAGGCTTCTTATCAGTCTCCAATGATCGTGTATCAATTCTTACCGAATCAGTCGGCTAAAAAAGTAATTACTCCCTGACGACTTGTGCGCCGAGGTTGACGAGTTGTTCGGCGAAGTTTGGGTATCCACGATCGATATGGAATGCGCCATCAACTGTTGTCTCGCCGTCGGAAACGAGCGCAGCAAGAACTAATCCAGCACCGGCACGGATGTCAGTGGCTTCGACAGGTGCGCCAGATAGCTGAGGAATACCGTCAATAGAGGCATGATGGCCATCTACTGTGATCTGGGCTCCCAAACGCATCAATTCATTAACAAACATAAAACGTGACTCGAAGACATTCTCTGTCACGATGGAGTGTCCTTCTGCGATTGCATTCATACCAATGATGAATGGAAGCAAATCAGTGGCAAATCCTGGATAGGGGAGGGTTGCGACATCGATTGCTTTGGGTCGCTGATTCATCTGCACTCGTATGCCATTGTGGATTGAGGTGATGATGGCTCCGGCAGAGGTTAATTTCTCCAACATAACTTCCATATGGTCGGCTCGTGCACCATGGATAGTGATATCGCCTTGTGTCATCGCCGCAGCAAAAGCCCAAGTTCCTGCGATGATTCGATCCGTTATTGTGGTGTGATCCGTCGGATTGAGTTCTCTCACTCCATAAATGGCGATAGTTGGAGTTCCTAAACCTTCAATCTTTGCACCCATGCCAATGAGAAATTCGCCGAGATCAACTAAGTCAGGTTCACGGGCAGCATTATCGATAACGGTTGTTCCCTTAGCTAATACCGCTGCAGTCATCAGGTTTTCAGTTGCACCCACTGATGGAAAATCCAATTCAATTGATGTTCCAACCAGACCCTTGGGTGCTTCGGCGATGACATATCCGTGCTCGACATGAGCTTTGGCGCCAAGAGATTCCAACCCTTTGATATGAAAATCAAGACCACGTGAACCAATTGCATCTCCACCGGGAAGAGCTACTTCTGCCTTTCCAACACGCGCGACGAGTGGGCCAAGTACGTTGATAGATGCTCTCATCTTTCTGACGAGGTCATAATCGGCGCGATGAGATGGAGTCTGTGGCACGTTAATTGTCACTGTAGTCTCACCACGTTGCACTGTGCAGCCTAAACGCGTGAGCAAATCAGCCATGATGTCGACATCAGCTATATCTGGAACATTGCGAATTGTGGTTGTACCTACAGCTAAAAGGGATGCCGCCATCAACTTTAAGACTGAATTCTTGGCCCCAGTGACAGTAACTTCACCTTGGAGGCGACATCCACCAACAATTCTGAAGCGGTCGAGATCCGCCGCTTTCGATGATGCCATATCCGAATACTACTTATAGGCTACGGACATGGTTAATTTAACGCGTATTTACACCAAGACTGGCGATGATGGAACTACCTCCCTTGGAGATATGAGCCGTACTTCCAAGAATGATCCTCGCCTAGAAGCCTATGCAACAGTTGATGAGGCAAACTCAACAATTGGAGTTGTACTGGCAACAGATGAATTAACCGAAGATGTTCGTGCGCTCTTAGTGCGCATTCAAAATGATCTCTTTGACGTTGGCGCTGACCTTTGCACTCCGGTAGTAGATGCTCCTGCATTTGAACCACTCCGAGTCTTGGAATCCCAGGTGACATATTTGGAAGAACAGATTGATAAATACAACGCAGATCTTGAAGCTCTTCGTTCCTTTGTACTCCCATCGGGAACACCGGCTGCTGCTCATCTACATGTTGCTCGCACCGTTGTTCGTCGTGCTGAACGTCGCACCTGGGCAGCAATCCATGCATTTGGAACTGGAGTAAATCCTTTGACAGCCAAGTATCTCAATCGCTGCTCTGATCTGCTCTTTGTATTGGCGCGCCATGCTAACAAGGGCATTGGTGATCAGCTCTGGGTTCCTGGCGCCAATCGCTAAGAAAAACTTCTCAAATGAGCGCGGGCTGCGCTCTCTTCTTCTGGAAAGACAAATAAGCGCGGGCCATCTTTAGTCTGTGTCAAAGTTGCTCTAATTCCAACGGAGATAAGTTGCTGTCGTAACATTTCGCCCTCGATGTGATTGCTCGGGCTAGCAACAGCAATCAAAGATCCATAATCATCTTCTCCACCTGGAATGGCACGACGAGCAATCAGCGATTTTCCAGGCGTGGTGGCCCACTTCAGAATTAAAATTAGGAAGAAAACAACAGGAAAGCCAGCCAAACTCATAAAGAAGAGATGATTATTTGTTCCGCCGAGCATTAGCTTTCTACCTTTGTGAATGTGACGCTGGGATAACCTGAAGGCTTCTCCTCTTGATGACAGACCACCTCAATACCAGTGATGTATTCAAGTGAATCTAGTGGTTCAGGAGATATCAAAAGAATGGTCTTAATCTCTTTAGGTTTAGATGGGCCTGCAATGGTCTGAAGTGAGCCAATGACGGTCTTATCTGGAGCAAATACTCGTGAATTAACCTCCCACCAACGACATCCGGGCTCTGACGCAACCAATACCGCACCACAGACAAACTTGGTACAGGCTTCAACTTGTGATGCCAAAGTAGTTCTAGCTGAGAGAATTCCGATAAGTTCTTTACTAGTTGGCACCTTGGCATAGACGCCTGATTCAAATGCAAACTCATTAGGTGGCCATGTTGGTTTTGGGGATGGGCTCTTGCGAACCGGCTTCTTGGGCTTTGGTTTAGGTTTTGGTTTCACAGTCGGCTTTGCAGAAACCGTTGGAGATGTGCTGACTGTTGGCTTGGCTGTTGCTTTTGCGCTTGGCTTTGCTGTTGCTTTTGCGCTTGGCTTTGCTGTTGCTTTTGCACTTGGCTTGGTTGTGGGTGATGCACTTGGCTTCTTTGTGGCAGCAAGGGCGCTACTTGAAGTAGAAAGTAGGCAGAGCCCGATAATGAGGGCCAAACTTTTTTGATGAAGCTTCACTGACGTTCCCATTTAAAACTTCGAATCGCCCAAATCAGACCAACGACCAACCAGGCTCCGATAATCGCAAAGGTGCGTCCAGTCTCCCACGATCCGGCAACTTCTCTTGCTGCAAAAGAATCAGGGAGAAAGACTGACCGAGCACCTTGCGTCATCCACTTTAGTGGAAAAATCGCAGCCACCTGTTGCATCCATTGTGGTAAATCAGTAAAGATAAAAAAGACTCCGCTGAAGAATTGCAGCACAATAACGACTGGTGAAACTACAGCCGAAGCTCCACGTCCACTCTTGGGAACATTGGAAAAGGCGATTCCAAGTATGGTTGAGCAAGCGCTGCCCAGTACTAGCAAAGTCAACAAAATCAGCCATTTATCTGCGCTCGTAGGTAAATTGACCCCGAAGAAGGCGACCCCAGCTGCGAGTAAGAGAAAGACTTGAATTAACATACTGAGTGTCACCAAGATCGATTTCCCGATGAAGTAACTGCTTGCTGGCATCGGAGTTCCACGTAATCGTTTGAGCGTCCCAAAATCACGTTCCATAGGGATCATGATGGCCAGTTGCTGAAAGCCAGTATTTACCAATCCTGAGGCGATCATTCCTGCCACAAAGTACTGACTAAAGGTAACGCCCTCTGCAATTTGATTCGAGAAGACAGAACCAAAGATGGCCAGCAGAATTAAAGGAAAGAGCATGGTGAATACAACTGATTCACGTTGACGCATAAATTGTTTTATCTCAAGTTTGCCTCGTTGAATTCCAATAGAGAGCGCCGTAGGTTTATTCATCTGCGCCTCCAATCATGGTGAGATAGATATCTTCTAAAGAAGCTCGTTTCACACTCAACTCTGGAATATCACCATTAAATTGGGCGGCAAGACGCATCACCAATTCAGTTGGGTTATCGCTCTGCTCAACTCGGGTTACGCCATCCTGTCGCCAAGAAACTGTGGCGAGCGAAGATGCACGACCTCCTAAATGTTCCGGAGTTGAAATTTCAATAATCTTTCCGCGGTTAATGACGGCGACCCGATCAGCCAGCGCTTCGGCTTCATCCAAGTAATGCGTGGTGAGCAAAATAGTGGCACCTTCATCACGTAAATTGCGAATCAGCGACCAAAAAGCGCGACGGGCTTCAGGATCGAAACCCGTGGTTGGTTCGTCGAGAAAAATTAGCTCTGGGCTGCCGATAATGCCAAGTGCAACATCGAGACGGCGTCTTTGACCTCCCGACAAAGTGCGACCCAAGGCGCCAATTTTTTCGCCTAATCCAACAAGTTCGATTATTTCTCGAGGATCTTTGGGAGATTTGTAATAGTGAGCAAAGTGCGAAACGGATTCATAGACAGTCAGATCTCCGGCATCCTCAGTAGATTGCAGAACGATGCCAATGCGATCGCGCCAAGCTTGTGCCGCTGCACCCTTTGTCGCAGGATCAAAACCCAGAACCTTGACGTCGCCAGAATCTCGATCACGAAACCCTTCGAGAATTTCGACCGTGGTGGTCTTGCCTGCACCATTTGGGCCCAAGAGCGCAAAAATTTCACCTTGAGAAATCTCAAGATCAACCCCAGCAACTGCTTGGTTTGAGCCATAGCTCTTGCGTAAGCCGGCAACGCTGATGACTGTGCTCATACGGCTATCTTGTCATTGACTCGGCAAAAGTGCGAGAAAATAGCGCTATGAGCCCACGTAAGAATTATCCCAAAAATCGTCGGCCTAAAAATAGCGATGAAGATCGCCCACTCAATCCTTCCAATCAAAGCTTTGAAGAAGATGAGAATGGTTTATGGATTGTCAGGAAATTGACTGGATCTTCAGCAAATAAACCTTATCGCTGTCCAGGTTGTGATCAATTAATTCCCATGGCCACTCCACATACAGTCGCTTGGTTAGATGGCGACGAAGATAACCGTCGTCATTGGCATAACGCATGTTGGGCGAAGAGAAATAATCGAAGACCAAGGACAGAACGTACTAGAAATGCACCGCGTTACTAGCTAAAGCGCCCCTTCAAGAATTTTGTAACTGCCACGATCAATTTATCGCTTCTAGTACTTCTGCTGAAACTAGTAAAAGCTATCGGTAATTGAAAACGAGCTCGAACAACGGTTCGCGGATAAGTAAATTCCAATATCCCCTCTGGTCCATGTATCCGGCCATAACCACTATCTTTTACGCCCCCAAAGGGAACTGAGTCAACGGCTGCGAATGAAATTACAGAGTTGATTGCAACCATCCCGGTGTGTAATTGAGAAGCAATCTGTTTTCCCCGTCGTTTTGACCATACGGAGGCGCCAAGACCATACCGAGTCGCATTTGATAGCTCGATAGCTTCAGCCATCGATTGCACGCGATTAATTGCAATGGTTGGTCCAAATGTTTCTTCAGTCATTGCAATTGAATCTTCCGGAACTTGAGAGAGGATGACTGGTTCAACAAATGGCGCTTTTACTGATTGCGATCCACCCATCAATACTGTTGCGCCACGCGCAATGGCATCGTCAATATGGCTTTGAATAATGGGAATCTGCTTTGGCATAGTTGTTGGCCCATATTTTCCAAAACCTGGTGCACCTGGCTTGATATCGCGAGCTATCTCAAGAACTTTTTCAATAAATCTATCGGCAACTCTTTCATCGACATAGACTCGTTCTGCACCAATGCAGGTTTGTCCTGCATTAGAAAAGGCCGACCAGACAGTAGCATCAGCAGCCCGAGCGATATCAGCATCGTGAGCAACGAGCACTGGGTCCTTACCGCCACATTCGAGAACAACAGGGGTCATATGTGCGGCACATGTTGCTGCAACAATTTTGGCAGTTCGGGTTGATCCGGTAAATGCCAACTTATCAATCTTACTTTCACATAAGAACTTTCCAGTTTCACCGAGCCCAGTGATACAGATGAAAACATCAGGAAAGTTAGCGGCAGCAAGAAAAGATTGAGCCAAATATTGGCCAACTCCAGGTGTGTATTCGCTTGGCTTAAATACGACTGTGTTCCCAGCTGCTAGGGCGTAAGCAATCGACCCTAGTGGCGTAAAGACTGGATAGTTCCAAGGTCCAATTACTCCAACAACTCCAACTGGAGATCTTTCAACTGTTGCTGACATATTTGCCATCAGCAAGCCAGGAGATCGATAAGAGGTGCGCATAACTGATTCTGCATGGCGCGCTGCCCACGCAATATGTCCTGCAGCTAGAGCAGCTTCTAACTTGGCATCGCTGGTTGGCTTTCCAGTTTCGAGCGAGACTAAATCCGCTAACTCATCCACGTTATCCATGAGATAAGTACTCCACTTCAGAAGTACTTTCTTGCGTCCTGCAAAACCAATTTCACGCCACTGCGTTGCGGCTAGTCGAGCAGCCGCAACCGCGCCACGAACTGCATTTTCATCCGCTATCGGGTGAGAGGCAATAACCTCACTGGTAACCGGATTGAGCGAATCAAATTTTTGCGCATTGGTTGGGCTCATGAGCAAAGACTAGACTGCAACCATGTCGGAACCAATCCGCCCCAGCACCATACTGCCAGCGCAGCGCACTCCTTTTGCCGTTGTGACAGAGGATGGCCAGACTTTAATCGGCGAAGTCAGCGCACCACTTGCCAACCCGACTGCGGCAATTCTTTGCTGCCACCCCAATCCAACGGGTGGAGGGATGATGGATAGCCACATCTATAAAAAAGCAGCTAATCGCTTGCCGGCGATGGCTGGAATCACGGTGGTTCGCTTCAACACTCGCGGTACTTCAAGTGAAGCGGGAACCAGCACAGGTAAGTATGACCATGGACGTGCAGAAAAATATGATGTCGAAGCGATGATTCGTTACTGTTTTGATGACTTGCACATAAAGGATTTATGGGTAGTTGGGTGGTCATTTGGAACAAGTATTGCATTAAGCCATGCGCGTGATCCGCGCGTAAAAGGACTCATACTATTAAGTCCAACCTTGCTCGATATTGTCCCGGGAGATCTAGAGTTTTGGGCAACAGATGGAAGACCAATTACTGCACTTATTCCAGAACATGATGACTATCTCAAGCCCGATCAGGCTGCAGCGCGATTTGCTGTGATTCCACAGATTACATTAATACCTGTTGCTGGCGCTAAACATCTTTGGGTAGGCGAACCAATGGTGCATAGAGTGTTATCTGAAATAACTCAGATAGTGGCTCCAACTAGGATGCCACTGCCAACAGAAATTTAAGATTTTTCTGCGCGCGGAAATACAACTTCTTCAAGAATTAGAATTATTGAGGCAGCAACTGGTACTGCTAAGAGTCCACCAACTAATCCCAATAGAGATGTGCCAATTAAGGCTGAAACAATGGTTACTGCACCTGGGACATTGAGATTACGTTTCATCACTTTCGGCGTCAGCAAGTAATTTTCAACTTGCACATAAATAACGTAGCCGATGAAAGCAACAATTCCCACAGTAATTGATTCAGTAAATGCAATTAATGTAAATATCGCCGACCCAATGAAATGCCCAATGAGTGGAACTAGTCCACAGACAAAGATGATGATGCCAATAGCAACTGGCGAAGGCATACCCAAAACAATTCCAAAGAAAGTCATAAAGAGAGCTGCGAGAAATGAGATGAGAATTTGGCTGCCGACGAAGGCACCTACTCGCGCAATGATGGCTTCTGTCAGTGAGGCAACTCGTGGTCTACGGCTGGCTGGAACTAATTTCAAGCCTAGTTCGGTAGCTTGCGGTAGAGAGGTTATGAAGTAGAGGGTTAATACCAAAATGGTCAGAGCGGTAAATGTTCCCGAGAGCACGCTCTTGCCAACGCCAATTACTCCACCAAATGCAGAGATTAGAAGTGTTCCATCTGAGGTGACCGAATTTAATTTCTTTTGGAGTGAATCGATGATTCCGTATTGATCATTGATGGATGCAAAAGTCGAATTATTCTTTAGGTTATCCAGAAGTGCTGGAGCACTTTCAATGAGATGAGTACCTTGGGATACCAATTGCGGCACAAGTAGCGCTGCAAAAATAATCACCATGAGAAGCACTGCAGAGAAAATAATTGAAACAGCTGCCACTCGTGAAACGCCTCGTTTGCGAATCGCTTCTACCGCTGGGTTTAGCCCTGTAGCTAAAAAGAGCGCGACAAGGATGAGGACAAATACTTGACTCGCACTTGCTAAAGCACGCATTAATACAAATGCAGTGAGAGCACCTATTGTGGCGACAAATCCAAAGTAAAAGGGATGACCGCGGTCAATGGGTGCACCTGCAGCCCCAAAATCAGAGACTGTGACGGATTCCTTTGTTTTTTTCTTGATGCGGTCTGAAATAGCCATGATTTATTGTAAAGCGTACGAGAGAATAAGACCTATGGCGCTACGGATTACAGGACTCGGCGAAGAAATCGCAGCTGTCACTGGCCTGCCCTGGAATATTCCCTTAGAGGAGTGGCCCGAAGATCCGCTATTAGCTGAGAAACGAGGCATATCTCGACATATTGTGCGGCTGGTGCGATCGACCGATGACCCCGAATCTGAGGTTTACGCGGTCAAAGAGACTGTCGCAGAATTTGCGAATCGGGAGTACAAGATTTTGCGAGAGTTGACTCATCTAGGCGCTCCTAATGTGCAATCCATCGCGGTCATTGAGGGTCGCACAGATAGCAATGGTGATGAATTGCCTTGTGCATTGGTCACCCGGTTCCTGCCCTATTCACTGCCGTACCGAGTTGTTTTGAGCGATAAGACTGTTACCGCAGAAGATGTCACGCTGATGGCGAATGCGCTGGCTTTATTGCTCGTGCGCCTTCATCTATTGGGATTCTGGTGGGGAGATTGTTCGCTATCAAACACGCTCTTTCGTCGCGATGCTGAAGGCTTTGCGGCCTATCTCGTTGATGCTGAAACTGGAGAATTTCAAAAATCACTCAGTGATGGGCAGCGCGAACATGATTTAGAGATTGCACATTTCAATGTCGCCGCAGAGTTAGAAGATCTGCAGTTATCGGGCGTCCTTTATCCGGGAATGGATCCGATTCGTGCCAGCTCTGCTCTGATTAAAAGGTATCACCGACTTTGGGGCGCCCTTAAGGACCGACAAGTTCTTGACCCAAAGGATCGTCACGCGGTCGAGCGCGCTATGCGTCAATTGCATGATCTTGGTTTTGCCGTTGAGGAGGTATCAGTAGTCGTCCAAGAGAGTGATGGAGCAGAAAAACTGATCTTCCAACCGAAACTTGTTGCAGCTGGTTATCATAAAAATAGATTGCGCGAACTTATGGGACTTGAAACTGAGGAGTTACAAGCAAAGCGTTTGCTTGCTTCCTTCGATAGATATCGAGGGCGTGAAAAGGCTCCGAAAGCTCCTGTCGCTGATTCAGCAAAACGCTGGCTCAATGAAGTATTTAGGCCAACAGTCGATCTCATTCCGCCTCATTTGGCTGGTCGAATTGAACTTGCTCAATTTTTTCATGAAGTTCTCGAGCATCGTTGGTATCTCAGCGAGAAAGCTGGCCATGATGTGGGCCTTGAATTTGCTGCTAAATCATATGTCGCAGAGGTACTTCCTTACCGACGAGATTCTGGCGTAGATGTACGAAAAGATGGCATGATTCAGCAGTGAGGAACTTTCAATGACTTTGCCACCTAATTTCTCACAAGCGGTAGATCTGAGTTTTCTCGGAAAACCGCCAGTTGATACTTCGGCTCCAATGCCAGGACTGGCTATCACCCCCCAAAATTTGCAGACAGAGATACTGCCGCTCTCTGAAAGTAAGCCCGTAGTAATTCTTTGCTGGACTCCACGTTCTAGTGATTCTGTCACCATGCTGCAAGCTCTCGGAAAGATTGAGAGCGAAAATCCAGGTAGATGGATTTTGGCGCATGTAAATGTTGAAGAGCAAGTTCCGGTTGCGCAAGCTTTGCAGGTTCGAACAATCCCATTTGGAATTGTCTTCATCGGCGGTAAAGCTATTCCATTTCTGGAGCAACCACTATCAGAGGCCCAACTGCGCGAAGTAATAACTAAAATTTTGGCGCTGGCGGCGCAGCAAGGAATTGGCGAAGAACCAGTTGAGCAGGCAGAACCGGAAGAAGAAGAGGCGCTAGCTGCGCTAGATCAGGGTGATTATGCAACGGCAGAAGCTGCCTACAAAAAACTTTTGGCGCGAAAACCAAATGATCAATATGCCAAGTTAGGTCTTGCCCAAGTGCAGTTGCTGGTGCGTACCAACGGAGTCGATGGTGCCAAGGTTATGGAAGAGGCGGTTAAGCGCCCCGATGATCTTGAGTTGCAGATGCAATGTGCTGACGTTGAAGTTCTGAGTGGGTATCTTGAATCGGCATTCGACCGATTGTTACGTCTTCTTGTTGTGCTCGCAGGTGATGAGCAGAAGCGGGTTAAAGACCATCTCCTTGAACTTTTCACACTCGTTGACCCAGCGGATCCGCTTGTCATTAAAGCCCGCGCTCAGCTAGCAAATGCGCTCTTCTAAACGATGGCGCAGATAGATATCGGCCACGCTCGAGAGCAGCGGCTCATTCATCTTCTCTTCTTCCTCTTTGGCTTTGGAATTATGGCGTGGGTGCCGCGCTTTCCTGAGGTGCGCGCCAACCTGGGGCTCGACAATGGCGCCTTTGGCTCCCTGATGAGTACTGGGTCTATCGGTGCATTCTTTGGGCTACTTTCTGCAGGACATATCGTCCACCGGATTGGCGTTAAGAAAGTAACTATTGCGGCAATCCTTATTCTCTATATATCGCTCATTAGTTTGGTTCATATATCTTCAACTATCCCTTTTTTGATATTTAGTATTGGCTTTGGCTTTGGCATTACTGCAATTCACGTAAGTATTAATAGCCAGGCTTTTCACTTTAATGATCGCAGCGGGCGCAATATTGTGACAAGTAGTGCAGGATATTGGAGCGCGGGAGCGCTCTCGACAGCGATAGCGTCTGGTTTTCTAGTAGACCGAGTGAGTTTGATTATGCACATAACTGCGCTCTCGGTCATCTTGGCTATTGCAATGATAGCCATAGTAATTGCGCTACATCCTGTGTTGCTATCAGCAAATACCGATAAAGAGACTGAATATTCAATTAAACAAGTATTTTCGTCGTTCAGAATTGATTGGCCTGTCAGCCTCGGAATGGCTTGTGCCATCTATCTTGAATTTGCAATCGGAGACTGGGGGACCATCTTTACTAAGGATCGCTTAGGTGTTTCAGCGAGTTTAAGTACAGTTCCTTACATCGTCTTTACCGCCATGATGATTTTTGGGCGATTACTCATCCATAAATTGGTACCGCATGCACCCCTTGAACTCTGGGTTAAACGCGCCGCACTGCTTGGAGGTCTTGGATTTGGTACCTCCATCATTGTTGCAACGCACCTTCCAGCGCAGATGAAATGGTGGTCTTACTGGCTATTTATTCTCGGATTTTTTCTAGGTGGCTTGGGCTCTTCATTTATCGGTCCAAGTTTCTTTAGGGCGGCAACTCGAAGGTCGCCATTACCTAATGCCATAGTCGTAGGTCAGTTTGGAGTTGTAAATAACATCCTTACTTTCATTATTAAGTGGATTGTTGCATGGACAATTCAATTTACTGGATCAATTGCGCTAGCCATGATGATTCCGACGGCGATGTTGCTTGCGACAGTGTTCTTTGCTCGAGTCGTTAATGATGGTACTGAAGTAGGTCGTTAAATTCTTTCAAACCAAACAGTTGCAAGAGGCGGAATTCTTACCTTTGCATAGAGGTTAGTGTCGACATCAACGGTAAATGGTTGATTGGTTACACCGCTTCCACCATATTTGAGGTCATCCGTATTGATTGCCTCTTTCCATGTACCAGAAACCGGTAAGCGCAATTGATAGTGCTCGTGAGGAACAGGCGAAAAGTTGGTTACAGCAACGAGTGGTATTCCTTTATCTGACCATCGGGTAAATGCCAAAGTATTTCCAGCTCCATCATCTCCCACAATCCATTGAAAACCTTCGGCGGAAATATCTTTCTCCCAGAGCGCTGGAATTCTTCGATATGAAGCATTGATATCACTTACTACTTTTTGTACCCCTTGGTGCTCAGCAAATTCAGTGAGGTACCACTGTAGGCCAGCTTCTTGGTTCCACTCATCATTTTGAGCGAACTCTTGGCCCATGAAGAGAAGTTTCTTTCCAGGATGCGCCCACATAAATCCATAGAGCGCGCGAAGGGTCGCTAACTTCTGCCAGCGATCGCCGGGAAATTTATTTACAAGAGAGCCTTTTCCGTGAACTACCTCATCATGAGAGAGCGGAAGCATGAAGTTTTCAGACCAGGCATACAAAATCGAAAATGTAATTTCATTATGGTGATACATGCGATGGATAGGTTCATGTTGCAGATATTCGAGCGTGTCATGCATCCAACCCATATTCCATTTGAATCCAAATCCGAGGCCACCGCCAGAGGTATCTTTTGTTACTCCACCCCATGCCGTGGATTCTTCGGCAATCATCATGATGCCCGGGTGATGTTTATATGCAGTTGATGTTGCCTCTTGTAGAAGCTGCACCGCCTCGAGATTCTCGCGCCCCCCAAACTTATTGGGCAACCATTCTCCTTCTTTACGCGAATAATCGAGATAGAGCATGGAAGCAACAGCATCTACACGCAGACCATCGATATGAAACTCTTCTAACCAGTAGAGCGCACTGGCTACCAGGAAGTTACGTACTTCGTTGCGACCAAAATTGAAGATGAGCGTGCCCCAGTCAGGATGTTCTCCTAATCGAGGATCAGCATGTTCGTAGAGAGCAGTGCCGTCGAACTTAGCCAAAGCCCATTCATCTTTAGGAAAATGTGCTGGTACCCAGTCAAGGATTACTCCGATACCAGCTTGATGGAGTGCGTCCACGAGGAATCTAAATTCATCAGGTGAACCAAATCGCGAAGTTGGCGCGAAGAAAGAAGTAACTTGGTATCCCCATGATGGCGAGTAAGGATGTTCGGTAATGGGCAAGAACTCAACATGAGTGAAGTTTTGTTCCTTTATATATGCAACGAGCTCTTCTGCCATCTGGATGTAACTCAAACCAGGGCGCCATGAACCAGCATGGACTTCATAGACTGATACTGGTGAGCGCCACGGTTGAAAGTTGGCTCTTGCCTGCATCCATTCTGAATCACTCCATTGGTAGTTGCTCTCTGTGACAACGGATGCAGTACGCGGTGGATGTTCCGTTGCTCGCGCCATGGGATCGGCATGATCTACCCACGCGCCATGGCTGGTACAAATTGCAAACTTATAACAAGTATTTGGCCCAAGATCTGCAATAAATATTTCCCAGATTCCAGTGGCACCGATGCGCACCATGGGATGGGTGTTGCGATCCCAGAAGTTGAAATCGCTGACAAGACTGACAGCCTGTGCATTTGGAGCCCATACCGAAAAAGCTGTACCAAGGAGCGCGCCATCTTCATCACGCTTTACATGAGCACCTAGCGCTTCCCATAAACGCTCATGTCGACCCTCAGCGATTAAATGAAAGTCGAGTTCACCTAGATTTGAGTATGGATTGAGAAATGTGGCGTTACCTATAAAGGGCTCTTCTTCGTTTGGTTTTGCACCACCAAAGAGACGAGCGAAAAACGACATGGGTAATCTTAAAGCTTAACCTGCGCAATGTGAACAACTTTGCCCGACAACCTTGTTGGGTCTAGTCGGACATAAGTATGGGCAGACCATTCGTATTGAGCACCATCAATCAAATCCGTTACCGCAAAGTTATCTTTTTGCAGCCCAAGATCACTCATATTCCAGTGCACAACGGTCTCTTGTGCGAAATTAGGATCGAGATTAACGACTACCAGAATTAAGTTATTACCTTCACGTTTGGAGTAAGCAAGGATTGAATCGCTATCAGTAGCGTGAAAACGTAGGTTTCGCAGACGCTGTAACGCCACATTCTTCTTTCGAATTGCGTTGAGCTGAGCGATAAATGGAGCTAAGGTCAACTTCTTTTTTGCTGCACCTTCCCAATCGCGAATCTTGATTTCATACTTCTCTGAATCAATATATTCCTCACCACCATCTTTAAACCTACGATGTTCATAGAGTTCATACCCGGCATACATTCCCCAGGAAGGGCTGAGAGTGGCTGCTAAAGCAGCACGAATGGCAAAGATTGCAGGATTCCCAGATTGCAGGTGGAAAGGCAGGATATCGGGAGTATTGACCCAGAAATTTGGTCTAAAGAAGGCGCTGGTGTGTTGTGAAACTTCGGTGCCGTACTCAACCAATTCTTGTTTAGTTGTTCGCCAGGTGAAATAGGTGTACGACTGATGAAAGCCCGCTTTTCCTAGGGCATGCATCATGGCGGGCTTGGTAAAAGCCTCGGCGAGGAAGATGACATCAGGTGACTCCTGGCGAATCGTATTCATCACATCTGCCCAGAAGTGAACCGGCTTAGTATGTGGATTATCTACACGAAAGATGGATATTCCCTTGGAAATCCAGAATCGCAATATGCGCAAAGATTCATTCAAGATTGCTTGGTAATCATTATCAAAATTTATCGGATAGATATCTTGATATTTCTTGGGAGGATTTTCAGCATATGCGATAGAGCCATCTGGACGTGTTGTAAAGAACTCTGGATGTTGCGCAACCCATGGATGATCTGGCGAGGCCTGCAACGCAAAATCCATCGCTATCTCTAGACCGTTTTTCTTAGCTGCCTTAACAAAGTTTTCGAAGTCGGCCATCGTTCCAAGTTCCGGGTTGATGGCATCGTGCCCACCCTCCTTATTTCCGATAGCCCAAGGAACGCCCGGATCTGTCGCTGTAGGAGTAAGGGTGTTGTTCTTACCTTTGCGAAACTTGGTACCGATGGGATGAATTGGAGGCAGATACAAAACATCAAAACCCATAGCTGCAACCGCTGGTAAGCGAAGTTCAGCGGTTTTAAATGTGCCAGAGATGATTGCACCGTCTGCAGCAATCTTGGCCCCTTCGCTACGCGGGAAGAATTCATACCAAGCTCCTACTAGCGCCCTTTCATGATCTGCCCGGATAGGAAAATGCTCCGTAGATGTCATTAACCTGCGCAGTGGATTTTGTGAAAAGTACTTTCGAATCTCTTCAGTAGAAGTCTGCGAAAAGCGATTGTGAGCTGAGAGAGTCGAATCTCCAAGTGCCTTTATTGCAGGAGCCAAGAGTGACTTAGCAGATGGGTCTTGGTTGAGTTTTTCTTCAAAAATTTTCTTCCCAATTGCGCACATCAGCTCTGCATCAATATCCGCTGGAATCTTAATTTCAGCATCATGTAACCAGGTTGCAAAAGGATGGTCGTATGAGTCGATGGTGAATGTGAAATCTCCGCGAGCGGGAATAGTTATTGCACCCTCATAGATATCTCCGCCTTGCCACTTTTCGCGCATCACTGAACGCGCAATTTCTTTTTTGGCGCTGTCGTACAGCACTACATCTGCGCCGAGAGCATCATGGCCTTCGCGAAAGATTGATGCACTTACTGGGATTACTTCACCAGCGATTGCCTTTACAGGAACGTGTTCTCCGCCGAAGGAAATTACGGGGGAGATGTCGGTGACAGGTATGCGATTAATCAACCCGAGCCTTCAGTATTACCTGCATCAGCCGAGCGAACATCGAAGATGCGGTACTTGTCGATTGCTTCTTGGACTACCGCTTCTTTGATTTCTCCGGCCTTAGCTAACTCGGCAAGCGTCGCTACAGTGATTGACTCTGCATCAACTTTAAAGTGGCGACGGAGCGCTCCACGTGTGTCAGAGAGACCAAATCCATCGGTACCAAGTGAGTGGAACTGATTAGGTACCCAAGGAGATATCTGATCTTGAACTGCTCGCATAAAGTCAGAGACTGCGATTACTGGCCCTTCTGTGCCAGTCAGCTTATTCTCGACATACGCAACTTTTTTATCTCTTGGATTGAGCATATTGTGACGATCGACAGCTAATCCGTCGCGGCGAAGTTCATTCCAAGAAGTCACTGACCAGACAGATGCTGCAACGCCCCAATCTTCAGCGAGTAATTTCTGAGCTTTGATTGCCCAGTTGACTGCAACGCCTGAAGCCAAAATCTGTGCATTCTTCTTGCGTTGCTTTGCAGCTGGCGCATATAAGTAAATTCCTTTGAGCAGACCATCGATATCCAAATTATCAGGTTCGGCTGGCTGCACATATGGCTCGTTATAAACAGTGAGGTAGTAATAAACATTCTCACTATTTTCGCCGTACATCCGTCGTAAACCATCCTTGAAGATATGTCCGACTTCATATGCAAAAGCTGGGTCATAAGCCACCACTGCTGGATTTGTTGCAGCGAGTAAATGCGAATGTCCATCTTCATGTTGTAGACCTTCACCATTTAGTGTCGTTCTACCTGCAGTTGCTCCGAGAACGAATCCGCGAACTAATTGGTCAGATGCTGCCCAGAATGCATCTCCTGTTCGCTGGAATCCAAACATGGAGTAGAAGATGTAGATAGGAATCATCGGTTCATCATGTGTGGAGTATGAAGAGCCGACTGCGGTGAAGGAAGCTACCGACCCAGCCTCATTAATGCCCTCATGCAAAATCACGCCAGCGGTTGATTCTTTGTAGGACAACATGAGTTCGCGGTCTACCGCTTGATACTGCTGTCCATGAGGCGAATAAATCTTGAGCGATGGGAATAATGAATCCATTCCAAAGGTGCGCGCTTCATCAGGAATGATGGGAACGATGCGATGTCCAAGCCCGGGATCCTTCACCAAATCCTTGAGCAAACGCACAAAAGCCATCGTCGTAGCAACCTCTTGGGTACCAGAACCACGGCGCACTGATTCATATGCATCATCTGCTGGTTGCGCCAATGGTCGAGATATTGCGCGGCGGCGAGGAATAGTTCCACCAAGTTCACGGCGACGTTCTTCGAGGTACTTCATTTCAGGTGAATCTGGGGCAGGCTTGAAATAAGCAGGTGTGTACTTATCAAGCTTGTCATCAGGAAGTGGAATCTCAAGGCGATCACGGAATTCGATGATGTCCTCAAGCGTCATCTTCTTCATCTGGTGCGTGGAGTTACGCGCTTCAAAGTGTGAACCTAGCGTCCAACCCTTAATTGTCTTTGCCAAGATAACAGTTGGGCGTCCATTCTTTTCTGTGGCAGCTGTATATGCTGCAAATAACTTACGATAATCGTGGCCACCGCGCTTGAGGTTCCAGATTTGATCATCCGACCAATTTGCAACCATGGCAGCTGTACGAGGATCACGACCAAAGAAATGTTCGCGAACAAAGGCTCCATTTTCAGCCTTAAATGTTTGGTAGTCACCATCAAGAGTTGTATTCATGATGTTGACGAGAGCACCTTCGCGATCTTGTGCAAGGAGTGGATCCCAACCGCGGCCCCAGACAACCTTGATGACATTCCAGCCGGCGCCACCAAATATTGATTCAAGCTCTTGAATAATCTTTCCGTTGCCGCGCACTGGGCCATCTAGACGCTGCAAATTACAGTTGACCACAAAGGTGAGGTTGTCCAGCTTTTCGCGAGAAGCGAGACCAATCGCACCCAAGGTGTCGACCTCATCCATTTCACCATCACCTAAAAATGCCCATACGTTCTGATCGCTTGTGTCTTTGATTCCACGGTTATGTAGATAGCGATTAAAGCGAGCTTGATAAATTGCATTGATAGGACCGATACCCATCGAGACTGTTGGGAATTGCCAAAAGTCTGGCATCAATCGTGGATGTGGGTATGAAGATAATCCACCTGCTGTATGCGAAAGTTCTTGGCGGAATCCATCCAATTGATCCTCAGTAAAGCGACCTTCGAGATAGGCGCGCGAATACATTCCTGGGCTGGCATGTCCTTGGAAGAAAATCTGATCGCCGCCGCCAGGATGATCCTGTCCACGGAAGAAGTGATTGAAACCAACTTCATAGAGCGCAGCAGATGATGCGTAGGTTGAGATGTGTCCGCCTACTCCAATCCCGGGGCGCTGCGCACGGTGCACCAACATGGCTGCGTTCCAACGGACGTAAGAACGGATACGTCGTTCAATATCTTCATCGCCTGGAAATGCTGGTTCATGTTCTGGAGAAATAGTGTTGATGTAGTCAGTAGTGCGAAGAGAGGGAAGTCCAATATTTTTCTCGTGCGCTCGCTTCAAGAGTGACAACATCAAATAACGGGCGCGAACTGGACCTGCTGCTTGCAGGGCTGCGTCGAAGGATGCCTGCCATTCTGCTGTCTCGCTGGGATCGGTATCTACTAACTGGTCGATGATCTGATCTGGGAGTCCAGCGAATTCGGTCATGGGCGTATTCTCGCGCCAAAAGGGTGCCAGAGCAAAAAAATCCACTGTGAGACAGGTAAAACCCTTGTAAATATCCGTCTCATCGGTTGGACTTATCCCGTGGCAATACGCATGGGTTTTGCTAAAGGAGAACTCGTCCTAGAAGTCGGATACGGACCTGACTGCGACGATGAATTGCGCACACAAATCAAAGGGATAGTTGGTACCGATTTTCTTGAGGGCTCCACAAACGAAGTCGTGGACGCGGTTCTTCTCTGGTTTCGCGAAGATGATGGCGATCTAGTTGATGAATTGATGGATGCTCTTACCTATCTTTCAGAGACCGGCCCGATCTGGGTACTTACTCCAAAAATGGGACGTGTGGGACATGTGGAACCAAGTGACATTCAAGATGCTGCTCCTACGTGCGGATTAAGTCAGACATCCACTCTGGCTGTGGCCAAAGATTGGACTGCTACTCGTCTAGTGGCACGTAAAGGTGGCAAGCGATAGATTCGCGCCATGACTCAATTACCTGCAGGAATTAGCGTTGGCACAGCAGCACCAGATTTTGAACTTAAAGATCAACACGGTGCGAAAGTAAAACTCTCTTCATTCAAAGGCGAGAAGAATGTAGTAGTTCTCTTTATTCCTTTTGCTTTCACAGGTACATGCACAGGCGAACTTTGTGCTATCCGTGACGACTTAGCTTCCTTTCAAAATGTCAGCGTTCAAGTGCTTGCTATTTCTTGCGATTCTCCATTTACTCAGAAAATATTTGCTGAGCAAGAGGGCTATAAATTCCCAGTTCTTTCAGATTTCTGGCCACATGGTGCTACAGCGGAAGCTTATGGAGTCTTTAATGCAGATCTAGGTTGCGCGCTACGCGGCACATTCATTATTGATAAACAAGGCATCATTCGCTGGAGCGTTGTAAACGGACTTGGTGATGCCCGCAATAATGGTGATTACAAGAGCGCTATCGCAGCCCTCTAATTCACCACTTATTACGCACGATTTTCGTTCTCGCGGATATATAAAGTAGTATTCGCGAGCACGCCGGGTGGTTAGCTCAGTGGTAGAGCGCCTCGTTTACACCGAGGATGTCGGGGGTTCGAAACCCTCACCGCCCACAAGCACGATCAGTGAATTCATATCCATCAAGTGGATGCGAAGTACATCCAAATTTACGAAGCTATCCATTAATCGTGATTTTAACTATTTCCCCTGAAGTATCAGCTTCAAGAATCTCAATTCCAAAATTTCTGAAAGTAGCTTTGTCGCCTTTTGCTAATGTGGAAGAAAACCAACCATTTGCTGGTTTTTTATCTTTATAAATGACTTTTGCCGCACCCACATTACCTCCGATATTGACATCAATGTAGTATGCAAAAACCCCTTCTTCTTCTTTATTTATCCGACTATCAAGGCTTTGCCTTCGACTTTCTAAAACGAGTACCTCATTTTTGGATACTTTAATTGCAATCATCTTAATTCCGGATGTATTCAAAGAAATATCAGTCAACTTAACTGTATATTCAGTTTCTGTTGGATATGAAACACAAGCTACCTGATCTTCACTCAACCATTTCAGTACAAATCTCTCCCAAGCCAGAAATTCTGGCGCACGACTAATGCCACTCGCCATAGCACTGAATTTGGGATATCCAGGGTTGCCCCAAGTACTGCCATCAACATTGAAGGGGTGAATTAGCCCCCACAAATGTCCAACTTCATGCAGCAACCAGATTTTTTGATTTGGATCATCTACATATTGTCGAATCGGACCAAACGTCACTCTCTTGAATTGCTTACCATCAGCGATTGCAGTTGTTACAGAGCCACCATACGCACCTTCAAAGCCGATTTTAGTAGTAGAAGCAGTCACGACATTAACAAATTCATACCTAGAGAAATCTACAAGCGGATCTGCTACCGCAATTGCATCTCTAATGAGTCCTCCGATATCTGCATTAGGTTTTTGCGGTGCACCATGAGCAGTATCAAGGTTGTATGAAAGAACTGATTTATCTATGCGTAGTGGCTTATCTAAAATATCAACTTTAAAATTCAATTTGCCATAACTCATACTTTGGGCAAATCGTTCAAAAGTTGGAATTTGATTATTCTTCCACTCATCAATTTGCCGCTGCTCAAAAGGCAAATCATCAAAAAATACAAAAAGTGTAATGGCTCGAAGATTGCCAGTGGACTCTATTACGCCGTCAGGTCTAGGTATCCCAAGGTGCTCGCCAGATATTAATGATGACGAGACTTCACATGAATTCATACTTTGAAACTTACTTGAATCGGTTAATTTATAGGTAGGCATATTAGATGTTGAAGATAAAGAAGGAAATGGAGTAGGTTTTAGTGACTTGGTAATTACACCCTTATTCCAAATCAATTTCTTCCCAGATTTAATACATGTGTATTTCTTGCCAGACGAGATACTTGTTTGACCTAGCTTCTTACAGGAAGTTCCCGCCTTCATCGCAGCCTGAGCAGGAAGAGAGATTGAAGATCCTAAAAGGACTGTCGTTACAAGGATTGCCAATGTCCTTTTCATGCTCATAAGAGTACTTAGCCCTATTGGATTTGTCTGCCATACCCTCTAATATGGGAGGTGATTCAAGTACAAGAAGGCATCGCCCTTGTGTTGCGAGAAGTTCGTCTAAGAACTAATGACGAAACCCTCACCGCCCACAACAAAATCTATTGTCCTTCGTACGCCGCCCTCATAATTGCTAAATCGATTTTCTTCATCGACAGCATCGCCTGAGTTGCTCGTTGCGAACCTGCAGCATTAGGGCCACCGAGATAGTTCATCATTTCAGGTGAAGTTACTTGCCAAGAGATTCCAAACTTATCTTTTAACCATCCGCACTGACTCTCTTGACCGCCATCTGCAGTCAGAATTGCCCAATATTTATCAATCTCACCTTGATCCTTGCAGGGGATTTGAAAAGAAATTGCCTCTGAATGCGGAAATTGTGGACCGCCATTTAGGCCGATGAAGTTTTGCCCAAAGATTTTGAAGTTAACTACTATCTCTTCACCTTGTAGATTTCCCGGAGTATCTGTGGGAGCAATCCAGTTATCTGCTAGTTCACTGTCAGGGAAGATGCTTGTGTAAAAGGTAGCTGCTTCACGAGCATTTCCATTAAACCAAAGACATGTAGTCAGTTCCATAGCTGAAGTTTAGGTCTTAGACTGACCGCACTATGACAATTTCCATTGAACGTGCACTGAGGCATATGGCGTGGGCGAATCAACGAGTTTTTGCCGCTTGTGCTGGATTACCGGAAGAAGCCTTGTCCAGTTATCTCGTAAAGAGCGAGTGGAACGCAAAAGAAATACTCACACACATCTGCGATAGCGCTGGGTTTTATGCGTACCGTCTTGGAGTCGGTCCTAAGAGGGCCGAGATTGTCACGCAAGAAAATGTTTCAGATTTACAAGCGATGCTGGAAACACACGATACTCACTTAATTTCTGCCGCTTCTCTTGAAGATATGGAACTTGAGTGGGTTCGTGATGGTAGAACGCTAAAGCGTTGGAGTTCTACTATTCTCTCGCAAGCGATTCATCATGCAACCGAGCATAGAGCTCAACTAATCGATGCTCTTGAGTTCAGGGGATATCTGCCGATTAGTTTGGATGACCTAGATTTATGGTCATTTGATCAATATGAACGAGATAGAGCTATTTAATCGATTTCTCGAAAATCTCTCTCTGGCGAGCTTTTATCAACTTACGCAGCAGGGTCTTAGATAGCGGTCTATCGATTGGCACATGGAGAGCACTTTTCGTCGTCGTGAAATTCTGTAGTTCTTCAGTGAACAGGTGAAGTATTGATCCACTAAATGGGTAATATCCCACGTGCTTCTTATTGGAAAGTAGTCCCGCGACTATCTTGCCTTCTACCTTGAAGGCAGGCATTCCATAGCTGACTACTTCCTCAGCCATTGGAACTATCTCAAGAATTCTCTTTCTCATCTCAAGCATTGTCTCGCGCTGAGGTGAGGGAGCAATGGAGTACAACTTCTTTACCGATGCGGGAAATGTCCGTGCCACGAATGGATATTACAGTCACGAGGAGTATGAAGTAAGGTACGACTACAAAATTCAACATTGTCATCCCTCAGCAAATAAAGGAGAGCGCCATGAAAGCTAGCGTCAGCGATCAGCGCTCTATTTTAGATATTCAACGATTTGACCTGCAAACTGCAACTCTTCGCAATAAGGCAGCAAATCTTCCTGAAATTGCCGAAATTAATAGCCTGACTATTAAGCAAAATAATGCTCGTGATTTACGAATCGCTGCAGAGACTGAGCTCAGTGACGTTAAACGCGAATTAACAAGAGCCGAAACAGATGTGGAGCAAATCGTTACTCGCATTGAGCGGGACGAGAAGCGCTTGGCATCCGGAACGGGAACCCCAAAAGAACTTGAACAAACGCAGCATGAGCTCGCCACCTTGGGAACCCGTAGATCCGAACTTGAAGAAGTTGAACTTGAAATTATGTTGCGAGTTGATTCCATCAAAGAGCGAATCTCAGAGCTATCAGGACAAGAAAGTCAGTATGCTCTTGATATCGCTGAGTTAAATATTCGCAAAGAGAATGCACTGGCTGCGATACATACAGAACTTGAAGGCATTGCCGCTGACCGAATATCGACAGCCCAGTCAATCGGCCCAGAACTTCTATCCCTTTATGAAAAAATTCGTGAGGCAAATAATGGAATAGGAGCTGCTGCCCTTGTAGGCAGTCAATGTAAAGGCTGCAATCTCACCCTCAACACCATCGAGATTCAACGTATTTCGGGTCTGGCTGAAGACGAAGTCGTTCGGTGTGAAGAGTGCCGTTGTATTTTGGTGCGGGAACGGTAATGGCGCGAAAATTTCGACTTACTGCTGATGGTGGATCACGAGGAAATCCTGGTCCAGCCGGTTATGGCGCAGTAGTAACAGAAGACGGCAAGATTATTGCTGAACTCTTTGATGTCATTGGTATTGCAACCAACAATGTCGCTGAATATAACGGCTTATTAGCGGGCTTATCGCATATTCACCAATTAGATGCTCAGGCAACTGTTGAAGTAGCTATGGATTCAAAGCTAGTTGTTGAGCAGATGTCAGGACGCTGGCAGATTAAACATGCAGATATGCGCGAGCTAGCCAAGCAATGTAGAGCAGCACATGATCCCTCACTAGTCACGTACACATGGATTCCCCGAGATGAAAATTCACACGCCGACCGCCTTGCCAATAAAGCGCTAGATGGCGGAAGTACCCATAAACCAGTCGCAGTTGTGCAACAAAATTTTCTTACTGATCGACTACGTAGTCCAGAAGCTCCAACATTTATATATTTTGTGCGCCATGGTGAGACTGTTCTTACTCCTGAACGCAGATTCTCAGGTACTGGTTCTCTAGATCCAGAGTTGATGCAAGATGGACTCGAGCAGGCAGAATTAGTAGCTCAAGAAGCTGTAAAGCTTGGTGCAGAAATATTGATTGCCTCCCCTCTCAAGCGAACCCGGCAAACAGCTGAAGCTATATCTCGCACCACGGGTTTAGAAATCATCTTTGATGAGTCGTGGTACGAACTTTCCTTTGGAACCTGGGATGGTCGCTCAACCGATGAGGTTCGTGAAGAAGATCCAGATCAATATCAAGCGTGGTTAAATTCAACATCTTATGCTCCAGGTGGCGGAGAGTCTTACGATGAAGCATCAGTGCGTATTGAAGAAGCTCTCGAAAGATTAGTTGCCGAATACCCAGGTAAGAAGATTATTGTTGTCACGCATAACGGAGTCATAAAGACAGCTGTTAAATTAGCGGTCGGAGCGCCGCCTGAAGCTGTCTTTCATATGGATGCGACGCCATGTTCAATTTCATCAATTTCAATCTGGCCATCAGATGGCTTACGCGCACTTCGCTCATTTAATGAGCGTGGGCATTTACGCTGAAATCAACTAAGCAAAAACCCCGTACAATTTCCTCTGAGTCGCCCGGATCACCGCGTCATAGCAATATGCCGAGGAAAGTCCGGACTTCACAGAGCAAGGTGGTGGGTAACGCCCACCTGGAGCAATCCACGGGATAGTGCAACAGAAAGCAAACCGCCAGTATTTTTCGGAATATTGGTAAGGGTGAAACGGTGGTGTAAGAGACCACCAGTACGTGTAGCAATATGCGTAGCTATGTAAACCCCACCTGAAGCAAGACCAAGAAGATAGTGCGTTGCTCGCGCTTGAGCTATCGGGTAGGTCGCTTGAATCTGTAAGTAATTACAGATCTAGATGGATGGTGATCCTCGACAGGATCCGGCTTATAGGGCGACTCTTCTTTGAAAACTTATTGATAACGTTTTCCCATGGCTTTTGTTCGAGTAAATGGTTTGCGCAGCATTGAATTTGGAATCCCAGGCGAGTCAAGATCTAAGTTGATTTCATTAATTCTTGATGGAAAAAAAAGAGCAACAGCAGGCACGCTTCAGTGGGATTATCAATTAGAAAATGAGCCAATCGAGACTGTTGGTGAAAAATTAGCTGTCTTGGACAATAAAAATCAACATATAGCTACCATTCAAGCAACAAAGGTTGAAGTACTCAAATTTAAAGATGTCCCAGATGAATTTGCCCTTGCAGAGGCAGAGGGAGATTTAACTGGCGATGATTTCAGGGCAAGTCACTTTGATTATTGGACAAAAGCTGGCCTGAAAATTTCAGATGAAACAGACATAGTCTTGCTTTATTTCAATTTAGTTGAGGACCTAAGAGTTCCTGTCTGAATCCGACATATAGGGCGACTCTTCTTTTACAGAATAGTTACTGCGAGTAACTGGGAATCTATGTAATACTTTGGCAACGATGGATTGGTAGTAATCGGGACTTGGTCAATAGCCAGGTCCCTTTTGCTTTCCAAGAAAGTTTTTATCCACAAGTAGCCACATTTAGAAATTTCGTGATTTAGTAAATGCATAACTTCGCTCCCGTGTTGGGGGCGTGTTGTAATTGGCAGCCTGTAGGTTTACCAATCCATCGGAGCGGGTTCAAATCCCGTCGCCTCCACCACAGTCTTAAATGTTTCAGCCAGATCTATTGGTAATGATCAAAAGAGCTGCCGCAGATATGCATGGGAGGGTCTCGAGAAATCGGGGCCCTTTCCAATTTTTACGGCTTAAAGAGTAACTCTTTTCTGTTAAGGATAAATCAGATTTCCATCGCCATACGAAGCCGACACTTCGGTGATGAGGATTTGGTAACCCTTGTACCAACGCTTTACTTCCTGCTTCGCAACTAAGTGCTGAGGGTACTTCGCAAGAGCCTTAACCGATTCCATATCTTTGAAAAAATAAATTGAATTCTTCAATCGACTATCTGGTGATACCCAACGATGGACTGAGATGAATCCTGAAAGTTCGGATGCGAACACATCTATTTGGCCATCTAGAAGGTGGAACTCATCGTCATATTCGCCGGGTTCAAACACAAACTGGCAAGCAATTGTGTTACTCATGAGCTCTCCTTTTCCAATATGGACAAGGGTACAGGAAGCTTATTTTGCTCCGGCTTATAGGTCGACTCACGTAAAGAATTTCTAGGTCGAATCGAATTACGAGGCGGCTTTCTCCTTTCCTACTTCTCTCATTTTTGCCTCTATAATCTTTTTGTGCATAAGATTTATGAGATGCCGGTTGCCGATGTGTATGTTCACTATGTCAATAAAGTCGTTCGAAAGAATCGTACTGAGGCAGAATTACTGAAAGTTATTTCTTGGCTAACTGGTATGAGCGCGAAGGAAATAAAATCTCACCTAAATAACCTCACCACCTTTAGAGAATTCTTTAAATCTGCAAAAATTCATCCAAATGCAAGGCTAATCTCTGGTTCTATCTGCGGAGTAAAGATTGCGGAGATAGAAGACCCTCTCATGAAGAAGATTCGGTATATGGATAAATTAGTAGATGAACTCGCCAAAGGTCGTCCGATGGAGAAGATTCTTCGCACGGGGGATTAAGGCGATTCTGTTGAATCAGAGTATCAACTCGGTCTAGACTCTTAATATGAAATTTGGTATTCATTCTGAACAATTTCAGAATAATTACTCCAAGGAAGAAAATCAGAAATTTACAC
>VFQT010000603.1_pt1 | contig 51130 bp, 95 predicted proteins | sample 3512381 | NCBI WGS metagenome assembly VFQT01 (sample SAMN10412376, study PRJNA504923) | tailings metagenome | isolation source: Relicate 2 Philex TSF3 active mining site | place: Philippines: Tuba, Benguet | collected 2017-08-29
ACGGTCGTCAGGTCCAGCAATAGCCGGAGTCGCAACCGTCCGAACCGATCTCGGACTCAAAGCCTTCGCCCTCTTCCTTCGGGATCAGCTCGGAAATGCGTTTGCCCTGCTTAGCACCCTTGCGTGTCAGATAGACGGTGCGCAACCCTGATTCAGCCTTGCGCTTCTTCATGAAATCTTCCAAGTACTGAGCCTTGTCAAACAACTCAGGCTCGTTCTTGCGCATGTTGCGCCACACATCTTCCGAGTGGAAAGGGCAGAAGAAGCAGGATGACTTCGGAGGGACAGGCAAACCAGCATCCTCGATGATCTTCATACAGTCGGTACGGCTCAAACCGAGGTCCAGGAGGGGATACTCACGGATCTCTCGAGTACCGTTCTTGCCACGACCGGCCCGCTGGATCTCGTCGGTGGAGATGCCGAGCTGGACATAGGCGGGCTTTTGACGGGTCGCACCGTTCTCCCGAAGCCAACGGTGGAGGGTACGAACCTTGAAGTCAGCTGTACAAGACCGGCTCAAAGGGTTCCCAGCCTCACCGAAGACGGGGATCAGGTCACGCCGGCTCCCCTCCTTGGTGATCTCGCTGTACAGAGTTGTCGGTTGCTTGTGCCGGAGGGGACTCAAGACGTGAATCTGGATGTTCCGCTCGGCAGCCCAGGGGATTGCGATCTCCCGCACGAACTTGATGGTTGCCGGATGTTCGGAGTCGTCACCCACATTGGCAAACAGGGCTGCATCGACATCAGGGATGAGTCCCTGTGTCGCCAGGACGATCATCGCAGTGGACTGAACGCCACCGCCGAACGAGATCACTTTCAGGTTCCCGCCCTTGAGCATGGGTACTCCTTTAGGTCATTACTAGGGACTAACCATACAACATAGACGATGGCCGCCTGAATATCGTCCAAGTATCTGAACCCCGGTTTAGCCAAAAGCATAGGGATAACAGAGAGAGGGAGAGAGAGGCTCAGAGAGCCATATAGACCCCTTTGGGGGGCTTTTACAAGCACATCCCCTTCGCGGAAGAAACTACCCTGAACGGAAACCCTTGACAGTTATACACAGAATGAAGCTGTATCCGAACGGTATTACTGGACAGATAGACACAAGAGCGTAAAAGTGTGGAACACCAGGTAGAGTCACCCCATGGACACAACCACTGCTACCCCGACCGAAGAGGCATACCAGCTCATCGACCAGGCACTACGAGACCTCAAGGGACTCAACCTCACCGAAGCACCAAAGGTCATGGACCTCCTCCTAGACCTGCGAGGACTCATCGGGAGGATCAATGGATGAGATCAAGCGGCTTGAGGCACGAGTCCGATTCCTGGGAGTCCAGTACCTCAAAGCGAAGTACCCGGAAGCGATCATCACCGAACACCTGTACAAGAAGCTGATCGAAGCGGTGGACGCCGAGATCGACCGCCTCAAGGAGAACAAGACATGAGCGACCTCTGGTGCGTACTGGATATGGCGGACAGCGTCGTCGTGTACACCGGAACCCTCGAAGAGTGCGAACAGGTCCAGGCGGAAGGCTACGGGGGCCTGTTCGTCATCGAAGCGGAGTATGTGACCGAGCTGCTGGGGTCACTACCGCAGTAGAGCGGAAAAAGGGTCGGGGGGACAGCCCAAGCGTGCCTTTTTGACCTCGACCCCGTTTTGGTCATTGACATATTCCGTCAAGAGTTGCCATTCGGGGTGGTTTTTTCCGTAACTACATTCGGGGTGGTTTTTGCGGGTTGTGTGGCGCCCGTAGCTCCGCTAGGCTCTGCCGGCCGGTCCCCGTTACCGTAACGGCTTGCGTGCGGGGGCCGGCACCTCGATCTGTGGGGGTGGACGGCCTGTCACGCCGTTTACTTAAACAGTGGTAGGTAGCTCAGGTCACCGGGGTATCGTTCGCCCCAACCGTGTGCGGTCGTGGGACAACACATAGTCCCTTTCCATCGTCAGGGAGTATGACGGCCACACGGTGAAGCCATAATCGGTGTGGAGTAATCCGGTCGCTAGCCGTCATTACAGAAACACTGAGGCTGACACGTTAGACACGAGCTGCTGAGCCACTACCCCACGGGTCGCTACCGCACCCGGATGCCGCACTCTTTGCAGTAATCGAAGCCGGCGAGATGCTCGGGGTCGTCTCCTGGGCAGGGGGCCGGCTTGCCACACGGCATGAGGATCTTCTCGCCGACCGCCCAGGCGCGGATCTGGTCGTCTATGCCCGGGAGAGGCGCTCGAGCTGGTGGGGCGGGCGGGAGACCCTTGCCTGCTCTCAGAGCCTCCCTGAGTGTCGATACGACCCACTGGTTCAGCGATGTGCCTAGCTCGTCACAGTGGGCGATCAGATCGTTCTTGAACCATCCGGGGACTTGGACGACAAGGTTGTAGTCCTGGTCTTCTCTAACGGCTTTAATCGGCCGGCGCGGCACTGGCTGCGTCCCTTGCGACGAGCGTCGTGATGTACTCGGTGAGAGTCATGCCGTAGCCCTCGGCCATGGTGACCAGCTGGGCTTTTTCGGCCGCGGTGAGCCGGATGGTGAGTGTCGAAAAGGTGGCGCCGGCATCCGGCATCTTCGGGGGGCGACCTGTGCGTGCTTTCATGGGACGAGTTTACTCAAACTCCCTGGGATTCGGGCGTCCCTAAGCCAAAATGTTGGCGCTCCCAGTCCAGCACGATCTTCTCGTAAATTTGGCCGAAAGCTTCTCGGTCGCCGTTCGTGTGGAGGCCAAGCGCTGCTGACCCGCCGAGCTTCTGAAGCGTCTGGTGCAAGCAAGGATGAAGCTGCGGGGGGCTGTAAGCCCCGCTATGGGCAGACTCGGCCATCTCCCGGAGCTGTTGCCATGCCTCGAGCGTGGACGGCGGAGCGGGCAACTCAGTGAGCTTTTCGATCACCAGCCGGCGGACGGCCCCTGGGCGAGGCATGTAGCTGTCATCAATGACGAGGGTGTCCACTGCTTGATCGACATCCACCACCGTCAGATCTTGCAGCAGACGCCACCAGGCGTTGTAGACGGTCCTGGCGTTGGAGGCCGGCACCGTCTGGTTCCAGGATGCGTAGATGCGATCCACGATCTCCACCAGCTCCTCCTTAGTCAAGGAAGCCACCCCCCTGCATCTTCTCGTCCCAAGCGCTGCAGAACTTCTCGATCTTTGAGGCATCCCGGAGGATCAGCTCGATGTCGTCGTACTTCTTCCCGCGCGAGTTCTGGCCCTGATGGAACGGGGACACCAGACAGCCCCGTATGGCATCAAAACAAGCTTCGGTTCCATGAGACACGATTGCTTTGGCGATTACAGCCCGGCGCTTGGTATCCAGAACAGGGCGCCGGCCTCGAGTGCTGTTCCGATGCAGCTCAACCCAGAAATCAAAAACATCCTGGACAGATTTATCCGGAACTTCTTTCCAATGCGTGAAAGGAATGTCTTCATCCGCCACCGAATTTTCTTCAAACTCAAACAAACGATCCTGATCTTTAGACATAGTTCTCCCCAATAGTTCTTGAGTCTCTCTAGGAGAGTCTCAGTTTACTTGGAGTGAAATCAGTTGATTCATCCAAGTCACCGTTAATCCGTTTCCTTCGCCGATCGAAGATCGGCTAGAGGAAACAATCTCCCTTTGATAGGCCCTTGTTCTCGAGAGGTAAATCAAGGGCTTGCCCTGGAGGGGGGTTCGGGGGGAACCAATCCCGCCGCAGAACCTCTGCCAGGGCGACCTTATGTAGAGCCTCACACGTCGCTGGTTGTGACACAGTGTCGCTCGGCGCGCCGACTGTTTTGTACCTCGTGACTGTAGCAGATCATCCACCACCGTCAAATGGTAAGTATTGCCGTTCTTCCCCTCCACGTCAACTGGAGGTGTTACAGTAAATCCCGCGCGGTTCTCCCCCCTAGCTGCGCAGGGTCGAGCCGGACGGTTTTGGCTGGCGCGCCGACGCCGTCCGGCTCCCCTTCTTAAACGAGTGGGAGGAGGAAGCTGTCTTGCTCCCACATGATGCCGATGGCGCAGTAGCCGATGATGTCGATGAACGTGTCTTCAATTGATTCGTTGTTTGGAGTGCGGCCACTGCCTGTGAGATTTTCCAGGCGGGCAACTTTGTCGTGGAGCCGGACCATGAGACCCTGGCGGCCAAAGCGGCGGATGTTTTCCGGGCCATAATCATTTTGTTTACGAACCAGAATTTTGTGAATGCCAGAAGCGGTAAGAGGAAAGCCAGAGGCCACGGCATGCTCGAGAGCATCAGCGCCAAGGTTTGCGAAGCTAGAAGCAGCTTTTTCACGGCCCGAGGGAGCCGACCAGAGATCTTTGATGAAACCATCAAGCGATTCCCGTATGCGCGCAAGACTCGGTTTAGCCCCCGGGCGTGCCAGCTCGAAGATAACTGATACGGCATCTTCAGATGCCTCGTTCCATGTCGCAAAACTCATGGCATGTATTTAGCACAGAAGTCATACACCACCGTCAATCAGTAGAGGGGTCTTCTTCGTCAAGGGAGTCAAGATCAATGGGGTTGACGGCTTCCCGTTTGACGATGTTGTAATGCAGCTTGCCGTTTTCGTCGTAGTAGGAGCTGATCACTGAATGCTGGCCCAGACGGATCTTGATCTCGGTGATTGCCTCGTCATCGAAGACTTCGGAGCCGACGGCCTCTTCGTAGATCCCCTCGATGCGGCAGGCCAAGCAGACAATCCCGTCCTCGGTCAGCTCTGCTGAGCGTTTGTCGACGCCTTTGTCCATGAGGACATCCCAGTCATCTCGGAGATTGCATTCGCATCCACCGGAGTGAAAGCGGACTTCGTCCCACATCTTGCGGAGATAGTTCCGATATCGGATTGCGCTATCCCAGAGTTCTTGATCGAAGGGGATCTCGGTCATACGACCTCTCCTTTCTTGTATGCCTCAATGGCTGCGTTGAGGGTTTCAGGCATGAGGCCGTCGCCGGCACCATCCATCACTTTGACTGTCTCGCCCGGGGTCTGTACTGCGACGACCGGTTGGTTGCCGTCGAAGTAGATCATGACTCGAACACGAGTGCGAGTTGATTCATCGTTGGTGTCGTCCTCATCGATCTTGACCATTGAGCCGTACATCAACAGCATGGACTCAAAGCCTTCGCCGATGCCGCAGGTGACTAACTCTTTGACGAGATCGTACGGATCCGGAGCCTGCGAAACGAAGGCCCAGGTGCGTGCGTTCTCATCATGGCCATGTCGCCACCACACTGCTGGGAACACGTCGTGAGTCCAGTCTTCGGTGTCGCAGGCTTTGATGAGGAACTCATTGAATGTTTCGGTGTTCATGACTGGTTCTCCTTGGGTTGTAGTAGGTACTTGATTCGGGAGCGACGAAGATGATTCTTCACAGTGTCGAGCTTGAGGCCGACGGTTTCGGCGATCTGTTCGACATAGACGCCTTCAGCTGCCATTTGGTTCATGACGATTCGGCGGGCCATGAGTTGGTCTCGAAAGAGGCCGGCACAGCACAGTACTGAAGCGATGTGGTTCATGGGAACCTGGAGCGCATCAGCGATCTCTTTGTAGGTGCGACCACAGCGGAACATCTCAGCGATGGTCGCCATGGTTTCGTCCGGGAGTCGAGCGGTCACGACTGAATCCCAACGATGGTCTCGCCATTGACTTTGATTCCGAGTGAGAGGATCTCGGTGCTGTAGGTGGCGTCCTCGGGAAGGCCGTCGTCGGGCCGAACTTGTGGCTCGACAATCTGGAGTTCGATCGCTGTGAGCAGATCGTAGAACTCGCGAGTTGTGATCTCTCGGTCGGTGGTGAACGTGTAAGTGAGTTCGTAGGTGTCCATGATCATCCTTGATTCAGTGGTTGTTCCAGTGGGCCTTGAAGAATGCCAAGGCGAGATTGTTGGGATCTTCTGCGATGCACGACTCGCAGCATCGGGCGTGACAGTCATCTCCGCCGACCGTTGAGTGACGATCTTCGATGTCGTCACCCGTGATCGGCTGATCACACACTCCGCACATGTAGTAGGTCACGAGACTTCCTCGGTGACCGGGAAGTTGATTTCGTCACGGAAGAGTGCATTGCGAGTAAGCAACACGCCGGCGTCGGACATGCGAGCGACATCCACGCTCATGTTGATCGTGGCGATGTGCGGGAGATCCAGCACGCTCGTCACATCTCGGTCGGTGAGGACACGATCAGCCGGCCGGACGATGATCACGCCCTTGCATTGAGTGCGGACGCCGTCGTGCTTCATGGCCCGACGCAGGCTCACATAGTCGGGGTGGATGACGAGGTAGTTCTCAGCACCTTCCACGAAAGTTCCGAGATCGCTGATGATCACATCGTGGCCGTACGCATGATCCTCGAGATCTGCGCCGACGACCAAGCTGATCATGGGCGAGACCGAAGTGACGCCCGATCCTGTGTCTCCGTAGCCGAGCATGGCGGGGAGATCACCGTGGTTGCGATCAGCTAAGAGGACGGTGTAGCCCTCAGCAGAGAACTTGCGGGCGAGCAGGACGGCCGTGGTGGTGACACCTTGACCGCCTTTCAGGGAGAAGAGGTTGATGTGGCGTGCCATTGCTGGCTCCTTTCGGTAGTAGTTAGATTGCGTAGGTCCGACAGATTTCGCAAGCCTCGGCGTGGCCGTGGTCCTCAAGGAACTGCAACCAGTCGTCGAGATCTGCCTTGCTCATCTTGTGCCAGGTATCGCACGCTCCGTAGAGGATGCGAGCCTTCGGATTGGCCTGGAGTTCGGCACTGGCCGACATTCCAAGGTGCTTTGCGCAGGAGACCATCCCGTTGTTGTTGACCCAGAATGACGAGGTCGTGGTGGCCATGACTGCTCCCTTCGGTAGTAGGTGACAGGAACTCTAGACACCTTGGTGACCGAATACCAACACCAACACAGAAATTCCTAAGAAATTTCTCAGGCGAGGAAGATCGAAGCCAGAAACAGCAAGACCAGAGCTGAGCCGCTAATCAGGTGAAGCACGCCCGGAACGATACCGGCCCGGAGATCACACCCGTGGACATTTCGTTCGTCTTCCCGAACAGGCGTTCGGTCAAGAATTACAGTCGTGGACATGGCCGACTCAAACTCCAAATTCCAGCACTACCTGGAAGCCCTCAACCAGTTCATCGCTCGAGAAGGACACGCTCGGGTGCCGGCAGCTCATCAGGAGACCCTGGCGGGTCAGGAAGTCCCGCTGGGCGCATGGGTGGGATACACCCGCCAGCGCTTCCGCCGGGGCTGTCTGTCCGAAAGCCGGGTGGCAATCCTGACGGGACTCCCTGGGTGGCAGTGGGGACCGCTCCCTCCTGGCCCAGCTGCTGACCCAGCTCGTGATCGACAGATCCTCGAACTCCGCAATCAGGGCATCTCGCTGCAGAAGATTGCTGACCAGTTCAATCTTTCTCGCCAGCGTGTCCATCAGATTGTTAGGTCGGTGAAGTGAAACTCACTTCCTCCTCGTCGTGGAGCGAGCGTCGATCGTCCATTGATCAGGACGACATAACAACCGAGACCATCAACTTGGATGCGCTTGTCGCCGGGTTGTTCGGTTTGATGTTCGGAGTGTTCGTGTATGCGGGGGCGATCTTCGTCGTCATCCGGATTCTTGAATGGCAGGAAGCGATCGACTTCACGATCGGATGGTGGCCCAGCCTGCTGCTCAGCCTCATCTATGTGGTGATGCGATCCATCGACAAAGCCTTCTTCCGAACCCGCATCTGAAAAGTCATCCACCACCGTCAATCAGTAGAAGCGAAAGAGCCGGCCCGAAGGCCGACCCTTTCATTTGTCCGCTACTACCGATAGCGATCTATAACTCCTCACCATTCTCATCGGTGAAGATCAGGCCGCGGATGCTGGCCTCGTGGCCGTGTCCGCAGGAAAAGTCGTCTTTGGCGTACTCCTCGACCATCCCGAGAACATCGTCAAAGCTCGGTTCTTTCATCCCTTGTGCGGTCAGGCTGTTGATGATCTCCTGCACGTCGTAGGTCATCACCTTGGTCACATTGATTCGTTCGGGCATCATGACCATGCATCAATCTCTGGGGCCGTGAAAGCTGCATCGCAGTCGTTGCACACGAGAACCTGAGTCACGCCTTCGGCCGAGAAGTCATCCATCCCGTCCGACTGACCGATCCAGGTGTCCTCGAACTTGTATACGGATGACCAACGAACATAGCCATGCTCAAAGAGCGTGAACTTGTCGTTGCCACAAATGCATTCACCGGTTTCGGGAACGGCCGGAAGATCAGTGATCCCCTCCCAGATCGTGCGTACGGCCTCCTGGATCATTGCTTCAATGTCCAGACCTCGACGGATCGTTGATGTAGTCATGACTCCTCCGTAAACACGTCAGGGAACGGCGTTGCTCGTCCGCTCTCAATGATGAACTCAAAGACATCGACTTCCAAACCCTCAGCAAGAGCGGTCATTTCGGAAGTGGTCATGTCTGCTGAATCAATGACGTAGACAGCATCGTCACCTTCCATGTAGGTGCCAGTGCCGACATGATAGATGTACATCACTTGAATGCCTTCCAATCTTTCTGTTCGGTGGGCTTGTCGATGATGGCCTCAAAAGCTTCCAGCAGTCCGCACAGTGAGCAGACTTCGGTCAGGTTGTCGGTGCGAGAAAGCGCACCAGGGTACGCTCCTCGCTCCGTGTTGGTCGGGATGCCACCGAGGCATCGGGGGCAGGTGTACTGATCCATCTTGATCATCACTCCTCCTCTTCCTCGTCGTACTCGTCCTCGTCGTCAGCGTCGGCCCCCTGCTCGACGAGCGTCTTGAATCCATCGTTGGGATTGTTGGGGTCGTGCCGAACGGCCGTTACGAAACGGAGGAAGCACGACGCCTCGTACCAGTCCTTGACCGACTGGAACATGATTTCCGGCGTGGACTGAACGATGAAGTTGTAGTTCTCACGGAACCACTTTGCCTCCTCGTCGTCCATGGCGAGATAGATCTTGTGGCATCCGTCGAAGGCCACCAACTTTGCGTAGTCAATCACGGCCTCCACTGGCTCCATGATTTCTTCCAAGGTCTTGCTCATGCCGCCACCTCCTTCTTGTTCGTTGCGGGCTTGGCGTCCTTTGCGTCGTAGACGCGGATCTGAGTGAACGGCTTGCCGATGTTGGCGGTGTCGGCCACTTCCTGAGCGACCATGCCGACCTCGACAGCCGACTTCAACTTCTTGTTGTCCACGGCCACAGCGGTGATCTTCTTGAACACAGCGGGCGAAACGAGGCCACGCAAAGTTTCGGCGTCGTAGCGATCACCGGGCATGGCGACGAGGCGAACTTCCTCGCCATTGACGATGACCGACTCAGCACCGGCCTTGTCGAACGCTTCACGCATGAGGCGATCGGCTTCTTTCTTCGTGGCTTCCGCCTGAGCGAGAGCTTCACGAGCCGCCAGGTACTGCTCGGCAACTTGTTGCAGGGTGGGCTTCTTCATGTCCTTGCCTTTCGGTAGTAGTGGATTGGACACTGAGGATTGTAGGGGTCAGTCAAGAGTCATTGCAACGCACAACACAAGATTTCTCAGAAATCTTTCAGGGCTGAGGCGTGACTTTATTTGCCAGGAGCTTCCGTCGAACAGGTACGCCGAGATTGCCGATCGCAAAGAGGGCCATGATCAGTTCCTCGGTATCGCTCATCGGCTCCTCCTTGTAGTGGGCCTCCATGTCGTCGCCCCACATGGACGAGTCGTTGCCCGCCTCCACACGGATCGTGGCGAACCGATCCCAAGCCTTGCGCGTTTCCTCATTGGACTCCGGCGTGGGCTTCTCGACCTTCGACAGGTCGTAAGCCAGACGCTCGGCCAACTCGGAGATCAGTCGAATGCGGAGAGCCTTGCCAAGGCCATTGAACGCATCAACCAGCTCTTGCTGCTTGATCTCTGCTTTCACGATGATGGGCTTCATGGTCATGTCCGAACCTTTCGGTGGTAGTAGATGGACTCAGTTGATCGTAGTAACGATCAGGGATCATTCCAACATTGCGTACAACAATCTCAGGGCTGGATTGCGAAGCGATCGTGGCCGGGAACCATCCCCAACGACGAGCCTCGATCCCACTTGGCGAAGATCGTGCCAATGTCGTCCACGAAAGTGATCGTGCCTTGATCGCCAGGGCGAAGCTCGGTGTAGGGATCGGAAGTGTGGATCAGGGTGATCCGCTTTCCGACATAGGGGTGGTCTGTTCCGAAGTTGGGCTTCATGGTGTCTCCTTTCGACACAAGGATCATAGGTGTGTACAACACAGAAACACAACCTGAGCGCAAAAACTTTCGGCCGGAGCTGGTCAGTGGGGCCGGCACCAGCAGCGCGGCAGCTCGTTCGGCAGCTCGTGATGGCATCAAGCTCTCGGGAGGGGGCGTGGAGTCCCGTGAGGGAAGAAGCAGGCCGGGGCTTGCTGACGCTACGCATCAGAAATCTCGAGCCACCTTGCGTGACATCACATCAGCAGCTGAAGGACCACCCCAGAAGTCATCCGCCACCGTCAATCAGTAGAGGTAGCGCGTGTGTGGCTAGATTTAGCCAAACCTCAGTCGTCGCCGGGTGTGTTCAGATCAACTTCGTCGGCCGACACAACTTCGAGGTCAATGTCGGCGCCGGTGACCAGAAAGAAGTTCGGCCCCTCGGATGGGTGGGCGATCACGGTTCCGAGATCACCGAGCGCCTGCCGCACGGCGTCCTGAATCGAATCAGCCTCGTAGATCATCGACCAAGTGACCTCGTAGGTCTTGGGCGTGGTGGCTTGGGTGGTTTCCATTGGTTCTCCCTAGTAGCGAAATGGGGAGTGCCGCCCCTCGACAGCACTCCCCAAATCTGTCAGACCGACTGGGGCTGGGAGTGTGCCAGTTGTAGGTCGGCTAGATCGTACAGGCGATCCAAGAGGTCGCACATCTTGTCGCAGTATTCCTGGGGGCCGTCGTCGGACTCCCAGTCCACATTGGGCAAGTTGTCGGTGGACTCGTCCACGACGATCCCCTGGAGGGCGACCGTGACGCCAGCGAAGCCCATTCCAGGCTCTTGGTAGCGAGTCTCGAACCGCACCTTTGGGAAGCGGTTGCTGACCTGCTGCCAGAACGACTCCGAGAACGGCGACCAGGCGGTGTCGTACTGGAACTCGACCTGGACCTTGCCAGCCTCGGAAGCTTCCAAGGCGTTCAGATCAGGGGTGTTACCGCAGTGGCAGTAGTCGCCCCACTTGGTTCCCCAGTTCTCCTCGGCGCAGGCCCAGTCGTACCAGTCGCCGTATCCGAACTGGTCGATGCGGGCTTGCTTGGCGTCCCACTCGGCCTTGTGATCGGCAACAGCCTGTTCGTACTCCTCCTGGGTCCACTTGCCCTCGGCCAGCATCTTGTCCCAGTTGGAGGGATGGGTGGACTGGGTGAAGGAAGCAGTGGTTCCTTTCAGCCCCTCTGGCATGGGGACGAGTTGCGAGATGGAGAAACCAAACTCGCTCTCGGCGTCGGTCATCGCACGGACGACCTCGGCCACATCGGCCGGTGATCCCCAGATCACCGTCGAGTTCTCACAATGGTTGGGCATTGCTACCTCCTTGGTAGTAGTTGGACAGTTGGGGATTGTAGGGATCAGATCAGAGCATTTCCAACGCTGACACAAGATTTCTCAGAAATCTTCGGGTGTCCACATGGCGTCGATCGCATCCTCTTCGGGCGTCACATCCGGCCGCCACATGGCGTCGTAGCGAGGCTCGTAGCGAGGCTCTTCTTCACGGTCAGGGTTGTAGTCGGGATCCATGCCTGGGATCCTAGCGGCCTGTAAAGGATTACGACAACTCGGAAGCCGACACCAAGATCGAAGAAATCTGTCGGCCAGGTTGTGACAGCCCTTGACTGTCCCCTAGAGTTGGCAGGGTCTACTACTGAAAGGAGTCCTAATGGGCTTGGACAACATCCCGAAGAACTACCCCTGTAAAACACAGGGAACTTCCGTTCACGACGAGGACACACGCATCGACTGTCAGGCCACGCAGGCTTGCGGTGGCTGCCCTTGGAAGAACGATGTCGAGAAGTCGGGCATTGCCGGTGGGGCCGTCTACGGCATGTTCGGAACCGACTGCTGGTATCGGGGGAAGTACGGCAACTACCTGTTGGAACAGGTCACCGAAGCCGACAAGATGGGCGACGATCTCAACTTCTACGGTGACAACGAGGATGGAACCGAGAAGTCGCCGGAGTCGTGCGTCCAACTGGCCGACCTGATCGCAACGGTTCTCATCGGCTACACGACAGATGAGATCGCACAGGACGAGGAGAAGAAGGAGACCGTCGATGGTCTCCGCTACGCCGAGTGGTACTTGCGCTGGGCGGCAGAGAAGTGCGACGGACTGGTGTGTTGGTACTGATGAACGATCCCATCATCATCCACATCTTCAACGGGGAGATCGCCGGCATCGAGTGTGCCGGCGAGATCCCCAAGATCGTGATCGTGGATCACGTCGCATACAACATCGCAATCATGGCCCCCAACGGATCAAAGACTCCCGAAGGGTTCGCATTGCTGGAAATCGCAGGACCAGGCCACGCCGAGAAGCCAGACGACGAATGGCGTGAGTGGGCCGAGAACCTGTTCGCAACAACCACCTAGGAAGGAGAAAGACATGCTGGCAACGGCAGACGATCTGAAAGGCTTCATCGGCCGCCACGGACAGATCGAACTGGGAAGCCTGACTGTCGATGTGAGCATCCGAAACGCTCGGCATCGGTACGGCCATGTTGATCTGCTGATCTCACCGAACTCAGGTTCGGGAGAACAGTGGGTCGAGGGCCGACGAGTCAAACTCGCAGTCTGACAGCCCCCAAACCCGATCAGAAGCCGCATCCGCAAGTCGGGTGCGGCTTCTCTGCTTTCTGATCCAGGTACGGAAGAAGAACCCAATGACGCTCGATCAGTTCGGGAAAGTCGTCCACGATCATCTGACGCACCTCGGCCCACTCGGCCACCGAAGGCTCGACGCCGTGCGACTCCTCGGCCAGATTTAGCCAGAAGGTGATCTGATCCTGGCCGGCACCGGCCGAAGCCATTGTGAAGGCCGCGTCCAGAAGGAACTTGGTCAAGTTGGAGAGGCTCATACCTCAGACGAGGATCGTTCGATCCGCCGGTGTCAAATCTTTCTCCAAGCGCTCGCAGCACTACGCAGCGATCTGACTCATCCACCACCGTCACTGTCTACTGACAGGGGATGGAGTCCCGCCCGGCGAAACGCCCCTCCGGGGCTACGCCGCCTCGGTGCCGGCGTCTGGTCGATCAAACCTTCCTATGCCGGCCCAGAAAACGAAACAGCCGGCCCACGTGGGACCGGCTGCTACGCAGGGCTGGGGTCGATCAGCGCAGTTGTGAACGCTTGCGGACTCCAGTTCGGATCGCCTGTCGAGCCTCCCGAATGTCTCGGCGCAGTCCGAACAGATTGACGACGAAGAGAACAGCGACAGCGAATGCGCCGACTTCCAGTGCGGACTCGGCAAGCGTGCGAAACAGATCAGGGAAAGTCAGCACGATCGCCTACTTCCAGCACGAAGCGGTGTAGGTGACTTCGCCAACCTCGTCACAGAACACGTCGGACTGCTCAAACTCCAAGACTTCAGATCCACGCTTTGCGCCGCTAGTGATCGTCCGGATTCGGCGCACCGTGTAGGTGTCCATCCAGTCGAGGATCACATCCACCCGACGAGTACCGTCAATCGGCAGTCGGAGTCCGACCGTGTCGTTTGATTCGTCGGAATAGATAGGGAACGCCTTACCGCCGGAAACGGCGAGGATCGTCATCGTGCCGATCTGCTGGGCAATGACTCGATGATCGCAGGGACGACCATTCGCAGTGCTTGCCAGCATTCGCAGCTGGGAGATGGACAACTTCACGGAGTACCTCCTGGGGTTAGTAGTGACAGCTGGAGCGTACCGACTTTGCCGGCCGGTGGCAACTCTTGCCGGCAATAGTTGTCTCTCGTAGTTGCGCCTTGTAGGCTCCAAGCATCCACCCATTCAGGCGGTGGCGATTAGGGAGGTTCCAATGCCGGAAACCCTGGATTCGTCAGCGATTGCTGACGATCTGCTGGATCGGCAGTCGGTAGATCTGCCAGATGGGCGCACAGTGCGTCTCGTCAAGGATCCAGATCACGACTGGACGTTCAGCAACTTTCAGGACTGCTATGGACGGATCGCACACATCCGTCGTGGCAGTCAGTATCCGACCCGACCGGACTCGTTTGATGGGTTCGCACGCAAAATCTGGTCGCACGACGGAGAGTGTTACTGGTGGCAGCCACCGGATGACTTCCGGACCGCCAAGCGTGAGAACGCTCTCGTGGAGGATGCCAACGGGGTCATTCACCGACACCCCTACGCCTTCACGGATCCGGTCGGGAGCCTTCAGCGGACCGTTCAGGATCTGCTGACTTTCGGGTGCGTGATCCTCACGGTTCAGATCATGGAGGCGTGCGGAGGTTGCCAGCGTCCGCAGGTGATCGGATCGGCATCCCTGGGCGGTGTCGAGGCTATGACGGATCGGCAACACATGGTGGACATGGTCGCTGATCTGGTCTCTGAGGCTCTCGCAGACGCCAAGTCCTGATCTAGTCCGACCGAACCCCTGCCGGTGCGTCACTGCCGGCAGGGGTTCTTTCGCGTCTGGGGCCGTGATTGACAACAGCAGCGCCGCCGACATCGACCGCTCGACTGGCAGTCGATGGACTCGACTACTCATCCGCCACCGTCGCAGCAGGGCGGGCGGGGCAGGGAGTCCCGCAACGAAGTTGCGCCCCCGGGGCTTTCTGTGATCTTCCGGCCGGATGTCGTGGACTTCAGCAGCTCCGCCGCGGGCCGCGCCGCCGGCGCTTCAGAAGACGGCGCACAAAAGTTCTGGTCAGAAGCGGATGCGGGTTTTCGAGCGCTGCTGCGTCGAGCGTTTTCTGGGCCGCGAAAGCGCTGAGATCTGGCGTCTGGGTGATCCTTCAGGCCAGAAGGGAGGTAGCCCCGGGAAAGGATCGGAAGCTCGGGACTATCTGACCGTGATCGCATTCTTCACGGCCCCAGCCGGCGGATCTCGAGCGCTCGCTGCACGGCCGGATCGGCCAGCGGCAGTCGATCATGGAACACGATGAGGTCAAGCAGCTCGTGGATCAGGTTCCGCAGATCGTCGCAGGTGGCGTCGGAGGCGTAGAACTTGGCCCAGCCGGCACGGCGGGAGGCGTCAAGAGCGTGAAGGGTTCTATCAATGGGTGTCATGTGTCTGCTGACGGTGAGCAACCGGTCCCCAGATAGAAATCTGAAAATCTTCTAGAAATCTCAGAAATAGGTTGTCAAGCGTTGCGGAAGTCGCTACCCTGACCCTGTCACCTACAGAAAGGAACGGCCATGGCGGCACACGCACACAAGGCAGTCAAGAGACTGTTCAGGCAGATCGAAAGTCTCGGGTTCGAGATCATCGCACGCAAGAACGGTTTCGTCATCTATCCCCCGAAGGAGATCGGCGGACAGCCCTACTACACGCACGGAACCCTGAAGGCGATCAAGCCGATCGTCAAGCAGTTCAAGAAGTTGTACGGCGTCGATCTTGACCTGAATCCATAAGGAGAACACAAATGGCAACACGAGGAATCATTGCCGTCTACACCGGACAAGGAACATGGCGTGGCCGGTATGTCCATTGGGACAACTATCCGCACCGAATCGTTCCGCTGCTCGCTGAACTTGTCGAGCGTGATGGCGTGGCGAAGGTGGTGGACACCATCATCAACAAGCGCGAATCGTGGTCCACGATCGACACAGGCGAACCCCGATTCGAACTTGGATACGAGAAGAAGAACTACGAACCCGGATACGGATTCTTCCATTCCGACGGTTACATGGACATCTACACGAACGACACCGGTTTCTACTCATGGGCGCAGTACGTCTATGTGATCGACGATGATGGCGTCACCGTTCACAATGTTGTCGGAGAAGAACCGGAAACGCTCGAACCCTACGGCCGTTACACATGGGCCGAGGCGAAGAACTTCCAGCCCGCCCTACAGGCGTCCGAGTAACCGCAGCGCAAGCACGACAAGCCTCGGTGTGTGTCTCTCTCCAGGGGAGCGCATACCGAGGCGTTTTCGTTTGAACTGTTCGGTCAGTTTCCTTGACCAGTAGTGGCCGATCTCCTGGCGCACGATCTCGACATAGAAATGTCTGAACACATCGTGATGGCCGGGCGGCGCACCAGCAAGATCTGCTAGGCCGTGTGCGATCTCGTGGGCAACGATCCACGCAGGCGAAGTCCGCCCCAGTTCGATCCGTCTGGCGTCGCAGTAGCACCAGGCGTTTGATCCAGGATGCTTCACGACGACCGTCCACCCAGGCAGGTGCCGGCGCACCATCTGTCTTGCCGTTTCCAAGTCCGTCTTACGGTTGATCTTGGCTGAGGTAAAGGTGTCCCATTCCGCTTCGTAGGTCTGCTGCAGTCGATCCCGGTAGGACATCAAAGAGACAAGGTACATCGCATCGACGGCCCGCAATGTCACTCCTCGGTGCTGCGCATTCAGATGCTGAGGAGGTCATCCGCCACCGTGACTGTCACTCAGGGATGAGTGAGTCCCGTGAAGCTCTTTCTTGTTCCGGGACTCTCTGTCTCTGGTGTCGGCCGCGGATCGAATGCCGCAGCAGCGCTCGATCAAAGCCGCGTCGATGTCAGCAGCAAAAATCGTCGGCCCCAATCTCAAAGTCGCCGACCCGCAAAATCTTCTGACGATCTCACATTGGGGGTTGTAAGGCGTAAGGAAAGTCGATACGATCCCCTCAACGGTTCCAAAGGGGAACCCTCATAGAAAGGTGGCGGTCACATGACGGTCACATGGGACAGGAACCGGGAGGGAGCCTGGCGGGCGACCTTCTGGCCGGATGCCAAAGCCATTGGGTGGCGTCTCTACTACGGATACACCCTCAAAGAGGCAAAGCACCTTCTGGCGGTGGAACGGGGAACAGCCCGCAAGCCCTAACAGGCAACAGAACCCGACGAAGAGGTCACCCGCAAGGGTGGCCTCTTTCGCGTCCGGGCATCGACAGGGCGGATCAAAACCGACGGCCGATGGATCCAAAAATCGCCGGCCCTCAAAATCAACGCGCAGCTCAGAGATCGACATGGATGGCAAAACAGGGGCGAAGAGTCCCGTGACTCACATTCTCGTTCCGGGACTGCGCCACCCTGCCCGCGTGATTGGGGCAGGGGAGCAGCTACCAGCGCCGCCAGGCACGGCCCCAGCGGGGGGATGTGCTGCGGAGATAGCAGGCCAGGAAGGGCAAACGGCCGACCAGCAACTCAGGCAACAGAACGTGAACCGCTAGGTCGATGGAGCGCACGAAGCGACACGGAGAGCCGAACCAGTAGCGCGAATGTGGGCGTCCCTCGTACACGACGACGAACGCCCACAGATGCGCACCGCCCAGCAGACGCCAGGCGGTCATGATCAGACCGCCAGTTTGGCGTCGCGCTGACGGGAAACCCGAACCTCGATTGTGCGACTGTTGGCGTAGGTGATCTCGCCAGCCGACAGACCGAGAGCGACCTCTGCCGCGTAGCGGTAGGTCAGGTCGCCGTGACCGTATTGGAACGGGATCACGGTGCGGGTGTTGTCCTCGACGGTCAGAACCTCACCGCCGAAGTAGGTGTTACCGTTCACACGGTCAAACCACGACCGAATGACGATCACGTAGGACAAGCGATCTTCGCCAGCCATAGCAACCTCCTAGTAGGTGTGGCCGGATTGCCACGAGAGGATCTTATGCCCTACAACTACCAACAGCAACTCGTGCCGAAACATTCTCACGAGATCATCCGCCACCGTCACAGTTCGCTAGGTGGCCGGCTGTCGTGTCCGTCGCCGCGCATCGGTTCGGCTGTTGCCGGCATCGACGCCCGGACACGTCAAAGAGAGCGCCACGGGTGGCCCGCCGTCGATCTCCGGCGCCGCGCTCGACATCGACAGCGGCAGCTTCGGCCCGCAAAACGCAGCGCAGGCGGCGGAAAGGCTCGAACCGGGCAGATCCAGGGCGGGGAGTCCCGGAGGAAGAAGAGAGTCACGGGACTGTCTGCCCTCTTGGCTCGAGGTGGCGCTCTTTGATCGGCGATTGATGCGGCCGGCAGCAGCAGCTGGAGCTTCGACCGGCGGTTGCTCGATGCTCGAAGGGTTCGCAACTATCCGGCCAACAAAATATTTTCGGCGGACACAAAATAGTGTATTGACATTTTCTGAGTGGTCCGTAGAATCGGAGTTGTTACTGACAACTAGCAAGGGAAGGGGGTGAGTATGGAGCTTCGCAAGCAACTCGCTTACGAACGAATGGTGAGTGATTCGGTCACTATCGTCGGGAGGACCTCGACGGCAATGGCACTACGCCTAGCCCGTTCGGAAGGGTGCTACGAAGAAGTGGCAAGAATGGCACTTGCCGCCCGGCGTTCTCGGTGTGTTAGGTACACACTCTGGCAACGGGATTGGCAGACAAAAGTGTCTCGTCGCCCGCAACGGGGACGCCATCACGATTCGTGGAGCATCCGCGAAAACTATGTCCGTTGCCGGTAATCGCAACGAGACAGAGTGAACGAGAACCGGCCCCCAAAAAAATGGGGGTCGGTTCCTTTTTGTCTAGCTCGAAGAAAAGAGTGGACAGTGCTACACCCCTATGTCAGAATGCCGTTACCTACTACTACACCTAAGGGGGTGACTATGTTGCTAGCACCGAAACAGGGGGTCACGTTTCTCGTACCGGGCGAACAAGCGGTTCGCAAAGGAACAGTGATTGACCCCGATATCGACACGGCAAGTGGAGTGGCTCTATTGGAGAGCGAACGCCCGTGCGCATTCGTTCTGTCCACGGATGATCAACAGTGGGCAGTGCCGTACGCCTGGATCATTCAATAGATCCATCGACGGAAGAAGGGAGCCGACCCTACGGGGTCGGCTCTTTTCGTTTTCCGGGCCGACAAAACGAACGTCGACGTGTGGCTGCCCGCAGCTCGCGGCACGAGATCGACGGACGGCCAGCTGGGAGGGTGGATAGCCCCGTGATCAAGATCCTTCCCCGGGACTCACCGTCCCCCTTCCGGGTCGTTGCTCGGTCGATCTCGCTGCCGCTCGTGGCGCTCTCATTGATGCAGCGCCGGCGGCACTGAGTCAATCCGGTCGACGTGCCGTACGACCGGCCCCTGAAAGAATCTCAGCACTGACTGAGATTGGTACTTGCTATGTCTAGTGATATCGGATATCTTCACTGCATCAGTCCCATAGGGGGACTGCCCATAGGGAGGTTGCTATGTCCGCTACTAAGCAACGTCACGAACAGTGGGTGTGCGTGGACTGTCTGTTCGCGCTTCACTTCGGGATCGACGGGGTGGAGAACCCTGATCCCCGCTGGAACCGTGACGAAGTCCTGAAGTCCGTGAAGTCCGGCGAGTGGACCGACTGGCACTGCGTATGCCACGAGTATGACGAGTCCTGGTGTGAACACTGCGACTCGGACGATGACGGCACGATGGTGTTCTCGTATCGCCAGTGCGACTGTTGCAAGTCCACTCTCGGCGGTTCTCGTCACCGGTTCTCCTGGCACGCCTGATCCCCCCAACCCCCCAGAAAGAGCCGGCCTTAGTGGCCGGCTCTTTCGCGTATCGGGTCATCCACCACCGTGACCGAGATTCTCTAGGCACTGATCACTGCGTGCCGCGCAATGCCAGTCCGATTCGACTAAAGCGTCAATCGACAGGCGGCGGAACTTCGATTCGCTCGGCAGCAACGGCCGCTGGATCGACGGATCGACGGCCGGATCGACAAGCGGCCGTCCCGATGTCGCCGACGGCCCCCGCTGCATCGCCGACGGCCGCCAGAACCCGCCAAAGACAGATGAAGGGACGGTGAGTCCCGTGACGAAGAATTGAGTCCGGGGCTATCTGTGGCTTGGTTGCCCCAGAAGGTCGATGTCAGCTGCATCTGCAGCCGGCGCTCGTCGATCTGGTCGACGACAACCGGCCCTCGAAAGCTTTAGGCGACAAAACCCCTGGTCAGAGACCTGAAAAAATAGGCCCAGAAAAGTTGCGCTCGATGGTGGAATCTGTTATTCGAGCTTGCAGCGCCGCGCCAGCAAAAAAGGCGGCCGGAAGAAGCTCCATGCAGCGGCTGAAGTCGAGAAGGAGCCACGGGAGCGCCGCGGGAGCGCCGAGGGGGAGGCAGAGTCCCGTGATTCAGAAGACAGTCACGGGACTGTCTGGGTAGACTGCTGCAATGACATCCGAGGAGGACGTGCGGATCTGGAGCTTTCCGACGGCCCGAGCTGGCGGAGCTGCTGAGAGCAAGAGCTTGGCGCTTGTCGATGACCACTTGGCGCTGATCTTCCCGTACGACAAAGACCAGGTCGCAGACATAAAGCGCATTCCCGGCGCGAAATGGGACAAAATTGGCCGAGCCTGGCGAGTTCCGATGACCAGCCTGGATGCTGCGCGCGAGTTCGCTCAACGCAACGGGTTCTGGATTGACCCTGATGTGCTGACCTTCGATCTTCCAAGTCCGGACAACGAAGTCACCGGCGTCAGCAAGGACGGATCCTGGATCTACTTGTCCTTCCGCTTCGACCCCGTCAAAGTCCGGGCCGTCAAAACCATCCCTGGGGTGACGTGGCATGCCCGCAGCAAAGCCTGGCGGGTGCCGGAGACCTCGATCATCGAGGCCATCTCGTGGGCTGATCGGTTCGGTGAGGCAGTCCCGGAAGTCATTCGACAGGAAGCCGCAGACATCCGCTCGAGGCACGAGGAGCTGCTCGTGGCCTCCAGATCGACGGACGCCGAACTCGAGATTCCGGGCCTTGAGGCAAAACTGATGCCGTATCAACGGGCTGGGGTGAAATACTCGGCCAACGCACGCAGGTGTTTCATTGCCGACGACATGGGGTTGGGTAAAACGCTCCAAGCGATCGCCGCCGTGGAACTCAATCAGGCGTACCCTGCAGTGGTCATCTGCCCGCCGACCCTCGTACTCAACTGGAAGAAAGAGTACGCCAAGTGGCTACCCGGGCGGACCGTGGAGTGCGTCACGAACCGCAAGGACTTTCCAACCGGCCCCTTTGATGTGTTGGTGATCGGCTGGTCAAACATTCACCATTGGGTGAAGCAGGTCTCCGGATACACCTCGTATGTGTTCGATGAGAGCCACTACGCCAAGAGTCCGACCGCTCAACGCACGAAAGCCGCAATCAAAATGGCCCGCTCAGCCAAAAAGGACGGGATGGTCCTCTGCCTGACCGGAACCCCGATCACGAACAAGCCGGCCGAATACGCGCCGCAGCTTGACATCATCGGGCGGCTCGACAAGTTTGGGGGCCTCTGGGGCTTCTACCGACGCTACTGCGGGGCTTTCCGAGATCGCTTCGGCCAGTGGCACATCGACGGCAACTCGAACTTGGACGAGCTGAACGAGCGCCTCCGCGGCGAGTGCTACATCCGCCGCACCAAGGAGCAGGTTCTGGCCGAGCTGCCCCCGGTCATTCACAGCCGGGTGTATGTCGAAGGAACCGAAGCCGGCATGAAGGAGTACCGGAAAGCCGAGGCCGACATCGTCCAGTACTTGGTCGAACGGGCCAAGCAGATCGCCCTCGAGATCGGGCAGTCGCCGAAGTCCGCTGCGGTCCGGGCCAAGATGGCAGCCGAGGCGAGCCAACACCTCGTCAGGATCTCCGTGCTACGCAAACTCGCAGCTCAGGCGAAGATGCCGGCGATCAAAGAGTGGGTCCAGGCCCACATAGATGCTGGTCAGAAGGTCGTCATCGCGGCACATCACCGGGAGATTGTCGATGAGCTGGCGTCCCAGTTTGGGGGCCTGAAGATCCAGGGCGGGATGGCCGTCGAGACCGTCGAAGAGCATAAGGCGATCTTCCAATCCAAGTCGTGTGAGGAAGCCCCGGTCATCGTTCTGTCCATCCAAGCGGCGAAGACGGGCCACACGCTGACGGCAGCTCAGAACGTGTTGTTCGTGGAGCTTCCGTGGACGCCGGCCGATGTCGATCAGACCTACTCGCGCTGTCACCGCATCGGACAGGAAGGCTCGGTGACGGCTACCTACATGCTCGCCAGTGGGACGATTGATGAGGAGATCTTCAGCCTGATTGACGAGAAACGGGCCGTTGTGAACGCCGCCATCGAGGGCGGGGTGATGGACCCGAGCGAGAGCAATGCGTCGCGAATCATCGCTTTATTCACCGAAAAAGGCGATTTGTGACGCACGCCACAGCTTGAGTTTCTGTATCTGCTGACCTGGTGAGAGCAATACGGAAACACTTGATTTCCCGTCAAGCGATCATCGAATGCCAGCACCCGGCGACCCGGATCCCCTAAAATGTTACGAATGAGTTACTGCCGTAGGCGGGCAGGCCGGACCGGTCACCCGCAACCCTTGTCCCTCTAACAAAGGATTCCCATGCAAGTACCCATCTCACGAGTGATTGTTTCCATTGGAGTAGTTCTGTCTGCGCTTGCGATCAGCAGCGTGGCGTTCGGCCTGAAGGGAGCAAACGCTCCAGAGGTGGCTCCACTCCCGTCGGTCCAGCCGACGACTGCACCAACGGTCGTTGCCGACCGCACAGACGGCCCCATCCAGATTCAGGAGATCAAGGAGCAACTCCCCGATCTCTCTGGCATCGACTGGGCCTTGCTGGCTTTGCTGATCCAAGAAGAACAGCGCATCGTCCAGCAGATGGAGATTGACGAAGCGCGCATGCTGTACGGCAAGTGTGGCGAGTGGAAGATGCTCGCAGAGCAGATCGGGTGGCCTGCCACGGAATGGCCGACCTTGTCCTATGTTCTGTACCGGGAGAGCCGGTGCAACATCGGGAGCCACAACAAGACCGATCCGGCGTCTGGAAGCCGTGGTCTGATGCAGGTGAACGGCTACTGGTGTCGTCCGTCCAAGTGGACCAAAGCCGGTTGGCTCCAGGATCGAGGCATCCTCACGACCTGTGAAGACCTGTTTGATCCAGAGATCAACCTGCGAGCCGGTCTGGCGATCTGGATGTACGGCGAAGAGAAGCACGGTTGCGGTTGGCGTGGACCGTGGGCAACCCCCTGCGACAAGTACACGAAGATTCAGCCCCACCCGTGAATCCCATCCGTACTCGGGTTGGATAAATCTAGACAGCCGCTAGGATGGTGGCATGTCAGATCTACGAGTACTACGACTTCCCTATCCCGTTCAGCACCGAGCAGTTGGGTGCTTGGTCGGTCAAGCTGTTGGTGACGCCCTCGGAGCGCCGTACGAATTCGGCCCCCGAGGGCGTTATCGCGCAGAAAACCCGGAAGGCGAGAAGCACTACTACAAGGGCGGCGGATCCTTCGGCTGGGAGCCGGGTGAGTTCACCGACGACACCCAGATGGCTGTCGTGCTGGCCCGCTTCCTGTTGAGCGACTCCACCGACTACGAAGATTTGTTCCAGGCGTTCAAGCGTTGGGGCAACACGGCACGCGATGTTGGTGTGGCTACATCTCGAGCGTTGTCGTTCCCGAATCTTGCGAAGTCGCGTCTGGAGCGTTCGCGCGATCCTCAGTCCAGCCGTGGCAACGGTGTCGTGATGCGCGTGTCTCCTGTTGGCGTTGCTGGATCCAAGTACGGACTGTTGTGGACAGAAGCAACCGCACGAGAACAAGCGAAGGTCACGCATCACGATCCACGCACCGTTGAAGCATCCGTGATCGCCGCCGTTTCAATGGCTGGCATCATCTCCGGTCAATTCCCGAACATTGATGAAGCTTTGATCTACGCGATCAACAATCACACCAATGTCGAGATGCGCCACTACTTCAACCAACTGCTTGAGCCGAGCGTCAAGGACGACGACGAATCCAACTTCAACGGCGACATTTGCTTGCGCGATGCCGTACGAGCCGTGCGATTCACGGGCAATTACGCCGATGCGGTTGAATACGCAGTGAACCTCGGAGGCGACGCCGACACAGTCGCGGCAGTCGCTGGCGCATTCGCCGGAGCGTTGTACGGAATGCAAGAGATCCCGGTTCGGTGGGCCAGCTATGTGCATGGGTATGTGAACGACCGTGAGATCACCTTGGAAGATTTGCAGGCGATGGCCGTGCAACTCGCCGGTGGATCGTGGAAGAAGCGGTCACCGAACTACAACGGCAAGCTGGAACCGCTACAGATTCACCCTGCCGGCGTGTACGCAACGAACCTCGCCGGACTGGAACTGGCATACGACGACTTCGCGGTCGTCTCGCTGTGCCGCACATTCGGAGACAACCTCCGATTCCCATTCCGAGCGCAGTTCTTTCTGATTGACGAGCCGGGAGCAAACCCGTCACTCCTCCATGTGATCAAGGAGGCCGTCGAGACGATCAACGACTTCCTCGCAAAGGGCAAGAAGGTTCTCGTGCATTGCCATGCGGGGGCTAGTCGTACCGGCCTCATCTTGAAGGCGTGGTACATGGCGACGGAAGGCGCAACGCCAGAAGAAGCAGACGAATGGCTGCAGGTGCTGTGGGATCCGTACCGCAAGTCCAACGGCGACTTCACGATCGCCCTCAATCAGATCGGGTTCCAGCACGCAATCTTCGGCTACCCCGGTCAGCCGACCGCACACACGTCTTGATAAAATTTAGCCAAAGGAGACAGACATGGCGCACGAACTAGAGATCACTAACGGCAAGGCTCGGATGGCCTACAACATCAACGCGGGAGTGCCGTGGCATCGCCTTGGAACACCCATGGAAGGTCTCCAGACCGTTGATGCAATGCTGAAAGCCGCCGGAGCGGACTACGAGGTCGCCACCAAGCGAGTCGCTGCGATTGACGATGACGGTAACCTCCTGACGAACCCCGATGGAACGCCCGTGATCATCTCCGACAGCCGGGCCACGGTTCGCATCAACGACGACGGCTCCTACAGCGACCTCTCGACCGTCGGAACCCGCTACGAGGTCCGCCAGAACCACGAAGTAGCCGAACGCGCTCTCGCGGTTGTCGGGGCTTCCTCGGGTGATGCCGTCATCGACACCTGTGGCGTGTTGCGCGAGGGCCGACGCTTCTTCATGACCATTGACCTCGGAGCTTTGATCATCGACCCGGCCGGCGTGAACGACAAAATCGACCGGTATCTCGTCGTTTCATGCGGACACGATGGCGTCTGGCCGATCCGTTACGCCAACACCGACATTCGGGCGGTGTGCAACAACACGGTTGTCATGGGCCTGAAGAGTGCGAAGCGGGTGTTCACTGCACGCCACACCAGCAATGTGGACACGACGATTGCTGATGCGCAGGAAGTGCTGCGGATCTCTACCAAGTGGGCCACAGAGTTCCAATCGGAAGCAGAGCGTATGTTGCGTATTCCTGTATTGCCTGGTTCAAAGGCAATTGACACGGTGTTGTCGGAAGTGTTTCCCATCGCCAAGGACGCAACAGATCGACAAAAGCGAAATCATGACGAGATCCTCTCAACAGTTCGCTCGGTATTCGCCAATGAGCGCAATGCGGCGGGCTTTGGGTGGAACGGCTGGGCCTTCTACAACGCGATCGTTGAATACCTTGACCATGCGCGCGAAGCGGAAGAACTTGACAAAGCAATGGCATCTATGGACGAGAATTCGTGGGTGACACGCTCAAAGCTGACCGCACACAAGGCAGTTCTCGCTCTCGCATAGTAAAACCGTCTAAACTGTGTCAGGTGCGTTTTTCGACGCCCGGTTGGAGACACAGATGAGCGACACTCCAGATCCCTTCGACATGGGCGAGCCAGATGATTGGTCATTGGCCGACGAATGGGACGACTCGGGCGACGATGCAAATCTGCCGGCATTTGATCGCAACATCTTGTTCGGCGTTGCCTTCTGCAATCACCTCGTGCGGCAGATGGAAGAATCGTTCGGCGAAGACTCCATCGTGGACTTGTTGTGGGCCATTGACCGCAACATGCAGTGGTCTACCGAGATCATTGCGCAAAGACCGGAAGTCGAGGATCTACTGCTGAGCCGTCATGGGGCCTTTGATCACGACATCTGGAACAAGGTCCAGGAGACCAAGGCGTGGAGCAAAATGCTCCGGCAGATCTACAAGCTCAGTAAAAGGTATCTGGCCGAAGCCGTTGATGAGGTAGTTCACTCCGAACTACAAGACACTCCGTAGTCTCGGCGTACTCGTCAAGCGGCTGGTGTTCCTCCCGGTCCGGGTCGTACATCGCATTGCAGTACGGACACCGTACTTTGTAGCTTTTGCTCACCCAAGCCCCTTCGGGTTGAGCGTCGCAGTCACCGTGCCATCCTCGGCCACCTCACGGATCTCAAAGTCCATCTCAGTGAGGATCACGGTCGCCACCTCGGACATCTGGAGCTTCAACTCCTCCAAGTCCGCACTGGGCAGGTCTTCAGCGTCAGCCATGTCCAGAAGCACATCCGTGATCAGGTCGATGATCTGGATGAAGGCGTCAGAGTCGGCCGATCCCGACAAATCTAGAAAATTCTCGTCTTCCATGGTTGCGACAGTAGCAAACCGAGGCTATGGTCGCAGGCATACCCGGGTAGTCCCGGAGGAAAGAGGAAACATGTCAGCATCAGCAATCACAATCACGGGGAACCTGACGGGGGATCCGGAACTGAAGGTCTTCGAGAACGGGTCAAAGCTCTCGTTCGGGGTGGCCGTCAATTACTACTGGAACGACCAGAAGGGCGAGCGTCAGGAGAAGACCTCGTACTTCAATGTGGTGGCCTGGAAGCAGCTCGCCGACGACGCCGCTGAGGTGTTGTCCAAGGGCATGCGCGTGGTCGTCTCCGGTCGCCTGGAACAGCGGTCCTACCAGGACAAGGAAGGCAACAACCGTTCGATCGTGGAGATCACGGCCGAGGACATCGGAGCCTCCGTCCGTGGCATCACCGGGGTGACTCGCAAGCAGTCAAACGGCGAGGGTCGCCAGCAGGCTCGTCCGAAGGCTGCCGTAGCTACGGCTTCGGCCCGCCGGACCGTTGTCGAGGACGACGAGCCGTTCTGATGAGCGAGGGCGCAACCTTCATCGGTGCGCTGTTGCTGACGGGCTTGGTTGTCTGGGCGTCGCAACGCCTATTTGACTAACCAACGCTCCTCAAGCATCGCAAGCAGCTCCGCTGGGACGTCCTTCTTCGCCTTCTTATTGAAGGGGTCGAGGGGCGTCCCACGGATCTCCTCAGCAAGATCCGGACGCAGATCCAACAGGCCGTTGAAGAGGGCCTGACCGTATCGCCACTTGTACTGCTTCTGGATTTTCTCTACACGACCGAGAAACTCGTTGAATCGAAGCTTGGTCATCTCTTCTCCACTACTATCGGGGGCCAGAACAAGTATGACAAATGAAGACATCAGCCGCAAAAAGGCACCAAAGCGGGATGTCATTGAGATCGTCAAAGCCGGATCTTGGGGCAAGATCGAATATCGACACCGTCTCTCGTGCGGACACGTCGAAGTTCGCAAGCGAGTCGCACCCGCACCGCAGATGGCATGCACATGGTGCGTCGTCGCCGAGGAAAAGGAGCAGGATCTCCGTCGCTTGACGGCCCCACAACCGACTCGGCAGCTGATTGTTGATGTGGCCGACATCATCGACGACATGAATGCCGACCTGGCCGGCGAGGAGAACGCCTCCGTGGTGCAGGCAGGACTCGCCGCATCCCTGAAAGTCCCGTTGGACGCGATTGATGTCGTCCTTGAGGATGATGGAGGAGAGCTGCGCTTGGCCTACGCTGTCGTCTTCCTGACAGCAGCCGACGCGCGTCGACTGGCTCGGCCCGCAAACGACACCACTTGGGAGGACGGCGAATGGCAATGAAGAAGCAAATGCCTCAGATCGAACGCATCACAGTCGCAGAAGTCGATGGATCTGAGATCCAGGCGGGTCAACGACTGATCATCGAAGGCGAAGAGGGGGCCTACTTCTTTCGCTACCTCATGGCCGACGGCTCGCTGACCTGCTGGGGCGGAGTTCACCAGCACGAGTCCTGGCGCAGCTTCCGGCCGGAGCGCTGCCATCTGCCCGGGTGGGTGCCGGCCCTCGACCCAGAGGCCGAAGATACGATGTCCCGATCCGGGCGATACGGGGCTTTCGAGGCTTGGGCTATCTCGCATCAGGGGGAGATCTTCACAACGCAGCAACTGGTCGAAGTCAGTGGGTTCTCGAGCGCCACCATGCTCAAGTACCTGAAGACATCGTTGTTATTCGAGCCTGTCAAGAAAGGTTCTTGGCGGGTACTACAAACGGAGGGGACACGCAACCATGTATCGTGACGCAGACGGAAACCCGAAGCGACGGGAGAAGGTCAAGACCGGCGAAGGAGTGCCGAGTCCAGCCTTTGATGGCCCCTGCAAGGGCAAGACGGATCTGTTCTATCGGCCGTACTCAAGCAAGGCCGAGTCTCGGATGCTCATCTTGCAAGTCAAGGCGATCTGCGGACAGTGCAAGCATCTGTATCCCTGCCGCGAATGGGGCGTCAAGCACGAGGAGTTCGGTGTTTGGGGCGGATGGACGGAGCAAGAGCGACGCGCATACCGGATCAACAACAACCTCACCCTTGAACGTCCTGAGGCACTGACCATCGAAACGATCCGAGTCGGCCAGACATCGAAGAAGGTGTCCGTTGAGCTTCCGGAGCCGGTTGAGGAGGCGCAGTGGCTGTCCTGATCAAATTCACCAGTCACGAGCTGATGATTGCCGGCCTCGCAGGCGTTCAACGCCGTGTAGCAGCACTCGGAAAGGGGCGTCCGGCGTATCACGGAGCGGACGATCGGCCCGAAAACAACTGGCAGATCGACATCATGGGCGTGATGGGCGAGATGGCCGTGTCGAAGGCATTCAAGAAGTTCTGGAACCCAGCTGCAACTGACGGCCGACTTTCGGAGCTGGAGGGGGACGTGGAGAAGTTCCAGGTGCGATCGACGGGGTACTCCAATGGGCATCTGATCATGTACGAGTACGACAAGTCGGAAGCCCCGTATATTCTCGCGTTGGTGCGCGAGCCTTGGGTGAAGCTCGTTGGATGGATGGATCTTGCCGGCGCTCGAGACATCGGCGATGCTCGGCCCTCGAAGACCCACATGTGCTACTGGATGCGTCAGGATCAGCTGTACGAAATGGATTTGTTGGGCGAGATTGCGTACGATGATGAGTTCATTCGGCGTAGGGAGAAAGTGAAGTGACTTTGGAGACGCAAGTTCTCAATGAGGGGTATGTGCGGGTGGCCGATTCAATGACATCGGACATCTCGGTGGTGAATGCTGCACGAGTTTCATTCGGTAAGCGGAGCGACACGCTCACAGATGCGGACATTGGCCTCATCAACTTCCTGATGCGTGAACGGCATGGCACGCCGTTTGAACACAATGCGATCACCTTCCATGTCAAATGCCCGATCTTCGTTGCGCGAGAGTGGTTCCGACATCGGATTGGATCGTTCAACGAGTTCTCAGCTCGGTATGCGGAGATGCCAAACGATTTCTTCGTGCCAGACGCGGATGATGTTCGCACTCAGGTTGGCAAGCCAGGTGCGTACACATTTGAGCCACTGCGTCCAGCGGTGGCAGAAGCGGCAGTAGAGATCATTGAGGGCGTCAATCGCTGGGCGTGGGACGCCTACAAGCATCTGCTCGATCACGGCGTTGCCAAAGAACTCGCACGATCGGTACTCCCGATGGGTACATACACGCAGTTCTACTGGACAGTGAATGCGCGGTCTCTCATGAACTTCCTGAGCCTACGTTCGGCAGAGACGGCCCAACGCGAGATCCGTGAGTACGCTCATGCGATCGAACCGATGTTCCAACAGCTCATGCCACACACGTTTGAGGCGTGGATCAACAACAACCGCGTCGCACCATGAGTCGGCCGTTGCCGTCTCCGGAGGTGCAGAACTTCCTGGACAAGCTCGACCATGTGAAAGGAAGTGGTGACGGCTGGGCTGCAGCATGCCCATGTCGGTCGGACGATGCGAACCCGTCCCTCTCCGTCAATCAAGGGACAGATGGTCGCGTTCTCGTGACCTGTCATCGTGGCGTTCCATGCGACATCAACCAGATCTGCGCCTCCATGGGCATCACGACAGCAGACCTGTATCCGAAAGAGACGCGGAAGAAGAAAGTGGCCGAGGAGAAGGAAGTCCTGACGCTCGTCGCGACCTACGACTACTTTGATGAGAACGGCACATTGCTGTTCCAGAAGCTCCGTTACGTCAACCAGTCCGGGAAGAAGACCTTCCGGCAACGGCGTCCGGACGGGCAGGGTGGATGGGCCTGGGGTTTGGGCGACACGCCGAAGGTTCTGTACAACCTCCCAGCGGTCCGCAAAGCGATCCATGAGGGCCAAAAGGTCTATGTGGTCGAGGGCGAAAAGGACGCCGATGCGATGATCGCACTCGGCCGGGTCGCAACAACGATGCCCGGTGGGGCCGGCACGAACAAGTGGCTGGACATCCACACTCAGGCACTCGCCGGAGCGAAGGTCGAAGTCATCGCAGACAACGACGAGGTCGGCGTCTTCCATGCCTGGCAGGTCGTGGACTCACTCACAGCCGCTGGATGCTCCGTACGGGCGTGGCGCACCCCACGAGGCAAGGACATCGCAGAGTTCCTCGGACTCGGCGGAGAACTCTCGGAGATGATCTCCTTGGAGCGTCCGGCCGACATGGCTCCGGTGGTCGTAGACGAGACCCCTGAGGACAAGATGGGTGAGCTGGCAGATCAGATCGCCAATGTTCTGATGCGGTCAGACCTCTCCGAGTCGCAGAAGCTCTCACGGGCTTCGATGCTGATCGGCTCCGTCGATCGACCGGCCGCGCTACCGTCGGGCCGCCTGGTGAACTGGCAAGAGTTCGTCAGCGAGGACGACGACGACTCGTACGACTGGGTCATTCCGGGACTCATTGAGCGTCAAGAGCGCGTAATCGTGGTGGCCAGTGAGGGTGTTGGCAAAACCATGCTTGCACGCCAGGTTGCGATCTGCTCAGCTGCTGGCCTGCATCCGTTCAAGTTCAATCGAATGCCACCGATCACGACGCTGACGATTGACTTGGAGAATCCGGAGCGCATCATCCGACGCACCTCTCGCAACATCATGATGAACGCACAGAAGTACGGCTTCGTGCAGAACATCAAGGCGCACCTGGTGATTCAGCCTTCGGGCCTTGACTTGCTCAAGGCATCAGATCGCACGTTTATTGAACAGCAGATCGAGGCAGTCAAGCCAGACCTCATTTGTATGGGTCCGCTCTACAAGTCCTTTATCGACCCGGGTGGTCGGACCAGCGAGGCGATCGCTGTCGAGATCGCCAAGTACCTGGACATGATCCGGGATGTGTACAACTGCGCTCTCTGGCTCGAACATCATGCTCCCCTTGGTAGTTCCATGGCCAGCCGGGATCTGCGTCCGTTCGGATCAGCAGTCTGGTCGCGCTGGCCTGAGTTCGGTTTGAGCCTACAGCCTGATCCCTTGGCTGTCGACGGGTACGTCTACGAGGTCAAGCATTTCCGTGGTGAACGCGACATACGAGAGTTTCCGACTAAAATGAAGCGAGGCACCACATTCCCGTTTGAGGTGCTTCAATTCCGTGAGGTCCCCGAATGGCGTCCCAAAAAGGCTTATCAAGAGAGTTTCTCGCAGAGCGAGACCTGAGAATCTTCAAGATGCGCCAGGCCGGCGTGTCCAACCAGGAGATCGCCCGACGCTTCTCCATGACGCCAGCAGCTGTTTCGTCGGCCATCCAGCGTCAGTTGCAGAAGATGAACCGGGAGGCTCTCGTCGCCTACCCAGAGGTGCTTCGGATGGAACTGGAGCGTCTGGACGCTCTCCAGCAGGCAATCTGGCCTCTGACTCAGCATCGCAAGGTCCAGCTGGACGACGGCACGGAGGTTTCGGTCGAGCCAGATCTGAAGGCGATTCAGCAGGTGCTGAGCATCATGGATCGTCGGTCCAAGCTGCTCGGCTTGGAGCAGAACAATGTGGCGATCACTGTGGATCATCAGCAGTCCAACGATGCCCGAGCTGTTCTTGCCGGAGCAAGCAACGAGGCTCTCGCAGTCGATGCGTTCAATCCGGAGACCGAAGCTCGCCAGTTGCTGGAGATCATGGGTCGGTCCGGAATTCTGCCTCCAGAGGCCGTCGCTCAGATGCTCGGAGAGCCGATCGCTACTCCGTCTGACCAGTTCCAGCCTGCTACTGTGGCTCGTGTTGAGGAGGTAGCAGATGGACGAATCTACGGATTCCCCGCAGGACAACTTGGAAGCGGCGATGGAGAAGGTGGCGGAGACTACATCGAAGGGGAGATCGTCTAACATCGGCACGAAGCCAGGTGAGCCAGCGTCAAAGCAGGTTCTGATCCGCGCCAACGAGGTCGATCACGAGCGTTGGAAGCGTGCCGCCGAAAGTCAGGGCGTGTCGCTGTCGGAGTTCATCCGAGACTGCCTGAACGGCAAGGCAAGCGAACTGCTTGATTGCCAGCATCCGCTCAATCAGCGTCGGTACTACCCGTGGTCCGAGATGTGCTTGGCGTGTGGACAGCGACTCCGCAATGGGCCGGAGCCGAAGAAGAAGCGAAGCTGATTACTTCTTCGACTTCTTGTCGCGCTTGAACCACTTGAGCATGCGGTCTCGGAGCGACTTCTTCTTCACATCATTGGCGAAGATGACGACCTTGTCGATCGCATCGTCAACGACATCGTCAATCTTGTCGGCAACCTCAAGGGCCGTGTCCTGAAGCTCGTTGAGGATCTGATCCTTGGTTGACTCGACAACCTCCGAGACGACCTCATCAATGGATCGCATGTTCGTTGTTCCGTCCTGAACGAAGCCATCGCCATCGCCGTCCTTGGCTTTGGGATTGTAGTTGGCGTTCTTCGGCGGACGACCGCGCTTGCCGGTTCCGGGCTTCTTTGCCGGAGCCTTCTTCTTGCTGGTCGCAGCCTTCTTGGCCGGGGACTTCTTCTTCGGTGTCTCGCTCATGGGTCTTACATTAGTCCTTCACATCGGGCCGTGGCGGAACTTCCCTGGCTGGGACCACGGCAATGCCAGACTATACGCATGGAGTCCTACCCGAGCGCAGAAGGCAAGATCGCGCTCTGCCTCCAGTCGTCAATGATTGCCAAAGAATACGCAGTGAGCGAGATGGGCATTGGCGAGGATCTCACCTTCAGTCTCTTTGGTTGGGTCGGCGAGGACATGAAGGTGATCGCCACGCTAAGTCAGGAGCTGATGACCGAAGATCCGGAGAAACGCTTTGAGAGGGTTGCTGTCGCTGCGACCGTACTCCGGAAGGGCTGGAGATGCGATTCGTTCTGCTTCCTTGCTGAAGCCTTTTGCTCGGTTGATGCCACCCAGACGGCCGGCAAAGACTTGCGCTCCCTCTTCACCAAGAAGAACAGCCCGGTGTACGAGTGCTTGACCGTGACTCATGTGGACAATCACAGCGTCATGCTGGTAACTCAGCCCTACAAGATCGGACTCGGACGAAAGGTCGAGTGGCTGGACACCTTGGTCAATGACGACGCCAAAGGTCTGCGTGATGCCAAGTACCCCGCGGTTCTCTCTGCGATACTCCAGATGGAAGCCGAGTCGTACCCCAACCCCACGGAAGAGTTCTACGAGGCTCTCGCAGAGGGCATGGCAGTCGATGGCTTTCATCTCCAGTGGACGTTTGATTGATCCGACGGTATTCTGCTCTCGGTGGCTAGCCCCTCTCCTTTCGGGGTGAAGGGGAACCTGCGCCTCCGGGTACGTCATCCCTGCCCGGTGGCGTTAAACAAAATGCGCGATTCATAGGGGTTTTTCTCACTTTCCCCCTCGCTGCGGCCGTCAAGGTTCCCCGCCACCACCTACACCGGGTGGTGCGTCTGGTGGACGCAAGGTGTCTTATATACACTCGTAGGTGGGTTCAATTCCCACACCCGGTACGACTAGACTCGGCGCATGATCCCCGACCGACCGGCACGTCCTTACGACGCCCTCGACCCTCGGATCCCTCGTGTCCAACGTCGGATCCGTCGTCAGCGCATGGACATCTGCCGGGGATGCGAGTTCCTCAACGGGCTGGAACAGTGCGTCAAGTGCGGGTGCTTCATGCCCGTCAAGTCCATGCTTCCCCACGCCTCTTGTCCGATCGGCAAGTGGCACGCAGAAACGGAGTGACCGTGCCGAAGAAGGCCCCCCAAGAACCCGCCCCCCTCGACTTCAATGCGTATCAGGTCGCAACGGAGGAGACGGCGATCTACCCGAAGGAGGTCGGCATCGTCTACACCGGTCTCGGTCTTGCCTCGGAAGCCGGTGAGGTTGCAGGGCAACTCAAGAAGGCTTTCCGTGACGACAGGGAGCGCGTCCTCAGCATGGAGCGTCGTGCCGCCATCCTCGCTGAGATCGGTGATGTCCTGTGGTACTGCGCCCGCCTGAGTGCTGAACTCGGTGCGTCCCTCGGTGATGTCGCACAGGCGAACCTGGACAAGTTGAACGCACGCAAGCAGGCTGGCACGATCAGCGGGTCGGGCGACAACCGCTAGGAGACCCCCTGTGGCGACTACAATGGGGCATGGGCAAGAAGAAGGGTACAAGCGGTCGCACGAGCGAGCGCACGTTCGTAGATCCGCAGACCGGCAAGGTCGAGACGGTCGCCGGCACGAAGGCAGGCAAGAAGCGTCAGATGCTTCCCCCCGGTCACCCTCGTCGGACGCACGACCTGCGCGGTCCCAAGCGTGATGCCTGACTCCTGGCGCGGCACGGCGAGGAAGGTCGCCGTCGGCGTCCCTGTCGTCGCAGGCGTGGCGTTGGTGTCGTGGGGCATGGGCGCAGTCCTCATGGCGACGCTCGCCCTCGGCTCGTGGAAGTACGCCCGGTGGAAGGACCGCTAGAACCTCTGCGACCGCTCTAGTCGACGTCGCTCGGCTTCATCGTCTCCAAGTCGCACCGCGAGTCGCTCTCGGAGGGCCTCAAGCCGTGGGAGATCCTCGGTGTAGAGCCGACCGAACAGCGAGTCGTCAATGCCTGCCACTTTCGCCGTGAGGCGCAATGCGCGCAGTCGAGTGATGATGTCGTCAATGGGGGAGAGATCCATACCGGTCACCCTATCGCCTCGTCAATGGCGAGAGCGTCCACGCCCTTGCCGTACACGAGCGTCATCACCGTCTCTCGGCGTGCGTCGCATTCTTCGCAACCGCACCCCGGTGTGATCGTGCCGTGAATGAACTCGGCGAGGGCGATGAGTGCGTCACTCCGCTTCTGCCGGTCGGCGTGCCGTTCCTGTCCGATCCACTCGCCGGTCGGTGCGCTCTCGCCACTCCGGTGCGATGGTCGGGTCACCTCTACTGCGTACTCACGAAGTGCGCTCCACCCCATTACTGCCACCCCCCTCGCCATGCCCGTCCCCATCGGGGAGAGGTGGTGCGCAAGTAGCACGCCCACACCGGCAGGTCGTCTGCGATGAGTTCCGGCAGGACGACATGGACGATGAGGTCAATGGTGCGCACGAACCGGCAGGGCGACCCGAACCGGAACCGGCTCACCGGCTTGCTCTCTCGTGCGAGCAGGCTTGCGATGTCCACGCCTGCGATGGTCAGTAGCGTCGTCATGGGGACATTCTCCCATAACGCGCGACACTCGTCAAGTGTTGCCGAACATTTCCCGAAAAAGGTCGATGAGCAGGGCAAACGAAGATTTCTGAAAAAATCTGAAAAAGGTGCTTGACTTCCGTCAAGGGATACCGGAGAATGTACTCACCAGGGCAAGCCACCAGGGCAAGCCCACCACACAGAAAGGGGTCACGATGTACCAGATCGGCAAGCTCGGTTCGTACACCGTCACCAGGTTCGGAACGGAGACCGTCAAGGTCACCTTTCACGATGTTCGGCTCGTCGGGGAGTTTCGCCCCCTCGTCATCGTTCATCGCAACTACGCCCACGCCGAGGTGCGAGCCAAGTACCTCGTGAGCCAGGGGCGAGCCACCACGACACTAGGGGCGAGGTGATGGGTGGGATACTCACGACCCTAGGGGTCGTCACCGCCCTGCTCGTTGCCAACACCCTGGTGATGAGAGGGGCAGGCAAGCACCTGTGAGGCTCACAGAGGGGCAGGGGAGACCCTGCCCCTCTCTCATTGCCCGCCCCTCGACACCAGGCCCACCGACGACCCCACAGAGCCTCGCACGCCCACCCCACACGCCCACGCCCCTCAGACGCTCGCAGACGCCCCTCAGAGCCTCGCTGCGCCCCTCGCCGTGCCATGCCCCCACCCTCGCCCCCGCACGCCCACACGGGCGCACACGGCACGCCCCTCGCCCCCCTCCGGTCGCCCTGCCCCTCTGCGCACCTCTCACGCCCCTCTGCGCCCCCTGGTGTCGCCCTGCCCTGCCCCTCTCCGGTCGTGCCAGGGGTCGCCCGTGGTCGCAGGCTCGAGCGCAAAAGCCCTGGTCAGGGGCCTGTGGATAACCCCATACCCCCAGGGGTCTCCGCCGCAAAACCCCTGGTCAGAGCGTTGTGAGTTATCCACAACCTGTGGAAAACCTGTGGATAACGCCTGTGGATAAACCTGTGGATAACGAGGGGTGAAAGCCCCGTGGTCGCACCTGGGGTGATGGGCCTCAGCCGCTGCATCGAACAGTTGTTCGGCTGCCATCGACCGAACGTGTGTTCATAACCCCTGGTCAGAGGGCCGTGAAATGGCAAGCCCCAGCCGGGTCAGAAAGCCCCGTATGAACTTTCCGAACGCCCCCGGGGTCGTCGGGCGGGCATACGACACTATTTGAACCCCTGCTTCTTCAACTAGATTTAGCCAACCGGTTTGGTTTGCGGGCTATCTGACCCATCTTGCTGACTCGAGCTTTGCCGATGCCTCCGGTGTCTGTCCACACGGCGGTTTGTATCCCGGCTAGCTCTAGCAGCTCCTGGCATGTCTGGCACGGTTTGGCGATACTGACGAATCCGCTTCTGGTGATGCGGGCCACATAGATCGTTGCGCCTTCGGTGGAGCCGGCGCGTCGGATGGCGACTTCTTCGGCATGGTATGAGACGCCCTCTTTGCCGACGATCGACGGGTCGTTTCGGTATTTGTTGCTACCTCTGCCGAGGACTCGTCCTGAGCGTACGACGACTGCTCCGACTTTCCATTGCGGGTGTTCGGAGTTCATTGCTTCTTCGATGGCTGCGTTGAGGTATTTGTAGTCGCTTGTCTTGATGTAGGCCATGGGTGTTTGGGTCTGCCGTACTTGGATGGAAGATAGGGGCGCCGGTTTCAGTATTTTTCGGCTTTTGGTAGCCTTTGGGTTCGGCTATTCGTCGTCTTCCCACCAGCTGTAGTCGTTGGGGTCGCCGGTTTTGTTGTAGTTGTCGATCTGGTTGATGAGGTTTGAGATTGGGTCGCTGCAGTCGTCGCAGATGCGTTCGATATTGACGCCTTCTTCGGTGTATCTATACCAGGTCACTTTGCAGGTGCCGGCTATATTGCCGATGATACGGACTTTGAGCTTTTTCTTGCATACGTCGCAGGAAAGGTCATTCGAGATGTATTCCGGCCCTTCGTATGGCCAGACTTGAAACGAGAACTCTTTATCGGACATGGTTTCTCCCTATTTCTTGCCGATCTTGCGAATCTCGGCTCGTCGGATGTGACACCAGCATTGGCAGGTGTTTTTGATGGATTCTGACCACATGGTCAGGGCGCGTGTGACCGTTCCACAGTGGTCGCAACTGGTGGGCCGCTTGTGGAGTTCTGGGTCAAGCGTCATTCTTTTTGCTGATCATTTCGTATAGGAATTTGTAGTGTTCGACGATGATGCGTAGGACATCTGCTTCTTTGTCTATCGCCTCATTGCGCCCTTTCAAACTGGCAACTTTGTCTTCCAGCTCTTCGATGTAGGTTGCTGCTTTGGTGCGGTCGTTGCAGACGTTGCATCGTTGTCCGAGGGTGGCGCATTCGCATTGGTGGAATTTGCGTAGGCGGTATACGAGGTCGTTATCCACGGGTTCCTCCGGCTCGTTCGATGATGGACCAGGTGTCTGTGAGGCCATCTCTGGCTAGTTGTTGAGCGAGGCGCTCGGCGACCTTTTTCCAGCGGTCGCGGTCGGCTCCGATGTCGTCAATGATGGTCGAGCTGGGTCGCTTCATGAGTAGAAGCTCATTTTCTTTGCGTAGTTGTTCGATCTCGTCAGCGGCGTCACGGACATCTTGTCGTTCTACGCTCATAGGCACAGGTCCATCAAGAAGTTCCCGTAGCCGAGTCAAAATGTCAGTCATGTTCGGCCTTCATCTGGTCGCGTTCGGCTCGGACCTTGTCAAATATCTGCTTGAGAGCGTGGAAGTCGTTCTCGCAGTCTTCGACTTGTTTGCGTAGCCGTTCAATCTCGTCGGCGGCCTCGGTGCAGATGGGCAACTGCCCACCGTACTTGTGCCGTAGTCGGGTCACGATGTCGTCAGCCATGGCGGGTCTCCTCGTAGGCCGTTATCGCATCTTCCCAACTGTCGAACACTCCCCAGTTGGGGCCATGCCCAACAGTCAAACGATATAAGCGTTCCAGCCAGTTACGTTGCTGGTCAATCTGTTCGGCGGCGCGCACATACATTCCCTCATGCGCTCGGACAAGTCCCTGTAACTGAAGAGATTCAAGACGTAGCCGTTCAATCTCTCGTTCTAAGTGCGCCGAACGGTCGCACTCATTATGTAACGCGCTAATCCAAAATCCCATTTCTGTATTTGGGTCATAGTTTGTTACGGTTCCGTCAGAACTAATCCATGTAGTTGTTGCCCCTGTTGAACCGTATCCGTCACTCACCACGCACCTCCTGATTGATGACGACCCCAATAGGGTGAAGGAACGTGTTGAGTCGTGCGACTTCGGCCCGTAGCCGTTCAATTTCCTCAATAACATCCTTTATCAGTCCAGCAGGCATCCGCATCTCGTCGTGGATGAACGGGAGTAGGCGGTTGATGATGTCGTCAGCCATTTTCTTTCCATTCGCCGTATCCGGTGAGCCGAATGGCATTTTGGATTGCTCGAGCCATTGTGGGCCACTCTTTATTGAGTCCGGTTTTGAGGTAGTCGTGGTAGCCCGGAAAGTTACCTGGTTTTGTGTAGGCATCCAATATGGGCGTGATTGCTAGCCGAAGAGTTTCGATTTCTGTGGCTGCTTCTTTGAGAATGGAACCGCTGGTCATTTTGAAACAGGCTTTTTCTTGGACATCATCAATGATGCCGGCTAGATCTTTTAGGCTTTGGACGATGTCATGCGTGTTTTTGTCCTGATCCATTTGCGAATTCTCCTCCAGATGCTTTCTTTTTCAAGACGTAGAGCTGCTTTGATGAGTAGTTGCTGATCTCGCTCTGACAACCAGTTGGTATTGGCAAGCTGACGCAACTCTTCGGCTAGGGGATCCACGGCCCGTATGCTTTCATGAAGCCCTGACAGGCGTCCATTGCGCTGTTGAGGCGATCATCGACGCCGTTCCCGCGCGCTTCCCAGGGCCAATTTCGGGAATATTCGCCAAGTTCATCAATGCTCGCGTAAAGGGACCGCAAAATCTCTACAGCACCCTCAAGTTGGGCTAAATTTGCCTGAAATTGATCTATTTCGTACTTGAGGGTAAGAGCTGCTTCGCGTGAAAGGGCATCTCGAGTGACTTCATAATGATCAAGAAGCCGATGAATCAGATCATGAGCGTATGTCGGGGCGGGAGCCGGCATCGGAGACAGCACGACCGTCGGAATATGCGATCCGGTGGCTCGTGTGCGGACATTTGAGTGGCTCATCGCGCGATTGACGGCCCCACGCATCTCTTCAAAATCCATAAGAGACCTCCAAAATCAGATCAAGAGCGAATAGGCAGATAAATTTAGCAGAAACAAGCGTTTTCGCTACTGTTTGATGTGCTTGTAGACGGTTGTCCGTGACAGATCAAGCAATTTGGCGCAATATGCAGCACCACCCCGGAACGCAAAAAGGCCCAATTGATCAAGCTTGTGGATAATGGCAACCTTTTCGTCGAGAGATAGCACGCCGAGATCATTCACCTTGTACTGGCTCTTTAGGGTGCGTTCAAAAACGGCCGGCGCGTCAGCAATGGTTGTTACTTCGATGCCAAAAATCGTAATCACTAGCCCTCTTCTCCATTAATTTCTGCGAGTTCATCCCAGTGGCCCAAACCTACCCGTACAAGGCGCTGGAGACCACCGTTTACGGCGCATTTTGTTGGCGCGTCCAAGAAGCATTTGCACCAAACGAGATCATTTTCGTGTTTTGATTCGATGACATGGTTACAGCCGTGACAGCGAATTTGATTCCGCAGGATCATCGGCGGTTTTTGGTCCTGAAATACTCAGCAACAACGACCACAAATAAAAAAAGAGCGGCGTAGCCCATTAACCAACCTTCCATGCTTGTTCAGGACAGTACCAAACGATCGCCGACGCAACTACGGCCGACAAAAGTTCAAGAATAGATTCGTCATAACCCGAGGAAGTGATTAGCACCTCCATCAGCTGATCACCAGTCATCCCATTTCGCAAACTCACACATGTTGATCTACCAGTGTTGATGAGATCATCATCTGAAAGGTAGATCGCACCACTAAACAGGTCATAGACAGTCGCAACAAACATGTCATCGTCATAGTTCGAGCCGTATGACGGCTGAGTCGTGTATACCGGCTTCGGGACCGTCGTTCGCTGAACAGCCGTTGTCGTAGTGGACTTCTCTCCTGCTGAGGCCGGCACTGTTTCGGTGATGTAGTAGGTCTTTGATCCGCACGCAGCGATAAAAATAAGCGAGGCGACCAACAACAATTTCTTCATGATTTTCTTCTTTCTGTTATACGAGAAAACCGGCGAGGTTTTCCGCGACCCATTGAGCAACTGGAGTTGCGACTCCGTTGCCACACATCTTGTAGCGAGTTGAATCGCTGTTCGTTTTGCCGTCAATACGGTGGAGAGTGTGATTATCCGGCCAGCCCATCAAACGCTCACATTCGATCGGGGTAAGGCGACGGATTGTGTAGCCCTTATGGAAAGTGGGCGAAGATTGAGAGGCTTTGAGAGTGGGGGCCACATCTTCGAACACATTTGCGTTAGAACCAAATTGCGTATCAAACGAATAGATAGGTTCCTCTTCGGAAACAGCTACTCCGGTTGATTGCCGCGTTCCGGAGCGAATGGCATGGTGAATTGTTTCCCCACCAGTGAAGTTGAATTCGTCAAAATTAACGGCCTCAGTAGACTCGGACACGACGACATGGGATGACTTGGATTCTCCAGCGCGAAGGCTGTTCTTCACATCGCGCTCGGTCCAATTTTCTTCACGCATCGACTTTGGCTCGAAGAGTGCTGCGATAATTGTTCCGCCCTGGTTGGCAGTTGGATCAAGGCCATCTCGCGAGAGTGTTTTTGTGGTGTCGGTTTCTTCAACATAGAAACCGCCTTCGGGCCGGTCGGGCCGCTTGCTACCGCCATATGTATTGAAGGCGACCATCGTGCCGTTATTGCCACCCGTTCCCCAACGCGAAGTGATCGTGTTGATCACCTCTCCTTGTGGGCGCGCTCCATCGTGGTAATGCGGGTGGAAGGCAACATACTCATCCGCGTCTATTTCTTGCTGGCCAGTGACTCCAGCGCGTTCTTCAGCAGCGGGGGCAGAATCTTTCCCCGACGATTTGCGCGACGAAGAATTCCCTCGGCGGCCTTCGCCGACAGGGAGAATTTTGTTAAGTCCGACTCGCTCGGCGACTGAAGGATCAAAGACAGAGACGAGGAACACTCGTCGACGCCGCTGGGGGACTCCGAAGAACTGTGCATCCAACACGTTCCACCATTGCGCCAATGCCCCGATGTCATCCAACGCTGTGAGGACGGCCCGGAAGTCTTCGCCTTTGTTGCTGGTGAGGGCGCCGGGGACGTTTTCCCAGACGACGGCTCGGGGAAAAATTCCATCTGTTGCATCTCGCATCTCCTTAAAAATTCGGACTGATTCAAAAAACATGGACGAGCGTCCACCTTCGATGCCGGCACGCTTGCCGGCCACACTGAGGTCCTGGCAGGGCGAGCCATAGATGATGACATCTACTGGCTCAAGCTCGTCGCCACGGACATCCTGCACATCTCCGTACAGGGGAATATTCGGCCAGTGATAGGCCAGAGTCTTCTGGCAGTGGGCGTCCCATTCGACCTGCCAGCAGCCTTCATAGCCCGCACGGTCAAAACCCATGTCAAAGCCACCGACGCCAGAAAAAAGTGAACCGTATTTCAGCTTGCTCAAGTTGCCTCCAAGATCAGTACGTTAATTCTTGTCGATGGAGGCTAGCGTGTCAAGTCAATTTCTTCCGCATCAATCAAATGACGTGTTACCAGATCCTTGACCGCTGCTCGGGCTGTTCGCCCCCTACCCACAAAACAGGCAGCATCGGAATTTAGAAGGTCGTAGACATAGTCTCCGGTTTGCGCGACAAATTCAATGTCGTCAGGAACTGCGATCCAGCGCATGTCGCGATTAGGCGAATCTTTTAATCGGATCGCAGTAGGCCCGAGACCTAGTGGGTCGTACTTCTTAGCGGAAAGATATTTGTCAAGCACATTGATTGCTGTTAGCAAAATCGAGAGGGCTATCAGGCTGATCCCAAGAATCAAGATTAGAAACTTTCTGTGATCTCCCAGCCGTTGGAGCCGGCGAAGGATTCATGGAGTGTTTTAAAGTACCCATTTCTTACCATCAAAACACCCTCCTTCCCCGTAACTTCACACAGTTGACCACACCTTCGTTCATATTCAGTAACCAACGCATTCATTTCTGGTGCGCGATTGGGAAAAGATGGGGCGAAGTAGTATCGCAGGCCACCAAACTTCTCTTTGATTTGATAAATAGTGTAATCAGGGTCAATATCTGCGAGCTTGGAATCCAACTCCGCTAATAACGGCCACCAGCCCTTCCCGCAGTCAATGGATCTGGAAAACTCCTTGACGATCCGGTTTAGTAGCGGGTGGAGGTACTCCGGATATTCCATAACTCAAGTGTAGGCGACATCGGCAGTCAAGTTTCGCCCTATAATCGCTACATGGCCAAGATGCGTCGAGCAGCTTTGAAATTAGAGCCTTATGATTCGCGCGCTATTGATGGCGATGGCGATGGAATCGTTCAAGAAGGAACCGCCTGGGAACGACCCGTCGGCACTCGCCTCTTGGACGAAGCTGGTCTAGAAATTCGCCCGGGCGTAACATCCGGTGTCAGACCGACTGGGGCTAGGGTTGTTGATTCTTCTGGGTCGATAGTTCAATATCGCCCGTCGTATGGCGATGGGTTCGGAAAGCCTGGTCAACAGGCTGTTCTGAGTCGACTTGGCTACCGATCCCTAGCCGAGCGGGGATTGCCAAATGTGGCGCAGTTGGCGAATCGACCAACCCTGGGGCCGAACCTCAATGTGACAACGAAGGACATTGGGAACATTGTTTCGCCGCTGCCCCCAAAGCCAGGTGCTTCAGGAGGACGGGCCTGATTCCTTTGACCCAACGACTGTCGTCAGGGTCATGATCGCTCGAGTTACTTGGATGTCCAGTAGTGCCTCTAGTTCGGTTTTGTTGCTTACTGCAAGTAAAGCCGACAACGCCTCTTCTAAGGCTTCCTTGACAGTCACCTCGTCCATTTCTCCTCCTTGTTCGGGATAGCAAAGTTAGCCCAGCCAGACAATTGTTGGCGTAGGACCAAAGTCGAAAAATTCAGATTTCAGGTTGAAACTAGGTTTTGGATGCGCCTAGGATGCTCTTCATGGAAACCAACTACATGCCGACTGCTCAGGCAGAGGCCCCTATCCAGAAGAAGCGCGGTCGCAAGCCCCTCCCGCCGGAAGAGCGTGAGCGTCGTCGTGCAGCTCAGGTCGAAAAGAATCGCATCAAGCAGGATGCCCGCCGTCGCGCGTTGGCCGTACTCGCCCACCGGCACAGCGAAGAGTTCCAGCAGATTCTGCGCAAGGAGCTTGGTTCTTCGTCGTCCTGATTTCCCCCGATCAGACGATGAGTAGAGAGGCGCCCTTCGGGGCGCCTCTTCTATTTACTCCCCGGCTTCTTGACGGGCGTACTGTTGAAGACCTTGTTGATCTCAGCGAGATCGAGCTTCCCGTCATCAAGGAAGGCCCTAGAAAGACCTTCGACAACGTTGGCAACCCCGGCAACGCCCGCCATGATCATGGCTTTCCACAATGGAACACCAGCAATTGCGCCAGCACCGATGACACTGAGTGCCGATGCCGCAAACACCGCCACGATCCGCAGTAAAACATTGTTGAGTTTCCTGGCGGCTTGAGACTTGTGTTTTTTTTGCATGGGACCACCTCTGTGCGAATTTTGCGACAAAACGCATTGCCAATTTTACCACTCCGGAGAAAATCGGAGCGTTGGGTAGACTTGGGTATGGTTTTTTACAACACGAGTGGACGCGACGAATTCATTTTGGATAATGTTCGCCTGGTCAGAGCTGACCGCCAGCCGTGTCCAGTATGTGGACATCCGACAGGTGATTGTTCGGGGGATCGCGTTGAAAAGCCACATAGAATTTTGCTTCAAGGCGCGACGCCAAGCCTCGAGAAAGATCAAACTTTCCTCGTCGAAGAGGACATTTTTGAGGAGCGGCAGGTCAGTCAGTTCACGACACTCAAAGTTCTGGTGGCCCGAGCTGGTCAACAGATACCTTTGTCACTTGCCAGGGAATTGGGTTTATTTTAGACCCTTTCTGTATTCCCACCGCTTGTATTCTGTTTCTCTACCAATTATCGGAAAGGCTTAGTCGTGTCCATTCTTCGTCCAGAGTTCGTCGCGTCGTATAAGAACAAGGTTGCGCCTTGGGGTTTCGGGGGGCTTGGTGAGATTGTTTATCTCCGGACATACAGCCGCCGAATCGAAGAGCTTGGCCGTAATGAAACATGGGTTGAGACACTTGAGCGCGTCATCAATGGTGCTGTTGAAATCGGTGTTCCGTATACCGAGGCAGAAGCAGAAGCGATGTTTGATCACATGTTCAACCTGCGTTGCTCATTCTCGGGCCGTGCGTTGTGGCAGCTCGGAACGCCACTTGTCAAGAAGTTCAATGGCGCGTCGCTAAACAACTGCTACTTCGTCAACATCGAAACCATTGAAGACTTTGAGTTTCTTTTTGATTACTTGATGCTCGGCGGTGGCGTCGGGTTCTCCGTTGAGCGATCCAAAATCCATGAGTTGCCAAAGATCAAGGCCGGCGTGAAGATCTCTCATGAGCGCACCAACGATGCTGACATCATTGTTCCGGACTCTCGTCAAGGCTGGCGGCGACTGTTGCACTCTGTTCTCAAGTCGTATTTTGAAACCGGCCGGTCGTTCTCATACTCCACGATTCTTGTACGCGAGTTCGGTGCGCCACTTAAGTCCTTCGGCGGAACAGCATCAGGACCTGGTGCGCTGATCGACGGCGTGGCAGACATTTGCAAGGTCATGGACAACCGCGTTGGCAAGAAGTTGCGGTCAGTTGATGTTCTTGACATCTGCAACATCATCGGCCGCATCGTCGTATCTGGTTCATCGCGCCGTTCAGCACAGATTGCGATCGGCGACCCAGATGATGTCCTCTTCCTCCGCGCCAAGAACTGGGGAACGGGTAATGTTCCTGGCTGGCGTTCAAACTCAAACAACAGCATCTACGCAGATGCTTACGAAGAGATCATGCCGGAGCTGTGGAAGGGATACGACGGCTCTGGCGAGCCGTACGGCCTCTTGAATCGCAAGCTTGCTCGCACCATGGGTCGCGTCGGCGAGAAGCGTCCAGACCCATCAATTGAGGGTTTTAACCCGTGTGCAGAAATCGCTCTTGGTGATGGCGAGTCCTGCAACCTGGCAACACTGTTCCTGCCAAACATTGAGTCCTTCGAACAGTTCAAGGAGATCTCAAAGTTGCTCTACATGGTTCAAAAGCAGATCACTGAGCTGGACTACCCCTACGAAAAGACAACGAACATCGTTCGCAAGAATCGTCGTCTTGGGCAGTCAATCACAGGCATTCTTCAGGCGACTGAAGAGCAACTTTCGTGGCTGAAGCCCGGCTACGAGTACTTGGACAGTTTGGATGTTGAATATTCTGAACATAAAGGCATGTCACGTTCAGTTCGTTTAACAACGGTTCAGCCTTCTGGAACGCTTTCGCTCCTGCCTGGGGTTACCCCAGGCATCCATCCCGCCTACGCTCGCTACTACATCCGGCGCGTGCGGTTTAGCTCGGCTGACCCGCTGGTCGAGGCGTGCCGCAAGCGTGGATACAAGGTCGTGCCAGAGATCCTTATTGACGGTCGAGAGGATCACACCAAGTGGGTCGTTGAGTTCCCGTGCAAGTCGCCCGATAACGCAGTTCTTGCCAAGGACATGACCGCGGTGGATCAGCTTGAGTGGGTCAAGAAGATGCAGAGCGACTGGGCCGACAACGCGGTATCCGTGACGGTCTACTACCGCAAGGAAGAACTGCCGGCCATGAAGGAATGGCTAGCGGAGAACTACAACAACAGCATTAAGAGTGTCAGCTTCCTCCTCCACAGCGACCACAACTTCCCGCTTCCTCCTTACGAGGAGATCACGCAGGAACAGTATGAAAAGATGTTGGCAAAGGTTGACTTCTCTGTCCCGATCGCTCCAGACACATCAAGCGACATGCTGGACGATCCGTCTTGCGCAACAGGAGCTTGTCCAGTTCGTTAAACTAGAAAAGCGGCCGCGTGAACAAGCAAGCGCGGCCGCTTTTCCAATCAATTATACAAATTAGATCTGGTAAGAAGCCTTATTGTTCTCGTACTGAATATTGTCCTGAATAGGGAAATACCATCCCCCATTTGGCGACTGAACCGCTTTGGGCATATCCTTCCGGTGATGGATTCCCGAATAATGAGCGATCAAACTCCGCCGCTCCATCCCAGGTACATTTGGCCTCGACCCACGGTGCATGAGCCGGCCGTGCCAGACCAAAAGGTCCCCGCGCCCAGGCAAGTGACTAACGATAGGAGTTCCTCGCTTCTCAATCTCCTCCTCAAAAAGTGGCGTAAGAATTCGCTCTGAGAACTTGGGCCAGCGATGGTCGCGCTCTTCTGGTTCCAAGACCTCAAGAATTGCTTCTCTAGTCACTTGTGGCCAGCGATGCGACCCAGGTACATATTGGAATGGGCCTGAGTCAGGATGAATATCATCTAAGCCAACCCAGATAGCCGCGTAGTAGTCCCCCACATGCGGAGGATTTAGGTACGAATCTTGATGCCAGTTTCGTTCTGTAGAGACCCACCCAGTGAGATTCAAGTGAACACCTGCTGGCTCTCCGATCAATGACTCCAGGAGCGCAGCTAGTGGCCCGTAGGTCAACATATTCAGCAGTTCAGGATGACGACGATATGGCGTGCAATCCGGCCATCCACCAGGTCGATCTGAATTATTTGCGGTCCAGCAGGCTTCGTAGGCTGTCATGATGTCTTCCGGAAAGAAACCGGGGATAACTACGACCCCATCATCATTCCAATCAGCGGAGCTAAGCGGAGGCGGAGGAACTGTTAGATCTTCAAATGTCGGCATGATTCTCCTAATACAAAGTCTTTACTACGAAGAAACTTTCTGGCCCAAAAAAAGACGATTCTTTAGACGGCCCACCTGGTTTAATCATAATCCGCTTTAGCCATCTGTCAGATCCGTCAAATCGAGCTGTGAATGGCGTTCTGCCGTGAATAGTGCTTGGGTTGGGCATAACGAGAGCTTCACCTTGTCTCAATGTCACAACTCTTTTGTGGTTATTGATGGCCTGCAATAAAACCTCAATCGCTGCGTTGGCTTCCTGGGTCTTGCCACGCATCAAAGCCTTATCAAACGCTATTGACTTTTCATCTTCGGACAAGATTGATACAGTCACGCAGACTGAAGCTGTGGTAGATCTCTTAAAGCTCTCATCAATAAAGGTTTCAAAAATGGGTTGCTTCAAAAGTGACTTAGTCGTTGAATCAATATCTCCAATAAAATCATCTAATTGGGCGACGACCGTTCCTGCGCGTTCATCCTCGCGCAAACAATACAAAAAAACAGTATCCGGTCTCTCAGAATGAAATGCCGTCTCCGTGTGCAGTTCTAATTCAACTGACGAGGATGATGATATTTGCGTTGTGGCATCAGACATCACGGGGAAAATGTTTTGAACGACTTTGCCTTTTTGTTCGTTGATAAACGAATAAAGGGTTCCCCAGCGCATCGCATTTATCCTCAAAAGTCTGTCAATCTGATCCATATTTTCATTTTGATAATCAGTGTCAAAATGATCCAAAGACTTTGGAGTTGGGGTATCGCCTAGCAACCGTGAAATTTCTCCGGTTGTGTCAATCTTGATGACTCGAGCGCCACGCGGATTCATTTCAGGCCCTACAGAGGATCGCAAATTGCCAGAACCATTTGGCAACTACGGGCCATATCACGCCGGTTGACTCATCTTTCCAAGTGCGCATAGACGTGTTATTCGGGATGCGATCGTAATAATCCTCTAAATCCGAGAAACCGAGCTGAATCAGCATGTCCCAAACCCGCTGATGGTGACAATTCCAGTGATGCGTTGCCCCATCCCAAAATGTTGAATCAGAATCTGGTCGGTAGTTATGTTCCTGGTGTTCCATGGTCGAAATTACCATTTCCCACGGTTCTTTACCTTCTTTCCACCGTTGGAGCGTTTTGTGAACATCAGGACCCACAACCAGAATTGGCGCGCCAGGCTTAGCAACGCGACGCATGTCAGAGATAAATGCAGGTACATCACGCCAGTCAATATGTTCGATGACATGCCCGAGATAAACAGCGTCAAAATGATTGTCAGGAAAAGGGTAAGGCTCGCCAGGCTTAACCACGACATCCGGCTTGGTATCGGAGCTTGACCAGACATCACAGTTCACCCAGCCTTGGGCGTAATGTGTCCCACACCCAGCGTTTAGAAGATTCTTCATCACCCCATTTAAGCAGAAACCCCCCGGTTTCCCGGGGGGTTTCTGCTATTCCCTGTCGGGATGGAATTATCAGCTCGGTGCGGCGTCGAAGTTGACTTCCACGAAGGCTTCCGGACGCTTGACAGCCAGGGCGAGACGCTGCTCGGCCAGGATGACGATGGCGTTGCGGACGAAGAAGTCAGCATGCTGCTCGCTGATGCGGATGCTGGCCTGCTCACGGTCATAGAGCTGAGCGCCGGTGCCGAACGCGCCGATGAGGGCGGTTCCTTCGGCGATGGCGGGGGTCTCAACGACCGGGATACGCCAGATGCGGGGTTCGCCACCGAGAGCGACCGACATGGCGACAAGGTACTGGCCCTCGTTGTCCTTGGTCAGCTCGATGTCTTCCCAATCGTTCGGGTGGAGAACCACGCCGGTCGGCTCGTAGTAAGCCAGGAACGAGAGGGTAGCCGCACGACGGATGGCGTCAGCCTTGGTGTCCGCAACTGGGGTAGTTGCGCCCGCTGACCAGTCGTAGCTCTGAATGCCCGAGGTCTGGAGAATACCAGTGAGGTTTTCGCCAGCGCCGTCGCCATTGAGGATCTGAGCGTCCTCCTGGAGACGGAGGCCGTACATCAGTTCGTTGTCAATGATCGAGCGCAACTGTGGCTCGTCAGCGAGAACGTTCCGGTGAGCGGCTTCCCAGTGGGCGAGAGTGCGGACCGGAGCCTGCTGTCCAATGAACTGGAAGGACGACTGGGGCTTGGTCTGGAAGGCCGAGTTGCCCGAGTTGCGCTCAGCAACCGATGACGCAGCATTGACGGCCGAGGTGCCGGGAGTCGTGAAGCCGAGCATCCGGAAGTACTCAATCACCGCAGCGGTGGTCGAGCGAACCGGGAAGAGATCACGAACGCGACGGGTACGGGTCGGCTGGGTCACGATCGGGTCGCGGTCAATGCGGCCGAAAGAGGTCGGGGTGCCGGAGGGCAGGGCCGAGTAGACGTCCTTCACGCTGTAGCTCGTGATGTCGCTCTTCGAGAGAACGAATGGCGAGGGCATGTTGGCGCCATTGCGGCCACCCTGGAGGCTCTTGAACTCTTCCGAGGCAAGGAACATCTCACCGATGGTCATTGGGCGACGGGCATCGAAGTTGCTTGCGCCGGCAGCAGCAGCCTTGACGGCTACCGAATCCGCAGAAGCTTCCGAACCCCATGACTCGACATCGCGCATTCCCTCAAGACCCTCGATGAGGCTCTTGATTTCCTTGATGTCGCGCATGTTCTTGTCGAAAGCGCTCTTCTGGTCGGTGTTGACAATGACGGTGCCATCCTCGATCTTGAACGAGTCGGCGATCGCCTTGTTGTCGGCCATCTTGGTGCGGAGAGCGGTCTGCAACTCCTGTAGACGGGATTCGTCAAAAGACATTTGTTTCACTCCTAGGTGATGGGTTGGTGTTTATCGGTTCGACCCGGCTACTTAGGTAAGCACCCAGCCCAAAGTCAAATCTCAATGTAACAGAAATACCGAAACTCTAGTGGAACTATTAAAAGTATTTCCACGCACGTATATCAATGCGCACCCACTTCGTTGCGTCAATTAACGCAGCGATATCAAGGCTCAGTAAGTAGGACCCTGACGTCGGTATGGCCTGTAATCGGGATCATTTGACGGGTCGGGTACATCCTTGGCGACATCAGGCTCAATGGTTGTTCCACGTACCCAGGAGGGCCACAATTCCGGCGACTCTGGATCAAGATCCTCTAGCTCTCGAATTGCTTTTTCAAGCTCGCCACTCATTAAAAGCTCAAGCTCCTGCTCTGGCAGATTCCCGTCAGCAATCCACTGCATGTACTGAACTGGGTAGCCCAGACGGAAGGCGATCATGTCCATGATCATTGCCTCGTCGTCAGGCGTTGCTATACCGGGCAGGAGTTTCTGAATATTGGACGAAGCAATGCGCTGGAACAGCTCATTCGGCAACTGCGTGTCGCGTGGCAATTCCATGTTTTTGATAGCGCGATCAATTGACCTAATCGTAGAAATTGTGGCGGCGTCGGCGACTTCATAAAGCTCATCATCTTCAAGCCGTGGCGCCCACTCAAGTCCGTGACTTGGATTGGCTTTTTGGCGCTCACGGCGATGACGAAACTTTGCGAGTTGCGCTTTAACCATGTCGTC